>Ga0115000_10003237_pt1 | contig 13646 bp, 6 predicted proteins | sample ArcticOcean_MG_C_6_FD_89690 | JGI IMG/M metagenome (GOLD analysis project Ga0115000, IMG submission 89690) | Marine microbial communities from western Arctic Ocean - ArcticOcean_MG_CB8_128 | ecosystem: Environmental > Aquatic > Marine > Oceanic | place: Arctic Ocean: Canada Basin | collected...
AACAGCAACGTGGAAAATATTGTGGCAGAAGGCGCAAAAGGGGAGGAATTTACACCGAACAGCATGAAGCGGAAACTCGACGCCGAACCCTGTCTCACGACCACTGATTCCCTTGTTGTTACAGCCGACCTGACAAACCACGCACTGGGAGTGTGGGACGCCAAGTGGAGAAAAGAAACACTGGAAATCGATGAAATTACTGGACAAGATACTGATAGAGTTCTTATCAAAGAGTTAGACGTCACAGATTCAATCACCTTGCCGGCTGGAGCTATTACTGGAGCAGATATTGCAGATGGATCTATTGTTGGTTTTCAAGACATTTTAGGTAATTCTGTTAGAGGTTCTAATATACAAGATGAAAGTATTACTGGGGCAGATATACAAGATGGAAGTATTACTGGAGCAGATATTGCACCTTATAGTATTATTGGATACCAAAAAATTAGTGCAGAAACTATTACTAACACACAGCTGGCAGAGAATTCTGTTGGTTCTTATGCCATTGCAGACAATTCTGTTAAAGCTTCTGCCATTGACAACTCTGCTGATATAACAGTCGGTTCCATTTCGATACCGACTAGCGGAAAATTCACTCTCGGGAATGGCGCTCCATACCACGGTAATGGAGTTTGGTGGGTGTACATGAATCAAGCAGGTTTTGTTAACCCAGGTACAGTTGGTCGTCTAGACAGTAGCATATTTGGTGATGCCATCTTCTCCGTCAGATCAGCAGGATCCATCTTTTCAAATGGCTATTTTATTGCTAGTGACAGTAGAATCAAAGAATCAATTGTCCCAGTACCTGACAATCTTGCCCTAGTCACAATTCGAAAGTTAGATGCCAAATATTATAATTATAAGGATACACTTGACCGTGGCAAAAATCGGACCATCGGGTTTATTGCACAGGAGGTACTCCAACATATTCCGGAAGCTGTGAAAATAACCAGCAAGTTTATTCCGAACGAAATGCGTGCGGTGAATGTGACTTGGACAAAGTTGTCCTCAACTGGATACAGAATGAAACTCAATAACGACCACCTGGAACCGGGGAAATATCGATTCTATATGTCCAACCAAACTAAGTTGGAAACAGGGACAATGAAAGAGTTGTTAACAACAGATGGTCAAACATTTGAGGTTGATCAAAATTTTGAAAACGTCTTTCTCTACGGAAAGGAGGTCCATGATTTTTTGACCTTGTCAAAAGATAAAATTTGGGCCGTGGCTTATGCTGCTCTCCAGCAAGTGGATAAGAATCAGCAAATTTTGCAACAGAATGTCTCCACCCTGGCGAAGACCATTGCCGCCCTTTCTGCTAGACTAGCTATTTTGGAAAGCAATTAACGACAGTGTCGAATGACAGTGGTTCTTGTTCAAAAAAAAATATTGTATATATTTCAAGACAAATGGCATCAAGCATAGCTGCAATACAAGAGAGTTTGTACAACATACAAGCAAGAAGACTGGTGGTACTAAACGAAACGATTACCTCTCTGGAAACAATGTACAACCAAAAAATACAAGATCATCTGTTACATATTACTGCATTGGAGTTTAAACATAAGCTAAAAATTAAAAAAATGAAAGCATCTAAGTTAAAATACAAACAAGCTTATTACAAGCTATATGTATGGGCAATGAGACGACTTCAAACTACAAGAGAATAGATTCTACACAGAGACAACAAAAAAAAGAGACTGATTTTCAAAATAAAACATTTTTTTCTTTCTATTGAACTTATATACAAATCTTATTATTTTTTTTGATTACTGTATATCTATAATTTGCAGTGCAGAAAATGGCTCATCCCATACCACTTGTTTCTTCTTCTTTTTGTACTTCTTGCCCTTTTTAACCATTTCTGTGAGACCTACCCCATCCAAATACAACTTGTTGACTCGACCGACATACTTACGTTTTAGTTGACCCATTTTCACATGCACCAGACTTCCAACAGGAGGCCCAAATGGAGGAAGTTTACGCATGCTATAAACAAGAAAGATCATAGGAGATGTATCACAGTACTCAAATGCTCGTTGCAAGCGAAGAGACGGAGGACAAATATTTATACATTTTGAAACTACACTAGCACAACGTTTAGAAAATGTCACTGCTAATATTCCATTTTTGTTCAACAACGTACTAGCGCACATCATGTCCTCCAACGGGTCAAAATCACATGTACCGCCATCCGGTGTACACATAAAATCTAAATAGATTAAACCATACCGATTTTTACGCACTTTGTTCAGTACGGAACTCGACCAACCTGGTTCGCAGCTCACTTGGAAACTTTTACATTTTGACGGTAAATTTTTTGCTGTACCAAAAACTGTAATATTCTTTTTGCGATGGTTTTTGGCGAATACACGGGCGCTGCCCAAATGAATTGTGTCCATTAATAACATATTTTGTCCCGGGCGGGTGTTGGCCGACAAATAGTGGTTGGTTATCTTTTTACTCGGACCAAAGACTTGCATTTTCTGTTTTCGAAGTGGAGTGTGGGCAGAGGATCGGAAAGAAGCGGCAAATGTTTTTCAATTCAAAAAAAAATATTTTTACTGTTATTCAAAATACAACTCTGATTTTTATTACATAATGTAATGTCTAACTACTACTCTCTTTGACTTGAGTTGACTGATCCAACGACAGGAATATAGTATAAAGAAAGCCGATTAGAGCCGGTAACAGACTAACAAAGAATCCAACTACAGCCAATGAGGCAGAACTGATCTGTGTACCAAATGCAAGTGCGAATATAACAACTGGCATCAGTGTGATTGCATCAAGTGTATACAGTTGCAGACATGCGGAATGAAACGCTGGGAAAACCATATCCCCTGCAACATTTTGTTCCAATTCGATATTGAGTACCAAATCAAACCCAGCTACCTGTTTAACAAACCAAGAGAATGGTTCATTGTTGTCTAGGTATGTTAAAAGCGAAGGAAATGCTTTTTTCAAGTAGATCAGTGGCCCATACATGTAATTGAGTTCTTGAAATATGGGATCATCTGTACATTTTTTCCAGTCGGTTGGTTGTTTGTAGCATGTGTTTGGATTGCATTCGACCGCAATACCTTCCAATATATTGCACAGACAACGTGGAAACAACTGCGTTTCGACCAATTTGAGCAGATCAGTGGCCACGCACAGCGGAACTTGTGGAAAGCAACTGAATGTGTAATCGTATATAACAAAAACGGCCATGAAAACGAAAAACACTATCACCAGCGGGAAAATTAGAGTAATCAACGAGATTGGAATAAGCCATTGTACAAAAAATATGAATCCTGTAATGTATAAAATTGTCCAAAGTGCGCTGGTAATTTTGTCAACTCTTTCTTCCGATGTACCTGTGCATGCAATAATTTCGGGTGCACATTCTCCCTGCACTGCTTCTTGCAGTGCGAACGGCAGTGGTTTGCCATACAATGGCACTGGTTTGTTCTCCCATTCAAACAGAAAAGTGAGAGTGTAATTTGCGACTTGTTCAATTGTAAAGTTTCCTGCTACCAACTTCTCCAAATCGCTTGGTTCTTGGTACCAGCTATCTGATGGTAGTACAACTTCTACTTGTGCAAACGAATCTGCTTTGTTTGACTTCCATTTCGTGTACTCTACAACGACTTGTACGAAATCGTCTCTGTAGTATGTTACCAATGTTTTCGATTCGTTTATAAAGACTTCTGCAATATCTTCTACAAGTTTACATTCCAAACAAATGATTGTATTGCACGAATCAACGAGAGGTCGATATACACCGAGTGTAGTTTTGAGTTGTTCTCCGAATTGCTTGAGATGCGGGGTATGTATGGTGTATGTATTAACCCAGAGCTGCCGAAAATGTTCTTTGCGAAATTTTACTTTGCTTGGTTCTTGTTCAATCCAATTCTCCTGAAAATGTTGAGCAATCGCAGTGACGTCTGTCACATGTTTTTGATACCGCAGTGGTAGCATTTCTTTGATTGCGAGACTACCTTTGATCAGATTCTCTTGTGTAGCAGTTTCGTGCACATACCTTGTTATATGTTCTTCTGTGCGAGTAACAAAAGGTAATATTTGAAGTCGTTCTTTGTCAGTCAAACGACTTATCATGGTTTTGGCAGTTATTATTCCAAAATCTGCTTCCATCTTGAGTACGACCACTCTTGCCATTGCAACAGCAATCGTCCATTTCTTGTTGGAATTGTACATAATATCAAACACATCGTGTACTTGTATAAATTCTGCGATTTTTGTACCTTGTAGTCGCATTTCTAAACATTCCAATACAGTGACTTCTTCCATTGGAGAGAGTTTATCCAGCGTTCGTTCAGAGACCAAATTCATTAAGCGATCACACTTCGAGTTGCCTGACCACAAAAAGTCTTTGAACATATCTCCTATGTTTTGCGTCTGTAGTTTTGCGGATACTTCGGACTCTGCCGACAACCGACGACGTCTGTTGGTTGTAGAAATGCAAACAGTTTTACCGGATTGCTGACCATTGACGTTGTTTAAATTAAAGACCAATTTGCCTGGAATGATCTGAAAGCATCCACTAGGTTGAGTTGCATCGTCTATTGTAAGTGTGTTGTGTAATTGTGTCTGTTTAACGATAAGATATTTAGACGCGGTATGGCAATCCTCAATTGTGCGAGGTGACAAGCATCTCTTTTCTGTAGCCAACATGACATGAAAACTTTGCGAAGCACACAAACACTGATTACCCATGTTTGTACCAAATGAACTGACCCCTATTATCCCTTGTTTTCCACACGGCCATGTAGTAGCTTCGTAGTCTGGAAATATTGCATAGGGTGTGTCACTTTTGTAATAGTTGTACCTTCTGTACTGTATATCTGGGAAATCTTCTTCTATGGAATAAGTGTTCCAGTAGCAACGATGTCCTGATAGATATTTTTGAAACAAACACCCAGACGGTGCTTCAGGCAAATTTTTTTCTTCAACCGTCATCCCATCTGTGGCCACTGTGCAGGATGAATCATGTTCGCATGCGTAATTACATGCATCTTCGCATATAAGTCTTGGTACATCATGATCACAGTACCCATTTATCACGGATGATTCTATATCTGGTTGTTGACAAAATACTTCATTGTTGTCACAGACAAGATTTACAAATTCTGACAGTGGTTCACAAATTGGTTTTCTGTCAGCTAGTTCAATTTCCACAAAATCAAACTGCAATGCGCGAACAGCATCTTTCATGAACCAAACAACTTCATTGATTGTCTGACATATGCTACCTAAAAACAATTTGATTCCTACACCAATAGGACCCAGAAAATCTAAAATTACAAATGCAAGTTTCATAATGTTTGAAACAAAAAAATGAAAAATTCCTTTCATAGTTTTAATGACCAATGTTGCGAAGTATCCCAAATCTGCTTCCCCCAAGACTAATTTGAACACTTCAGTGACAAAACTAATGACGGTTGCAACCAAATCGATGAGCATTGACGAAATGAGTGGGACTAAAATTTCCAGACCGTTTGCAACATTAAAAACAATATCTATAATTGGATCAAGCCAACCTCCCGGTATAAGTTTAAGAAAATCTCCAAATGCTTTCAACAACTCAACAAACCAGGTAACGCTGGATCCAATCAATTGTTCAATAAAACTATACAACGACTCCAGTAATTTGTTGTCTTCTGTTATGTCTCCATCTATAATACTTGCAAGCAGAGACAGAACCAGATTTATTGTAAGTGCTATTGTTTGTGGGACAAGTACATAGTAAAAAGTCAAGTAACTGTACACACATGTACTCATAATTTTTTTGATACTGTTTTGCAATTCTATATTTGCCTGTTCATCAACTCCGTTGACAATTAACAGTGGAACAGTTGTGATGCCTTCTGTAATAATACTGGCTATAGCCGCCACCGACCGCTGTGTGTCGCATATTCTGTTCCCGATAGACAAATCAATAGATTCCAACGTTTTGAAATTGAGAGTTGTCAGAGATTCTAGCGCAACAGCGACTAGCGAGACAAGTTGTCTAATGGAACCAGAAGCCACATTGTTTGCTGTTTCTACCAATAGAGCAACACTACACCCAATGCCAGAAGTACGGTGAATGGAACACGATTTTTTATAGTATTTTTCGTTCATTGGTTGTAGTTTGTAACTGTTTTCATATTCTTCCTGGGTGAAATCGTTTAAATCACTTTGGGCAATTTCGACTTTGGCACACGTTTTTCCGTCTACCTTTTCCCAAAAGAACCATTCTTGCGGAACTTGTCGGAGTGATTCGACACCCAGTTGCAATTCCCTGAGAAAACGTTCAAAGACTAAAGAATTGCACCAATTTTTCTGAAAGGCTGGAGTGTAAAACGATGCTAAATTCATGCCGACTGTCAATTCGTTGTCTGGTGGTAACATAACACATATACAATTGTTGCTTGGGAACAGAGGATTACATGTACAACCGGTTTGTCCTTGTCTACTACATAGAAGAGGAGGACCTGAAGGTGGTACTCTCCTGTTGCTGCACGACATATCTACCTGTTTGCAATTTACGGTAACGATCGTGTCACACACGCATTTGTGTATGTTGCTACACGGCACGGTTGTACTTTGATTTAACCCATTGTACAAACAACTATCGTCTTGTACAATACACCCTCGTGGCAATAGAGCGTCTTCTACTGTTGTCATTGTTTTGGACATACCTTTGCACGCTATATTACACTCGACGAACGAGTACAACCTTTCGCATTTGCCATTTGTTCGGATGTTTGTCACCAATGTTTTAGTTTCAACAAGATTGGAACATGGTTGACCATCGTCGTACTGGTACAAGTTTACACCATGTCCACAATTGATTGGTACACCAAAGAAGTCTCCGTTAACGATATCCCCGATTGAAAAGAGTATACGTAAGATAGCTCGTGCAAGTTCAACGGGTGATCTCAACAAACTTTGTGCAAAATTTAACAACGCCGCTGCGTTTTCTGAATCAGAGTTAGGATTTTTGACCCAAGAGGAGACGAAAGTAGCTAAATTGTCGGCTGCTTGTATCGCGTGCCACAGCGCCATTTGAATAGTCGGATCTGTGCAGTACGGAGAGTAACTAAAAGCGGACCTGCTTTGAAGTCCAACAAAAGAAGGTTCTTCTCGGTAGTCGCAAGTGCACGAATTAATACTGCTACGTGTCTCACAAGCGTACGAGATCGGTTCAAACTCCCATTTGCCTTCGTATCGCTGAAGTATGACAGAGAACGTATCAAACCCATCGGGTATGTTTATTTTGCTAATCGCTTCTAGCAATGCTCTAATTAAAGCATACGATAATACCAGAATACTTTGAGCAGTGTTATGCCCAGTACAAATTCCAGCATCAAACAGGTTAGTTGATTCTAAACATTCTAATTCGGACTCGACGTACCACTCTACACCAGTCACGTCACCCAAAATTCCAGGTTCCTCTTTCGTCAAGAACCGTGTCCGCAGTTTGACAATCCAATTGATTGTATTCGCGGTATATTCAGTAGATTGATGTAGTCGACTGAAAAAATTGTCCATTAAAACGACAATAGACAATGTATTCTGGGACAAAACCAGGTCGCGAATGGTTCGCCACAGTCCATACGCCAAGTCCGTCGCGGGTAGCAGTGTAGCGTATACACCCGCCGACACAGGATGAAATGCACCAATGATTGGTAATAAAGGAGCAGTAACGCCCTCAAACAGACGATTGAGAACACCTACAATTAATGTGTCTCCGTACCTGCCTATGTGGTGTAGAGAGGTTTGCAAATGTACAAACGTTCGGTAGTATGTAGGCCATACTCCAGTCGTAAAAGAAACAATAGTATCTTGTACCAGGCTAATGGGAATGTTTACAACCTCTTCCACAATGAGCGACAACACAATGGGTCGCACTATTTCAAATATAATTTTAATAAAGGGTGCAAACTGGTTGCAGGCACAATCCAAAAGCAGCTCCTGTTTGATGATCGCTTGTTGAATGCTAGCTACAGGCACACCAATTCGCAGCGTATGTTCCAATACATTTGATACACTTCGCCCCGATCCTATAAATTCCAGTACCATTATTCCAAGTTCCTTTGCAGCACGGACCAACAGCTGACCACCCTCCGAAACTGCAGGAAGGTTACATTCTACCATTGTTGCCAAACTCCCACCAAATATTTGTCTGTTGACTGCAGTAGCAAAGTTCCAGAGAGGTATAACAGTCCCCCAAATGACTCGGAAAACTTGAAGAATTTCTCTTAACCAAAACATTGTCTCGTACACAGCACTGTTCCAAAACGTTTCTGTCTTCACAAGAATGACGTAATTGTATTCATGGATGAAAACTGTCACAGCAAACAGAACAAGCAGCTTGATAACGTAGAAGAACTGCGACGAGGCCAAACCAGCGACCGGAGACAAGACGGACAACATAACTTGTGGAAATCGAAATATTATTTGACTGCAAGATGTACACGCTAAACAAACAGATTGCCCCGAACCGGGAGCAGAAGTACGACTGAAAATGTACACAATAAAAACCGAGGGAAGCAACATAAACAAAACAAATAACAAACCTAACATACTTTCAGATAGTATAAAAACATATTTATACAGATAAAATCTATGCTAAAAACAGTAGTTGATGACATCTCAATACAGTCACTCCAAATCAAATAATTTAGAAAAACGCAAATCGGAAGACGACAGATGTCTCATGAATGCAGTAACCATTTCACTTGGTATTTTTCTTTTCCTTATTATTTTTACTCTTATTATTGTTATCTTGACAATCGTGGTGAATAAGTAATGCTTGCATTTGAACCAGAAATTCTAGGTGCTGTGTACATTGTTGCAGTTCGTAATTTACTCGTCTGTAGTCATACATAAAAAACCGAGGCTTCCGCAGTTTTGCAATCTTTTCTAAACATGGCTGCACAAATTGGTTCAATAATTTATTCTTGATAGCCACTTCTACCAGTACAATCAATTTGTTCGGCTCCTTGCGATTTTCGGAAGTAAAGTAGAACAAGTACGGAATTAGTATCAGCCACACATACATCAGACTTATTATTCTTTTCTTGGACCTATATAGATACCCAACACGGTATCATCGTCGTCAAAAATCCAACTGACTCCTTTAGCAACTTCTTCATACGATCTAACATCAAGCATAAGCGGTGTTCCCTGTTCCATGTCCATTTGTCGCCAATCGTCCGCTGTTACATCGCGGGGGTGTTTATAGAAGGCACTGAATACTCTGCATAGTACACCGTCGTTGGTTTCAATTCGAGTTTGGGCACAGAGATTCCGATAGTAATACTCTTGTGCTGGCTCCTCTATTTTGATATCCTTCTCAGGCTCCGGTTCTACTTTGATATCCTTCTCAAGGTTCGTAGTCTTTGTCTCTGGTCTTCTGAGTTCGGCCATTCTTTGGAAACGACAAATAACACTTTATACTTTATACATGTACTGGTTCAAAAAAAAAATAAGAAATGTTTTGATAATTATTTTGACACTTTCCTTAATTTTCAAAATTTGAAATTTGAAAAAGTTGCCGCTCGATACTTTGACATTGCAACCAAAAACAATGTTACCACGTCATTTGCACGTCGTTTGTGCCATTCCGAACAACAAAGACTTTCAGCTTCAAATTCCGTTTTATACCCACAGAGAAGACATCATGGAAGATTCGAAGCAGTACATTCGAGGTATGGTTAGTTCATACATTATCAAATTAAACACCGCAAAAATACAACTTACAAAGTCTAGAATAATGATATTGATGGAATATACAAAGAACGATGTATTATTTATGGATATAATAGCTAATCAGCTGCACTCCGCTGCACAGAAGCATTTGAATGCATTTTACACTGGTCTCTATGCCTATGCGTTACATACACGTATACAGTTTGAAAGTTTGTACGAACAAATGATCAATCCTGTTGTAAATAAGTATTACGATACAATTGCAACACGTAACTTTGTATTTTGTCAAGAGATCATTTACAACAATGTTCGGCTGCCAAACATGAATCTGTACAAACAATGGATTGACTGTACAACGGTTGTTAAAAACCGCGAGGGTCACACGGCACACGCTAAATTTGTAGAGTTTATTAAACGTTTAGCCAAAATGGCGGAAAATATGAAGAACGCTGGACCTTTTAGTAACCAGCTCACAATGAACATGCCATTTTTGACGGACGATATTAATGCATTTGACAGCTGGTTTGCGACCGCGTGCAGAATTTGCCAACAGCAATCGATCAAAGCAACAGCAGAGAAAAACATGGACATTGAGTTAACGAACGCCCTCGGTTCACAACTACAGCTGTTGGCAAATGTTTGTTATATTGGTCAAGACAGTGCAAACAATTGGCCAATTTTGGCACTTGACAAAGTTGGCACGAGGGTAAACATACCGGAGTAGTCGAACAGTACAAAATAATTTAACTTAAAATCTACTATATAACAATTTTATTTTGTTGTTAATAAATGCAGATCTATTTCACATTACTTCTGTATTCAGTGTTTTGTCTTTTGAATTGCTTGACTGCTGCAGTAACTTTGTGTCCATTTCTGAAGTACAAAGATCCGTCATGTGGAGATATTGGGGAAGGTGCATTTATCTACCCATCTTGTAAACATAAACAGGCTGTTAGTACTTGGGATGATTGGAAATGTACAGATTCGTGTACTGATGAGAACTACCCAGAGTTATTGAAATTATGTTGTGCCACTCCTTGCAACTTGTGCACACCAGAATGCAACGATTGTCCTATAGGAGAAAAGCTTATTATGCAATCTCTGACTTCTGCAAAAATCATCGTCGAATGTGATACTTGCGGTGCTGGGAAATTTTCGGTGGACAAATTTGCCTGCGGAAACTGTCCACAGGGATTAGTATCCGAAGACAAAAATATAGTGGATAAGTGTACACAGTGCCCCACCGGTAAATTTTTCTCAGAAGAGACCATATGTGTCTGTCCACCATCTCATCCATTTGCACAACCGTCCGAAGGAAATCCCAACCTTTGGTGGTGTTATACAGATCAAAATGATCAAAATGGAGGTGTATGTAGGTATACTGGTGGTGCTCTTACCCCTGATCGTAATGATAATTGGGGTACAAATCAAAATCCTTGTGTAAAAAGTGATCAACATTGGAGCGAGTGTTGGAATTCTCGTACAGGAGATGTGTGTACGCTATGCCCGAAAGGATACTATTCAGATGCACTACAGTCAACTACATGCAAACCCTGCACTATTGGAAAATTCCAAGACCAAAAAGGACAAGCGTCCTGCAAAACTTGTGGACGCGACACACGACCAACAGATAACAACTGTGTGGAGTGTAAGCCGGGCAAATTCTCCAACGATCCAACAACGGATTGTAAACTATGTCCTCCAGGTCACGTTTATGTGTTATCACTAAGCAGATGTATAGGTTGTTCTCGTGGGAAATATGCAGGACAAAATGATGAGGATGCCCCAGATATTGAGTGCATTAGTTGCGACACTGGAACTGTAACCGGAAACCTAAAAATGACGAAAAAAACTGCAAATATCGATGAGAGTACTTGCGAAGAAGTCTACCAAACTACAACACAAATATTTAACTTTAATTCTGTACACGATGTAACTACGGAACGTCTGTCAGGTTACTTTGAAAGCGCACTGAAAGAAGCTTTGAAAACAGATTTAACCAACCCAGTTGACACCGAAGAGGTTGTAGTGGATCTAGAATTCTGCTATGGTTGCGACCAAAACAACGAAGACGAGGACACTAACTTTCAACTAGAATTCAACATTCTGGTATTTTTAACTGGAACTGATACTACAAAAAAAACACAATACGACGATGCTGAGAGGGCTCTGGGTGATTGGTTTGCATTTGAAACAAAATTGGAAACAGCATTCATCGAGGTAATGAGCAAAAGGAATATACCGATAACACAACCAATGTCGTTTACGACAATAGTAATAATTGTATCTAGCACAGTCGCAGTTTTTATTGGGTTGGTAGTGGGTTTGTTTTTTGGTTGCAATAAAGACGATTAGCCTGTATTAATTAACTATATTTTACATTATTTTTATTATGTGTATTTTTATTTTTTTTATTGCTACCCGGTATTTGTTCAGAAATATTCCACATATTGTAACTAACAGGTTCCAGCATTCTTGAAATAATCGCAAGGACAACTCCCAGAATTGGAACTAATACAACAACTATTCGTTTGGTAATCTTTGTACTTGTCTGTATCAGGGTGACAGTTGCTACCAGAATGTGCATTACCAGGACGAACAAAAAAGTATTCGTCAGTAGCACATTCACTGCCACCTGTTACAAATTCGGGTGTTACTCTACCGTTACAAGTATTATCCCATGTGCAAGTTGTGTGCGAACCCGAAACTTCTGAAGGAGTAAATCCAGATTTACAGCTTTCGCACCATGCTTGCCCTGTTGATTGTCCTGTTGTAACAAGGTTGTTTACAGTACTACAAGCTGTACATGATACTGAACCAGCAGCAGAGAACTCATCCTGTGAACAATCTGAGCAAGCTGACGAAGACGACGCAGAATATTTGCCACTACCACATGCAGTACACGAAGTAGCACCCAAAGAAACAACACCAGTACCAGCTCCTTTTTCAGTTACGGAACCAGCGGCGCAATCTTGACACATCGCGACAGAGTCCGCAGAAAATTTGCCACTACCACATGAAGTACAGGAAGTAGCAGCGGATGATACAGGACCAGTACCAGTTCCCTTTTCAGTTACGGAACCATTGGCGCAAGTCTCACAATCTGAAGTAGACGAGGCAGAATATTTGCCAATACCACAAGCAGTACACGAAGTAGCACCCGATGCCACTACACCGGTCCCAGCTCCACTTTCCGCTATGGATCCAGCACCGCAAGTCTTACATGCCTGGTAGTCTGTGTCGCCAGAATATGTACCCGCGTCACATACTTCGCAACGATCAGCGTCTTCGTTTCCATCAATTGCAACAGCGACATGGTAACCTGTGCCTGGTACGCATGGAGTTGTTGGACCACAAGCAGTCTCATCCACTTGATTATTGTAAGTTGGGCTGGTATCGTCAACACCTGCGTCACATCTTTCGCAAGTGGCGTGGGCAGTGGCGGTAACTCCTTGAAGTACACCGTAGCCTGCAACACACTGGTTACACCAACTTACAGTTCCGGTATCTTCACTCGACGTAAGAACGTGACTTAGGTTATCTTCGCATGTTTCACATTCTGCATCGTTTGTTGCAGACGCTGCTGTTTCGACTCTAGATCCAGCGAGACACACTTTCCAAGCAACACACTCATCCGTGTCAGTGGTTGCGTATGTGTTACCAGCACAAGCAGCACACGTTCCAGGGGTAGTGCTTGAAGCACCGGTCGGACCCCGTACCGGCTGGCCATGCGACCATGCGACGATTACCCATCGTGTGTCATGACAAGCGGTCCAATCAACACAATCATCCGTGTCAGTGGTTGCGTATGTGCTACCAGCACAAGCATCACATGTACCAACGGCTAAACGTGTTGCACCATTAATCCGAACACTAGAATCTGATTGAAGACCAGTACATACTATATTAGACAGACAATTGGTATTTCCATTTGGAGCATA
>Ga0115000_10003238_pt1 | contig 13645 bp, 13 predicted proteins | sample ArcticOcean_MG_C_6_FD_89690 | JGI IMG/M metagenome (GOLD analysis project Ga0115000, IMG submission 89690) | Marine microbial communities from western Arctic Ocean - ArcticOcean_MG_CB8_128 | ecosystem: Environmental > Aquatic > Marine > Oceanic | place: Arctic Ocean: Canada Basin | collected...
AGGAATTCCTATTTTTTTTGCAATTTTATTCGCTAATTCTATATTTGAGTTGCCTGTAAAAACTTTTAGACCTTCGTAATCTGACATGACACGCCTTGAGAAGTTAAAATCGTTAAGAATAATGATAATACAAAATGATAGAAAAAGAAGTAAAAATATAAAAATAGATTCTAAGTCTTATAAGAATTATTTCGAATCAGGTGAATTTATTAAGTGGCTGGGCCGGTAGGGATCGAACCTACGTATGTCAGGATCAAAACCTGATGCGTTAACCGCTTCGCCACGGCCCAATATTTGTATTACATTATACAGAAATTATGTTCTATATTAAACTATGCACTATATAAGTTTGGTAATTACTTGGTATAGTTTTGCTTGCATTAGTTGCACTGAACTCGTCATCAAACATAGAGAACACACAACTTCCTGAACCTGACACAGAGCCATTACCCTCTTTTCTTAATAAACCTAGAAGATCCTTAATTTCTTGATGCTCAATGCATAATAAATCTTCAAAACTATTAAAACCAATATTTTGATGCATATTATCTAAATTTATGTGTTTAATACAATCTTTTATTTTATATTTGCTATACATATATTCTGAAGACACGTGAAATCCAGGAAAAACCACAAGAAAATATTTTTTCTCACGCTTGTGTTTTGTCAATATACATCCAGTACCTTCTCCATATGAAGAGAAGCCATCAATAAAAACCGGAACATCGGATCCTAATTTTGCCGCAAGTCTAGATAGTTCACTTGCAGGTAGATTACAACCCCATAATTCATTTAAACCCAAAAGAACAGAGGCTGCATTAGAACTTCCTCCGCCTAGACCACCACCAACGGGTATATTCTTAGATAACTTTATGGAAACATTGTATTCTAGTTTATTATCTAATTGACATCTTAGTAATTCTGCAGCTTGGACACACAAGTTATCATTGTTACACAGCGAATCAATATTTGTATTAAACTTTATTTTAGATCCTGGGATCAACTCTAGGGAAACTTTGTCATACAAACTAATAAGCTGAAAGTAGGTCTCTATATCATGATAATTATCGTTTCTTTTTTTTGTAATATTTAAAAATAAATTAAGTTTTGCTGGCGACTTTAAAATCATTATTTTTTTAATTCCCAATTTGATATTTTTATAGAAAACAATATTTTTGAAAAATTTACTTCTAAGTGTGTGGGTAACAGCATGTCATTATAAGTCTTATAGTCTATCTCATACTCACTGGTTTTGATCTTTTCATACAAACCATTTTTATAGCTTATAATAGAATCTTTATCTTTTATATCACCGCTTAGTATTCCAGAAAAATTTACTATAATATTTTTAAAGATTGGTCTATTTATAATTTCTTTTAACGCCTGTGAATTGATATTTTTTTTAGCATTTTTTATTTTTATAACTCCTGGAGTAACCTCAAAAGCTATAATAGTATTATTAAAAAAATCTAGAAACTCTATAGTTTCAGAATCATTATTTTTTTTATAATTAAATCTTGAGGATATCTTGTCTTCTTTTAGTTTAAATTTAATTACCCCAGTAGCTTTATATTTTTTATAAAAATTATTTTTTTTATATATTATCTCACCTGCAGAATTATTTTTTTTGCTAACTTCTAGGTTCGCACATCCGGTTAAACCTATAAAAATAAAAGACAGCAATATTACTTTATATTTCATTTAGTATTTTCTTAATTTCAATTAATTTTTTATCTTCAGGGTTAATTTCCAAATACTTGAGGTATATCTTGTTAGCTTTTTCTACCTTCTTTAATTTCAATAAAAGCTTTACGTAGTGGCTCACTATTTCTGAATCTTCGCTAAATTTAAGCGCTTTTATAAAATAATTTTCCGCCTTAAGATATTCTCCCATTCTGTATAGAACCCACCCTTTACTATCTAATATCGCTGCATCATTTGGCTCTAATGACAAAGCCTTATCTATATACGAATTTGCATCTTTTAAATTAATATTTTTATTGGCCCATGTGTATCCTAAGGCGTTCAATGCTTGCGCGTTGTCAGGGTCAATGCTAATTAATTTCTTTAGATCATTCTCTAAAATATCTAAACGCCCTATCTGTTCAGCTACTAGCGCTCTTGTATAAAGAAAGCTTTTATTATTACTATATTTATCTAATCCAAAATCTATTCTTTTCATTGAGTACTGATATTTCTTTTCATTAAAGAAAATTTCAGTCTCAAGTAAAATTAATCTTATTTCTAAATCTTGGTTTTTTTTGATTGCCTCATACTCGCCTTTGAAAAATCTTTTTAGCCCCATGTAATCTTTTTTTTGAATCTTTATTTCTGATATTTTCTTAATAGAATCAATGTAAAGCTTGTTTTTCTTTTCTATTTTTTTTAAAAATTTTTCAGCAGCTTTATAATTTTTTTTCTTTTTCTCCTTTAAGCCATTCAAATAATTATAGCTATTGGGGTTTCTTTCTTTAAGAGAATCTATAAAATTATCTGCATCAATATATTTTCCAGCCTGAATATTTAATATAGCCATTTTTTCAGCAACTTCAATATTGCTAAAATCAATTAATTTATTAGCAGACATGAATCTATAGTGGCTAATCGCCTCCTCATAATTCTTCTGTAGTGTAAGAATTTGAATATAATATTGATTTAAATATAAATCTTTTGGAGATTTTTCCAAATAATCTTTGATTGTTTCTATACACAAGTTAATTTTTCCAATCTGGAAATATGCGTCAGCCAAGAATATACCCCATCGACTTTCTTTTTTACTAAACTCTTTAAATTTTGCTATGCCGTTTATTATTTCAATGACTTTTGCATACTCTTTGTTATCTAAGAGCACCTGAACATAATAAAAGCTCGCCAAGTATTCATCTTGATACTTATCGTATATTGAATCGAATATTTGTTGGACTACACTATCCTCAAAGACCTTCACTGTGTCGTAAACCAAAGCAAATTTATCTTTATCTTTGGAAGACTTTATTATTGAGAGAGTCTCCTCTATTGCGAGATCTATTTTTTTTAGCTCTAAAAATATTGATAGTCTTACATGCTTCACAGCAATCTTGTTTTCTGCTAACAACAACCATCTCTCTGAAGTTTTAAGCATTAAATTATATTTTTTAGCGAAGCCAGCTAATTGAGTTGCTCTTCTCGCGATTTCAGGGTCGTCTGATTTTAAGCAGATATCATAATATATGTCTGCCGCTGAATCATAATCTGCATTTCTAACTAATATTTCTGCCTCTAATGCTTTTTGCATCAAATAACTATCACTTTGATTATAAGTTTCGCTAATTTTTATGTAATAACGTGTGTCTGAATTACTCGCTGAGTACGCAAAACTTATAAATAAAATATTTATAATAATTAAGTGATTTAAAAACCACCCTAATTTAGCAATATAGCTAGTATATAGTGTTAGATGTACTTGCATAATCAGTTATAATATACTCTGCGTGGATATCAATCTACATAAATGAATACATATAATCGGTAAATACATGAGTTTAGTTGCAATTGGAATGAATCATAAGACTGCCTCTTTAGATATTAGAGAAAAATTTTCCCTAGATAAAGATGAATCACACAAGATACTAAAAAAGCTTCATAGTATGCCTATTATTGAAGAGGTATTTTTACTCTCAACGTGCAACAGAACGGAGATTTATTGTGAGATTCATGACCTGCGGTATGTAAAAAATATTTCTAGATGGCTTTTGGCTCAAAAAGGACTATCCGTTAGTCAATTTGAAGAATATATTTATAGTTATTCTGATAGCTCAGTAGTAAACCATGCGTTAAGTATTGCTTCTGGTTTAGATTCTATGGTTATAGGTGAATCTCAAATACTAAGTCAACTTAAAAATGCATTCAATGAAGCGAACAATGCTGAAACCATTGGTAAAAACCTTGACAGATTATTTCAATACGCTTTTTCTACTGCCAAGGAAGTTAGAACCGACACAAAAATTGGGGCGAGTTCTCTTTCAATAGCAAATGTCGCTGTCTCTTTAACAGATCAATTTTACGATGATCTTTCAGATAAAAATGCTCTTTTAATTGGCGCTGGAGAGACTATTTACATAGCAGCAAAGAATTTAAGAAAAAAAAATATAAAAAGTATATTTATTGCCAACAGAACTATAGAAAAAGCAGAGATTATTGCAAAAGAAGTTTCAGGCACAGCAATTTCCCTAAAAGATATACCGAAGCATCTCAAAGATTCAGATATTATAATTAGTGCTGTCTCTGGAAATGTTCCTTTAGTAGGGAAAGGCGCTGTAGAAACAGCACTTAAATATCGTAAACATAAGCCTATATATATGGTTGATCTAGGAGTCCCAAGAAACATAGAGGCGGAAGTTAAAGACCTGTCAGATATATTTCTTTATACAATAGATAATATTCAAGAATTAGTTAGAAAAAATTACAACATAAGAAAAGAAGCTGCTTTTGATGCTCAAAGCATTATAGATGCAAGAGTCAAAGAATATATGAATTGGAGAAATTCTCAATCTGCCTTCTCAGTTATTAAGTTATATCGAGATGATTGCGAATCAATTAGAAGACAGTGTTTAGAAAAGTCATTGGGACACTTAAAATCTGGTAAAGACCCTGAATCTATAATGGAACAACTAAGTTTGAATATAACTTCAAAATTATCACATAAACCTACTCTCGCTCTTAATAAGGCAGGCCAAACTGATAATCGAAAGTTAATTAACCTAATATGCGATATTTTTTTAATAAATAAAAAAAAATGAAAGACTCCTTAAGAAAAAAACTTGCTGAAATTCATAGCAAGCATCAAGAAATAGAAAAATCACTATCTAATCCAGATGTTGTTAGCGATATGGATAAATATAAAAATTTGTCTGTTGAATATGCAAGACTAGAACTTATTGTTAAAGACTATAAGAAATTTTTAATAAATGAAGAGTCTCTAACTGAGTCAGAAGAAATTTCTAAAAATGAAACAGGTGATCTAAAAAAATTAGCCGATGAAGAAATTAAAATTACAAAAGAAGAAAATTTAATCTTAGAGACAAATTTAGAAGTGTCACTTCTACCTGAAGATCCTAACGATAAAAGCAATGTATTTTTAGAAATTAGAGCTGGCACTGGTGGTCTTGAGGCTGCAATTTTTGCAGGTGATCTTTATAAAATGTATTGCCGTTTTGCAGAAAGACAAGGTTGGGAAGTTGAATTATTATCTGAAAATGAAGCTGACAAGGGTGGTTATAAATTAGTTATTATAAAAATTAATGGTGATAAAGCTTACTCAAAATTAAAATTTGAATCTGGTGCTCATAGAGTGCAAAGAGTACCGGAAACTGAATCACAAGGCAGAGTGCATACTTCGGCTGCGACTGTAGCTGTGATGCCTGAAGTTGCTACAATAGATGACTTTAGTATTGGACCAGATGAATTACGAATTGATACTTTTAGAGCTTCCGGCGCTGGCGGGCAGCATGTAAATAAAACAGATTCTGCTATTAGAATAACCCACCTGCCCACTGGTGTTGCTGTAGAGTGCCAAGATGGAAGATCTCAGCACAAGAACAAAGCGAAGGCAATGTCATTACTGCATGCTAAGCTTCTTGATACAGAGAGATCAAAACAACATGATGAGCAATCTCAAATAAGAAAAAAGCTTGTTGGGACAGGAGATAGATCGGATAGAATTAGAACTTATAACTTCCCTCAAGGAAGAATTACTGATCACAGAATAAATATAACAGTATACAATCTAGATGATTTTCTAGATGGCAATATATTAACAATAACTACACCACTGATCAGTGAGTACCAAGCAGATTTACTGGCGAATAATGAAATCTAACATTATAGAATTTGAAAAATTTGTAATAAGAACTGATAGAAATGTATTTTCCCCAAGAGAAGATATTGAAATTTTCCCAAGAGCATTAAAAAAAATTATAAGAGGCAAAAGTAAAATACTTGAGCTTGGAACTGGTACAGGGGCTATTAGCATCTCTGTAGCTAAAAATTTTAAAGACGTGGCAATAACTGCAACAGATATAAATTTATCAGCACTAAGGATAGCCAGACACAATGCTAAAATTAATAAAGTTGATAGTGTAATAGATTTTAAAGAATCAAATTGGTTCTCTAATATTAAAGCAGAGAAATATGATTTTATAATTACTAACCCGCCATATCTCGAGAAAAAAAATTCTGGGTTTTATATGGAATTATCTGATCCAGAGAATAGTCTTTATGCCGCTAACAATGGTTTAGATGATATTTATACAATCATTAGATTAGGATGTAATTTTTTAAAAAAAAACTCTTACATAATTATCGAGCATTCTCATAATCAAACGCTTGCCTTAAAAGAGTACTCCAAAAAATATAAACTCGAGTTAATCAAGTCAGAAAAGGATAGTCTAGGACTCAATAGAGTATCTATTTTTTCAAATAGTATCTAATATTTTAATAACCTGTTTTTTAATAAAGCTTGGGTCCGAACCCTTAGCTTGTTTTAAAGTCTGACCTATAAAAAATCCCAATATCTTTGTTTTCCCACTTTTATATTCTAATACTTGTTTTTGATTTTTATTTACAATATCTTTTATTATATTATTAATTAATTCATCATCTTCATTGTTGTTAGAAAACCTCTCTATAGCTTCAGATACAGATTTTTTATTCACCCATATTTCATCAACCAAATTCATTAGATTATTTTTTGTTACTACCTGGGTCTCTATCGACTCAACTATTAAATAAAAATCTTCTGGTGTTATTCTATCTTCCAATAATAATATATTTTCTTTGTTCATTTTTTTGTATATTGAGGAGATGAAATAATTAACGATCTTTTTGGCGTCAATTTTAGATATCTTCAGAACCTTGTCTACGAATTCTGAAAGACCTCGGTTGCTCAAAATAATTTTTATCTGCTCGTCTGTTAGGGCGTATTTAGATTTATAGTGTTTTTCTTTAACATCAGGAAGATCTGGTAAATTTTTTTTGATCTCCAAAATATACTCATCATCAATTTTAATTGGAAGTAAATCTGGGTCAGGGAAATACCTATAATCATTTGCCTCTTCCTTGGACCTCATAGACTTTGTAATATTTTTATTTTCATCATAAAGCCTTGTCTCTTGAATTATTCTCTTCCCTTCCTCCAATAAATCTATTTGCCTTTGCACTTCATAATTAATTGCTTTCTCCACAAACTTAAAGGAATTTATATTTTTAAGTTCGGTTCTAGTTCCTAATTTTTTTTCACCGACTTTCCTAATCGAGACATTTGCATCACATCTAAACGAGCCTTCCTGCATATTCCCATCTGATATTTTCAAATAGGTTACAATGCTGTGAACTTTTTTCATGTATAAAACCGCTTCTTTTGCAGAGCACATTTCTGGCTCGGAGACAATTTCTAGTAGCGGTGTTCCAGCTCTATTTAGGTCTATATACGTACAGTTAGCTTCATTACTGTGAATAGATTTTCCTGCATCTTCTTCTAAATGAGCCCTAGTTACATTAATTCTTTTACTTATATTTTCTTCTGTAACTATGTCTATATATCCACCTTCTACTATTGGGTAATCTAATTGGCTTATTTGATAGTTTCTAGGCAAATCAGGATAAAAGTAATTTTTTCTTGCGAAGATTGAGTGCTTTGAAATATTGGCATTTATTGCTAAGCCAAATTCAATAGCTTTCTTAATTACTAACTTATTTAAAACAGGGAGTGTTCCAGGTAATCCTAAATCAACATAAGAGGCCTGTTTATTTGGTTCGCTTCCATAAGAAGTGGATGATGCAGAAAAAATTTTACTCTTAGTTAAGAGCTGAGTATGAATTTCTAATCCTATTACTGTTTCCCAATCACTCACGGCTAAATGCCTCCGGAACCTGAAGGTGCCAGTCAGTTTCTTTTTGAAATAAATGAGCAATCTCTAAAATCTTATCTTCTGTGAAATCGTTACCTATTATTTGCATGCCCACAGGAAGATTATCGCTATAACCTACTGGAATTGATAAAGCAGGCAAGCCCGCAAGATTAACTGGCGTTGTATAAATATCTGACAAATACATTTCCACGGCATTAGAAGTTTTTTCTCCGATCTTGAATGCGGTAGACGGACTTGTAGGGGCAAATATATAATCTACATCATTGAAAGCAGACAAAAAATCATCTCTAATAATTCGCCTAATTTTTAATGCTCTCATATAATACTCATCATAATACCCTGAAGAAAGAGCGTAAGCTCCAATCATAATTCTTTTTTTAACTTCTTTTCCAAATCCTTCCTGCCTAGTTCTTGAATATAAATCAATAAGATTTTTTGGGTCCCTACATCTGTGTCCAAACTTAACACCATCATATCTAGAAAGATTTGATGATGCCTCTGCAGAGGCTATAATATAATATGCTGGAATTGTATAACTATGATTTGGCAAACTTACTTCTTTAAAATTAAAACCCATTTTTTTAAAAACTTCTATGGATTCTGATATAACATTAGAGATATTCTGATCTAAATCTTCTGAAAAATATTCTTTTGGTATTCCAATTGTAATATTTTTAACTTCATCTTTAGATAATTTTAAATCTATATTATTTTGTTTAGCCTCGTGATTACTTGTTGGGTCATTTTTATCAAAACCTCTAATCTCATTATATAAAATTGCACAATCTTCAGCACTCTTGGCAATAGGCCCACCCTGATCTAAGCTTGAAGCATACGCTATCATTCCATACCTTGAGACTGATCCATATGTAGGCTTTAAACCAGTTAACCCACAAAAAGATGCCGGTTGACGTATTGAGCCTCCGGTGTCAGAACCAGTAGCAATAGGAGTTAATCTAGCTGCGACAGCAGACGCTGAGCCTCCTGACGAACCACCAGGAACCCTATCAAGATCCCATGGATTTTTTACAGGCCCAAAATAACTTGATTCATTTGATGAGCCCATAGCAAACTCATCCATATTAGTTTTCCCTATATTCACCATTCCTAAATTATTTAATTTACTCACTACTGTTGCATCATATGGAGGAATATAATTTTCTAGCATCTTTGAGCCACATGAAGTTAAAACCCCTTTAGTTGAAAATAAATCTTTATGCGCTATCGGGATTCCAGTTAATAAGTGGTTTTTTTTATTTGCTATTATTGAGTCTGCAAAAATAGCCTGCTTTCTTGCTTGATCTTCATTAATTGTAATAAATGAATTTAGCTTTAAATCAAACAATTTAATTCTTTTAATAAAATAATCTGTCATCTCTAAAGACGAGAGAACTTTCTTACTTAGTAAGTCTGATAGCTCGGCAAGTGATTTGTTATATATATCCATAATATTTTTAATCTATGACCTTTGGCACTATAAAATACTTTCCATCATGGTGAGGGGAGCAATTAATTCCATCATTTTTTGCGTCAATATCAACCTCATCCTCTCTTCCTTTTAAAGGCATGTCAGGAGCATGATATAACGGAGTTATTTCTGACAAATTTATTGCATCCATTTGTTCTACCGTTTTTAAAAATTCTAAAATTTCAGAAGAAAAATAAGACAAATCATTATCATCTACAGCTATCATTGCTAATTGAGCAACATCTTTAATTTTCTTTTTATCAAACATTTTGACTTACCGGTAAATAATACATTTAATGCGGATATCCTTGTAGGTTTAGTAATCCTCAGTTAGAATCATGATACACATACTAGCAGAAAAACAGGAGATTTTAATGTTTTTAGATTTATTTTCTAATGATTTATCTATAGATTTAGGCACAGCCAATACTATTATTTTTGTCAAAAACAAAGGGTTAGTTTTAAATGAGCCTTCAGTAGTTTCAATAGCAACAGATGAAAATGGTAAAAAAAGAGTTAAAGCTGTCGGTCTTGAGGCAAAAACTATGCTTGGAAGGACTCCTACAAATATTGAAACCATAAGACCTCTAAAGGATGGGGTGATAGCTGATTTCACTACTACCGAAAAGATGCTTCAACATTTTATCAAAAAAGCCAGTAGCAGAAATTTTTTATTAGGGCCTCGTGTTTTAATATGCGTTCCTTCTGGAGCAACTCAAGTTGAAAGACGAGCTATTAAAGAGTCTGCTGAAGGAGCAGGCGCTAGGAAAGTGTATTTGATTGAAGAACCTGTGGCAGCAGCTTTAGGGGCTGGCTTGCCAATAACAGAAGCCATTGGCTCTATGGTATTTGATATTGGTGGTGGCACGACTGAAATAGCAGTTTTATCTTTAGGAGGTATTGTTTACTCTGAATCTGTTAGAGTTGGAGGAGATAAATTTAACGAAGCTATTTTAAATTATATTAAATGGAATTATGGGATCTTAATTGGAGAGGCTACTGCCGAAAGAATTAAACACACAATTGCAACAGCATATCCGGGTAAAGAGCTTCAGGAAATGGAAGTAAAAGGTAGAAATTTATCCGAAGGAATACCTAGAAGCTTTACAATTAATAGTAATGAGATTCTAGAGGCTCTTCAAGAGCCCTTAAAAGGTATTACTAATGCAGCTAAAACTGCTCTTGAAGCAACACCCCCAGAATTAAGTACCGATATAGCTGAGAGCGGCATAGTATTAACTGGTGGAGGCGCGCTTCTGACAGGATTAGACAAACTTATACAAGAAGAGACAGGTATCCCTGTAATTATTGCAGATGACCCATTAACATGTGTGGCGCGAGGTGGCGGACTAGTTCTTGAAATGATAGATAAGAAAGGCGAAGATTTTATTGTTTTGGAATAATAATTAAAGAATAGTGAATAATAACTTACATTTTAGACAAAACCATTTTACTCTTATTAAGTTAGTTATTTTTTTAACCATATCGATATACCTAATATATACAGACAAGCAACTCGAACTAGGTAATGACGTTAGAAATAATCTCTCTCATATAATTCAACCAATCTACATAATAGCTGAGTCACCTTACAAACTATATAAAAGTACCTCTCTATATATAGATACAAAAAAAAATATAATTAAAGAAAATAATGCGTTGAAAAAAAAGGTGCTAGTACAATCAGGGATTATTCAGCAAATTCCTCCTCTAAAAGAAGAAAATAAAAGATTAAAAAAACTACTTGGTTCCTCAAGCTCAATTGATACTTCCAAGATTTTAATCGCTGAACTGATCAAAGTAAATTTAAGTCCCTTTTCTAATAAAGTGATTATAAATAAGGGTAATAGTAATAATTTATTTTTAGGTCAAAGCGTAGTTGATAGCTTTGGTGTTCTAGGTGTAATTTCTGAAATAAATAAAAATTTTTCAGTTGTAACTTTAATTACAGATCCTGGGCACGCAATACTAGCTGTTAATGCGAGAACTGATAAGAGGATTGTTTTATCAGGTACTGGGGATAATAGAAAATTAAAAGCAAAATATATATCATTAAATGAAGATATAATAGAAGGCGATATATTAATTACGTCGGGTCTCGATAATGTTTTCCCAGGAGGTTACACTATTGGAGAAATTTCTGTAGTTAAAAAAAAACTAAATCAGGATTTTTTGGACGTCGAAGTAAGGCCGAGCTCCATTCTATCATCTAATCGAGAAGTAATGCTGTTATGGTAGTAATAAATAAAATTTATATAACTTCTACTCTCTTATTACTGTTCGCGATAATCTTGAATATACTGCCATTACCTAATATTATAGATTCGTGTAGGCCTCCAATACTGTTATTAGTTTTAATATATTGCTCTTTGGCTTACCCTGATAACATTAATTTAACATATGCGTTTATTTCAGGGTTAATATTAGATATCTTGCTAATTATGCCCTTAGGATACAATGCTTTGTGCTTCACAGTAACAATATATTTAATAATGCTGTACTACCCGCAAATTAGGCTGCAATCTAGCTGGAACAAGATGTTTTCACTACTGTTAATCTTGATTCCATACTTTTTATCTTCCACATTTATAAATAGCATATTAAAAATCGATTACAGTATTGTTGATGTAATTATTTCTATAGTCTTATCCGTTATGATTTGGCCTAGTTTGTTTAACATGTTAAGATTCATCCGACAAAAATACACGCAATAAATAAATGCAAATTAAAAAACTTCTTGGAAATGAAGAAGAAATCAAAGCTTTCCTAGATTCAATTAAAAATACAAAAGTTATTTCCATAGATATCGAGTTTATGAGAAGAAATACCTTCTTCCCTGAGCCCTGTGTAATTCAAATCTCAAACGGAGAAAATCATGCTTGTATAGATCTTATGCTAGACATAGATTTTAAAAATATCTTTAAGAATATATTTAATGAAGATAAAGTTATTGTTTTACATTCATGCAGACAAGACTTAGAAATTCTTTATATGATATTAGGATACATACCAAAGAATATATTTGATACTCAGTTTGCAGCATCATTTTTAGGGTTCAAGTATCAAATAGGATACGCTGGTCTAATGAATGAAGTTTATCAAATAGAGATTGATAAAACTGAAAAAATGACCAATTGGAAAAAAAGACCTTTAACTGCAGAGCAGATTGACTATGCTTTAAATGATGTTATTCATTTAAATAAACTGCATAAAGAACTTGAAAAGCAATTAATAGCTACTGGTAAAATAAATTATTTTAACGAGGAATTTAAAAATTTTTTAGATGATATTGAATGGGAGCCAAAAACAGAAGTGGCTTGGAAAAGAATTAAAACTATAAATAATTTAGATGAAGATGATAAAAATATAGTTAAGTTAATCTCTGTATGGAGAGAAGAAAAGGCTATTAATTTAAATTTACCAAGAAATTGGATACTAACTGAAAAAGAAATATTAGAAATTTCTAAAAAATTTTTAACAAATAACGAGATATCACTCCCACCTACTAATAAAATTCTAGATATCAATAAAGACTCTATAGAAATTAAAGGTATAATTAATGATAACCCGTTAAATAATCAAGATAATAAAAAGGTAAATAAAAAATTAAGATTTGATGGGGAATATAAAAAAGCCTCAGATGAGCTTTATGAGTACTATAAGCATATCTCTATTAAAAATAATATTTCGTATCAAATACTGTCCCCAAAGAGATTAATTTTGACTTATTTGAAAAATAAAGATAGTGACTCTAGATTAGTAAATGGATGGAGAAAAGAGTTAGTTGATATAAAGAAAATTGAAAATATTACTCAATCTATTTTTAATGCTACCTAACATTATCATAATCCTTGCCGGCGCCAAAAGTAGCACCACAAATATTATTTCTTGGCACGGCAAAATCTATTTTTTTTGGTTTTTGTAAGTCTAAATTATCCATAGAGCTGATAAAATTTCTCATATCAATATTTTCATTTATTAGAGTATTGTCTTGCTTTTGATCTATTATTGTTGAGAAGCTATTATTATTATAATCATGTGCTGGGTATACTTTAGTATCATTTGGCATTTTGTAAAAAATATTTTTTATTGTATTGTATAGTTCTTTTGATGATCCTGACTGGAAATCAGTCCTTCCACAAGAATTAATTAGCAGCGAATCACCTGAAAATAATAACTTATCTGACGCATGATTTATCATATAGGAAAAATGTGAATCTGTGTGCCCTGGAGTGTGTATTGCTTCAAGCTTAATGCTATTTCCAATTAT
>Ga0115000_10003240_pt1 | contig 13643 bp, 12 predicted proteins | sample ArcticOcean_MG_C_6_FD_89690 | JGI IMG/M metagenome (GOLD analysis project Ga0115000, IMG submission 89690) | Marine microbial communities from western Arctic Ocean - ArcticOcean_MG_CB8_128 | ecosystem: Environmental > Aquatic > Marine > Oceanic | place: Arctic Ocean: Canada Basin | collected...
ACATCTAATAAGTTATTTTTATTTAAAATCGAATAATCATATCCATATGCTTCAACTAAGTCAGTTAAATGCTCTGAAAGATGCTGATGCTGAATTTCACTATCCCCTTCTTTATAAGTTCTCCAGCTGACTATAATTGGAAATTGTATTTGATAAGGCTTCAATAAACTAGTAATACAGCTTCCCATGTTTGTCAGACCAGAAGACTGCACAATAACGATTGGCATTTTTCCCGATAATTTCAAACCAGCAGCTATTGAACATGCAACAGCTTCACTTGAACAAGGAACATATTCAATTTGCTTGCTATAGTTAATTGAAGCATTAATTAGATTTTTTGCAAAACTACATGGTACAACGCATAAATGACTGAAGCCCTTGAAAATCAGTTGACGAATAAAATCATCAGTATTTAGCATGCTTTAATATTGATCCTACTATTAATATTAATTTCTGAAGAGTGAATTTCACCAAAATGACAAATTACTGATCCAGAAAGATTCGAACGCGGTGAGTAAAGTACAATATTTTTATCATTTTGAATAACCTCACCCTCTAAATATGTGCAAAGCTGTGGTTGGTTAGATTGACGAACTAAATGCTTCCAATTTTTTAATACAATCTCCTTACTTTTCCTTACTCTTGATCTATAAGTATCATGATTTTTCATAACACCATAAAGTGAGGCAATGGCATGATAAGGACCAGTTACCATTTTATTTTTCTGAGTATTTAAATTAAAATAAAAATGATTGGATTTTTTCTCAATCAAGTTTTTTTTATAAGCAACAAAACAAGCGCCAGTTAAACCAAACAGACCTTTACAAGAACTAAAAGCCATTAAATCTGCTAAATGATGATCATCTTCCAAGCCAATAGACCCCGTAGCATCAACGTAAAACTTCGCATTTGAATCAATAGCTATATTTTTAATTTTATGTAAATCAACCTTGAACGCTATTGAAGTTTCTGTATAGGCGCATAATACCCAATCAAATTTGCCTTTAATTTCATGTAAATCATCATATTTACAAACTGTAACATCACAATCATTGGGAAGAAGTCTTTCTAGGCGATCACTATAATACCCAGTAGAAACCAACAATACTCTTCCTTCAACAAAACTGTGTGCAGCAAGCTCTAATGCAAATGTTGCGGATCCTTGAGCCATAACAAGCTCATCTTGGCCACTAAGTTTTTTAATCCAGCTTATTACTTCACTTGACATTTTGTCATATTCAGCATCACCTCTCCCAAATATAGGCTTTAAGTATTTTAAATTATCATGGAGAACTACTGCAGGCCCAGGAGTCAGCATTAATTTTTTATTATTCAATTGTGAAATAACTAATTGAGATTTTTCTCTCATAATTGAACTACTAATACCCTCAGTACGAGGAAATAACTTTAACTTATTTTTTGAAATTAAATTAGAATTATCATTTCCATGCACTAATAAATCAATTTGATACTTATCTAAAATTTCTTCATTTATGAGCCAAGGCGTTTCAACAACCTCGTTAACATATTTGATCGATTCTAATATTTCTTTACGTTGACTATAAGAAAGTTCAGGCTCATAACCTTTTTGCTTAGAAATCTCATCATTTGAAGTTAGACCTATAATTACTTTACCAAATTCTGAAGCCTTTTTCAGCAATCTTATATGTCCATGATGTATCAAAGTTGCCGACATATCCACCATAATTCTTTTCATAATTGATCCACTATATAGTTAAATTATTTAGTACCAGGAATAATCTCTAGAATTTCCTTGATTGATAAACAATCAGATTCTGACTCTAAGGACCTTCCATTTTTTAATATTGATTTTGCAACATTTAGCATAGCAGGATATGCAGATCTAAGCATATGATTTGCACTAATTACTACATTCACCTCCATATCAATAAACTCTTCAATGGTTATCGAGTTAAAGCTACTTGGTACAACAATAACTGGAGTTTTTTTATCTTTTTTTCTAAACTTCTTCATAAATTCTTTAATTTCCAAGCCATCACTTTGACGAGAGTGAATCATAATTCCATCGGCTCCTGATTGAATGTAAGCTTTAGCTCTTAATAATGCATCATCCATTCCTGCATCTAAAATTAAAGATTCAATACGAGCTATGATCATAAAATCATCACCAATTTGTGCAGCTTTACCTTCTTTTATTTTATGACAAAAATTTTCAATACTATCTTGTTGCTGATAAACTTCATTTCCGAATAAAGAGTTTTTCTTTAATCCTGTCTTATCTTCAATAACTATTGCGCTTACTCCAACTCGCTCTAGACTTTTAACTGTAAATACAAAATGCTCCACTATGCCACCAGTATCTCCATCAAAAATCATTGGCTTAGTAGTAACTTCAAAAATTTCATTAACAGTATTTAATCGAGAAGTAGTATCAATTGCCTCAATATCAGGCTTTCCTTTTGATGTAGAATCAGTTAAAGAACTTGACCATATGCCATCAAAACTTGCTTTTTCACCATTTCTTTCAACTACTGTATTTTCAGCTATCAGGCCAGTTAGTGCGCTATGAGCTTCAAGTATTCTCACAATTTTTTTTGTTTTTATCAATACTCTAAGCAAACTTTGTCGATGTGCGCTTGTCACACCTAAAGACATTAACTGGTTTTTTATATTTTGATCACTAATTTCCGCACTATACTTAACTTCAATTAATTGACCGCCCCAGGAAGATAAAAGCTCAATGACCTCGCTCCTATATTTTGAATGAGAATTTTTAATCCAATCATCGCCATGAACAACAAAATCAGGCTTAACTTCAAGTAAGTTTTTACGGTAACTTGCTGTATTTTGGGGAATAACTTCAGTTACCATTGATAGGCTATTAATAACATCTAATCGGTGATTGTATTTTAGATATGCAGAATCATCTAGTTCATTAATTGCTTCTGCAGTTAACAAGCCTACTATTACTTCACCATGCTTTTCCGCTTCTTCAAGAACTTTTATGTGCCCTGCATGGAGTAAGTCAGCAATTAAGCCAACATAAACCTTCTTATTATTTTTATTATTTTTATTATTTTTATTATTTTTATTATTTTTCATAATCTTCCATCAGTCTCATTTTTTTTAAATAAATATTTAACATCATAAAGTACATATATATTTTTTCCAAAAGATTGGATTTTCTCCAAAGAAATTTGTTTAAATTCATCATGAGCAACTGCTAGAACAATGGAATCATATTTATTACTATTTACTTCATCTAATAATTTAATTCCATACTCCTTATACGCCTCTATTTTGTCAACCCATGGGTCATAAACATCAACATTACAATTTGATTTCTTAAATTCAGTAATCAAATCCACAACACGAGTATTTCTTATGTCAGGACAATTTTCTTTAAATGCTAAACCCATAATAAGAATATTTGCTTTTATTATGTCAATACCCTTATTGGCCATTAATAATTTAACTTGTTTAACTATATAAGGCCCAATACTATTATTTAATCGCCTCCCAGAGAGAATCATTTCAGGATTATAGCCAACCTGAAGAGCCTTAAATGTAAGATAGTATGGGTCAACACCAATACAGTGGCCTCCAACTATCCCAGGTCTAAAAGGGAGAAAATTCCACTTTGTACCTGCTGCTTCCAATACCGCCTCAGTATCAATATCAAGCTTATTAAAAATCATAGCCAACTCATTGATTAAAGCAATATTGACGTCCCGCTGAGTATTTTCAATTACTTTGGCTGCCTCAGCAACTTTAATACTTTCTGCTTTGTGGGTTCCTGCTGTAATTATTGTTTGATAGAGTTTATCAACTATATCTGAAGCTTGTAAAGTTGAGCCTGATGTAATTTTTTTAATAGTAGTTAAACGATGATTTTTATCTCCCGGATTAATCCTTTCAGGTGAATAACCACAATAAAAATCTGTGTTGAACTTCATCCCTGAAAATTTTTCAAGAATAGGGACGCAAATCTCCTCAGTGGCACCAGGATAAACTGTTGATTCATAAATTACTACATCATCTCTTTTTAGTAATCTAGCAACAGCTTTGCTAGCCTGTTTGATAGGCCCTAGATTAGGAATATAATTTTCATCAACGGGAGTGGGAACAGTAATAATAAAAAAATTACAACTTTTGATGGCATTTATATCATTGGTAAAACTTAACTTTTTTGATAAAAGAAAATCAACACTTTCAACCTCTAGTGTTGAGTCCTCACCTTTAATCAATTCTTTAATTCTTGATAAGTTTATATCGAAACCAACTGTCTCAAAAAACTTACCAAATTCTACAGCTAGAGGTAATCCAACATACCCCAAACCTATAATAGCTATTTTAGTATTAATCATAATTATTATATTTTATGATATTCTTTAAACCAATCAACAAAATTTTTGACACCTTTCTTAACTGGCATAGATGGTTTATAGTTAAAATCATTTACCAAATCATCAACATTTGCAAAAGTATTTGGCACGTCTCCGGGTTGCAAAGGCAACATCTCTTTATGAGATTTGATATTTAGAGCATCTTCTATAGCTTCAATATAATCTAATAACTCAATTGGAGAATTATTTCCAATATTATATATACGCCAAGGAGCAAGAGAGGTCCCAGAATCTGGATTCTTTCCTTCCCATTTAGGATTTGATTTTGCTGGACTTTCTAAAACCTTTATAACACCTTGAACAATATCATCTATGTATGTAAAGTCTCTGCGATGCTTACCAAAGTTAAATACTTCAATTTTTTCACCATTTAAAATTGAATTAGTAAATTTGAACAAAGCCATATCTGGCCTACCCCAAGGCCCATAAACAGTAAAGAAACGTAGTCCTGTAGTTGGCAGGCTATACAAATGACTGTAAGAATGTGCCATCAACTCATTCGCTTTCTTACTTGCTGCATATAAACTTAAAGGATGATCAACATTATCATGGACTGAAAAAGGCATGTTGGTATTAGCGCCATAGACTGAACTACTAGATGCATACACTAGATGTTTGACATTACTATGTCTACAACCTTCTAAAATATTTCCAAACCCCGCCATATTAGTACTTATATATGCAAGAGGGTTTTCAATAGAATATCTAACCCCAGCTTGTGCTGCTAAATTAACGACCCCATCAAACCTAAAATCTTCAAACAGCTTTTTAACACCATTTCCATCTTCAATATCCATTCGAATATGAGTATAATTTTTATGGTTTAAGTGACGCTCAAGTCGAGCCTCTTTAAGTGCCGGATCATAATAATCATTATGATTGTCAATCCCTACAACATGGCAGCCATTTTCTAATAGCTTTAGAGTAAGAGCTGATCCAATAAAACCAGCCGAACCTGTTACAAGAACTTTCACAATAAAACTCCTTTAAAGTTAAAATTACTATTAGAATTGACCAAACATCAACTATTTTAAGTTAATTATTAAGCAAATATTCAGCCACAGCAATATCGACATATTTATCAATATTTGCAGACCTTTCATCAGGCATAACATAATGCAAACAACTGTCTCCCTTAAAAGTATTACATGTCATAAATACATCTCGCTTAGTAGCATAAATTGCTCCATTAACAATGTATACTCTTGATAAGGACTGTCGGGGAGGGTTTTCTTGGTTTGTTTTCTTTAAATCGAATAGGAAATCACCTTTAATAACTTTCATTTTTTCTGGGTGATAATTATCAACATCAACTACACTGATAATACTATCTGCATCACTATCCATTAACATTTGGAGAGCATTATCTATATCATAGGACTCTCTTAAAGGGGCAGTTGGTTGAAGCATAATAATATAATCATATTTATAACCTATTATCTTTTCATATGCTGAGATAGCATGTTGAATCGTTGGGATTGCTAAAGCTGAATCAGACGACAATTCCATTGGCCTCATAAATGGAACTTTAGCACCAAATTTTTCTGAAACTTTTTTAATCTCATAACTATCTGTAGAAACAATTAAATCTGTTAATAACTTGGAGTTTATTCCAGCTTCGATTGTATAGGAAATTAAGGGTTTCCCGTTTAATGGGAAAACATTTTTACCTGGAATACCCTTAGAGCCACCTCTAGCAGGGATAATTCCTAAAATATTATTTTTCAAATCAAATATATTCCCAATTATAGTAAGTATTGCCATTGGACATTTTGCTTGCAAATCTAGTTCTATAATAGTCTCTGTTTTTAAGCTCTATCTCACTAAGCGCTCTTTTTGCATTACCTAATGTTGATTGATAATTAGGGAACGTATTTTTAAGTATTTCTCTCATTTCCTCTTTAGACAACTCACTAAACTGTTTTAGCTCAACTACATGCTCTGGCCTAATTGAAACTGGCCCATCTTTAGTTTTATTAGCGGGAAGAATTGTAAAGTGGCGTTCAATTATTTCAGCACCATAATAGATAGAAGCTAACGTACCAAAAATTCCATCTCTTTCCACTAAACTATGATCACTCCATCCAACTTTATTACAAAGGGTTCCTAAATAATTCATTCTAGAAAGATGATACTCATTTAATGGAGTTGGATACTGAGAAACACAATGGAGAAAAGAAAAATCCGAGCCATCTAATAATTTAGAGGCCGCTTCAATCTCATCATCGTTTGTAGCGCCAGTAGATACAAAAATTTTATTAAATGATTCTTTAACATCTTTTAATAAAGGCATTGATGAACAATCATAACTTGCAATTTTAATTTCTTCAAACCCAGCAGTTTTAATTAGACTTATGGAGTCTCTAGTGAAAACAGTTGTTAAAGGTTTAATATCAATAGATTTACATAATTCGACAAACTCTGCTTGTCTTTCCATTGATAATTCAAGTTTCTTCAATCTTTCATATTCATCTTTATATGGCCTCTTTATTGCCATTTCAATTCCATTCTTAACAATACCAGTTTCAAAGCGCTCTCGATAAGAGAGCATATCAGCAAAAATTGTTTGTATTTTTGCATAATCTGCCCCACTCTCTTTTGCTGCATAAAGCATCTCTTTTAATAACTCAAAATCACCATTATGATTTTGACAAAACTCCGCAATAATTATCATCTTCTTACTCTCGATTTATTAGTAAATTAGCTGTTGCAAAAACACCATCAGTTCTTAGATGGGTTGTTCGTAATATTTGACTATCAATTGCTCCATCTTTATTAATAAACTTGATAGCATTTAAATAGGCTTCTAAGGGGCTAGAGTATTTTGAGCCTAAATTCATTTTTTTCAAGACATCACAATTATGGTTCATTTCAAAAGAATTTTCATTACAAAATGCAAAAACCCTATTTCTTCCAATTAAAGCATCACTTAATGTCCCAATACCAGGCCTAATACATGCTGCTACACAATCTATGAACATATCGTCACTAAAATCAGCTAATTGAATCCATTCAGGATATTTTTTAGGCAATAATCTTGCCTCAACATAAAGAACCTCTGGTGGAATAATATTCTTAGAAATAATTTCAGAAACCGTATCCCTTGCCATTTCTTCCTCTTCGCCTCCTAAGCCACAAGAAATTAATATTCCTTTATTATTTTTCTCTTTAAAAAGTAATGAATAGCGATATAGACCTACTGGGAAAAAATTAGTAATACCTCTAACATCAGGTGTTGAAAAATATTCATTTCCCATCATTAATGGCTTAACAGATTTTACAATTTTACGTTGTTCCTTAACAAAATTATATAAACCATTTTCATTTAATTTATTTTGAAACACTTCATGCCAAAAGAAAGAGCCGGTAAATATTGTATCTCTTCTTTTTTCTAATAAATTTACAATATTATCACTCCAAACGATATCGTATTTTTTTAAATCTGGAAGATTTATATTTAACCAATCCTTACCAAAAAAATTCTGGTTGACTTTTTGAGAGCTCAAAGGATACTCAAAATCAAATATTTTTACCTGAGGTGAATTAATTATATAATCCATATCTGGCCAATTTTGTAAGAATTTTATGTGCGTATAAGGAATAAATAAATCTATATACCCATTAAATCCATTTTTTAAAATAAAAGTTGAAATTGCAGTAACCCTTCTAACATGTCCAAGCCCATTTGCACAGGCAAATGCGGCAATTCGAGTTGTATCTACCATGCAATACCATCATAATTACTCAATTTTTTTAAAGAATTATTACCGACAAGATCCAATATTAGAACACTGGGATTAACACTAATAATTCTATCAGCATCCTCATTAGCCCCATGCACAAATACGATTAACTCATTATTTTTTATGAGAACATCTAAATCATCGGTTAATAACAAATTTATATGTGGCAAATGATCTAACAAATAATTCTTATTTTGACCAATTAATTTAGATAAATTAATATTATGATCATAGATTTGAACTTTATACCCCTTACCAATTAACTTCTCACAAAGATCAACGCATGGACTAAACCTTAAATCATCTGTATCCGCTTTAAATGCTAAGCCCATAAATCCTATATTTGTTATTTTTTTTTGTTGAATTTTTGCAAAAATAAAATTATTATGCTCATCATTGCTCAATTTAATTGACTTTAAGATTGGAAGGTCTAAACAATTATCTTGTGCCAAGTAATTCAAAGCTTTCAGATCTTTAGGTAGGCAAGAGCCACCATATGAAAATCCTGGAATAAGATACTTTGGAGAAATATTAAGTTCAGTATCTTTTATAAATAAATTCATTAAATCATGGCTGTTTATTCCAAAACTTTTACTAAACCTACCCATTTCATTTGCAAAAGCGACCTTAAGTGCATGAAAAGAATTATTTAAAAACTTAATTATTTCTGCAACTTTTATTTCGGGCTCATAAATAGGCGCATCAAGAAAATTAAATAATTCTTTATTTCTCTCTCTACCAATATCTGATAAGCCAGATACTATAGTGAAGGGTGGATTAAAAAAATCTTTAACTGCAGATCCCTCTCTTAAAAATTCTGGATTTAGAATAACTGCAAAATTTACATTTGCTTTCTTACCAGATATTTTCTCAATTATTTTCTCAAAAGATTCGATAGTACCAGGCATAATAGTACTTCTAATTGAAATAGTAAAGAACTTATTAAGTGTTTTTAATAATGAGCCAATTTGCTTGGCCAGTGACAAAATAATTGACATATCTAAACCACCATTTGGAAGATTTGGGGTTCCAACACATACTAGACAAAGCTCACTATTAATGATTGCAGTACTTAAATCAGTTACTGCAATAATTTTTTTATTCTCAACACCTTTTTTTATTAGCTCATCTAATCCTTTCTCAATAATTGGTGAAACTCCATTATTAATTAATTCCACCTTACTTTTCAAAATATCGACACCAATAAGTTCATGATTTTTATCTGCAAGACATCCTAAAGAAACGCATCCTACATAGCCCAAACCAATTACAGAAACTTTCATATCAAAACAAATCCCTAGTATAAACCTTACCTAAAACATCTTGAAGTTCACTTGAAAAACAATTAGCAATAATAAGATCAGATTGCTTTTTAAATTCACCTAAATTATTGATAACGTTGGAATTGAGGTAAATTTTTTCCTTTAATAAGGGTTCATATATTATTATTTTTATACCTCTATCCTTAATACGCTTAATAATTCCTAACGTAGAAGAGGACCTAAAATTATTAGACCCTCTTTTCATAACAAGACGATAAATACCTAATTTTTTAGGCTTTTTACTAATAATTGAATCTGCTATAAAATCTTTACGAATACGATTAGCATCTACTATCGCTTGAATTAAACTATTGGGAACCTTTTCATAATTTGCTCTCAGTTGTTTTGTATCCTTAGGAAGACAGTAACCACCATAGCCAAATGAAGGATTATTATAATGAGACCCGATTCGAGGGTCAAGACCAACTCCTTCAATAATTTTTTTTGAATTTAGTTTAAATGCCTCAGCAAAAGAATCTAATTCATTAAAATAAGCAACTCTCATCGCAAGGTAAGAATTCGAAAATAACTTAATTGCTTCTGCTTCAGTTGAGCCTGTAAAAATAACATCTATATTTTCTTTAACTGCTCCTTCTAACATTAACTTAGCAAAAATTTTAGCGCGAGCTGTATTTTCTCCAATAATAATTCGAGAAGGATAAAGATTGTCAATTAACGCGCTTCCTTCTCTTAAAAATTCAGGAGAAAAAATTATATTATTGAAACTATATATTTTTTTTATTTTTTCTGTATAGCCTACAGGAACAGTTGATTTAATAATAATAACTGCATTAGAATCATTAGCCATTACTTCTTCAATTACATTCTCAACTGATTCTGTATTAAAGCAATCAGTCGCTTCATCATAATCAGTTGGTGTTGCGACAACAACAAAATCAGCATCTTTGTACGCCAATTCTTTGTCTAATGTGGCTGACAAATTTAAATCTTTATTATTAGCCAAAAAATCTTCAATCTCAGAATCATCAATTGGAGATATTTTATTATTTATTTTTTTAATCTTGGTTGGATTAATATCAATAATAACAACTTCATGGTTTTGAGCAAAAAGTATAGCATTAGACATACCAACAAATCCTGCACCGGCAACAACTATTTTCATTGATTAAAACCTTTTAAAAAATTCATAATTAATTAGCTAAGCTTAGAATGAAGTTTATCTGGATCATTCTTTAATTTATTAATTTCATCTTTAAGATCTTCATACTCAGTAATCTTTGCTTTTAAAAAAGCAATAGTAAGCCTTGCTTTTTCGTCAACACCTTTAGGAGTATGAAGATATGCATAACCTACTTTATTATTATTAAGGCTAAAGTTATTTAACTTTACTAATCCCCTTTCCATCAATTTTTGCATACAATAATTAACCTTTCCTAGACTTACACCAATATCTCGAGAAAGCTCTCTTTGAGTATAACTAGGGTTTAATTCTAATTTACTTAACAGATCAAGTTGAATATCTCGACTATTCATCAGCAAAAATATTATACAAGATAATTAACATGGCAAACAAAGCGTCATTCCATAAAAAATGGAATAATAAGATTATTCTCGATAGATACTATTATAGCATTTAATTTATTTTTGTTCATTTAATGAACAATGGATAGCTACTTGATAAAGTAAGAAAAAAATTATTAAGGAAACTATTAAACATATTAAATAATTTTTATTCTTATCTTCTAATAAATAAAAATAAGTTTCTCATTTTTGAGTTTTAAAATTATGTTCTATAATCATATAAAATTTAATAAACTATACTTAATTGCTTTAGATATTTTCAAATCTAGACTATATTAACTAAATTAAAATTAGTTTATATTTATAATATATAGCATATAAATCCTAACCAAACTATGAATATTATTTGTATGAAATGGGGGAATAAGTTCCCAGCAGAATATGTAAATCGTCTATATGCAATGGTGTATCGTAATATGGATGCCAAGTTTAGATTTGTATGCTTCACTGAAAATAGTAAAGGCATTACACCGGAAGTCGAGATACAAGAACTCCCAGAGCTAGAGCTTCCCTCTGAATCACCAGAGCGTGGTTGGAGAAAGCTCACTGTATTTAAAAAAGACTTTGGTGGATTGTCTGGGCCAACACTTTTTCTAGACTTAGACGTAGTAATTGTTGGAAAATTGAATGTATTCTTTAGTCAACCGGGTGATTTTTTAATTGCACATGACAAAAAGAATTTAAAGAAGAGAGAGGGAAACTCCTCAGTATTTCGATTTGAAATTGGAAAATACTCGCAGATTTTAGACCACTTTGAAAAGAACTCTGAGCAAGTAAAAAATGAGGTGCGCCATGAACAAGAGTATTTATCACGAGAAATTAACAAACTCGGTAAATTAAAATTTTGGCCAGACGACTGGGTCCCGAGCTTTAAGTATAAATGCTGCCCGTCCTGGATTAAATCTTGGGTTGTAGCTCCTTCAATACCTAAGGGAGCTAGGGTTATTTTGTTTCATGGCCTACCTAACCCGCCTGAGGCAATTATAGGGCGCAGTGGAAAATGGTATCGGCACATCCAACCATCTCCTTGGATTAAAAACTATTGGACAACTAATGAGTAAAAGACACAAATATGGAATGAAAGGGATTATCTTAGCTGGTGGCTCTGGTACTAGGCTATATCCCATTACTAAGACTATATCTAAGCAATTAATGCCCATTTATGATAAGCCTATGATTTATTACCCATTGTCGGTTTTAATGCTGGCTGGAATTCAAGAAGTTTTAATTATTTCAACTCCTGAAGACTTACCAAAATTTGAGCAACTCCTAGGCAGTGGTAGTGATATTGGCATGAAATTTAGCTATAAAGCTCAGCCTAGTCCTGATGGAATTGCTCAAGCATTTATCTTAGGAAGAGACTTTATTGGCGATGAAGATGTGTGTCTAATTCTTGGTGATAATATATATTTTGGTCATGAATTACCTGAGTTACTTTATAGGGCTATTGATAATGCTTCAAACAATAATGCCACTGTATTTGGATACCATGTTAACGATCCCGAGCGATACGGTGTAATTGAGTTTGATGATAATGGAATCGCAATTAGTTTTCAAGAGAAGCCAGTTGAACCAAAAAGTAGCTTCGCCGTCACTGGATTATATTTCTATCCTAATGATGTAGTGAAAAAAGTAGTAAAGATTAAACCATCTGCTCGAGGAGAGCTGGAAATTACTGACCTTAATCAGTTGTTCTTAAACGAAAAAAGATTATCAGTAGAGCTTATGGGTCGAGGTTATGCTTGGCTTGATACAGGCACTCATAAGAGTCTACTAGAAGCCTCAATTTTTATAGAAACTATCGAAAATAGACAAGGCCTTAAAGTAGCCTGTTTAGAGGAAATTGCCTTTGAAAAAAATTATATAACCAAACAGCAACTTATAAAACTTGGAAAGTCACTTTCAAAAACCCAATATGGTCAGTATCTTTTAAGATGTGCACAACGATCTGAGTGAAATTCAGTACTCAAAAAATGCCCAATATAGCTTTGATTATAGCAATAAAATTATGCCTACTGTTTTGATAGCTGGTGAGTAACTTTTCCATAGCTCATTTATATATCAATCCTAGCAGAAAATCTAGACTCTACTCTTGTAAAGATCTATCCTAAATATTAAAAGAGATTAGAAACTGGACATATTTATCTAGATCAATGCAACAATGAGGCATTAAAATGAGAACTTTTTTGCCCAGTTAAAACTAAAACTTAATATAAGAGAGATTAAAAAGATGAAAAAACCAGTTAAAGATATGTCTCTGATGCAAGCAGAATCTGAGAATATAGTATTATTTTATCCTCATGTATCTGAGAAAGCTAAAAAATCAGTCATGGAGACTCTTGATTCCCGTTGGATTGGACAAGGCCCAAAAGTTAAATTATTTGAGGAAAATTTTAGTAAGAAATTTGGCTCTAACTCTCCTGCAGTTGCTGTTGGCTCTGGAACTGATGCACTACATTTGTCATATATGTTGGCAGGATTAAAAGCAGGTGATGAAGTTATTGCGCCAATTTTTACTTGTACAGCTACCAATATCCCTTTTTTGTATATGGGCGTTAAGATTAAATTTGCGGATATAGATGTTGATACTATGAACATAGATACTAATCATGTGCGCCAACTTATGACTAGTAAAGTCAAGGCAATTG
>Ga0115000_10003241_pt1 | contig 13637 bp, 12 predicted proteins | sample ArcticOcean_MG_C_6_FD_89690 | JGI IMG/M metagenome (GOLD analysis project Ga0115000, IMG submission 89690) | Marine microbial communities from western Arctic Ocean - ArcticOcean_MG_CB8_128 | ecosystem: Environmental > Aquatic > Marine > Oceanic | place: Arctic Ocean: Canada Basin | collected...
CCTGAAGCGCCGTATGTCGATTCAATAACGAGGGTTTCTACACGAGGGAAACGAGTGTTTGCTGCATCGAAAAGCCATGATTTCTCATACTTTTGGTCCCCACTGAACACAATATTGTGTTTGCCATCACCGATATGAAGGTGAACGGCTGAAGAACCAAGAATATGGCCGGCATTGGAAAAGGTGAGTTTAATATCCGGCGCAATATCAGTGGTTTCATCCCAATCAACATCAACTACGTGCTTCATACAGGTACGGATATCTTCCATACTGTAAGGGGCACGCTTTCCTTCAGAACCACCGACTTTGAGGTAATCTGTTTGCAAAAGTAGCATCAAGTCACGGGTTGGAGGTGTACAATACACTGGCCCTCGGTAACCATACTTGAACAAAACTGGAAGCATTCCTGCGTGGTCTAAATGTGCGTGGGTCAAGACAACAGCATCGAGTTTTTCCATAGGAAGCGCCTCAGGTGCGGTGAAATACGGCATAGGGTCGGTGTCGGATGCAATGTTAACGCCAACATCAATCATGACTCTCGATTCGTTGGTGGTGACAAAGTGACAAGCACGCCCAACTTCTCGGTACGAGCCCAATGCAGTGACACGAGCCCATGAAGCACCTGGACGCACAGGACGGTGCATGTTGAGTCCAAAATCCTTCAATAGTTTCCTGCGTTCATCTGCGTGTACATGTCGGTATCCACGGATATCGTGGACGGTCTTTGAAATCAAAGGTGAGGTGCGCTCGACGGAAATAAGCCAACCGGACTGGTCGCGTATTTGTTCTAAATTAACTCCTCGGCGACCAACTGCTTCACCGGGGTTATCACATTGTACGGTTATTTCTCTGTAACATGCATCGAAGTATATCTGATTGATTCCTGCGGATTCAGGTATGATTTCTTTGACGATCTTTGTAGCATCTTCCTCGGATTTCATAATCGAAGTATCCGGTCGAAGCACAATCTTACGCTTGACTTTGTGGGATATTTTGGCGAGTAATCCATCGGTCGCGAGGATTCTATTTGGTTCAGGAGTGACTAAAGCAATGTTGCCAGCTTCCAATTCTACTGTGTAAGGGATGTCTTTGGGGACAATCTTTTGCACTTCATCTTTCAATTCTTTAAACGTTAGACGCATAATTTCACCGTATACCGCGCTCGCACAATATTTGTGCACAAACTCACCAGAGGCGAGTGCAGTGTTGAGCTGCGGGAAAAAAATACTCAAGAAAGAAGTTTAGAAATCTCTGCTTGCGTAAGGGAAACAAAGCCGTCTTTAGCAGTAATTACTGACAAATCCATGCCGTTCCCGGAGGCTGCATCACGCTGCCCCGATGCATGAAGGGCACGGGCCGCGAGTTTCAATGCATCGGTTCGAGACATTCCTTCACTAAATCCATCTTCGAGCACACCATACATGTATGGAGAGCCTGAACCAGTTGCACAATAGACGTCAGGAATCGACCCACCAGCGGAATCAATAGAATACACATGTCCACCTTCATCATCAACACCGACAATCAAAAGTTGAACCCAATGAGCTCGGCCGGAGAGAATGTTTGCTGTCAATGTTGCAGCCCCACGAACAGTCATTTGTTGTTGTCGGCGAAGTTGGAATAAAGCAACCTCAGCAGAAAGGGTTCGTGAAAGGGATTGAGCATGACCGACTAAACCTGCAGTCGTCAAAGCGAGGTTGTCACCAATCTTGAAGAGTTTCTGGACATTCTTGTTCGCAATGAAGTGACCCATTGTAGCCCGATGGTCTGCTCCAACGACTACGCCACCATCGAAGGTGATTCCAATTGTGCTTGTTCCGGTTTTCAATACATTCTGCTGCGCATCCATTGTCATCAATCCCTCGTTTCAGCCGACACCTCTTGAACCTTGAGGCGCAAATTCTCGGTACTTGCTGACCCTTATCAACCCGACGAACGCACGGCGGGAGCGAACTGCCTTGGAAAAGTCACCACCTGTGGAACTTCGATGCGAGTGTTCTTGAGGTGGCTCACATCAGGGACAGGTATGCGCAGAGGTAAGAAAGGAAAAAGAGACGAAGCTCAGTCTTCACTCGATGCCTTTACCAATGTTCAATCCGAACCTGATGAAACCCCCGTTCCAAAACCTGTTGTACCCTCGATGCCAGACCTCGATGCATTAGCACGTGCGGATGAAAAAATCCGAGCGGCGGAAGAAGACATCGCATCTGCCCAAGAAGCAAAGGAGGAGATGAAGCCTCTCCAAACGTTCAACATGCCCAGTATGGAAAAGAATCAACCTCAAACAACACCTGCTTCCGAAGTCATCTACCACGACCTCGGAGAACTCTATCCTAACCCACCTATTCTTGATTCAGGAAATGGAATGGTCTTGCATCGCGCTGTACTCAACGACATTACGGGTTGCGGTCAACTGATGGATTGGGTCGCTGATGATCACGCAGTTATTGTTGAAATGAATCGATTAATGAAAAAGACAGTTGAATTTAACGCAGCACTCGCCCATTTGAACACGTTCATCGACGGTGATCTTGGTGGTCAAATTATCCAAATGGCGGAAACCCGCTTAATGCTCCTGCCGCCGGGTTGCCGAGGAGTACGAGGTGTGGAAATGGAAGCCTTTGCGGTCGATGCTCACGAACTTGGAAGGCGAAGAATGTGATGGATGAACAACCAATTGACATCCCTTGCCCCATTTGCGCCGAGGAGGGGAAACTTGGCATGGTCGCCAATGTTGATGAAATCCCATATTTTGGTGAACATACTCAAGTGACGGTTTTGTGCCATGCCTGCGGTTGGCGACAAACAGACTTTATCCCGGCAGAAGGAAAGAAGGCAGGAGCATGGTCCTTGATTATAGACAGCACCACTAAACTTCGCTCACGCGTTGTTCGCTCCTCTTCATGCACTGTCAAAATTCCCGAGTTGGACCTTGAAGTCATGCCAGGAACAAACTCCACAGGCTATGTAAGTAACATCGAAGGTGTTCTGAATCGATTTGTTGACATTATCAACATGGTTCGAAGGGATGTTGAAAGAGACATTACACTTGATTCTGAAGGAGACAATGCTGAAAATCAAAAATCTCTCTCAATCCTTGATACATTACTCAAATCCATTGAACAGGTGGGAGAAGAAAGTGTGTTCACGGTCGAATTCTTAGATCCGCATGGACATTCAATGATTCTCGATGAAGATGCATCTGAAAGAGAATTGACAGCGGAAGAACTTGAAGAACTCCCAATTGGGCCAGACCCTGCCGTATTTTCACCCGATGATGCACAATGATTACTGTGCATCAGAAGCCAAGAACTCTTTGACAAGATGCGCTGTTTGGTCTCGCATTTCATGTAAGTCACCAAGCCAAGCCGTCGCTCGGTCAATGCACAATTGTTTCATTTCACCAGCCAAAATCTTACCAGCCCGATAATCGGCATTGACCTCTGCCAAATACGAATCATCATCTTCAAAGAAATACATCATATAACGATATGCAACATCAACATCAGGATTTCCCCCCATGCGGCGATGTTCCTCAACGGTAGTTTGTCCACCAGAAAAGGCTCGCTTGATTTTCTTTTCCACCGTTGCCAAATCATCCCGTAGGAAAAGAGTGGTTTTCGGCTTGCTGCTGCTCATTTTCTCCCCAGTGAGCCCGACCGCAAAGTGGTGGTAAGTCGAAGAAGGTGCAAGCAAACCCATCCCGCCAAGCGAGCGTTCGTATTCGAGTAATTTGATTTGAATCCTCGATTTATCTTTTGCCGTTGCACTAGGAACCGCAATGGTTCCTTGCTTCGGATTCGAAAGAATATCTGAAAACCCGAGGTGTTCCAGTGAGGCAACCATTCCTGCAAAGACTGTATTCAAGCGATCTTTGTCTAAACGCCCATTGGGCATTTGCCCGAGAACTTCTGCGTTATCCTCTTGAACAGAAAGACCAATGACGACTCCTGAGGATTGACCATCATTGACATTGAACCAATTGGTTTTGGCAGCAAGTCCACGCGTAAGGCGAAGGTGTGGGTCTTGGTCAACACCCACTGGGACCACAATAGGTCGAAGGCCTCCGTATTCTTCAGTCTGCGGATGTAAGATATCACCTACTTGAACCATTGGGGCTTGGAAATGAGCAAGGTTTGTCTCTCCATTGAACCCATATATCGCTTCAAATTCATTCAGATTGGTTCGCTTGCCAAGTTGGAACCCGAGCCTTTGCACAATTGGCCGAGATGATTGAAAATATACATTGGTTTTTTCAGGGTCGATACCGAGTGCTGCATAATGAGAAATATATTCCTCCAAAGCAATCTTTCGACCTTTGGTTAAAGAAACCCCACGGGTGGCTTGACTTTCTAAATCAGCAACTGCTATGGTGACATCGCCACCGAGTTCTTGAAACCATTTGACCTGATCAATAACCATTGAATGGCCCATGTGCATTTGCCCGCTAGGCATGAGGCCGGTGAGAACACCAAAAGAATCGCCTTGCTTTTGTGCATCGAGAACCCGTCCTAAATCACGATGAGCAAAGACGATGCCACGTCGATGAAGGCGAGATGGTGAAGGAAGACTCATGTTGTCCATTGACGACAGACCAAACTGGTCTATGATACGTGAATAATCAGTAGATTGAGCACTTCCCCAAGGGTCTATGACAACATCTTCGCTATCCATATGCTCATCCACCAATCGGTCGGTGACAACCTTATGGCATCAAGTCTTCGCCCTTATTCGGCTTCAGACTTCGATTCAGAAGATTCTTCTTCAGCCTCGGCCGGTTGTCGTTGGTTTTTTTCAGCAAACGGGCCGAGACCTTCTTTTTTCAGAATGTACATCATTCCTGTAATGGTCGAAACGCCAACTGTCAACGCCACTAAGGATAACCATCCGGAATCCCCCAAACCATCGCGAGGTTGAACAAGCCATGTGAACACCAATTGAGGTTCATCAGTGAATCGTTTCGACCATTTGAACAAATCCGTCGTGTCATGAGCGGCAATAGTGACTGCTGCTGAGTAGTTATTCCAAAATTGTGAATGGTCCACAACGTCATATTCCACTGTTCCATTGACAACAATCGTGACATTGTGACCTTGAATGAGAGAAAGGTGTAGGAATTCATTTGGATTTTGGAAATAACCTTCAGCAGTCTTTTTGACACCCTTCAAATCAGAAAGAGAGACGTTTGAATCACGTATGTCTGCCACTTGGTTTCCTTGAACATCGAGGACCCATGTCATTGGAACATTCCAAGCAAGGGGTGATAACGCAGTACATTCTTTAATGCGAAGTGATTCAAATTCGATAATGGTTTGATTTCCCACAACGGTACTTGAATGAGAGGTTTGATGGCAAAAGTGAACGGTCCAGTAGGACCACGCCTCCCCCCAAGTCGTCATCCAAGCCTGTGCTTCATCATTGAGGTAAGCTGCAATATCTGAATCGTGGCGAATCGTGGCATCATTGACCCTTCCGACCCAATACAAATTAACGAGACCCCCTTCTTCTACAGCAGTTACAACCTGCTCTTTGGAACCCATCAATTGTTCGAGACTTCCCCCTCGGCGTCCAAGATTGTACCAATCCCAGTCATCTTGTGGTATGTCAGTTGCTGAATGCCATGCAGATTCTGAGAGTTTGTTCACATCCCCATGTACTGCAAAACCCTGTCCTGCAATCGTTTTGTGTTGATGCATCGTAAGCCCCGGTGGAGTGAAAGTTGAAATTGGGTTATCGCCCCATTGACTGGCTTCAACACGCTGAGTGATGTACTGTTGACATTCAAGAGCAACTGCTCCTGGATCCGCAGCCCATTCGAGGTTCGGCATGCCATAACAGCCAAATTCATCACCGGAATTAAGTCGCTCCTGAGCTAAAGCTGTTCGCAACCAACCGTCCTCCTCCCAACTGATCTCGGCCACTGCTACAGGGCTGAGGGTTGAAGAGAGGAGACAGAGAAGTATTGACAACGTGATACTCCGTGCGAAGTGAATGCCTCGTGATGGAGCCATGGCGTCGGGTAAATTGCAAGTGCTTTGATACTTTGTACTCATCCCTTTGGTCAAAACGATGGGGTTGCAAATTGCTCTTCAGCCGATAGATTTCATGCGAACAATCAAAACCGGGTCGGATTTCCATTTTACCATGACAGAGGTTGAATCACTTGTTGAAGCATGGCAATCTCTCGAAGAGCATTGGCTCATTCCAACTACTGGCAAGCAACTATCCAGCACCCCAAGTTACGGTTTTCTTCGAATGTTCCTCTCACCTTTTTTACGTCCCTTGTTGAATGCTAAAATGAATGGATTGCACCATATCCCTCGAAGCGGACCTGTCATTCTTGCAGCCAACCACTTGTCACATGTCGACCCTATTTTTGTCATCGCTTCTGCTCGACGAACGACGCACTACTTGGCCAAAGATGGACATTTCAAGAATGCTTTCATGCGATTAGCAATGCGCGCAACTGGGCAAATCGAGACAAAACGTGACAAAGGAGGCGAAGGCGCCCTTTCGAGTGCAGCGGATGTATTGGATTCTGGCCAAGCTCTTGGAATATTCCCCGAAGGTACTCGTTCGAAACGGACCCAAGCCCCTTACTTGCTCCCAGGAAAAACTGGAATTGCTCGACTTGCCGCCTCATACCCCAATGCTGTAGTCGTCCCTATGGCCCTCATGGGTACTCGAAAGATGATGAAACCTCAAGACCACAAATACCCCCGACTTTGGAGGCCAATCTCCCTTTCTGCAGGTCAAGGCGTGACTTGGATGGAATGGCTCCAAGACCCAAACGGTGGCGATACCGATGCGCAACAGTTGATTGACCTTTCAACCAAAGATGAACACGAAATTAGGGCATCTCTCGCGTCACTCTATAGAAATTTTACGGACCAGTTAATGGGGAGTATTTCTGCCCTTGGTGCTCCTTAGTTCAAGTAGAGTCGGACACTCAACCTTACGTGGAGCGTATAGAAACATCACTTGGCATACTTCACCTCGGTGACGTCTATTGTAAAAAACGGTTGAAGTCTGAACTCCGAGGGATGGAGTTGCTTTGTTCAATTGTCAATTCAACTCCGGTGTGGAGTTTTAATCTTAATTCTGAAAAGCCGTTTCTCTGTTCAAACGACGATGGTCCTACGATTATGATCGATATATTCGCATGCATTCAACGACACCTGTTGGAGAATGACACACACATGATCGTTTACATGGACCAAAGACCTGTATGCGTCCTCAAGGGCCATAACTTCATGGACACACCTTCGACTGATTCAATTGTTTCATTGGTGTTACTTGGGATTGCAGGGTGGCCGATTCGTTCAACACCGCAAACACTTGCCCAAAAGTCACTTGAAACCAATTCATATGAACTTGAAGATATTACAAAACTCCTCCCATCCGATTATGTGAGAGTTCAAACAGCACTCGAATTATATGATTTGGGTGTTGACCATGCCTCCATCTCTCTACTGGCCCAAATGGCCCGACAATGGTATGTTTGTCGCTGCTGGGATTTCGATCAAGTGAGGGAAACACTGGAACCTATACTCGAACGATATCACCGGGGAGATATCGAAAAATATCTGCAAACTCCAGACGATGCGAGTGATGCTCTTTTCCTCTCCGTTTGAGATAGAGTCGCTCAAGAATGCTCAAGTGCTGTCGGTTGCGACAAGCAGTTGGTGAGTCAATGAAAGTGTATCACGACCTCATTCAACGTATTCTTGATGAAGGTGAAGAGAAGGGTGACCGGACCGGCACAGGTACGCTCTCCGTGTTTGGCCACCAAATGCGGTTTGACCTCTCAGAAGGCTTTCCAATGGTCACCACAAAAAAGTTGCATTTGCGTTCTATCGTCCATGAACTTCTTTGGTTCCTCAAAGGTGATACGAACATCCAATATCTGCAAGAAAATGGTGTTCGAATCTGGAATGAATGGGCGGATGAAAACGGAGACTTAGGACCAGTTTATGGCAAGCAATGGCGCAGGTGGGAAGCCAAAGATGGCCGTATCATCGACCAAGTCGAACAGGCCATTGAAATGATCCGAACCAATCCAAACAGTCGACGCATCATCGTCTCCGCTTGGAACGTTGGTGAACTTGATGAAATGGCCTTGATGCCTTGCCACGCATTCTTTCAGTTCCATGTTGCCAATGGAAAACTCAATTGTCAGCTCTATCAACGCAGTGCTGATGTGTTTCTCGGCGTCCCATTCAACATCGCATCGTATGCTCTTCTCACTCACATGATGGCCCAGATTTGTGGACTTAAGGCAGGGACATTCGTACACACACTTGGCGATGCGCATCTGTATACGAACCATCTTGACCAATCCCAGTTGCAAATTTCACGTGAACCAATGCCTTTACCGCAACTCAAATTAAATCCAGAATGCACAACCATTGATTCATTTACATTTGAGGACATCGAAGTGGTCGGATATGAGCACCACCCGCATATTTCTGCACCAATTGCAATATGAAGTGATACCATGTTCACCATGATCTTTGCATGTGATTTGAACGGAGCCATCGGTAAAGATGGTGATTTGCCGTGGCGTCAATCTTCTGACCTGCAACATTTCAAACGCATCACCATGTCGAAAACCATCGTCATGGGAAGAAAAACATGGGACAGCCTACCGGGCAAATTACCTGGGCGAAGGAACATTGTACTTTCAAGAACACCTCGAGATGATGTCGAAGTTCTTTCCTTTGAAGAAGTTCTCGAACTCGGTGATTCAGAAGAAGTCCTCATCATTGGTGGTGGGGAAATATACCAATTGTTCTTTGAACATGCAAAAGAGATTCACAAAACAATTATCGCTACAGAAGTCGAAGGTGCTGATGCATTCGCTCCCTCGATGGAAGGTGAAGGATTCCACATGATTGGTGAACGGTTTGTCGATGCTGGTCCACGTGACGAGCATTCGATGATATTCCAGCACTGGATTCGATAATCATTCATCGGGTTTGTATTCAGTCACTCGCAATCCCAAACGTCCTTGGCGTGAAGGGCGTTGCATAATCGTAGCATACTTTGCCTCAAAGGCAGCTTTCAAATCAATCTCCATTGCCAAGGAGTGCCCCATCAACAGCAGGAGTATATCGGCCATTTCTTCAGCACAATCGGCAAGGGGTTTACCTTTGGTCACCGCTGCTGCAAATTCTCCTAATTCCTCAACCGTGAGTGCGATACGATAGCCCATCTCATGACCGTTGTTTTCTTCGAAATTATGCTTGTCATGGAAGACTGCGATTTTCTTCATCATGTGTTCCCATTCATCCTGAGCCTCATGAGCCATCCATTGGTCAACCGACATTCCTTCCATGTCCGTAGATTATTGAGACCGGACATTAGACCTTCCGCAGCCTCTGTGAAGGCCAACTGAGTGTTTACAAAAATCTTTATTTTAGCCTTGGCTTGGATTTCAGTTGCCACTGACGACGAAGTTTTTCCAGCGCTTCATGTAGTCAACAAACACTGGACTCAAATCAGCATCCAGTAAATGCTGCTCACTAAACGGTGGGCGTTGAGGTGAGTAATCAGGATCTTCGAGGTGCATTGGCCAATCGGGGTGAGCGATGGCTACTCGCGCCACACCAACCATATCTGCACCTTCATCCAGCAGCCATTGTGCATCAGAGGAAGTCCATATGCCACCTGTAGAAATCAGAGGGATATGCTCAGGAACCACTTCTGCGAATCGCTTGGTAAGACTTGGACCGTCTTCATCACCAGCAACACTTTGGAACACATCCCAACATGAGAGGTGAAGCATATCAATCTCCATTTGGCAGATAATGTTGGCCAGTTCAAGACTTTCATGCAGATAAATACCAGCCTTTTCAATAATCGGAGAAAGACGAACTGCGATGAAGAAATCCGGTCCTGTTGCTTTGCGAACTGAAGTGATCATGTCGCGCAAGAACTTGCTTCGACCCATCAAATCTCCGCCCCATTCATCGTCTCGTCGATTGGTCTCGCTGCCCAAAAATTGGCAGATCAGATACGAATGTGCGCCGTGTAATTCCACACCATGAAAACCTGCTTTCTGGCAACGAACTGCCGCATTGGTAAACGATTGAATCATCTCAAGTACTTCTTCGTGAGTTAATTCTCGAGTGTATAATCCATCCATCCCATCCTCGGTATTCTCACTTGCCGAAACCGGTTGAACGCCGTTGAGTGATTGAGGTGCTCGCATACCACCGTGGAAAATTTGTGCAAGACTCACTGTTCCTGTTTCGTTGAGTTGCTTTGTCAATTCAGTGAGCCCAGGCAGTTGGTGGTCACCCCAAACACCCATTTCACCCTCCCAGCCACGTCCGTGTTCAGTGACGTTGGCTGCAGCAGTTGTGGTGATAGCAAATCCACCTTTTGCTCGGCGAACAAGCCACTTGATTTCTTCATCAGACAGCGTTCCGTCCTCGTGACTTTGTTTGTTGGTCATCGCTGCCAGCACAGTACGGGATTTCAATAAATTAGTCTCCAATAATCGAAGGAATAGAGGGCGCACAAACTATCCAATCGCAACTCCGTAAAAAACACTCTCAACCTTCAAATACAAGTAAGCAGAGTTGATACTATGAAAGACGTTAAAGTAAGATTTCCAATTGAAGAAGTCGAATGGAGTTCTAATACAATCACTGAAATGAATGTCCCATTTTACTTAACCGTCAAGTGGAAAAGTGTCGCATCAACCATACGTGTTGATTCATATCCCATTGGAGCACCAATAAATGGTTTTCTGGCTGATAATGAGTGTGACATTACTATTTTGAAAGGTTCTATTTTTAGAAAAACCGCAACTGAATCAACGGCAATCACCGCACGTAACAAGCATAAAGCTAAATTATCATCCTTGAAAGGTTTGAGTTTTAAGAAAAACAAATCACTCACATCAGAACAAATAACATTGAAAGAAGATATTCAAATAAAAAACATTACATTATCCAGTGTCAGAGTATTATTAGGAGGCAATAGTGAGGCTGCAACTGATAAGATCTCATTCAATTTTGATCAAAACACAGATAGTGGAATTGCAGTTGGAGACTTACAAGGCAGACGAAAAACAAAGTCTGAAGCGGCATATCCTCCTTCTAAAGCGATCTTAGATGCAAGGAAAGACTCTTTTTCAAAAGAAGCGATTTCTAAAGACTATGAGGTTTTACAATCAACTAACACTTCAGATCTAACAAAAAATAGCGAAAATCACAACCAATTGTATGCAGACATCTTGAATCGAAGAAAAAATATCATCCTTGAAGGCCCCCCGGGCACTGGAAAAACCCACGCCATCAAAGGCATTGTTGAGCAACTTGAAAAGAGTAAAGAAGATGGTGGCGAAGGTCTAGAAATTGGCGGCAAAGGAAAAGGTAAGTGGGCCATTACCATGCATCCAGCAACGAGTTACGAAGATTTCATTGAAGGTTTACGGCCAGCAGAAGAATCTGATAAAGATGCAAAAAGTCGTTTTATCTACAAACCAGGAGTATTTGTCGAACGAGTTCGAGAGGCAATTCAAAACCCACATCAGCAACATGTTGTGTTGCTCGATGAATTGAACCGAAGTAACGTCCCCCGAGTTCTCGGAGATTTGCTCACAACATTGGAGGCAAGTAAAAGAACCAAGCGATACAATTATTCTGAAAGTGGAAATAAGAATCTCACTCCAATAAAATCTTGCGATGCAGAGATTATCTATTTGCAATATACTGACAAAGATAAGGATAGCTTGTCTGAAAAACGTGATGAATTGCTTCAAAAAATCGAAGATGCAGGAGTGGCTGAATTTAGTGAAGATCAGCTTAAAAGCCAAATTAAAATTATTACGCCCCCTACTAAAAGAGTCGTCAGTACATTAATCAAGCAATTGAAAGAAGAAGTTAGAGGTTTGCTAACGAATGAGACGAAAGGAAATCGAAATATCATTACCAAACTTTGTGAAATTAGAAATATCCCAATCTCTAATACTGCTGTCGATTCATTTCGACCTGGATCAAAAATGTACAGCGGTTCTGACATTTTCAAATATATTGGAAATGACGGTACCAATGTTGAAATTCTTTCAAGAGAAAAAAGGAAAGGCAAAGAATCTCATCGCGATATAGGACACGGTAAAGTTATTTCTAGTTGCCTAGTTTCAAAAGATGGTGAAAAGTACTGTGCTTTTCTAAAGTATAACGATGTAGCCCATCCTATTTTGGCCAAAGACGTTAACAAATTAATCCAACACAGAAAACAAAGTTGGCATGGGTTTGAGATTGATAATCTCAGTATTCTCGATAAAAATGGTAGGCAGCTTGAAGTCGCTGTGATGGGAACTACTAGCATATCTCCTGGAACTGACGGAGACCGATACAGCCAATTCATCGATGTGAAAATTGCAGACTACTATGAGTCTGGATGTAGTGGTGCATGCCAATTTGAAAGTTCTGAGCGCTATTGGTGCGATCTATGCGATAGAAACTGGAACAAAGAAAAGAGAACTGAAGTCACACTTTCCGGCTCAAAGAAAAAACTTCACATTCCAGATAACGTACTTGTTGTCGGAACAATGAATACAACAGATCGTTCTGTTGCTCCTTTGGATTCTGCTCTAAGGCGACGATTTGTGTTCTTGCGTGTAGACCCTCAAACAGGTATTTTCAAAAAGGCGGAAAAAAAGTATCAGTCTCTATCGGATGACGGGAAAAAATATTTTGAAGAGGCCGAGAAAAACTGGAAATCTCTTAATGAATGGCTAGATACCAATCTTGGGAAAGATGCGACAATCGGCCACTCATACTTGTTTGAATTAATTGAACAATTATCCAAAACAAAGGATTCGATTGGAGTACCCGAAAAATATACCAAACAGATGTGGCAATATTCGATTCTACCTCAAGTGGCAGACTTACTTGACGCAACAGGTCAAGCAAATGCACTTTGGGATAAAAACCCCAACCCTGAAAATAATGTTAAAGAATATCTACAAAATTTGAAATTGAAATTGGTGACTCCGAATGAGAATATGAACAGAACATTCTCAAGAACGCTTGTTAAGGAAAGCGGTAAAAAACCTGGAAACACTAATTCTTCTGAAAGTACAAAAACTAAAGGTGAAGAGGAATAAATACCCACTTGAAGTTTAATTTAGTGTTCATGGAGATATACGTATGATACAATCTTCATCGGAAAAATCATTTTTCTATGAATTAAAGAACAAGGCCAAAGAATTGTATCTTGGATTCAGTGTGTCAAATGGATATACCGTCGCAGTTGTGCCGAGGTTTTGGTTTCCAAATCCTGAAGAGATTCCTGCGATGAAAATTGATCAAGGCAAATTAATTGTGTTACCTGATAAAGGCTCACGAATTATTGAATCAAGTAAAGAAATAGAATTCAAAAGATTTGAATCCGAAAAAGAAAATACGTGGATTCAAATCTCAGAAAAAACAGATGTTTCTCAACTTGAAAAAGACCAGCTTTTCGAATATTTTTTAAAAGGTGATTCGGAAAAAGACATGAAAAGGTTAGAGGCTTTATTTTACACGATTTGGGGTAGCAAAACCAAATCAAGACATCTCCTTGAGTTAGGGACTGGTTCGAGTAAATTTCGCTACTTTCTCTTCATTGGAATAATTGAA
>Ga0115000_10003242_pt1 | contig 13636 bp, 6 predicted proteins | sample ArcticOcean_MG_C_6_FD_89690 | JGI IMG/M metagenome (GOLD analysis project Ga0115000, IMG submission 89690) | Marine microbial communities from western Arctic Ocean - ArcticOcean_MG_CB8_128 | ecosystem: Environmental > Aquatic > Marine > Oceanic | place: Arctic Ocean: Canada Basin | collected...
GAAGCCGCAGGTGGGAATGGCTCACCTAATTTTGACACAGCCGCGGCAACTTACGGATTAATCACTAACCGCCAATCACGACTCATATTTGAAGGAGCAACCGTTCCTTCATTCACTCTTGAATCAAGTATGAGAACGCGCAACACAGGCTCTTTCAATGGAAGCGGAGAAGCAGAAGCCGCTCCGGGTTCAGCATCCGACAACAAGCAACTTACGCGCATATGGCGTGGTTGCAAGGTTAAGGATTGGTCGCTTGCGGCTGACGCTGACGCAGAAGTTAAAATGTCTGTCAACTTTGACGCGCTTTACTGCTACACAGACACAGGCCGTCTTGAGAACAATAACAAGGGAGACCGATACACGGCTCACCGAATGTTTGAGAATATCGCTAACAGCGGTATCAATAGAAAGAAGGCCGGTATCGCACCAAACACCGAGAAACCTTTCTTCTTTTACAACGGACAAATCAGTGCTTTTGGTGTCAATGTCGCGCAGATTACAAACTTCAATCTTACAGGTAACAACAACATTGAGAACTTCTTGACCGTTCGCGGTTCTTCCTTCAAGGAATCACGAAACAGTCTTGGGCAATCTCTTGAACAGGTTCCTTTCGGTGGTTCGCGCAACCCTAACTTGTCTGTTGAGAAGACTGTTGAATACGAATTGAAAATGTCAATCATTGTGTCCGACCCACTTCTATGGCATGAATACCGCACTAACCGCGTTCATGGGCATCTTGAACCAATTACACTCACCCTCACCAAAGCAGGGGCAGGGGCGACTCGCGAACAGATTATCGTTGTCATAGATGACTACATCATCAGTGAAGCACCGCTACCAATCCCCGAAGACAAAGGTGTCATCAAGAGTGAAATGACAATAATGCCAAAGCATGTGCGCGTGATTTCTCACGACGCATTCTTAGGACTGTGATTAATATGATAAGAAAAGGAACACCAATGAGCCAAGCATGGGCGATTATAAAAGCCCAAGAACATATGACTTCTTACCCAAGAGACGCGGAAGGGAATAAGATACAGGGCTACCCTCAATCCATTGACCCTAATGTGGCTTCAATGGCAGGGAGAGAAGGAGCAGACTCCAATCAATACCGAATAGAAAGCGCAAAAGACAGTAGGTATGCAAGAGAACCCAAGAACCGTTCAAGAACTCAGCGTTTGCAAGGCTTTGCCGCTAAACAAGCCCAATATGGCAACGACCCTCTTAACGCCTCAAGCGACCGAGAATTGTCGCATGGATGGCATGGAACATCGGAGCAAACTCTCAATGAACGGAATCCCGAATATGAAGACAGTCCAGCAAACAATGAAATGCGAGGCGGAGAAGATGCAATAGAAGACATACGAAACAGGGTTCAAAGAATGCCGCGACCCGGCGAGCGTGGCGCAGAAGGTCATGTAGGTGTTGAAGACACTTCACAATCCAAAGAGCAAGAGCCGCAAGACCCTTACGACGCGCGCAATTATAATATGGGCTACGACCCACAACTACAACAACAAGGTCAAGGTCAACAACAGCAACAATTAGGTCAAAGAAGCCCGCTACAACTACAACAGCCGCAACAGTAACCTTGAATAAGTCTAACCGTAGGAGTGATTCATATGCGCGACAGTATGCACTTAGGTGGAGGGCGAGCGAGAAGGGTTTTACCCGTTACTGTTGAAGAAGCAGTTGTTGAAGAAGCAGTCTTCAATCCCGAAGCCGCTATGACTGACGGCAACCCATTCCCCGAAGAACTCATTGATTATAATTCCTTAACCGTTGAAGAACTACGCGCGCTTTGTCGTGCAAGAGACTTGACAGTTACAGGCAAGAAGGCGGAATTAGTTGCCCGTCTATTGGAAGCAGATGCCCCCTCGGAAGAGGCTGTTGAAGTAACCGAAGATGCTCCCTCGGAAGAGGCCGCATCAAGCGACGAAACAGGAAGTGTAAGTAATGAATCCGAAACCGAAACAGCAGCCAACACAGTTGGTTGAAAGCGCATTGAGCCTATTGGTGAATACATCAGCGAATGAACATATGGTAAGAGTGGACCCCGACCTCCCCAATCTTGGGTTGAAGGTATGGATTCGCGAATTATCGTTCATGCAGATGCAAAACGCCATCAAGACTTTTTTGAACATAACTGCTACGGGCGGAGTTGATATTGACCTTGCTGCTTATTGGGAACACATGTTCGCGGAATGTATTGAGAAGACAGAACCAAGACTTTCTCCTACTCAAATGATGCAACTACAACCGTATGTCGCACAGCAAATAACAGCGCTATTACCTCAGCCACAGGACTTGATTGCAACCCCTTTGAGCGATGGGGAGAACGAATAGAAGAAGTCTATTCGTTTATGAAAACCCCCTCGCATAAGCCCGAAGATTTGGATGTGGAATTGTTTATGAACGCGTCTGCATACTTTGTCGCGAAACATTACGGAATACGATTAGGCGAAGTATGGGATATGACATCCAAAGAATTCACAGAATCACTCGCGTTTGCTACGGCGGCGGAGAAAATCAAAGGTGAAGCGATGGAAGACGCTACCAACGACTCTAAAGGCAAAATGCGCGTAGCAGGGACAGACGCGAGACAGCCAATGCCATTTAGCGATTAAGGGGGGATATGATATGAGCGATGTTGATACTGCACAGTTAGCAAAAGACTTCGCTGATTTGAAAATAACCCTTCAAGAATTAGGAGTTGTTGCAAACGCTTACGGTAAAACAGCAGGTTTTCTTGAAAAGCAACAGGGTAAGTTACAAGCAAGGTATCGTAAAAATCCTTTTGTGATAGCGGGCAAACAAATTAAATCATTGGTGAGACAGACAAGATTGTTCAATAAGGTCGTAGTTGAGAAAATAACAGCCACAAAAGAAGAGAGGGAAGAGACTCAAAAACATCAAACCGCGTTGGCGAAGTTGATTACTAATATGGTCATAACTACCGCTATTGGTAAGAATTTAGCCAAGACTACGGGAATAATGTCTTCGGCTTGGGCGAAATTAACAATGAAAGTGTTTGGTTTAGTGTCTATATTCATGATTATAGGTTTTTCAATCGCGGCAGTATCAATCGCGTTTCAAGGGGCCGCAACGCCATTGCTTGAATACACCGATGGTGTATGGGTTCTTGATGAGGCGGTGAAAGGTCTTATCTTGATGCTCACCGGAGAGGGCGAAGGTGGTCTCGGAGGCGCGCTGAATGGAATCGCGGCGATAATGATTATAACATTGCCTATTCTAATACTATACGGAATTAAATGGGCGTTTTTAGTGGGTTCTATCATGGCCGTAGTCTTGGTGTATCAGTTAGTTAAAAAAGAGACCGGAGATACCGATGTGGCTATGGCTGCGGCGGCTATCACCGTAGTGGCTTTAGCGGGTGCTTTTATGATGCTGAAAGCGGCTATTGCGCTCGGCACTCTCAACATGGCGGTATTAAGAACCTCGTTCATGTTCTTGGCGGGTGGTGTTATAGCCGCCTTTGCGCTTATCGCAGGTGGTTTCGTAGGACTTTTCGCTTTCGCAACCGGAAAAGTCACGGGGTGGAAGGGGTGGTTGATAGCGGTCCTTAGCGCGGTGGCTATTACAATAGGAATTATTATCATAGCAGGAACATCACCATTTTGGATAGCCGCCGCGATTATCATAGGCGTTCTCGCGTTCGTTGCCGCAGTCGTGTGGAAATACAGGGATAAAGTTATGAGCGGTATAATAGCAGTAAAAGATTGGATTTTAAAATGGGGTGAAAAGACATTGAAATTTTTCGCGGCTATTGGCTATGCTTTGTATGCCGGTGTGTTGTATATAGTCGGTTTAGTTGTAGCGATATTGGCTGTCGTTGTTGGGACGATATTGGGTGTTTTCGGAGGTCTTTTAAATGCGGTGGTGACGCTTTTCACAACTTTCATTACGGCTATGTCAAGCGGCGGAGAAGGTTTTGTTTCTTGGTTCATAAACGCGCCCGGAAGAATCAAAGTTGCATTCGTTGATGGGTTCAAAGAAATTTTCAACTCCGTCACGGGTCTTTACAATGATTTCGCTAAGCATTTGAAATTTACTATTCCCGATTGGGTTCCGGGTATCGGAGGCAACAAATTTGAAATGCCGCAATTTGCTATGTTAGCAAAGGGTGGTATTGTTAATTCACCAACACTTGCTATGATTGGTGAGGACGGACCGGAGGCTGTTGTGCCTTTAACAAAGAAGAACAACCCTAACGGTATTGGGTTAGGCGGAGGAGGTAACAATATCACTATTAATGTGAACGCGAGTGGCATTACTGACAGAAGTGATAAGCGCGCACTTGCTCGCGAAATAGGTGAGGCTATTCGTGAAGAGATGAGTCGCGGTGGTCGCTCGCATGGTAGCAGGAGAGGTGCTTTGTAATGCCAAGAATTCGTTTAATAAGAAGGGATAAGAAGGTCATTGAACTTGACGCTACAAGTTACACTCTCAATGTCAACCGTTCTATCCCTGTCATCCCAATCCCTATCGTGGGCGAACGGTTGGCTATTGATATTAACGCGGTTCAAGTGGATTTCAACATTGATGTGATATTGCGAGATGATGACTGCGCAGCAACATCGTTTCAACAAGACGCGGCGTTCTGCACTATTGATTTTGGTTTAGGGGCAGACACCACTGACGGAAGCAATCCTCTTTACATGGGCGGGGCTATGACTCCGGCTCTTCTTCACGACAAGACTTTTGAATTGGCGACAGGGTTCACCAACAAATCAAGAGTGCGCGCACCTATCACAGTCAAATTTAACAATTCCTCAACAAGCCACACATACGCAACCGGCTCTCCTGTTGTAACTGTCGGTATTCAAAACGCAACAACCGGCGCGCTTCTCGCTTCTCGCATGGTAGCCGCATTCGGGGCAAGCAATTCATTTAATGTCCAACTCACCGAATTGGGTTCAACCTCCGATACGCTCGGTAGCGCATTCGCAATAGTAGCAGGGGTGGGTTCACTCACATCAACAGGTAACTCCAAAGTCACAATCACCGCTGTTGAAAAAGGGCCGGATGGTAACAATGAAACTCCAAACTTTTGGAGCGATAGCGGCGACCTTGACAAACCACTATTCCAATCATTTCAAGGAGGGACATTACACAACTGTAAGAGCGCGGGTGATAAACTCCAAGACCTTATCGGCGCAATAGGAAACGCTAATCTTACCGGATTGTCGGGAGGCATAATTGATATTGGGTTAGACGACGGTAGGGGAGGTGGTCTTGACACAGACTTTTCTATGAGCAACAGGTCGGGTGATTACATCATAGGAATCCAAATTCCTTACAATTCACTTGTCCAAAAAACAAATGCCACCACATCAAGCGATGGTTATGTGACTCGTAATATGTTAGTTATGACAGGCGCGAACAGCATCCATAACCAATCAAGCGAGGGCAACGACAATCCTTTCGGGACAGACTTTGAAGTATCGGATAAATTCACAGGTATTCGCGGAACTGTTGTAGGAATGAACATAGGATATGACGCAGGGAATAACATCTATGAAGGCAGTATAACATTCCAACCTGCTGATTTGATAGTGGGGGTTTGATATGGCGGTATTCGGTGCAACAAGTCACGCGTTATACTTCAACGGTGTCAATGATAGCGTTATATGCCCTCAAGGCGGATTCACGCAGACAGGTCACAAGGTCAGTATAGGCACTACCGATGCGCGCACATCTGCGCATGTGTTACAAGATGGTGATAGCCACCGTTCAGTAAAACACTCAATGCAATCACTTGGCGCATTCTCCGTTGAAGCATGGGTCTCACCCGATAGCGGAGGTGTGATTGCGAGTAAAGAGGAATCGTTTGAATTGCGTATGGGTAGCGTGGGCGCACCTGCACCTGCTGTATTCACAATTCACACAACTGCCGGAGTGTCTTATTCTGTGAAAAGCGTGAACAACTACCCAACAAACGCAGGTTCGTTTGTTTCTAACAGCACAGGGCTGAACACAGAACAGCGCGAATTATACCACATCATTGGAAGTTTCAGTGGCTCCGAACTGAAATTGTATATCAACGGAGACCTCATCGCTTATGAGAAACTAAACGGAAGTTATACCGTTTCTATCAATGACAAAGACTTGTATCTTGGTGGCAAAGGCGGAGAGTATCGCGGGTATCTTGAAAGCGTTCATTGGAAAAAAGGTGTCCCCACTGTTGATTTGCGCCCTTTACCGTTCACAACAGAAGGTGGCACTATTGGCCTTTGGCGATTTGAAGAACCTGTTGAAGTTGATTCAAACAACTTTCATATCAAAAGCGCTGTCGTTGCAGGAGCAACCACAATCACGCTTGACACAACACAAGTTCAAACACTGTATCAATTGATAAGCGGTAAGAGTGACACCTTCACCGGCACATACACTCCCGAAAGTCTTGGTAATTATCGCGCGATGAATAGCGCGCACGGCGGGGGTAAGCAAGTGGTGAGCATCCCTCATTGTGGTTGGAATATGCTCATCAACCCAACAGGGACAGACATTAACAGCAGACTACCAAATGGCAAACCTCCCGAAAGAGTGCGCTTGGTTAGTATCAGCGCGGCAGGAACCATCGTAGTCAACAGTATTCATCTTGATTTCAATACCGATGCAACATATGGCGCAAGAGGTGTTCTTCACGCACGAACCGCATACACCGCATCAACCCATTTAGCAAATGATAGCACAATGGTTCTCATCCGTTCCGATTTGTTGGTTGATAGCCAAACAGGAAAACCTCACCAAATGGCAGGGTTGGCGAGTCAAGCGATTGATAGAACAGGCGGGATGGTTATTGATGAAAGCGGAAATGATTTCCACGGATTCATCTATTCTCGGCAATGCTCGGTGGGTGATGACGCTAACCCATTCACTATTGATTCATGGACTATTGATGACAATTTCAAAACAGGTCATAATGGTCGTCATCATTACAATTACGCAGAAGGCCATCCCTTCTTGAGATTCCTCCCTCCATCATCCGACCACACAATCACACGAACTATTGATGGGCTTGCTGACAGCATACGCGTTCACTTCCCTGCGGCTCACTTAGGAGTGCAAGAGCAACTACCAATCAATTCTAAAATCTCACTTTCACAGACAGCGCTTCACGCTTCTATTTATTCAGTTGTCACATCAGCAACCGTCACGAATGTTGTTCGTAACGGAATGACTTCACTTGACAGCACACAAGATGGAGTCATTGCAATCGGTGTTGATAACATCAAACCTTTCTTATTGAAAGGTCATGGATTCAGCGATGTTGAGACAGGCAGTAATACACACAATCTCCACTTAATGCCCGAAGATGTTTCGCGCGTAGCCACTATGCAAGTAGCGGGCATTAGCGGTTTTCCTTATGTTGAGATACACTACAAAGCAGTTGATTTAACAGGTAGCAAAATGGGTATCAGTAACCCATGTCTGTTGGTTGAGAAGACAGTTCCGAGCGCGAATACAGTGCTAAGCGGGCAGACAGTCGCTCATTGGATTGCGAACGCATCAAGCCCTACCATACACGCGCCGGGAGGAATTGTTGTGTTTGCACCCGAAGCCGTTGGTGAGGCAAGCACTATTATGATTTCACACCGATTGGTCGGAGACAATACCGGCGGAACAGATATTGAATACGATTTGAACGAATCGCGCATACCTTCTAATTACACACCTGCTCTCACAACAGACTTACCAAACTCCCCACCTATGGGTATCAACGCGACTAATGAATCAGTCGCACACCCTTCGGTGTATAACAAACTTATTCTCAAACCAATTAATCGCCCTCAAACATCACCTCCTACCGACGGGACAACTGTTTCTTATCAAGTGACAGAACAATATGCTTCTCAACAAGGGGCGGCTTTTGAAGTGTTTGATATTATTGACAACTACATAGACAGTGGCTATCATTATGTCATCGTTCAACCTACGCGTAAGAACCGCACTATGCAACTGTCAAGAGTGGTCGGAACAAAGGATGATTCCGAAGACCATACCTTTGCAACTATTGAATACATACAAGGTCAAGGCCGCATTAATTCTTTCACGGTAGCAGACGATAAAGGCTCAAGACAATTGATTCTAAGAGCGCGTGGACTAATGGATGATGTTTCCGACCAATCAGTATCATACACAGGTGACGGTTCGCCCGATTCTCACGCAGTAAAGGAGATTATGCCGGGCGCGCCTGTTGTGTCAGTCACGCTCGGAGGTGTGGGTCAAGGAGCAATTAACACAAAACCTTCGTGGGACCCAAGCCCTCTATCTCGCGTCGGCTGGAACACTCGCCGCGATTGTGTGGTTGAGGTTACAGCCATCAACACCACCGCCGGAACTGTAACGGTGCAACCTCTCAATAACAACTCGGCCAATCTTGCTTCGTGGGGAACATACTGCTTCCCGCCAACAGGTCGTATTTACTTAAACAACGGCGCTAACGCTGAATACATATCAAGGACAGGAACAGCATTTACCTTTGATGTAGCGAGCGGTTTGCTATCATCGGGTAGTTTCGTTGCGGGTAACAATAACGAATACGATGTATTCTCAAGTTGGGTCACAGGTAGCGGTATCGCAGTAGGCTCTCAACTCATCCTTGACCCTCTATTCAACTCTCAAAGCGTATGCGAAGACGGAACAACTGTCAATGATAGACTGTTTCAATCGTTAGGCACAATCGCTCATGACTACCAAATCGGTAGCCAATACGCATCAACTCGCGCACTTGCAGAAATCTCACTGTTCCCTAATCAGTTCTTTGAGAACCGCGAAAACAATATATTCCCCGGACCGGACAACAGTATGAAGATTCATCTTGACGCGACAATGACCGCACACACTTGGAGTCCAAGCCCTGTCGGTCGTCGCGCAGGTAACAGACCTGCTATGGACAAATCAGTGTTCGGACCGTATTACGAACGATGGTATAACAACGAAACAACTCGCGCTATTGCGGGTGCTATTGGTGGTTCGGGTTCAACATCAACTCGTAATTATGTTTATCTTGTTATCGCTGACGGTATGGAGAGAATACCCGACAGCAACATAATAGCCGGAGGAGACATTCGCAACAGTGGTAGCGACTATGAAAATTGGATGAGAAAAATCATTCTTGATAACGGTGAATGGTGTTATTACTCAATACGAATTGACACTGATGACGACAGAAACAACAACAGAATCAAATTATTAACAGGTAAAGGGAATCATAGTAAAGACTTCTTCGTATCTATCCGCACAGGTTCGGTGTTGACTGTCGGCCAACAACCGTTTGACATATTCAAACCTCTCGCTAACGACACAACCCACGACACAACAACATCAGCACAGGAATACCGAAGGCCGTTTTATTACGACCGCGCTAACACTCAAACACAAGGCGGCAATATAGATTACGGGTTGCGTCAGTATGTAAGCGCGGTTGAGTTTAAAGCCGGACCTCTAAGCAACCCTCATCTATCACGAATTGAAAGCGGATGCGCTCGTATTACAGTCACAGCGAATGTCAGCGGTAGCGGCCCTTATGTTGTTAACTTCAAAGGTAATTTACCAAAGGGTGTGTTACCATCCACTTACTTATTTCAAGCAGTAAATGAAGTCACAGGAGTAACTGCCACCGTAACTTATGTATCATCCACTAACGCCGACCAAGTAACACTTGCTCTATCAACAGGTTCAACAACAGTAGGCGATGTGTGGGTCATCAAAGCCATAGAATCAACAGCAACCACCCCTTACAAAATTGATGACGGCACAGTCAACAGCACATGGAACAACCCATACGCGCCGGGAGGATTACGCTACGGTGACACAGTTTGGATGAATATGCACTACACAAACCCCCACGCCATTGAGGGCTTATTCGCGAAGTCGCGAGGAGTGTTAAACGAATACGATGTGTGGACAGGTTTCAATGGCGGTAAAGGAGCCTTGACCACACAAGCGCGCGATTCGTTACCTATTGAAAACTTCTTGATAGGCAACACCTGCTTAGTAACAGCACGAAATTTTGTTCAGCATGTCAACAAAACCATTGATTTAAATTGGACAGAATTAGGGCATACCAATAATCCTCCTGTCGTTGCGTATCTTGACCCGTATCTTAGCACGGAACAGCATGCGCGTGTCCTCCTCTATGATGTAGCACACGACCGCGAATTCATCGCGTTCCATGATTTACATATGCAGGTTCAGTCAAGCGCAAAAACTCCTGTTATCAACGGTTTAGATGTAGCCGCAGGGTTCGCTACCCAAAACAAGAATAGTGAACTTGTCGGTTTGGCTAATTACACACAAGCGATTGACGGAACTACATATTCTTTTAAAAATGAAGGCGGTAAGTCACTCTTCACCGAAGGAGCATATTCTCACGCCTCTTGGTATTTGATGGATGAAGGATATTCAACCGCCGCTACCGGACAATACTCTCGCTCATCTCGCCAAACTCCTCACTACATAGCAACTGCCGCAGTCACATCAAGCGAACATGACCGTGTTGAACCAAGCGTCAGTTCTGTTAGCGCGGCTAACACTCGGCATGCTGAAAACATGTTAAGCGCTGACTCGGCAAAAGTAGTCGCAGGGTCAGCCGATGCTTACGATTTCAATTCAACATTCTTTGACACACCGGATGGAACGCGAGTAATACCTGCTTTCTTGTGCATGAAAGGTAAGCGCGGTAGTAATCTAACACTGACCGAACATGACGAACCCGCTTTACAGAACTTACCTCATTGGTATTCAATGGATTTCACAAGGAGGCTAAGTGTTGACTTCGGAGAAGTTGGTATTAAAGATGGTGTGACCGATATTGAAGCGGCGGCTCTTGAGGTCGTGCGTCTTATCAACCAAGCCGGTGCTGTTAATGGCCGTAGCAATCAGCGCCGACCTTCCGACCAATACCCTGCCGAGGGTGAGCGATTTGATATTAACCGACGCGCTATATCAGCAAGCGGAGAGGAGACTCAAGAACCAAGCGACCCTACATCTGCTCATCACCGTGCTGATTTCGCAACTACGGGTAGCACACACGACCCTTCACCGTTTTGGGACGACACAGCATTCACATCTTACGACCGCGGTTCTCACATGGGTTACATGCGCGCTCATCTTGGTCGTGTTGTTGAAGATGCGGAAGGGAATGAAGGGTATAGTATCGTCATTCACAGCACAGTTCCGGGCGCAAGTGGGCGCAATTTCTGTGTTTGGATGGATAACAGCAAAGGTCAATCCGAATACAAACCTCAGTTCTTGGTAGGTCACGGAGGGCGTTTCCGAAACTACTACTGCGCGTCTCCCGATATTGCAGGAGAGAATATGCATCCTGCACCTATGCCTATTGATAAGAACGGAAAACCATTCGCGCCAATCACAACCTTACGCGAGTATGTATCTCTTGATGAAGAACTAAGCGATGTCACCAATTCTCAAAATCTTGGATATTCAGTAAATTTAAACTCTAACACTTCACAAGAATTGAACAGCGGAAGTTTATCAACGGCAAACACAGAAGCAACAACCGGCAGAAACTCTAACACAATCAACATGGAATCATTTGAGGACGCAGGTTCTAAAATGACCGTGCGTGAGGGATTACAGAAGGGAACTCGCGCGATTGGGCGTATCAATTTTGGAGGTCTCGTCGCGAGTGGCGTTCCCGGCTTCGCACCGGACGCGGGTAAGTGGGGCTTCGGAGAAGATGGTGATTCGTCAACCCGATTTCAAACCATTTACGGTAAATATGTCCCTACGGGCAACAGCCTATATTCTATATATGACACATATGTTCCTGTCGCCGAAAAGAACGAGACAGGTATTGGCAACAACCACCTCTATGGTTTCAAACTAACAGACCATCGTGGTAAATCACACATCATTCGTATGGTATATCGCACCTGCGGAGAGTCATTTACTCATAAGAACAGCAAATTACCTGCGACCATTGACGAAGAGGTTGTCATTTATTTTGACGACCGCGATGTGGCACAGGGCGGATTTACAATAGGAAGCCGTATGTGGGGCGTAGCCGGAACAGGAACACCCGTAGGAAACCAAGTCGCGATAGATGCGGCTTCGGCAATAGCATGGAGAGGTAATACATTCCGAGGAGTGGACACACCCAACAATGGCTACGCGGTAAGTGTTAGTGATAAAACAACCCAATCAACAAGTGTAATTAACGCGACAGGGCAGTTGTCTGTCACCGCAGTAGGTAGCGGAATAACCGCAGGGACATTCACTTTATTCAATATATCCGGCGCAAACCGTGGTAGTGGTGCATCTATCGTTGTGACAGTGGGTAGCGGTGCGGTAAGTGGTATCTCATCCATAGCCGCAACAGGTTCGGGATATGCTGTCGGGGATGTTCTTGGGTTGACAGGCACAAACGCGCAAGTCACCTTTGGTTCACTATATACTTCGTTGGACGGATATGCTTACCCTTCCTCTATTTATCTCAAATCAGCATCCGGTGTCGGCACTCAAAATACAGGAATATGGCACAGATTACCCGAAGGTGCTAACATGGATGTTCTCGGCTGGATGGGATTCCCCGATAGCGGACTGATATGGCTTGCACTACCTCATACTGCATCAAGTTATACAGGCGCTAATGGTTCAGTTGGTCGGGTGTATCATTACTCCGGCAGAACACACAACGCCTACAATGGTGAACATGGATTCTTTGGATTGACAGGAGTTGAGTCAAATGATATGGCTGAACTATTCAATAACGCCGCGCGAAAAGGACCAACAAGCGCATCAAATGGTGTCGCACCTGTCATTATCAGCCCTCACCTTAACCAAACCACTCTCGTCACTGATGAACTGATAGCCGCGGCAGTAGCGCACTCGTTCACTATTGACCCCAATAACGAAGACGGTGTGGCGTTTGATTGTAGTGAGTTATATGCGCCGGATGGTCGCACCTATGCTGAATGGCTTGGTGATAACGCACAAACTGCTATCAAAATCAAAGCCTTCAACTCTAAGAAAACTCTCAAACCTCTCAGTGATTTGTTTGAAGTTAAACTTGGTCGTGATTATGGAATACAATCATCAAGTTCCGAAACTACCCCGAAGGCAAGCACCGTTACTACCAACGGTGACAGCGCCCATATGGGTGGATTGACACAGACAGAAAGAAATGCAGGAGTGATGTTTGACGCAGGGTATTTACCAAACACCCTTCTCCAAATAAGCACCAAGTATTTTGGTCATAACGCCAACACCGCGACTCCTATTCTTATTGATAGCAACAACAATCCTGTCAACACAAGTGAATGGAAGAAACATTTGCGCGGTGACAAATACACACGGTTCGCAGGAGACCATATCACCCCTGCAATGGACAACCTACCGTTTGGTATCGCGCCTCCGACAACAGGAGGGCTTGTATTCAGTGAGAAAAACGCAAGTTATGGAGGAGTCAACTATCTAAAGGGTGTTGAATACACAACAACTAAGGTTAGCGGTAACGGGTCAGCAGATACTACCGTGACTGTCACAGCCAACCGCGGGGATGCGTTTGAGAAGGTGAACGATGTTAAATTTTCGGGTCATTCATGGGCTATTGGTAATGACTTCACAGTGGATAATTGGGAATTCC
>Ga0115000_10003247_pt1 | contig 13626 bp, 1 predicted proteins | sample ArcticOcean_MG_C_6_FD_89690 | JGI IMG/M metagenome (GOLD analysis project Ga0115000, IMG submission 89690) | Marine microbial communities from western Arctic Ocean - ArcticOcean_MG_CB8_128 | ecosystem: Environmental > Aquatic > Marine > Oceanic | place: Arctic Ocean: Canada Basin | collected...
ATGATAATAATAATTATATTGGTAATATAAAAGAAAAAATATCTAGTGGGACAAACAGTGCTAATAGATTTGAAATAGATTACGCTAGAAATACTTTAACTGCTTTTAATAGTACTAGTACTAGAGTATCAGCACTAGGTTCATATTCTGTTTCTCCTACAAGTACTATTGGTGCTTTTTATACAGGAACTAATACATATGCAACAACTAGTGGTGATGGGACTGGTGCTACGGTTAGCATAACTGTAACGTATAATTCATCTACAACATTACGCAGTGTAACTGCGGTGTCATTAGTATTTGGCGGTAGTGGATATACTACTAGTAGTACTCTAAGTGTTGCTTTGGGTAGTAGTCATACTGTAACTATCCCAGTCACTGCTGTAACGGGTACTAGTGTTAAAATAAAAATTGGTAAAACTATACAAAACGTAGTATTTAGAACTCAACCTAAGTTTGGTAACATAGTCAAAAGTCTAGGAAGAAGTAATATTAATGCTACTTTAGTTGATAGTAATTATACCACCGATAGTAATACTAGTAATTCTGCATTTGATGCTACTCGTTGGGATAGTGCATTTACTAAGATGAAAAGGCATGTAGGTGATTTATTAACTCCTACGGTTAACACCATTGACGGTAATCTTACTGGCCCAAATAGGTATATTTCATTTGAAAAGACAGAATATAAAAACAATAAGATAGAACCAGTTCGTGATAGTTCTCTAAATAGTCCTAAAAATAAACTGACTAAAATGGCTCATATAACTGTTATGGATAATAGTGGACTTCAACATCTAAAAATAAAAGAAGGAGATGTTCTAAAATTAAGAAATAACATATTCAATGGTAAGTTTATTAAAAAGGAAATACAAGGTATAATCACTAAAACTGCGGCTAGTACTTTAACACTATACAATATTTCAACAAATATAAATTTACATCACATACTATCAACGAATGATATTGTTGAGATAGACGGTTATCACTATGTTGTTAATGTGGTTGCCAATAAGACTCTTGATACTCAACAATCTTTTACAATAAAAGATTCTAAATTAACTAGTGCTAATACTTGGTCAGGACGTTCTAATCTAAATGCTATTGATAATAACTCAGACGGAGATACTACTGATGCGGGGGATACTCAGGCCATAGATATAATAAAAAAGACAATGTATGTAATGCCATATTCAGGGGTTCTCAACTTTGAATTTATATCAGACGCTGCTGCAAAATTAACAAACGGGGGAGTATTTCAAACTCTAACTATGAATGGGATAGCAGTAGATAAAACAGATAGTAGAATGCATTTATCAACAATGACTCCGTTAAGATATAACACTCATACATTAGAAGTAGATTATGCAGATAAGAACAATAAGTATGCTAAACTAAAAAACCCTAGTAAAACATTCTATCAGAAATCAAATGTTTCTGCTGATATACCATACTATTACAATGGTTCATATTCAATAAACGATGAAGTATTTAGTGGAGAAGTAGAAGATATAGATGTTAAAACAAGTAGTGGTTTTACTTCTTTTAAAATAGCAGGTAGAGATGATAGTTCTAAACTACTAGGTAAATCTATTAATAGAAGTTTAACTCATTATAGTGATGTAATTAAAACATCTATTCCACCTATTCTAAACCCCACATTAATAACAAACATTTCAGCCGTTGCAATTTCAGGTAAAACTGTTACATTAACCACTAGTATTGGAGGTAGTTACACTCCTTCAGATGCGTTAGATAGATATTCTTTGTTAATTAATCACAATGGTGATTTAATAGGGGAAGTAAAATCAATGGCTAGTAATACTGAGTTTGGTATAACAACTAAAACAATAACATTATTTGACCAAGCATTAACAACAACAGAAAATAACACAATTAAAGCGTATAACCCATATAGTTCTAGTCAAACAAACTACATTACAGGAACTAAAGCATTACAAAGTAATATTACACATACAGGAGGAGTAGCAGACTTTACATCTATTAGTGAAAAAGGTCTTTCCTTTAAGTCAGGTATAGAGTTAAACTATACTACGGGTAATTTGAACGGTGTTGGAACTCTTACTCATTCTACTTTACAACTGTCTTCCAACGATAGTTCTACTAAAACAGGTGAAACATTGGGTTATGATATATCTTCTCCTAAATCAATTTCAACAGAAGATTCTATATTTGCATTCACAATAGGAAACGAAAATGGTATTAGTGCTACTAAATCAGATATATTAACACCTAATTCTGAAATGTTTGATGTTATTAAGATAAACGAACAAGATTTCACTAGTCCAGTTTTAGAAATTGCACCAACATTCCCCATAGTATTAGGTAGGGTTGAGTCTAATAGTCTTGATACAAGAGGCAATGTTAACTTATATTTAGTTAATAATAATATAGAAACTGGTGGTTTTATACATAGACTACAACCTTCATTTGAACAAGGGGGTAATATTACACCCTCTGATACCATAAGATATTGGGATTTACAGCAGATAAATAGTGGTGGGTTGGTTAGAACATCAGATACTATTTACAGAGAAGGTATTAGTAAACAAAAAACACAAGGATATGCAGTAGGTTATGGTGTAAAAGCAGATGGTACTGTTCAAACTGTGACTGCAACAGTAAATAATAAACCACTTGCCGGAAGTAATACATTAAAAGATTGGAATTATTTAAGTACGTTTTACCACGCTACTGCTCCATTAATAACATCATACGCTTCAAGTTCAGATAATATTTCAAACCAAACTGATATAATGTATTCTAACTTTGAACAAATAGACCCTAGAACAATTCCTTATGAATTATTAGCAACAGGAGATATATTACCTTCATCTAAACAACGTCACAATAGTATATTTAATAGTGCCAATTCAAAACCATTTGAAACATATGGTGCAATATTAGAAAGTGCTTCATCATTAACTGATATAACTAATCATGAATTATATGATGGTGCTACTTCGACCACATTGAAAAGAGAAATTAATTTTGAAACTGCAACTATTAAAGGTAGTGGAAAACATACTGCTGAAATAAAAAGATGGGGAATAATACGATTAGTTGAGGCTACATTTGATTGGCACTTTAACCCAATTGATTTTGAATCGTTAAAACCTCCTTCAGAAATACCTAGTCTAAACTATTTCGATTATGTTATGGTAGCACCGCCAAGTATTCTAAGTGGTTTTACCGCTAATATTAGTAGTGGGTCTTTGAGCGGTACGTTATCAGGTCAACTAACAGTTGGAGATGTGGTTCATAGGATAGATAAAATTGGAGATAACAGCAGTGAGTCTAATGCTTCATTGAAAGTAGATGGTGTAACATCAGGATTCTCGATAGCATATAACTCATCAAATAATTTAGATTATAATCAACATCTAGTAGACAATCATGGTGTTTTAATTCCCGCAACTCCTGTTAATAATATTTTGAAGTTTGATGGTCATGTTCTTGGTAGTGGTAGTAATATAAGAATAAATGGTGTAGAAAGGTTTAGATTATTTACTTCTACTGATACAACTTTCGATGCTTTACAAACAACGACTGATAGTGGATTTTATTCTGATAGAACTAATGGACATAATGATATTAAATTTCACACTAGTTGGTTATTACATCCTCCTATTAATAGTGGTATATTTAGCCATCAACTGTTAGAAAAAGCATCTGTTAGTGGTAATTATGACCCTATGAATGTCATACTCCCTTTAATTATTGAAAATAAATCAAGTAGTAGTAATAAAAGAGATATGAGATTTTCTCCTGCTCATGCCATAGATGGTTGGGATGACACCGATGCAAGCGAGTTAACTGGTGATGAAGGTATTGTTAGGCTACACATGTCTAGAGTTGTAAGTGCTATGGTTGACAATTCGTTTGGGTTGAGTTCCCCTACAATTGGCACAACTGATAAAGAAGCATTAGGTATTGGTAGAACTCATGTATATGATAATTGCATTGGTCTTTTTAGAAATGCAGAAGCAGTAGTACCTTCATCTCTTACTAGTTATGGATGGCCTACGGAAGTAACTTTGACTAGTTCTCCTATGGGCTTTTCAGGATATGGTTCAGGCACTAAACAATATCACGATACCGATTCAGAATTTACTACTTACGCTTTGGATTATTCTTCTGACACAGATAAAGACCAACATACCCCTACTACTAGGGTTTTTAATTGGACTAACCCTGAAGTTGAAACCTATATAAATGGTACAGAAGCAACTCAATCAATAGCATATAAGGCATCTATACTTGGTACTAAAACTAAGGTATATCCTTTTGATAAAATAGGTACTGGTAGTCATGCTAGAAGAAGTTATACTTATAGAAAAAACTCTCACGACACTACGGCGTTAACTTTGGGCGGCCAAGACATAACTAATCAAGGACAAATGTATTCATCACAATACATAGTAAAACCTACGTTCAACTTAACAGGCGATACAGGCGTTGTTGTATATTCTAATAGTAATAAAACCATCACCTTTACATTAAATAATGACTCTACACATACTTGGTTAAGTTTTATGCCTAATTTAACTGGATATTATTTAGTCTCAGAAAAATTAGTTGATGGTGATGATTTAACAGATGCTAAACATCATGGGGTTCCGACTTACATTAGTAAAATAACTAACCATACAATAAGCACTGCTCCTTCTACTAGTAATTACGAAGCACATACTATTACTTTAGATACACATTTAACAAATGGTAGTATAATAGGCAATGGGGAAGTTCCTACACATGGAGCAAAATATCGTTTAATGAGAATATCAGAGACTACCTTCCGAAACACCCCTCAAAAAATAGAATTTAATGTAATGCACGATGAAGGTCTTGAATACAAAACAGTGACTACTAACTTTAGAAAGGGCAGTGGGAGTCCTGAAGATTCTACTAACAATAAAACCTTCCAAGAAGCAGTATATTCTATGTATCTAAAATTAGATGTTGATAATGATATTCTTGCTGATAATCCTTTTATCGAATCTAGAACAACTGCCAGTGCTATTAGAGGATTTGAAGATGGAGAAGTGCTTAGTGTTCATTTAACAGATGGCATAAACAAAACTCAAAAACAAATAACAGTTTCAACAACTAGAAAGAAGAGAGTTAGTAATGCAACAGAACCGTGTTTAGTGTTCAATTACGATGGAAACTTAACAGGTAATGGAGTAGTGTCGTGTGGTGAAATAATTAATTTGACAATAGGTAAAAAACCTAGACTTAAAAATATAAAACATTGTTACATCGGTACTACTTATGATGTAGGTTCAAACATAGATACTGAATTATCTAATATAATAAAAGATGTAGGATTAGAATTTAACGGTCTTAAAAACGGAGTTAATTTTACAACTAATATAGTAGATTCAAACGGCACTAATACAGTTGTCTGTTTAGAGAATGTTACTGAGGTAAAAGAAGGAAGTATAATTTATACACAAGACGGACATTTAATAGGAAAAATACAAGGTATCTCCAATAAAACAATAACATTTGCATCAGGTGATAAGTATTATATTCCGCCTCAATATTCTAATATAGTTACATATAATGATAAAACGTTTGTTAGTAATTTAACTTTTAATAATGCAGATGCTCATGGTGCTATTAATGCATTAACTAAGAAAAAAGGATTAGATTACAAAGTAGAAGGAAATAAAATAACCTTTACAGATATAGAAAATAGGGTAGGTTTACGCAAGCAAAAAGTTGAATTTACAGATTTAGCAGGGATAGAACCAATACAAAACAATACCTCTCTGTTTGATAAAATAAACAAAGTCATAGTTGTTGGTGATGGTGTTAAATTTGAATTGACTAGTGCTACTATAAAGAATGAAAAAACTAAAACAGTTAATGATTCTATCATTACGACAGTAGAAGAGGCTAAAATAGAAGCAATAAAGACACTACAAATACATAGTGGTGAAGCAAGAAAAATACAAATGCAGATAAATAAGGAAGGATTTGAGAACCTAGAAGCCGGAGATATTTTAATATTAGACTTTCCAACATATAACATTCCATTGGGAGAATATATAATATTTGAAATTGAAAACGTATTAGGTGTTGTATTAACAATGACAGTTGGAACATATACTAAAGGTATTGCTGAACGATTAACCGAGATAACACAAGAAGATAAAAAGAATACTTTTCATTTGCTTTCAGCAAACTCTATTGGAACAGTGGGTGGCAAGGCAGTATTCGATAACTTGAAGTTAAGACTATCATCCATTGAATACAAAGTGGTCGGGGAGACTCTCAATGCTAACATGGGTTTTGATGATGTATTTGGATTTACTGAAGTTGTTGGGTTTGAAACTACTTCAACAGGTGTAATAGCAATTAAAAAAGAATATAAGAATAGGTTTTACGATTAGAGGAATATATATGATAGTAGATAACGGAGCGAATGATATTGCAACACAGTATATTGCAGTAAACTATACTAAAGTAAAAGTTGGTAGTGGTGGCGACCCAACAAATGCAACTCAACCCGCTTTAGATTCTTATGTAGCGGAGAAGGTGATAACTCCTTCTGTTATAGGAACAAGCATATTGTGGAACGTTGAGTTTAGTGGTAGTGATTTAGGAAACGAAGGTGTCTCAGAACTAGGTATATTCCATGCTACAACGGATACACTCTTGAGCCGTGTTGCTTTCACGAATACAGGAGTGTTGGCTTCGGCAGACACTTTAACGTTTACAGTTAGGATGGAGATGATATAATGGTTAATGAAAATGAAGGCTTCATAAGCCGTCTTTCTGTAACTCCCAACACTAGGATAACTGATGGAGCAGACAACATACATAGTGGAATAATTAACACTCTAAATATTGCTACTGGTGGTAATAGAGTAGTTAGAGGTTTTGACATTACTCAATCAGATGGTGTTACATATACAAAATATACTATTGGTTCTCAAAATTGGGTTCTTAGAGAGGGAATACTTACACAAGTTAACAATAGTTCTTATGTATTGCAATCTAAAACATCTATATCTACTGCTAGTTGGTATGCTGTTCTTGTTGTAACTTCTGCTAATGCATTAGCATTAAGGGAAGATAGACTAGCAAACAGAGTGTCAGCACTATTGGCTGGTGATATACCAGTTGCAATAATAGAGATAGCAGAAGATAGTCTCCCTGATGTTGCTAACCGAAGAGTACAATTTCTAGGATATGGACAAACAAATAAAGGACTTAGTATAATAGATGACAATACTGAAACTCTTAGAATTAATAAAGAAGGAACTATTACTAAAACAGTATCAGGTACAGAGACAACTGTAACTATTCCTGCTACAACAGGAACATTAGCACTATTCTCACAACTACCTGCTAACTCTTCTAACTCTGTTACAGGGTTAATGACTAATACACAGTTTGACCAATTAGCCGCAAATGTAACTAAGTTATCAGGCATAGAAGCAAGTGCTAATAATTTCACATTACCAACTGCCGCCGCTAATACTCTTGGTGGAATTAAAGTAGGAAGTAATCTAAGTATTAATGCTAGTGGGGTTTTATCTGCTGTAAACGATGACACTCAAAGAAGCGAGACATATATTAAAAGCATAGTTGGAGGAATGTTTTCTAGTAATACAGAAACAGGAATTAATGCTACATATCAAAGTAGTGATGGAACTATTGATTTAGAGTTAACAACAACAGATGTTGATGTAAGCGTAAGCAATTTAGAAACTAGACTTGCTCAGATAAATACTGCAACAACAATTGGTAATGGAGTCGCTATAACAACGGGTGGAGATTTAACAGTTACAGGAGACTTAACTGTAAGTGGTGAAACAACCACCCTTAATGTTACTAACCTAGCAATAGAAGACAACACAATAATGTTGAACAAGAATCAAACAGGTAACTCTTCGACTGATGCAGGGCTAGAAGTAGAAAGAGGAAACCATACTAATGTGCAGTTAAAATGGAATGAAACTTCTAACAGGTGGACTTTTACTAATGATGGTAATAACTACTTTAACATACCAGTTACATCTGAATTGGCTAACCCATACACTCATCCTAGTTATACTACAAGTAACCTAAATACTACTGGTGCAGTAATAATAGATAATATTAGTACAAACAACACTGGTCATATTACATCAATGGGAACTAGAACATTATCTTTAGCAGACTTAGGTTATACTGGTACTGCTAATGCTAATACATATGTACACCCTAATCATAGTGGTGATGTAACATCTAGTGCAGATGGCGCTACTACAATAGGAGCAAACAAAGTTACTACTGCTAAGATAAACAATAGTGCAGTGACAACATCGAAGATTGCTGATAACGCAATTACTAATGTTAAAATTGATTCTAATGCGGCTATTGCTCAGAGTAAAATTAGTGGTTTAGTATCTGCTCTTAGTGGTAAAGAACCTACTCTTACTATTAGTGATGGCCTTGATAGGACTGGTGCTACCTTAACGTTAGATATAACAGGGTTATCTAATGAAAACGGTATTGATAGAACTGCTGATTTCGTTGCCTTCCACGACAACACTGTTGGATTAAGAAAGGTAAATCTAGAAAACATATTTAGTAAACTAACTGCTAGTGATATTCCTAGTCTGAGTGGAGCATATAGAGCAGTTGGAACAACACTAGTAGATGCAGACATATCCAATTCTGCCGCTATTAGCGCAGATAAGATTGCAGCAGGAACTAATAATAAATTATTCACAAGCACTTTAGAAGCAAAACTTTCAGGTGTTTACGCCGGAGCAGAAGTAAATGTTAATGCAGATTGGAACTCAGGTAGTGGGGATTCGCAGATATTAAACAAACCAACAATACCAAGTGGTAATCAAATCATTGATTGGACATCAAATGGAGCAGGAACTATTCATGCTTCTAATTATTCAAATACTGAATATACAGTAGGGGATGATGGATTATCACAAAAGAACTTTACAACTGCACTGTATGATAAGTTAGTTAGTGTAGCCGCTAATGCTAACAACTTCTCTTTAACAACAGGAGCAGTTACTAATGCTCATTTAGCAGGTAGTATTGCTAACTCTAAGTTAGATGCTATTGCACAAAGTAAAGTTACAGGGTTAACAACTGCTCTCAACTCAAAGATAGAGAACTTAGGTGATTTGAGTATTACTGCTTCTGCAACTGAACTAAACATATTAGATGGTGTTAGTGGTGTAAGTTCTACTGAGATAGTATATTTAGATGGTGTCACTTCTTCTATACAAACACAACTTAACTCTAAACTATCTACATTGGCGTTAACCGGACTTAGTGATGTAAGTGTATATAATACTAGTATAGATAATTCTGCCAGTGGTAGTGGATTAGCGAGTACTCTAGCAATTAAAACATATGTTGATGGTAAGGCTACTGTTGATACTACTTACACGTTGACTTCAGCAAACGGTTCTGATGACTCCTTCAAAACTATTACATTAGCAGATAATACTGGTGGAGCAGGTAGTGTAGTACACTTAATGGAAGGTACTGGAATTACAATTGCAAGAAATGCAGTAAGCGATACTCTCACTATTAGTAGTAGTGCTGCAAGCGTATTGAGTAAATCTACACTAACTCCGGTTCTTGCTTCTTATGATGGTACTGAAACATTGAACATAGGCGATACAGGTAATGATACTACTGTAAATATTAGAGGTAATCTAAACGTATTAGGAACTACTACTACACTAAATAAAACTGAGATAGACGTTCAAGACGCATTAGTGTTTAGTTATGACACTGGTAGTGATGCTAAAACATCCACATTAAGAATAACAGACCCTACTGATAATAGAATTATAACTATACCTGACATTTCCGGCACTCTACTTACTTCTTCAGATTCAGGAACTATTAGTAGTGCTATGATAGCCTCAACTGCCGTAATTAGTGCAAAGATTGGTACTAATGCAGTTTTAACAAGTAAAATTAATGCGAGTGCTGTAACTACTGCTAAATTAGCAAGCAATGCAGTAACTAATGCTAAACTTGCTGATGATGCAGTGCAAACGGATAGCATTGCTAATGGCGCAGTAACTGTTGCCAAGATAACAGGACTCACTGATTTGGGAAGTGGGGTAGTTGTTAGTTCGGGAGAGAGAACTAAACTATCAGGAATTGAAACGTCAGCAGATGTAACAGATGCAACTAATGTTACGGCGGCAGGGGCTGTAATGGATGGAGACTTTACCAGTAATGGACTTATGAAAAGAATAGGTGCAGGAAGTTACACTGTTGACAACAGTAATTATCTGACTTCATTATCTGTTACGGGACTTTCAGATATTAATGCCTTTGATTTAGACTTAAGCAGTGTTAGTGGTTCTCATGATTCATTAGCGTCAGCAAAAGCAATTAAGACCTATGTTGATAGTAGTGTTAGTGGAGCAGGTTCATTCAGTTCTTTCAATATTAAAGACGGAGTTGGAACTACTGTCAATGTTACAGATGGTAAGTTTGTTCAGTTTACACAAGGAACAGGTATTACTGCAACATGGACAGATACTAACAGTGGAGCATCAACTGACCCATTTGACCTTACAATAGTTAACACTGGGGTTCTTTCTAATGTGGCAGGTACAGGTATTGGAGTTAGTGGGGCTACTGGTAATGTGACTGTTACTAATACAGACTTAGGTTCTGCACAACATATATTCAAAAACATAGCAGTTAGTGGACAGAGTAATATTGTTGCAGATTCTAATAATGATACACTAACGTTTGTTGGTGGGTCAAATGTAACACTAACAACAACAGCAGGTTCAGATTCTATTACTATTACTGCTACTGATACTGATACCCATCTAACTCAAGAAGAAGTTGAAGATTATGTTGGTGGGTTAATCTCAGCAGGAAGCAATATAACAGTACAATATGCAGATAATGCAGGTAGTGCAGGTTCACTAAGTATTGCAGGAACAGCCAACGATGATGTATCAATTGATAATCTAAAGACTAGACTAAACTCTGATTTTGGTGGAGATTACACAATAGGTAGTCAGCCTGATGATACACTAACAGTAAGTGGTTCACTAACAGTTGGTACAGATTTAATTGTTAGTGGAAATACTATAACAATGAACACTTCTACTTTAACAGTAGAAGACCCTTTAATTGCTTTAGGGAGTAATAATGCCGCAGATGTTGTTGACTTAGGTTTCTATGGTAAGTATGTTGATGGTAGTACTATCAAATATACAGGGTTGTTTAGAGATACATCTGACAGTAACAAGTGGAAGTTGTTTACTGATACAGGTAATAGTCATGCTTCGCCAACTACTACTATCAATACTACTAGTGGTTTTGCATTGGGTACGTTAGTTGCTGCTACATTCGAGGGAGGATTAGTTGGTAATGCAACAACAGCAACTACGTTACTAAATGCTAGAACAATAGCAGGAGTTTCATTTAACGGTTCAACAAATATTGCAATACCGATTAACAACCTAACTGGAACATTAACTGCTGCTAATGGCGGTACTGGGTTAACATCAATTTCTACATTATTAAACAGTAATGTATCATTAGCAGTTGCAGACTTATCTGATGTCGCTTCACTTGATACTGATATAAGTTCAGTTAGCAGTAGTGATGATACTCTTGCTTCTGCTAAGGCTATCAAAACTTATGTTGATGCTCAGTTTGCAGGTGCAGGAACAGGAGATATGACTGGTGTTGACATAACAGCAGGAACTGGAATTACAGTATCTCAAAGCAATACAACAGCAGGAAATTATACTGCTACAATAGGCGTAGCAGGATTAAGTGTAGCGCAATTAGCAGGAAGCGCATTACAAATAAGTACTGAATCGTTTAACAATAATGATACAAGTCTTATGTCTTCTGCGGCTATTGAAGATAAGATTCTGTCTTATGGTTATGGTGTGGGAACAGGTGATGGAGACATTACTAGTGTGGTTGCCGGAGTAGGTTTGAGTGGAGGAGCGACTACTGGTGATGCTACACTTAACGTTGACTTTTCTGAACTAACAGATATGACAGGAGACATAGCAGGAACTACTGAGTTTATCATACAAGACGGAACTACTGAATCTAGAAAGGCGGCTTCAGAGATTAAACTGTCTTACTTCAATAATGATTCTAATTGGAATAACTATGTTCATCCAACAGGAGCAGGGAACAACCATATTCCAACAGGTGGTTCAGCAGGACAATTCTTGAAGTACAGTGCTTCAGGTACGGCTTCTTGGTCTACTCCATCGTATACAACAGAAGAACAAATAGAAGATTTCATTGCGGCTATGATTACTGCCGGAACAAATATAACTAGCACATATGATGATGCGGCAGGAACATTGACACTATCTTCAACAGATACTAACACACAATTATCTGATGCTCAAGTAATTGCTAAGACACTAACTGGATTAAGCACATCAACAGGTGGAGCAGTTGCTTCATCTGATTCTATATTAGTAGGGATTGGTAAGTTAGAAAAGAGAGTGGCATTAAACGATGCTAAAACAACTAACTCTGATACTACTTACAGTGAAGCAACAAGCAGTGATTTAGGATTAGTTAAAATTGGATACTCTGAAAACGGAAAGAACTATCCTGTGGAATTAACTTCAGGTAAAATGTTTGTAAACGTGCCTTGGTCAGATACTAATACCAATCTAACACTATTAAACGATGGTACTTTTGCTGCTAATAGTGCTACCTCTGCGGCTACTCAACAGTCAATTAAGACATATGTTGATACTTCAGTTTCTAATTTAGTCGCTTCTGCTCCTGAAGCATTGGATACTCTAAATGAATTAGCACTGGCTATACAAAGTAATGATACAGATGTTACTGGCATTACTACTGCATTAGGTAATAGACTTAGAATTGATGTTAACAATCAAGGTCTATCTTCTACACAACAAGGATATGCATTAGATAACTTAGGAATTACTGCTAGTTTAGCGGAGTTAAACATACTAGCAAGTGGACTATCTGCTTCTGATATTCCAAATATAGGAGCAGGAAAAATTACTAGTGGAACATTGAGTCGAAACACAACAGGAACTGCGGCAGGACTTTCATCAACATTAGCAATATCAAGTGGAGGAACAGGAGCAACTTCTGCACCTATGATTGGAGTAGTTACTGCGGCTAATGTGGGTGCGGCAAGAACCGTATTAGGATTAGGAACTGCATCAACATTATCAGGTACAGGTGCAGTTTCCGATGGTAATGCAGGTTTAGTAACAGGAGATGTTGTCTTTGATTACATAGCGGCACAAGGTTTTGCTTCATCAGGAGCGTCTAACTTTGTTGCGGGGGATATAACAGGACAGACTGCATTAACAAGTGGTCTTGCTTCAACAGATGAATTAGTACTTAGTGATGCAGGAACACTAAAGAGAATGGATGTTAGTGTTCTTCAAGCATATATGCAAGGAGCATTAAGTTTCACTACTAATACTGACACTAATACTTTCAGAACAATCACCGCAGGTGGAAATACATTAGGCACGACTGAAGACCTAGCATTTACTGCTGGAACAAATGTAACAATAACAGAAAGTGGGGGAGCAATAACTATCACCTCGGCTGATACAAATACAGACA
>Ga0115000_10003252_pt1 | contig 13619 bp, 9 predicted proteins | sample ArcticOcean_MG_C_6_FD_89690 | JGI IMG/M metagenome (GOLD analysis project Ga0115000, IMG submission 89690) | Marine microbial communities from western Arctic Ocean - ArcticOcean_MG_CB8_128 | ecosystem: Environmental > Aquatic > Marine > Oceanic | place: Arctic Ocean: Canada Basin | collected...
TACTGTTCGTAAAATTGCAGAAAGGAAAAAAGAGGAAGCAAGGGTGGCATCCATCAGACGGAAAGCTGCAATTGCAAAAGCTCGTGCCGCGAAAAAATCAAATTCGGAGAAGATTGTTATTGAGGAGAAAGCTGTTGATTTCTCTAATGAAAAAGAGAAAAAAGCGTATTTAACGGGCTTAGCTGAAAAATATGGAAATGGTATTCATAGGGAAGTCATTAAGGAGAAAAAACGTGTAATAACAAGAGTGGTCGTTGTTATAGAAGGTGAAGCCACTGAATATAAAAAAATCAAGTACAATTGGGGTGGATTGTTTTTCTTTAAGAACAGTGTTTCAATTACAACTCATCTGTTTGATACTGAGACGAGAGATTAAATATCAACGTTACGGGTTGAAGGTTTTTAACAATTGAGGGATTCTTGTTAATTTTTAATGAAAACTATTCAGTTTTTTCCCTTTGATTTTTACTAAATTTACCATCAAATTACAGTTCATTAGTGGAGGATAATACTCAGTTGAAAGTAAATTCGATTTTTTCCGATTTTTTGGAAAAAAATGGGCATCGTAAAACCCCAGAACGATATGCTATTTTGGAGGAGATCTATTCTTACGAAGGTCATTTTGATATTGAGTCCTTGTACATTAATATGAAAAATAAGAAGTACAGGGTTAGTAGAGCTACTTTGTACAACACGATGGATTTACTGTTAGTTTGTAATTTAGTACGCAAGCATCAGTTTGGAAGAAATCAGGCGCAATTTGAGAGAGCTTTTGGCTTTTATCAACATGATCACCTAATTTGTGTTTCTTGCGGTAAAGTTGTTGAGTTTTGTGATCCAAGATTGCACAACATAATGACTTCAGTAGGAGAATGTATGGAATTTGAAACATCTCATCATTCACTTACTATATATGGGAAATGTAAAGGGAATAAGTGTCAAAATATTAATTAGATAAATAAATCGAAAATGAAGGTTGATGTATTATTAGGGTTACAATGGGGTGATGAAGGGAAAGGAAAAATCGTGGATGTATTCACACCAAAGTATGACATTATTGCAAGGTTTCAAGGAGGTCCTAATGCTGGACACACTTTAGAGTTTGATGGTATTAAACATGTGTTGCACACGATTCCGTCGGGTGTTTTTCATGATGACACCATGAATGTTATAGGGAATGGAGTGGTGATTGATCCAATTATCTTTGAAAAAGAGATAGAAGGTATGAACAAGCACAATGTTGACTTGGTCAAAAGATTACTAATCTCCAAAAAGGCTCATTTAATATTGCCTACTCATAAAGTATTAGATGCTGCCTCTGAAGCATCAAAAGGGAAATTAAAAATAGGATCTACTCTTAAAGGAATAGGACCAACTTACATGGATAAAACTGGCCGTAATGGATTACGTGTTGGAGATTTGTTGTTGTCTGACTTTCAAGAGAGGTATGATTCTTTAGTTGAAAAACACAAGGAATTACTTAAGCAGTATGACTTTGTATATGATAATTCTGAGGAAGAACAAAAGTGGTTCAAAGCTCTTGACTTATTAAGGAAGTTTACTTTTATTGATAGTGAACATTATATTTCTGACGCATTAAAAAGCGGAAAGTCAATTTTGGCAGAAGGTGCTCAAGGATCTTTGTTGGACATTGATTTCGGATCATATCCTTTCGTAACATCATCTAACACTGTTTGTGCAGGAGCTTGCACTGGTTTGGGAATTGCTCCAAATAAAGTAGGGAATGTATACGGTATTTTCAAAGCATATTGCACAAGGGTAGGTAGCGGACCATTTCCTACTGAATTACTTGATGAAACAGGAGAAGAGTTAAGAAAAGCTGGTCATGAATTCGGTGCAACCACTGGCCGTCCAAGAAGATGTGGATGGATTGATTTACCAGCTCTTAAGTATTCTATAATATTGAATGGGGTTACAGAATTGATCATGACTAAAGCAGATGTCTTAAGTACTTTTAAGGAATTGAAAGTGTGTACTTCATATTTATACAACGGTGAAGAAATTGATTATTTCCCTTACAGCATCGAAGAAGACAACTTAAAGCCAATCTATAAAACAATTCCAGGTTGGGACGATGATTTGACGGGAATGAGTTCAATTGATCAATTGCCTAGTCAACTTGATGACTATATCGTATTCTTAGAAAAAGAATTAGGAGTTCCGATCACTGTTGTTTCAGTAGGTCCGGACAGAACTCAAACATTAATGAGAGAAGGGATGCATGCGTAAAGCCTTTAATTTTAAAAATATCAACAAAAAAAGTAAGTTTATCAACTTGCTTTTTTTGTTTGCACTAATTTTTACTTCAGCGGTTCAAGGAGGTGAAAACGCAAATCCAGGTGAACAGAATTCAGGAAATAAAAAGAAAGAAAATAGCAAGGTTAAAGTACAGATTCTAAGTGCTAAATCATTAAAAGCTGGAAAATCAAAGAATCATCAAAAGCTTGTTGGAGATGTTGTTTTAAAGCAAGGGGATGTGAAATTGTACTGTGATAGTGCTGAAATAAATCAGCTCAACAATGATTTCGAAGCATGGGGAAAAGTGTTTATCAATAAAAATGATTCGATCAAAGCTTGGGGCGATTCTTTAAAATACGATGGGGCAAGTGAAACAGCCAAGCTGATAGGTAATGCTAAACTAGTTAAAGGCACTACTGAACTAAAAACTGCTGTTTTGTATTTGGATCAAAAGCAAGATTTATTTTATTACTTATCTCCAGCTGAAATAGTTGCTGACGAAACAAAAATCACTTCTGGAATTGGATATTATTACACAGAACTAAGTAAAATCACCTTTAGAAAGGACGTTGTTGTAAAGCATCCGGATTACACAATTGTAGCTGATACTATGGACTACTACTCCAGTACTGAAAAAGTGGTGTTTCATGGTCCAACAAATATATACTTGGAAAAAGATAGTATTTATTGTGAAAGAGGATATTACAACCCTAAAAGTAAGAAAGCAGAATTTGTGCAGAATGCTGAAGTTGTCAGTGAAGAAAGTACTCTAATGGCGGACAGTATTGTTGTTGATCAAGAGCTTGAACTCAGTAAGTCATTTGGAAATGTATCTGTGATAGATACTGTAAATAAAGTAACTATATATGGTCATTATGGATACTTTGATCAAAAAAGCAACCTGTCGTTTGTTACCGATAGCGCACTATTTGTTCAATACATGGAGCACGATACTTTGTACATGCATGGTGATACTATTCGAGCAGTTGAAGACTCTTCGGAGATGAAGTCTTTTTATGTTTATCACAATGTGCGAATGTTTAAAAATGACATGCAAGCAGTTTGTGATTCGTTGACTTACGGTTTTGCCGACTCCTTGATTAAGTTATTTAGAGACCCCGTCGTATGGAACGGATCAAACCAATTGACAGGTGATACCATTTCTATTTTAAGCTTTGATAATAAATTGCACAAAATGTTTATCACAGGAAATAGTAATATTATATCTCAAACAGATTCTACCTATGATTTTTATGATCAGATTAAAGGAAGGAACATGGTAGGACATTTTAAAGATGGAAAAATGGACGTTATGGACGTTTTGGGAAATGGACAAACATTGTACTACGCACAAGAAGAAGATAGTACTTATACTGGTGTAAACAAAGCTGAATGCAGCAACATCAAAATTAGCTTTAAGGACAGTGAGATTTATAAAATTATGTTTTTAACAGAGCCAGTTGCTACTTTTTATCCGCTCAAACAGTTTCCTTCATCGGAATCCAAATTTGATGATTTCCTATGGTATGACAGGTTAAAACCTGAGAATAAAGAAGATGTTTTTAGGTCAAATGATTCTTTAAAAGCTAATTGAATTAATTATCTTAGCGTATCTAAAAAAATACAAAATGGTGCAAATTAAGTTTGGAACTGATGGCTGGAGAGCTATTATAGGGAGAGAATACACAGTTGATAATGTTGCCAGAGTTTCATTAGCAACTGCAAAGTGGATGGTAGATAAATTTAATAATCCTTCTGTTGTGATTGGATTTGACTGCCGATTCGGTGGACGGATGTTCGCAGAAACTGCAGCGAAAGTTTTAGCAACTCAAGGAGTTAAGGTGAAATTATCTGAGGAGTTTTGTTCCACACCAATGGTTTCCTTAGCGACAGTTAGAGAAAAAGCTGATGTTGGAGTTGTAATTACAGCTTCTCATAATCCTCCTGAATATAATGGTTTCAAACTGAAAGCAGCTTATGGAGGACCAATGCTTACTGCTGAAGTAAATGAAGTAGAAGCAATTATCCCTGATGAACACGGATTGGATTTAGAAGCGATCAAGTTAAATGATTTAGTAGACGCTGGTCAGGTCGTTTATTTAGATACTCACAAAATGTATGTAGACCACATCAGAAGTAGTTTTGATTTGGATGCAATTAAAAACTGTGGGCTAGAATTTGCGTACGACGCAATGTATGGAGCTGGACGAAGAGTAATGAGAGATTTATTACCTGACATAACCTATTTACACACCGATGATAATCCTGGATTCGAAGGTGTAGCTCCAGAACCGATTTTACGTAATTTGAGAGAGCTTACTGAAACAATAAAACTTAGTGAAAACATTGACTGTGCAGTGGCAACTGACGGTGATGCAGATAGGATTGGAATGTGTGATTCAAAAGGAAACTTTGTTGATGCACATCATATTATATTGTTGCTAATCAAGTATTTGAAGGATGAAAAAGGAATGGATGGAAAAGTAATTACTGCTTTTTCTTGTTCTGAAAAAGTTGGAAAATTGTGTGAGCACTTAGGGCTTGAACAAATAACAACAAAAATTGGTTTCAAATACGTGTGTGAGTTTTTGATTGAAGGAGGTTTCTTACTAGGCGGAGAAGAGTCAGGAGGGATGGCAATACAAGGTCATATTCCTGAACGTGATGGTATCTGGATAGGGTTAACTATTTGGGAATACATGGCGAAAAGCGGGAAATCTTTAGAAGACCTTATTGCTGATATATATGAAATAGTGGGCCCGTTTGCCTTTGAAAGAATTGATTTACACCTTGAGGAGAACCAAAAGCTGCAGATCATGGCTGATTGTGCGTCAGGATCTATAAAAGAACTAGGAGGGAAGCCAGTTGTTCGTGTTGACGATACTGATGGTTTTAAATTCTTTTTCAATGATGACGAATGGTTAATGATTAGACCTTCTGGAACTGAACCAGTTTTAAGAACTTACTGTGAATCATCTTCTAGTGAATCAGCAATTGCAATATTAAAAGCTGCTCACGCTCAGTTATTGAAATAAATACTTAAATATGGATATCCCATTAGCGGAACGAATAAGGCCAAAATCAATTGATGATTACATTGGTCAATCGCACCTAATGGGAGAGGAGGGGGTGATTCGAAAGGTCATTCAGTCGGATACAATTCCATCAATGATATTTTGGGGTCCACCAGGTGTTGGAAAAACTTCTTTGGCTAACGTTATTTCTAACACTTTAAAAAGACCATTTTATTCCCTGAGTGCTATCAATGCTGGAGTAAAAGACGTGAGAGAAATAATTAGTAAAGCTAGTTCTGCAGGGTTATTCGCAGGAAGAAAAAGTCCAATATTATTCATAGATGAAATTCACCGGTTCAGTAAATCTCAGCAAGACTCTTTATTAGGAGCTGTTGAAAAAGGGATTATTACTTTAATTGGTGCCACTACTGAGAATCCTTCGTTCGAGGTCATTTCAGCACTGTTATCAAGGTGTCAAGTTTATGTGCTGAAAGCTCATGGTGTTGACGAATTAAATAGCTTTTTACAAAAAGCATTAACTGAAGACAGTGTATTAAAATCAAAGAAGATTAAGCTTGAGGAGTCTGCTGCATTGATTCAATTATCAGGAGGAGACGCAAGGAGTCTACTTAATAATTTTGAATTAATTATTAATGCATCAAGCAGTGATGAGATTGTAATTGACAACAAAGCTGTCAAGCAGATTGTGAAGACCAACCCAATGATGTTTGACAAAAGTGGCGAACAACATTACGATGTAGCTTCAGCTTTAATTAAATCCATTAGAGGTAGTGATGTAAATGCAGCGATATATTACTTAGCGATTATGATCTCTGGAGGCGAGGATCCAAAATTTATAGCAAGAAGGTTATTGATTTCTGCTAGTGAGGATATTGGATTAGCAAATCCGACTGCTCTTGTTATGGCTAATTCTTGTTTTCAAGCAGTAGAAAAACTTGGATACCCGGAGTGTCGAATTATTTTATCACAAACAGTTGTCTATTTAGCTACATCTGAAAAAAGCAACAGTGCCTATTTAGCAATTGATAAAGCTCTGGCTCATATTATAAATAAGGGGGTTAGTCCAATCCCTTTGCATTTGCGAAACGCTCCAAGTGAATTACTGAAAAACTTGGATTATGGTAAGGACTACAAATATGCTCATGACTACCCTGGACATTTTGTCAATCAGGAATTTATGCCAGAAGGAATGGAAGGGCAATCGTTTTTTGAACCTGCTAACAATTCGCGCGAACTGGATTTGAAAAATAAAATCAGTAATTGGTGGGGGAATAAGTACGAACCAAAATAGGCTGACAAAAAACCGATTCAGTCCATTTACTATTCTATGATTTTGAATTCAGTTCGTCTATTTAAAGATCTTCCAGTGTCTGTGTCGTTAGTTTCTCTAGGTTGCGTATCTCCATAACCTTTGTAACTTAATCTATCAGCTGAAATTCCCTTCTTAACCAAGAAGTCGTACACGGCTTTAGCTCTGTTGTTGGATAGGGTAACGTTGGCTGCTTTGTTTCCGCGGTTATCTGTGTGTCCACTAATTTCAATTTTTAACATTGAATTCTTAACCAAGAAAGTATAGAGAATTTCCAGCTCTGTCTCACTTTTAGTTTTCAAATCAAACTTATCTGTATCAAAAAATATGTTATCCAATACTACTATTCCTCCAACTTTGATTGGTTGAAGCATTACATCCTTTTTATACGGTTCTAATTTGGTCCCGCTAGTCAATGTGAAGTTTTCCGAATGGAATAAATAACCATTTTGACTTACGTTCAGAGCGTAATCTTTTCCTACTGGAAGACATACGAAGTAACTACCATTCTCTCTTTTTGCAAAGGATTGGAAGACAATTTTTTTAGTAGCCAAATCAATCAACTCGATGTTCGCTGGAACAGGCAGTTTTGACTCTTCGTCTATTATGACCCCCGCTAAATAAGTAACAGGATTAGGTCTTAGGGCTTCTGGTAAAGGAAATTTATATATATCCATCTCTCCATATCCACCTTCTCTGTCTGATGCAAAGTAAGCGTACGTTCCTGTTGCATCAATTGTTAATCCCCATTCGTCTTCAGAAGTATTAATTGGGTATCCTAAATTAGTTGGCTTCCCCCAAGTACCGTCAACTTGTCTTTTGCTCATGAAAATATCGGAAGACCCCATTCCTGGGTGTCCAGTAGAAGTAAAGTATAATGTGCTGTTGTCAGGGTGAATGAAAACACCTTCCTCAAAACCATCTGTATTAATTATTGGTCCCAAATTTTTAGGGGTTGTAGGTTTTCCATTTATTATTTCACAAACAAAAATGTCAGATTTACCGTATCCGCCGGGTCTTTTAGATGAAAAATAAATTTCCTTACCAGAGGCTGAAATTGAAGACTGAGAGTCCCAAGCAGGTGAATTAATTACTTTTCCAAGGTTTCGAGGGTTAGTCCAGTAGTTGCCATTGAATTTACTAATGAATAAATCACAGCGACCTTCCCCATGTCGTTGTGGTCCATAATTACCAAAGCTTTCGCAAATTGTTAAAACCATTGTTTTCCCATCCGGGGTATAGGATGGGGCACCTTCTCTTAGATCAGAATTTAATGGTGACCCTAAAGATGCCGCAACTGTCCATTTATCATCTTGTTTGTAAGAAGTGAAAATATCTTCCCGACCACCAGCAACAGTTTGGTCTGGGAAAGTTCGAGTGAAAGTTATTTTTGACTGAGCTACATCGAGTACAGGGTTATAATCTCTCAATTTAGAATTTACCTTTGGCCCTAAGTTTTCAGGCACAAATGGAACCGGATTTTTTAATGCGTGTGCCGCAAACTTACTTGATTCGTAAAAAAATATTGCTCTTTTTTTTGCCCTTCCTTTCGGTTTAAACTGTTTAAGGTAAACACCTAAAATGTCTTCTGACTTATCATACTGCTGAGTCTTGTAGTATAAAGCCCCAAGTTCTAATAGGAGGCCAGGGAAGAAGTGAATGTTTATTTTAACTGCTTGTTCAAAACTAGTGATGGCCTTTATGTTTTGAGTATCCGCTATGTGAATGTATCCCTGCAACATGAGTGCCTCAATAAATTCGGGGTCAGCTTTTAAAGACTTTAAATTACTTTTTAAAGCATCTGCATTTTTTAAGTTCATGTAATGCTCCTTGGCAGTCAAATGATGTTTAATTGCTTTTTTATTCTTGCTAGTTAAATTTTCTTGAGCACCAATTGTGGAAATAGCAATCAATGAAAAAAACAAAATGGAAAATAATTTAAACTTCATAATAATTATTTAAATGTGTAGTGACAAGATCCGTACCAAGCTTAACTTATGCTAAGTTGCAATATTTATTGAGAAAAATGAAATTGCAAAACTAGTATTTTATCCATATCTTAATAGGGAACGCTTTTAACTACAATTCTTTGACTATTCGTACTGCATTGACATGCTTTTCTTTTTTCTGCTGCTTGACTTTATTGTCAAATAGTCACATTAAACAATATGAAGTGCTTTTTCCAAGTGGGTCAAGTTACTTATCTGATGAAGTACAAGAGCAGGTTATAAAAATTTACAATCAAATTCCTGAACTTCAATATTCAACAATAAATTGCAAAGGATTAAATGACAGTGTTAGCGATCAGTTCATCCTCTCAATGCTTGCTAGAAATAGGGCAAGGGAACTTCAGCAAGCGTTCCTGCAATTCGGAATGGCTGCTAAACATGTCAAGTTAACTTACGGAACAAACCCTTTTATTTTGGTTTTCAAACCAAAAGCAGTCTTAAGAACAAGTAGTATAGTCACTGAGCAATTGGCTAAACACAAAGAAGTACACGCTATTGATCCGAGTAAAAGAGCTCATTTTATTTCTAGTCATGACCTGGTTTATATTTTTGCACCTTGTAGTTTTGAAACAACTGAGGGCACGGTTATTAAAAGTGGTGAGGTTAAAATAGAATTGACGGAACTATGCACGAATGACCATGTCGTGAAGTGTGGAGTAGTAGGAAAGCAAAGTTCAGGTCTTCAATCCTACGGTCTGTACATTAATGTGGAGGCATTCTACCAGGGAAAAAAATTAAAATTAAGGCCTGGATATGTGTATAAAACTTTAGTTGATAGCAGGCTCGCAACAAAAGACATGTCGATGTGCAAAGGGAACGTGATTGATTTGGTGATGATTTGGAGAACAGATAAACACAGTAAGGTTGTAAAGAAATACTTGGCTAATGGAGAGATAAACAATAGAAGTACTGGCTCTGATAAAACCCTAAACCAAAACAAAATCAAAGAAGGGTACAGGACAGAATTAATATTAAATAAGTTAGGATGGCATAAGTGCATTGAGCAGCTCAATACTAAGCAAACAAAAAAAGTTCTAGTGTCTCTTGATTCCCAGAAACAAGTAGGATTGTATTTAGTTTCGAGTAAAAGTAAACTTATTATTCCGGCCGTCGAGAATTTGAATTTCAAAAATCTGTACGAGTTTCACCTAGTGCCGAAAAATGAGTCTTTTCAATTGGTAGTGTTGCCTATTGTTGATGATGTTTCTTCGTATGTATTTCAAAAGAACTTCGATACAAATTTAAAGTTTTCATCTTTAGAATCGGAAGTCTGCGGTTCATCATCCGCCTATGATTGTGTTTTGATTAAATGATTAAAATAGCAGGTTATTATTAGTCAAGATTTACTCAATATCTTATTTTTGCAACCAATTACAATTAATTACGTATTGCACGTATACTCATGTGTGTAAATAAGCATAACATCTTTGATAAATCACTTTTAAGCCTGTGCTTTTTAATGATTTCGGCAATAACATCTTTTGGTCAGGGAAGTGATCCGCAATGGGTTCAAGACTACGCTTGGGGAGGTGATAGTTTGGATGTGCTGGTAGATGTACTTGAAGTTGAAGATGGAACGAGCTTAACCTTGTTAAGTGGTGGACACATGATATCTCCAAGTAGTTCCGAAGTTAGTTCTGGAAGTAATGGGTCTTATGATTTTTGGGTTATTCATTCAGACAGCTCAGGAAATGTTTTGTGGGACGTAACATTTGGTGGAGATTCCACAGAATTTTTTTCTCAAATTGTAGCAACAGATGACGGCTATCTTTTGGCTGGATCCTCAATTTCAGTTCCCAGCGGAAACAAATCCTCGGGAACAAATGGCGGTTATGATTATTGGATCGTTAAAATAGATAAAAACGGAACTAAAGTTTGGGATCGTAATTATGGAGGAAGTCAAGATGATATCTTGCTTTCAGCATTTGGACTAAATAATGGAAACTTCCTTTTAGGTGGAAACTCTATTTCAAATAAAAGCGGAAGTAAATCAACTGACTCATACGGTGGGAACGATTTCTGGGTCCTTATCGTTGATGCCAGTGGAGAAATCGTTTGGGATTTGACTGTGGGTGGAGATCAGGAGGATGTACTCACAAGTCTTTTTGAGGATGATGGGGTATTTTTAGGGGGCTATTCAAATTCTGATATTTCTGGAACAAAATCAGACAATTCTTATGGAGGCTACGATTATTGGATATTAAAATTAGACGAACTGAATGGGCAAGTGAAATGGGACTCTACCTATGGTGGTGCTCAAGATGATTTTCTTGACGTATTACTTCCGGACGTTCATTCAAATGCAATAATTGCTACGGGCTCAACTAGTTCCGGAAGTGGTTCCGGAAAATCTAGTACAACTTATGGGGCCTCAGATTATTGGGTATTGAAAATTGATTCAGCTGGTGCAGTAGCGTGGGACCTTACTGTTGGTGGAACAGGTAATGACGTGCTGACAGATGCTATTTCCAGTCCCGAAGGAGCTGTAATCATCGGTGGTTATTCTAATTCAGGAGCCAGTGGAAATAAGTCAGCTGGTAATAATGGCGGTTATGACTACTGGATCGTAAAAGTTGATACTAGAGGCTTAGTGTATTGGGAGAAAAATTACGGAGGTCTTCAAGATGATACTCTACAATCACTCGACATGAGATGTGACAGGGGATTATATTTGGGTGGGCATTCTGCATCAGGAATTTCAGGAGATAGGACCTTTGCGAACAGAGGTTATGAAGATTACTGGGTAGTGCGGCTTGATGTTGAAACTGTTCCGAAATTTGAAGACAACGATCACTGTTTCGGAACAATGATACGCTTTTTTGATGATTCTCAAATTTGGCCAGATACCTGGACTTGGGATTTTGGAGATCCTCTGTCTGGTGTGAAAGGATCTAATGAAAGGAATCCTGTCCATCAATTTAGCGCACCTGGTGAGTACAGTGTTACCATGACTGTGAAAGAAGGATGTCAAAAAGATACTTCGGTTACCCAAATTCTTAACGTATGGGAGAATAAGATTGTTGGAAAAGCGCAGTTAGGTTCAGTACAAATTATATGTATTGGTCAAGAATTGGAACTTGAGAATGATCCTGAAGTTAGCTTACCGGATGATGTTACTTATTTCTGGGGAGGAGGAGAGACTACGCCAAAAATCACTGTGGATTCTGCCGGATTTTATAGTTTGGCATTGACCAGTGGCCAATGCACTGCAACTGACACTGTAGAAATAGCTCCTTGCCCTATAATTTATGTTCCAAATGCCTTCAGTCCAAATGAAGGAGTAGACGGATTTAACACTGAATGGGGGTTTAAAGGAATTGGTATTGTAGAATTTGAAATGTATGTGTACGATCGTTGGGGTTTGTTAATTTACTATGCTGAACACATTGACGATTGGTGGGATGGAACATACAAAGGTCGTAATGTACAGCAGGATGTCTATGTTTATAAAGCTTTCTATCAAGGGATAGCTTCAAATCAACAGATTACGGTTGGGACCGTAACTTTAATTAGATAAACAAAACATGTTTAAAGCTTTCGTAAAAAATGAGTGAAACATTAATAGGGTTAGGTACAGCAGCAATTGGCAGGCCTGAATACATTAACATCAAAGAATCTTCTTCTAGGTTCTCACTGGAGGAGTTCAAGCAACAAGGGTTGTCAACTTTAGCCACTGCTTATGATCTTGGAGTAAGGTATTTTGATACCGCTCCTGGATATGGGATGGCTGAAGTTTTAATTCAAGATTGGTTATCAACAAACGATATTATAAACGTTGATGTTGGGACTAAATGGGGGTACAAGTACATGGCTAATTTTGAACATAACGCCGACGTTCATGAAATTAAAGACCATAGTATTGAACAACTAGAAGAGCAGTGGGAAGTGTCCAAGTTGTTTCTAAGTGTCCTCAAATATTACCAAGTTCATTCTGCAGGTTTTGATACAGGAGTGCTAACAGACAGAGCTGTTTTACAACGATTACATGACTTAAAAAGAAGTAATGGTTTGCGTGTAGGGATTACAACCAGTGGACCACAGCAGGTTGAAGTCATTAAAAAAGCCTTAGGAGTAAAAATTGATAACGAATTGTTATTTGACACTTATCAAGTCACTTATAACATGCTCGACCAAAGTTTGAGTGATGTGATTGAACAACTAAAAGCATTAAACAAAGTAGTTATCGTAAAAGAAGCTCTGGCTAATGGAAGACTATTTGAAAATATTGAGTTCCCGCATTACTCGCGTTTGTATACTGATTTAAAATCAATGGCCGTAAGTCATTCAGCGGGTGTTGATGCAATTGCACTTCGTTACGTAATGCAAACTGTAAATCCATCGTATGTATTAAGTGGTGCATCTACGGTTGCTCAGTTAGAACAAAATTTAAAAGCTAGAGATATCATTTTAAGCAATGATGAAATTGAATTACTTAATTCTCATAAGATTTCTCCGGATAATTATTGGTTAGAAAGAAAGCAGCTTGGTTGGAATTAAAGCAAAAAAAAGCCCTGAAGTAATTCAGGGCTTTTTAATATCATTTTCAGATATTTAAATTTTAAAAACCATACAAGATACCTATACTAAAAACATTAGGGTTGGAATCTTCAATTAAACTATCTTCAAAATCGAATGAACTTGTAGTGGTTGTAGTGGTTGTAGTGGTTGTTTCACTTGCATCAGATGACCCGCCAATTCCAGCTAAGAAAGAAAACCTTAAACCAAGGTTATAATCACTTCCTCCCCATGAGATAGTTGTTCTTAGACCTCCGTGTAAAAGAGGACCAACAGATTGGAGTTGCTACCTTTATTAGGACACAAAAGTTAAGACCTATTATAAAAATTAATAGATTAGAATTATGGCAAGAGAACTGAGGAGGAACGACGAACAAGAGAACACCAATGAGGAATTGACTAAATGGTGAACAAAAACGACAATTTAGCAGAGAGTTTAAATCAGAAGCAGTTCGTTTGAGTTATCAGCGAGACAACATCAAAGATTTAGCA
>Ga0115000_10003257_pt1 | contig 13611 bp, 6 predicted proteins | sample ArcticOcean_MG_C_6_FD_89690 | JGI IMG/M metagenome (GOLD analysis project Ga0115000, IMG submission 89690) | Marine microbial communities from western Arctic Ocean - ArcticOcean_MG_CB8_128 | ecosystem: Environmental > Aquatic > Marine > Oceanic | place: Arctic Ocean: Canada Basin | collected...
GCGAACAATCTTAGACGCGTTCAAAAACGTCGTCGCGCACGTTTCGACAAACTTCGAGTGGTCGCCGACGGTTTCAATCGTCCCCCAGTTCACGCGCAAGACCTCAGTAGAGACGCCCGTTTTAAGCGTGACGGAACGAACTAACGTGTTCAAAGTTTTCGCGATGCATGATTGAAACGCGTCTTCGGAAGAGGATCCGTCAATTTTCTCGCGAAAGGACGGGTCCAAAGCGCGTCGAGTCGATTCCGCGAGCGGCAAAATCGTCTCCGCGCAATATTCCGCCGTGTTCACGATGAGAACTAAAACCTTGATTTCGTTCATTTTGACTTGTTCGAAATTGCGAGGGTTGGCGATGGCCGACAAAGCGCGTTCGGCTCTTTCGTTGAGTTTGAACGCGTACGTTTCTAAAACCGCTTGAAACGCGATGAACATATCGAATAACGTTTGACCTCTCGCCAAGTTGGCGCATCGTTTGAACACTTTCTTGATGTTCATGAACATATCGCCGGAGCTGATGAGAATTTTATCGCTCTTATTCGTAGTGTTCGTCGGTCCCGCGTTTGATGACGACGTATTCTTGGATCCGGAAGGAGCGCCACTGTCTGATGCGCCCGTCCCCGCTTGAGCTCCATCACCTCCGCCTCCTCCGGCTTCGTAATCCGCGGACCCCCACGTCTCGGTTTTCGTCCCTCGTTCGATGCCGTCGAGCATTTGTCTCTTTTCTAAATCGACGTAACTTTGCAAGTGCCCCTCAAACGCGCCGGAAATAGCGCCTCTGAACGTGATATTCATGGCCGCCGAGGCGGCGGAATCCATCGGCATCATTCGACCTCGATTGTTTGCGTTTAAATCTCTTTGTTTGCGTTCGCGCTCGGCGCGTTCTCGCACGGCCGAGGCGGTTTCACCATCTAAACTCGTTTCTCCCTCCTGTAACAAGACGCTCTTAGCGTTCGTCGCGTCCGACGAGGTCGACGACGAAGACGAAGACCGTTCGCCGTTCCCAAACGTCTCGTCCAATTCCGCTTCAAACTCAAGCGTCCTCCTCAACGCCATCAACAACACCTGCGCGTCGTCCGAGTTCTGTTGCGATAACGCGTTCACATCGTCCACGCTTCCGTTATTATTATTATTATTATTATTATTATTATTATTGCCGTATTCGGCGCGCATCATTTCCTTCTTATTATCCAAAGCTTCCGTCACGAACGCTCTGGTCATTTTACACAAACTCGCCGCGAACAATCTCGCCACCGCCCACCGCTCTGGAAACACCCCCCACGCCGTGCTCTTCTCCCTCACCCTCTTCGCGATCCAATTACACCTCCTATCTACGCTCTCCACGTTATTCCTCTCGCTCGCAAAACTCGCCGCGTATTCCGCCAATTCTTTACTCGTCAACCTCCCGACGACGTCCTCCCTCACCCTCGGCTCCAACGCGTCCACGACTAAGCACGCGTCCGATAACGTCCGAAACGCGTTCGGATCGTTCATCAAAATCGTCGGTTGCCACAACGTCGCAAAGTCCTCGAACACCGCCGTCTTCAACCCGTTCGCGATTTCCTCGTACTTCGCCCTCAACCTTTGAATCTTCGGCACGTCGCCGTACTCCGCAAAGTGTTGCGATAACTGCCCAACCGCCTCTAACAAGTGCGCCGCTTCTCGATAATTCCTCCGATGGCACATCGTTTCCAACTGCGACGTCGCCGAGACGAACATCGATAAGCGTCGCAAAGAAGTGATCGCTTTTTGTAATCGTTTCTTACACGCGTCCAGTTTCCCCACCTCTCGCGAAATATCCCTCGACCTTTCGTAGGCGGATTCGCAATCTCGCGAGAGCTGATAGAGTTTCATCTTCAACTGTTCCGCGGCTTTCTCGGCGAGCGCGACGTCTCCGGCGACTCGTTCTCCGCACATCGATCGATCGCGGATGGATTTTCGGACTTCGCGGTCCATCTGTCTCGACGTCGCACTGAGCTTTTGTTCGAGCAAGACGAACCCATTGGTGTTCGTCATGGTCGATGATTTCCCCGCGTTGTTGTTGGTGTTAACGTTGTTATTTATGTTGAACTCGTGAATGGAAGAATTGCTTTGTCTCTCGGAATCGGGGAAGATGGAGTTGATGAAATCGATCGGGTCGAACGATTCGGACGAGAACGGGTCTCCGTCTCGTCCTCCTTGTCCTCCTTGTTGTTGTTGTTGTTGTTGTAATTGCGCAGACATTTTATGGGGAAAAACGATTCGAAATGTATACGTACGGTACGGTATGTTTACTTTAGTACTGTGTATACGTATGCACCGGTACTATTATTTGTCTACTTTAACCATCATGGTCACCGAATCACCTTTCAACAAAACGCGTCCAACGCGCGTCCTTTGTTTCGTTCCGCTCGCGTGTTTCACCTCCTCGCAATCGTCCAAGACGAGATTCATGTACTCGTCGAAACCGACGATTTGGCCTTCCAGAACGTCCCCGTTCGCGGCGTGTTCGTACAGCCAGATTTGGACTCTGCTTTTCGTTTGCAGGAAACGGAAGATGAGATTGATCGGTTGCGTCATTATGCGCTGGACTTTCGTCGCCATGATGACTGATTATGTGTGTATATATGTATGCGTTTACTCTCTCTTGATGTGATTCGATCTCTTCGATTGATTTCCCCGCGATGATGGGACGACAACGACGCACTCTTCCCGAACGATCGAGGAGAGACGGGCGCGACGCAACGCTCTCTCTCTCTTTCAAAAGTCGTCGAACTTTGCACGAACACGCGATACTCTCTCTCTTGCGATTAACCGCTCGCTGATGCTTTTAAAAGTAATTCCACTCTGGGGAAAAAGTGAAGTTTCAAAGCGGCGGCGACGTTTGACATTTACTCCAAAACAAAGACGCACGTGCTCAACACATATTGCGTTCACATCAAAGAGAGAGAGAGAAAGCATCATCGTCGGTAAACATGGGCGGCAGTCGTAACGGAGGCAAGAAAATATCCACCGGTTTAGGCCTCTCGTTGGCGAAAGCGGCGGAAAGGAAAGCGCACAAATCCTCCGTGAGAGGACAAGACGGCACGCACATCAACTACTCGAACACGACGAACCAAGACGCGACTAAAACGAAAGAAAGCGAAGGATTCGTGTCCGTGCTCGAGAGAGACGATTTGGAGGAGATGATGGCCATGGCGCAACTCTCGAACAGAGATTTTACCGCGGAAAGAGAGAGGTACGGAGGGCCAGTGGTGGTGAGCACTGGGGGTGGTTCGGAATACGCCAGCGCTGGGAAGCGCACTACGAATGCAAAGAATCAGACGAGTGTTGGAGGTGATATCCTCGGGGACGAGGCGACGAGAGAGGACGTGGAGCGAGCGAAATCGACGCACGAAAACGCGGCGAGGATTCCTCGACGACCGGCGTGGACGACGGAGACGCCGAGAGACGCGCTCGATCAAAACGAGAAGAACGCGTTTCTCGAGTGGCGAAGAACCTTGGCGGAGATCGAAGAGACGGAGAGAGTGAGATTGACGCCGTTCGAGAAGAATCTGGAGATTTGGAAGCAGTTGTGGAGGACGTGCGAGTTGGCGGATTGCGTGGCGCAGATTGTGGACGCGAGGGATCCGATGTTTTACAGGTGCGAAGATTTGGAGAGGTACGTGAAAGAGTTGAACGAAGGGAAAGAGTGCGTGATGGTTCTGAATAAAGCGGATTTGTTGCACGAGGAGCTGAGATCGGCGTGGGCGGATAAATTCGACGACATGGGGGTGAAATATTTGTTTTGGAGCGCGAAGGCGGCGACGGAGAAGATTGAGCGGGATGCGATTTTGGAGAAGAGGACGAGGGCGTTGGCGAGGTTAGAGGCGGAAGAAAGGGCGAGGCTCAGGGAGTACGAGAACGGCTCGAGCTCCTCCAGCGAGGATGAAAGGGAGGAAGGAGAGAAGGAAAGCGGTGGAGGAGATGTATCGTCGTCGTCGTCCTCGATGACTGATGAAGGAAAACACGAAGAAGACGCGAGCTCGTCGATTGCGGCGACGGAACAACTCAGACCGCCGTCGGCGATGTCCGGATGGACGCAAGCCACGAAGACGAGTTTACAATCGCCGACGAAAGCAGCAACAGTACCAGGAAAAGAAAATAATATAGTTGCCAGTATTAACAGTAATAATAAAAACGGCAACGATCCGCGCGCTAGGGTGCTCGATCGCGACGAACTTCTCGCAGAATTGGAGCGGTTAGCGGTGAAATCAGCCAGAGTCACTCGAAACGATCCGACGTTATACGCGGACGAACAACTCGATTTTCCAGAACACCGACGCGATCGCGTCGTCGTCGGTTTCGTTGGATACCCGAACGTCGGGAAATCTTCGACGGTGAACTCGTTAATTGGGACCAAGAAAACGGGAGTATCCGCGACGCCTGGGAAAACGAAGAGATATCAAACGCTCGACCTCGGGCCTCGATTGACGCTCGCCGATGCGCCTGGTTTAGTTTTCCCTTCGTTTGCGTCATCGAGAGCGGATTTAGTGTGCGCAGGTGTGTTACCAGTCGACCGATTAACGGACGTTCGCGTTCCGGTGTCGAAAATTTGCGAACGCATACCGCGTAAATCGTTGGAGGTTGCGTTACACTGCCAGTTACCGAAACCGGCATTACACGAAGACCAAAACAGACAACCAACCGCAGGTGAACTCTTGCGCGCGTTTTGCGCCGCGCGAGGCTGGGCGCTCGTCCACGGTCGACCCGATGATAGTAAAGCCGGTAGATATTTGTTGAAAATGTACGCCGAAGGTCGTCTGTTGCACTGCGAGAAACCGTACGAGTCGTACGGCGGTAAAATGGGCGACGGCATCGGCGCCGGCGCCATCACCGAAGACACCCAAAAGGCGCTCTTAAAGTTGCAGCAACAATCGACGAGTGTCATATCCGAAGTGCAAGATTTAGACGACCTCGACGTTGCTGATTTAGTCGCCGACTTTCACGCGCGATTAAACAACAACGACACGAAAAAAACGTCCCAACGCGTGCGTCCGGAACACAAGTTCCACAAAAAACGCAAAGAGAAGCGACGAATTAAGCACAAGGGCGCGGGTGAAAATAAAGACGTTGGCGGACAAGGTTTTCTGATGGGTAAAAGAGGTGGAATGATGCCGGCGCACTTACAAGCGAACGTGAGAAGTGCGATTGGAGACGAGGAGTAATAATTAAAGTCATGTTGTAAAATTACACGCGCTACTAGGAGCAAGTAGATATCATCAATTGGTATAATAATAAAAACTTCTTCAATTGACGATGGACACGCACTCGTCGCTTTCGATTCTTTTCTCCTTGACTATTTTTCTAGCATATTCGGCGACGATTTTCCCCATTCGTTCGTACGAGTTCACGGTGACGCCTCCGACGTGCGGCGTGACGAAGATGTTCGACGCCCGTTTCCCGTTTTCGCCGAGGCTTAGCAAGTCGCCGCCAACATCCACCGGTTCGTCGTAACACACGTCCGTGGCGTAATACAAAACCGTGCCATTTTCGCACGCCTCGCGCATGGCTCGTTCATCCACCAACGCGCCGCGGGCGACGTTCACAACTATACCAGGCACTCTGTCCTCTCCAAACTTTAGCGAATCTAAAAATGTTTTATTCACCATCTTTCTATTCTCCGGCGTACACGTGCACGCGATGACGACGATATTATTTCGCCCGCTCGGAAAGCTACCCACTAAATCTACGTCCGAAATATCGCCCTCGTACATGCCATCCAACAACTCGTCGTCTTCATCATCTTCTTCTCCTTTCCTCTCTCGTTTCCGTCTCAACGCGTAAATCTTACATTGAAACCCAAACTTGAACATCTTCGCTTGCGCCTTGGCGACGCGTCCCCATCCGACGAACAAAACAGTCGCCCCGACCAACGACTCCCCCATCGGTGATCCCAACACTTTATTTTCGACCGACATTTGACACTCGTTTACTTTTTTTAACGCCGCGAGTGTTAAAAAAACACCCATCTCCGCCGTGCTTCGGGCGTTCGGGTTCGAATCCGAGCGAATTCGTCCGACTTTAATGCCTACTTTTGTGGCCAAATCGATGGAGACTCCTTCTAAGCCGACGCCGAACTGCAGTATCAGTTTACACTTTGACTTTTTCCCATCATCACTCCCAAAACCACCATTAGCGGCAGAATTAATGATCTCTTCGTCGAATCTGGTCATCAGTGGGACCAACACGTCGTACTCTCGAACCACTTCTTTCACTCTTTCCCGGGAGCAGTTTTGGACTTTTACCGTTACGGATGATGATGATGATGATGATGATGATGATGATGATGATGCTTCTACGTAGCGTTTCGTGGCTTCGAATCCACCGATGAATTCTTCGCCGCAGAATAACACTCGAACGACGATGTTATTCTCTTTGTGCGCATCGCTATCCTCGTCGTCGTTGTCATCCGTTGTCGTCATGTCTATTCCGTGCGTGGGGAAATCTCTGGGGAATTCTTCATTCACTCGCGGGGTAATAACGGCGCACAAATTCATCATAACCACCACTCATACCCCGTGACCTACCACCTGGCGGCTCTAGAGAGAGAAGTGCGACGTTACTATAAAAAAATGGAGAAAATAATCGCCCTCTTCAAACCTCCAGACCCGAAACAACTCGCCAAACAGTGGCAAGCGAACATCCGAAAAGAACAGAGACGAATAGACGTGAACATAAACGACATCAAACGAGAGTGCGCGAAAACCACTCGAGAGATTAAAACGTGCCTGAAAAGACAAGACTTACAATCTGCGAGAGTTTTAGCGAAAGAAATCGCGAAAGCGAGGAAAACGATGGAGAGTTTATACGAGACAAAGGCGAACTATAATTCGATTTCCATGCGGTTAGGGGAAGCGGTGGGGAGATTGGCGCAGGCGGGGAGCGTAAAAACATCAGCCGAGATATTAAAGTCGATGAACGCCATCGCGAACGTCGGTCAAATGTCCAAAGACGTCGTCGCCATGAGCAAAGAGATGTTTAAATTGGGCGTCATCGAGGACGTTCTCGAGGACGCGTTCGCCGGGATGACTTCGACGGATGACGAGGAAGAGGAAACGGAGAGAGCGGTGGATGTGATTTTGAAAGAGTTCGCCGGCGAGGTCGCGGGTGCGCTGCCGGAGAAAGTCGTCGAACAAGAACAACCAAATACTACCGAGGCTGTCGTCGCCCCATCGGTTTCCAAAGAAGAAGATGAAAGACGGCCGGTCGTCGTCGACGTGCAAAGTCGACTCGACGCGCTTCGAGAGTAGCGATATCATCGTCTCTCGAGTATTGCTCGTCGAGTTTCGACTAAAATAGATCGAACTTCCATCATGAACGAGTGCTCACCAGAATAGGATCGAATATCTCGGTAATTGGTAGTGCATCAACTGCAGGAAGCATCAAATAATGCGACATCAAGTGCGCGCTAAAGTGTATTATATAAAATGTAGAAAACCATCATTTTGCCCCCAAAACGCTGACGCATTGACCCAAAAATCAAAATCATGTTTTGTCATCAAACAACAACACCATTCGCGGGGAATCCTCGAAGAAGAGAGGTCGCGTCTACTTCGTCGTCGTTTGGATTTTACCAAAAGCAGCAGCGCTTCTGTTCTTCTTCTTCTTTCTTTCGTCGTCCTCCTTTGAGAAGAATTTCCAATTCGATGTTCTCGTTAGGGAAACGACGACGCTTTCAAAGTTGCGCCAAGAACAACATCATCTCTTCGACCACGGCATCGATGAAGGAGGAAAACGAGGAGAATATGGAAGAAGGAGGAAATTTGAACGTGGATGCGGTCGTGTTTGAATCCGTCGTCGACACTGGTGGTGGTTCTGGTTCTGGTGGTGGAGGGAAAAGCAACACCAACACCAACACCAAGAACACCAACTTTTCAGCGAGCGGGATTTTTGATTCGTTGCTGAAGTCGTACGACGAATTCGACGCGTCCGAGCAACTGAAAAGGATGAAAAGAAACGCGAAACGATCGGATCGAGTGGCGAAAGCGATGCAGTATAAAGCAGGGAAAGCGGCGAGGAGTTTACGGGTGAAAGTGAATAATACAAACGGGAAGGACAACACCGCGCGGGGCGTTTTGACGACGAGTTCATTGAATAATCCGGCATTATTGGGAAGGAAAAATGCTTCGTCGGAGAAGAAGAGAGAGAAAAATAAGGTTCCCGTGGCGTATCCAGACGCGACGAAACCGACGATATATAAACTCACCGACGCGGAACGCGCGGCTATGGGTGCACTCGACGCGGACGAGATGCATTTTGTGCCGATACCGAACGAAAATTGGTCCGTCTCTTTACTCCGGTATCTTCCGAAAAGGTCGAGCGCGAACGTGGATTACTCGAAGCCGCCGGTTATATTCATTCCAGGATGCGCGTCGAACGCGCACACGTTCGATGTTGATGCGAGCGATGGTTTTTCCATGCCAAGATTATGCGCGGAAAAACTACGCAGAGAAGTTTGGATTTGCGAATCTCGAGGGGTTGGTCACGCGAGGAACCACGAGACGCCGCTGGAGAGTTACACGAAGCTCGTGATGGAGGAAGACGTCGAGGACGAGGAGCAATACGACGAATCGAACAAAAAGAAATCGCAAACGAAGAAGAAATATCTTTCGGTGCCGAAAATCAAGCCTACCGTATACGGCGGATGGGACTTCGATACGTACGTTTTGGACGATTTGCCGACGGCGTTTACGTATATACGAAACTTAATGGTCAACGAAGGCCGGGCACAAAGGGATACATTTGAGTACGATTTAATCGGTCACTCGATGGGCGGTATGCTCGCGTGCGCTATAGCTGCCAGAAGTCAACACGAACACCCGGAGTGGTCGATTCGGAAAGTCATCGCTTTAGCGTCGTCGTTGGAGTGCTCTTCGACCAACGCGCAGACGGTACCGTCCATTTACGCTCGATTCGCGGCATTAGCCGGGCATTTACCGAGAGGTTTAACCGGAGGCGCATCCGCGATACCAAAAATACACTTACCGTTACAGCCGGTTTCAGTCGGCACCGCGGAACTGTTCACTCGAGTCTTGGGCCCGCCGGACGAGAAAAGGCAAGAAGACGTTTCGAATCCAGCCTCGGCGTTCTGGAACAACTCCGTCTCTGCGACGACGTGTTACCCAGGCGCCACGAGCGCAAAATTTCTCCGAAAACTCCTCGTGTACGGATTCGATAACGTCCCGCTAAGTCTACTTCTTCAAATGTGCACCTTATTCACTCCGGGCGGCATGCGCTCGCGTGAAGGCTTGCGAAACTTCTTCACGGAATCCAAACGCCCGTCCGAAATCACCATCTTTGGCGAAAACAAATTCAAAGAAGACCCGTTGGAAATGCAAAAACCCGTCATCAACTACGTCGACGCGTTCGCCAACAGCAACGTCCCCATGCTTTGCATCGCCGCCGATTCCGACCCAATCTTTCCTCCCGAACAAGTCAAAGCCTTCGCGAAAAGAGTCAACGCTCGATACGAGTGTGTCGGCGACGGGTCCATCAACGACAACGACGACGACAAAGGCGGCGGCGAAAACATCGACAATGAAAAAGAGCAGCAGTACGACCTAAAATCTGGCGTAAAAAGTGATATGCCCGAAATGATAGACGCCAACGGAGACGCGGTTCCGAGCCACATGAGTCATTACGACGTGCTCTGCGGTAAGCGAGCGCCGGCTTTGGTGTACCCGAAAATCCTCGCCTTTCTCGAAGAATAAAAGAACAAGAATAAGAAGACACGAGGAACACGAAGAACACGGAGAAAAAGAATGTTAGCACGTAGATAGATAGATAGGGAGAGAGAGAGATGCGAGATGTTGTAAAAATGTTGGTTTGTCTCCTCTTTCACAACACCAAAAAGCTCCACAAATTCCCCCCAAAAGACACTTTACAACTTCACACCAAGAACAACAACAACAGTTTCTTCCGTTTCAACAGGCGACGACGGAACAATCAGAAGCCGACGACTCTGTATTATTGTTTTTTTCGTCTCTGATCTCTCTATCTCTCGCACAACAACAACAACAACAACATCATCATCATCAGTTCGGGGAAAGACATCTCCTCGCTTTGAGCGGCGACGACGGATAAAGAAGACAAAGAAGACAAAGAATGGAGGAAGAGGACAAAAACAAAAAAGAACAACACTCGAACGATTTGCGCCGTCGGGCGAGATTGGCGGTGATGAACAGTAAGCGCGTGTTGCTGTCGTCGACGAATGATTTTGATGATGATGAGAACAAAGAGGAGGAGGAATTTGATGCCTCAGTGGAGGAGGAGGAGGTCACGGTGGTCGATTTCATCGGGGACGGGTTACTCGGCTCTCGAAAATGGCTCGGCGCGGCGACGGTTGTGGATAAAGAGACGAAAGAAACGACGTTTTACGGCGTTCCGAGTCACGCGAGGCGAGTGTTGAAGGTTGTCGCGAAAACGGGGCGGGTATCCGTCGTCGGCCCGGATTTAGGCGATCGGAAGTTTAAGTATTTGAGAGGGGTGACGAGCGTGGACGAGGAGAGCGAGGAACCGACGATATTTGCGCTTCCCGCGTGGGGGGATAACGTGTTGAGATCGGATTTTAATCGAGAGGAGGAGAACGAGGTACCGGAGATTGCGAATTGGATGGAGGAGTTGTATTTACGCGACGCGAACGATCGGACGAAGTGGGAGGAGAAGTGGATGTGGCACGGCGGGCAAATTGCAAAGACAAAAGATGGAAACTTGTACGCGATTCCGTGTAACGCGAAAGCCGTATTGCGGGTGGACGTGAAACAAGCGAGAAACGGGGAAAATGCGACGGAGAAAGCAAAGGCGATTAGTATGGTTGGCGAGAATGTTATTTCGAAGATGTCGGGCGCGCAGAACAAGAAATTTTACGGCGGCATCACCGGATCGGACGGGAATATTTATGGCGTCCCGTATTGCGCGGATAAAGTGTTGAAAGTTATTCCAGACGAAAGAAACCCACGCGTGGAACTGCTCGACGGCGAAGGAGCACTTCACGAGATTGCGAAAGGGAAAGACTATAAATGGCACGGCGGCACGTATTGCCCGATTGACGATTGCATTTACGGGTTCCCGTCGCACGCGGATAAAATCTTACGGATCGACTGTAAAACAGGTAAAGTGACGCAAATTGGTGGTAACTTTCCGAAAGACATGAACGAAGGGCGGTATAAATGGGGTGGTGGGGCCGTCGATAGAGAAGGTCGCGTGTACGCGATACCTTCGGATTGCGCGTGCGTTTTGAGGATCGATCCGAGAACGACCGTGAAAGTAAAACATATAATAACAGAAGAGAACAACAACAACAACGAGTGCGGCTATGAATCAGAAAGTAAAAAAAGTGCACCTTCGAGCCCTGGTGCGAGTCTGAGCAGTTCACCGTCTGCGGCGGGTGAAGGTTTTCGCAAAGTAACTTTTGATTTCAACAAAGTGCGAGAGAAATCATACTCCATGGAGCGGAAAAACAGTAAAAAGAAGCAAACTGTGGTGGAAGTCGAGGAACCGCTCGTGGAGTTCCTCGGTCTCGGTCTTCCAGGAATGCTTCCCAACTTGCGAAATAAATGGCAAGGAGGCGTCCTCGCCAACGACGGTATGATTTACGGCGTCCCGTGCGACGCGCCGTACGTCCTCCGAATAAACCCGGAAACTGCCGAGTGTTCATTCGTTGGCGGCGATTTAGGCACGATGGAAGATAAATACCAAGGGGGATTCTTAGCTCACGATGGATGCATTTACTGCATCCCCGAAAACGCCGAACACGTGATGCGCATCCACCCTCCCGGATCCACCGCCTCCCCGAAACCTCAATCCTTGAAAGCGCACAACGTCGCCGTCGAAACGCCGGTCCCGCTCACGAAATCGCAAAGAAAGAAATTCCTCAACCGACGAAACCGAGAGAGAAGTGGCAGTAGTAAACTCCACAATAGCACCAACGTAGCTCATCATAGCGCAGAAAAGAACAACAGATCTTCGTGTTGTCGATTGTCGTCGTCGTCGCGAGGTTGTTTTTAATATTTAATACTACTAAGCAGCACATTAAAGACTGCACAAATTCACACATCATCATCACTTTGCTTGCCCGCACAACAACAATAAAGCGGCGGTGTTGAAAGAAAAGTGTTGCTATTATTGTACATGCTCCAAAGCAACGCCTCGCGTGCGTTTGCATCTCTCGCGCTCGTCGTTTGGGCCGCCGGTTTGCATCACAACGTGCAATCCATTTCCCAATCCGAAGAGTATAAAAACTCGGCGATTGGCCAAAGCGCAAACTCTTCGGTGTCTTTTTCTTTATTCAGTGGTAGCTCTAAAAGCGCTTCGACGAAGCCGTCGTCGTCGTTGTCGTCGTCTGAGGATATTTCAGACGAAAAGGATTGATTTGAAACGGTTGAAACTCCCCGAGAACGCACAGACAAGATGACGGATGTTGGTGCAGACGAAATGGCTGACGAGAGGATATCTCTCAAACTGCTCGCGAAGCACTGCGTGGACGCGTGCGTTCGAGGATGCAAAGAGATACGCGCCGTCGCGAAACGAAAGCGCGTGATGGATGACGGAAATTTCGCGATGAAAAACGAAAAGATTAAACACACGTTCAAAGACGAGAACGACGCGCGAAGCGCTTTGACGGAAGCGGACGTGAACGCGCAGTCGGTTATCATCGGCGCGTTGAGGAAGAGTTACGGAGAGCGGTTGAACATCGTCGGCGAGGAAGATGGCGACGCGAACGCAAAACCGAGGGAGGATGAGGAGAGGTTGAGAGAAGATTGTTTTGAGTTTGCGAAGATGGAGGAGGTGGAGGACGTTGAAGTCAGAGTTGGAGACTGCGTCGTGTTTGTTGACCCGGTAGACGGGACGCGAGAATTTATAGAAGAACGGTACCAAAATTGTCAGTGTTTGATTGGTATCGCGCATAAAGGACGAGCAGTTGTCGGTGTTGTAGGTATACCGTTTCCAAAAGGGAAAATTACAAAAGATTGCGACGTCGAAGCGTTGGCGGTGGTGTACGGGATGTGTTACGAAAAGGAGGAGGAGGGAGGAACGGTGGTGAGAGTTTTGGAGACGTGCAACGAGACGTTGTTAGGGAACGCCGCCGCCACCGCCACCACCATCGCACTCGCTGAAACAACGAAAACAACAAAAACGCCGACGACAAACCAGCAGCAGCAGCAGAAAAAGCAGCGCGTATCGTCCGAAACGACGACGACGAGTTCGCCGTACATCCTCACTACTGGCGACAGTAAATCGAAAGTGTTACGCGCGGCGGTAGAATTAGTCGAAGAATGCATACGCGAGGACATCGCTTATCCGACCCCACCGGACCGTTTAATCACCGGCGGCGCCGGGAACAAAATCCTCCGCGTTGCGACCGGAATCTCGCCTTCTTCGTCTTCTCAACAAACGCCAACGACGACTCCAAACGGCCCTTCGAAACAAACAAAAAACTCTCCGCCGGACTGCGCGTTGATGCACATGGGCACGTGCGCCTGGGACACCGCCGCTCCCGAGGCGGTACTCCGCGCCTCTGGTGGTACAGTCACCGACCTCTTCGGCTCTCGACTCGTCTACGACTGCTCCAACAAAAACGAAGCGTACGTCAAC
>Ga0115000_10003259_pt1 | contig 13610 bp, 10 predicted proteins | sample ArcticOcean_MG_C_6_FD_89690 | JGI IMG/M metagenome (GOLD analysis project Ga0115000, IMG submission 89690) | Marine microbial communities from western Arctic Ocean - ArcticOcean_MG_CB8_128 | ecosystem: Environmental > Aquatic > Marine > Oceanic | place: Arctic Ocean: Canada Basin | collected...
CCGAGATTACATTACCAGCAGTATCTGTAACTGTTGCAATCAATCTTGTGTAAGAAACATTACCAACAATATCTTCACCAACAACTACGGTACTGCTTGTTGCATCGTATGTAACAGGTAAAATCTGCAAAGACAGGCCATTATCAGTACCAATCGTAACCTGCGCAGAATCACTTACAGTAGCTGAAAAAGCAGGATGCTCAAATGAACATACTATATTTGCTAGGCCAATATCATCTTGACCTCCATTATCCTGAAAGGTCATCGTAACGGATCCAGTACTATCCGTGGTGCCTTCACTTTCTATATAACCTTTGTTTGAATTGAAAAAAAGTATAACGTTATGCAGTGGTGTATTTATCTTGTTAAATAGCTGTGCTGTAATCTGGGCGGCCGTAACACCGTTATCAAGTTTGATGTTGTCAACATCAGATGATACGTTAATAGTATAGGGCCAAACGTCATCTGGTTCCTGATAAACATTGAACTCTACCGTAGCCGCAGGACTGGTACCATATATCAGAGTTACAACCAATCCTTCAAAATCTGGAGTGGTTGTGGCATCTACTTTCTTTTCAGATGAATTCGGTTGAAATACATTTATAACCTGACCATTTTCATCTGTAGTTACGTTTTTCCCATTTGAAAAAATCCCGCCCTGTCCATTGTGACTAAAGCTGATTGTCTGATCTTTAAAAGCCTGTCCACTTTCATTTTTAAGAGTTGCAACAATCCTCATGGAAGAATAGCCAGAGACTACTTCCCCTACACGGTCTCCACCTTCGTCCGCAATGGCCTGAGTCTCTGTGATATCTATCGTTGAATTTGTGCTACTCTGTGAATCTTCCGGTACACGATTATCGCATGCCCAGTTAATAAGGCTAGAACAAATAAGAATACTAATGGTTAAATACTTAGAATATTTCATACTATTCTCCTTCCTCATTTGATATTTCATCATCAGTATTATGGGCCGGGTTATTTAGATCCACTCCATGACTCTTTGACATTTCACTAGATGAACCTTTAACTACGTATTCTTCATATTTAATCATAGCATCTGATTTCACTATTCCGGTATAAGCATCAACTACTATCTTCGGCGTGATCTGTATGATTAAATCTGTCTTCCTTTCCAATACACCACTTGACGTGAATAATTTTTTACCTATAAATGGTAATTTATGAAGAAAAGGGAATTTATAGGTTGTGAGTTTCCTGTCATTACTTAACAAACCACCTATAATTATAGACTCACCATCCTTTACCCGAATAGTAGTAGAAGAAGTTCTACTCTTTACTCTTGGTATATTTTTATCTGGACCAATAAACTCAAATATCGTCGAGACCTCTGGCTCTACTTTCACAGTGATATATCCATCGGTATTCACCGTTGGCAGTATATTTAGTTTAATACCCACTTCTTCTCTTTGAACCTGAACCTGCCCACCTACTCCACCAGAGCTAAGAATGTAGGGCACAATATCAACAAGTTTAATACTTGCTTCTCGACCATTAATAGTCGTCAACCTTGAATCTGCAAGAACCTCTGCCTGATTATTTTTTTGTAGCATATCCAATGTAAGATCAAAAACAGTAAGCTGCCTACTAAAGTACTTAGGAAAGATACCGGTCTTATCTTTTGCGAAAAGATCACTAAGACGATTAAAGGGCATGGTGGCAGGAACATTACCAAGCGTTTGGTCATCTGGTATAATTGAACCTCCTCCATCTACTAAAGGTACGCCACCTTCAGCAAGAATCGTTTTAAAGCTAGAAATCTTTGACCAGTCAATCCCTAACTGTTCCTCAACATCTACAGCAACTTCAATTAGTCGAGTTTCAAGCATGATTTGGATAGCTGGAACATCAATAATCTCAACAACCCGAATGATCTCTGCTATTTTTTTAGGAGATGCATTAACAAGAAGTTTATTACCCGGAATATCAACCTGCACTTGCTCAGAGATGTCCTGTAAAAGATTTTTAACATCTTCAGCGGCAGCATATTTCAAGGTGATCACATAAGAAGTAACACCCACCTCTTCTTTTAATTTTTTGGGGTCTGCAACAAGAAAAGAATTCCCCACCACTTCATAACTAAGTCCAACAGCGCGAACAACAAGATTAATTGCTTGTTCAATCGGAACTTTATCCAAGTGAACAGAAACCTTATCTTGCCTATTGACGTTCGGATCAGTAACAATATTGTATCCACTTTCTTTCGCAAGTATCGCAAGGATACTTGGCAAGAAAGCATCTTCGGCATGGATTGTTATAAGTGTTGCATTTTCTTCTAGGCTGCCATCTATTCTAGATTGTCCAAGAATTGGCAATATAAGTACACCTATCAAAGCAAAAATCATTGCTTGTTTTTGAAAACTCATCATGTATTTATCCTTCATAAACCTTTTACTTGTGTTCAGTAATTTTGATTATTCATTGTTTTTTTTGGTACTAGTCACATCTATACCATCAATATCAGTATTATAACTGGCCGACTCATACCCTGGTGCAGGATATACCTTAAGACCATTATCGGTTTTTATAATTACTTGAGTTCCATCGATCACATCAACTGTCCCAATATTGGGTATTGTATCACCAACTGTAATAGTATATGCGCTTCCTCTATAATCAATCTGAGCTTGAAAATGCTCATTTCTCTGGTAGACAAGGGCAACTCTTAGTGCATTTCTATTCCTTTTTATTCCTCTCCCGGATCCATCTGCAAGGGCAAGGACATTAGTAAGCATCATGGGTGTATTTTGGATCTCAAACTGAAATTGGCTACGCTCTTCCAGCCGGGCCTCGAGATAGGAAATTATATTTTCAAGTTCTTTATCTGTACCAAACTGAAGGTCAGTCGAACGCTTTTTAACACGATTATATTTTTTGTTCATTGGAAAAATACTAAAGCTAGCCGCAACCAGAGATAAGATGGTGAACAAAACAAGAAGTTTCCATATTGTGACAGAACGTTCACTCATGACGATACTTTTGATTTTGATTTCACTAAAGTAATGGTCGATAGGTTAACAACAAATTCTTGCTCCAATAGCTTCTCCTCTTCAATATTTGCCTTGATCCTCTCAATTCCATTCTTCACTTCAAACTCATCAACTGTTATCAGTCTGGGGGATCGCTCAACTTCAGAAAGAAACATACCGAACTGCTCAAAGGTACACTCCAGGGTTATAATATAAGGGGCTTTGAAATAAGTTATCTTATCAACACGTGGTTTTGGTTTGATCCCTAATAGTTTTATATCGAGATCATCAAGTATATCAGTCAAATTATTTAGAAAAGGCAGGTTTGCATCATCCGCAAGAGAATCGGCCTTTGAAAGAGCTAAGTTTTCTTGAAAGAGTGTAAAAACACGGTCAAGTTGGCTTGCTAATATCTGCGCACTAATCAGGTTCTCATTTAGCTCTTCCTGCTCTTCTTCAAGCAATCTTATTTCAAAAGGTTTTTTACCGATCAGCACCGAAGCGCTTGCCCAGTAGGATAACGTTAACAAGACTAGTGCTCCGAATAATATTATATTTCTTTTTTCTGGCATATCAATTTTTAGGAGAAAGATTTACGTTTGGTTGTTTTAATGGCTGCTTCGATCTCAAATCGAACAATCTCCTGGCCACGAATATTTACCTTACTGTGACCAACATATTTTATTCTATTAAAATTATTTGAGAATTCTTTATTCTTTCTAAGCGTCTGTACATATTCATCAATGATCTCAAAATCTTTACGATCTTCAAAGGTAAGAGCTATGCCTTTAATAATTAACTTTGATCTCTTAAAGCGGAGACCCGTGATTGATATATCATCAGGTGTAAGTCGGCCCATTTCTTCTAGATTCTGCGCCCATAAGAACCTGTCATGTTCTAGATCTGCAAAAGACATAATATCGCCTTTTGATAAATTTTTCCCTTCTGACTGAAGATCATTTAACTCTTCTTTTAGTCTTCCGATCTCCAACTGCTTTTGATCTATTATATCATTATATCCATTACTCACCATCCAGGTTTGAAAATTGATTCCAAGCATTAAAATCAGTAAAACACTAAAAACAACCCACCGTACCTGCTCACGAACCCTTTCCATACGAGTCACAGCGCTTTCAGCCTTATTTAGATTAATGACTATATATTGCTTGATCATAAAGACATTCCTCCTCGAATACCAAGCCCTAAAGCAGTTGTGAACTGGCTAGGGTTTGTTACAGAGATATTTTCTGCTCCATCTACATTTTCAAAAGGATTCAAAATAGCTGACTCAATATTCAATCTACTTGAGACAAACTCCGTCAACCCAGGTGTACCGGCTGCGCCACCAGTTAAAAATATTTTCAAAAAAAAACTTTGCCCTGTTTGTTTTGCATAAAAGCGAAGTGATCGACGCAGATCTTCTACAAGATTATCATAAACGGTTCTCTCGGCGATTCCAACAGCTTCTGTTGAGTCTGAACTGGAATTACTGACTGTTGCAGATACACCATCTTTAAAGAGCATATCCTGAGCAACTATGTATCCTATCTCTTTTTTATCAGATAACTCTTTCACAAAGTGATGGCCTCCAATTGGAAGGTCTCGAGTAAAAAACTGCTGACCCTTTCCATAAACAACGAGGCTCGACGATACGGCTCCTATGTCTAGCATAACAACGAGCCCATCATCTGGCATGACCTTAATAAATGAGAATGCATTGCTCATGGCAACAGGATTAACATCTACCACACCTGGCTTCAGACCACACTCTTTTACTAGATCCATATGACTTGTTAATACTCCTTTAGTACAGGCGACAAGACCAACATCTATCTTATCAACTTCACGATGATTTGATCCTAATATTTGATAATCAATCACTGCATCTGTTCCATCCATTGGAATATGTTTACGAGCCTCAAATGTCATAGCAGACTCCAACTCATCTGAAGGCATCTCCATTGTAGTGATCTGTTTTATACTTGCGGATGAGCCACTGATACCCGTAACCAAACCCTTTACTTTCTTAGGGTTTATTCCTTGCTGCCTAAATAATTCTTTAACAGCCATGACCCAATGTGGCTTATCAATTTTCTCAGGATCATAGGCCATATTTGGTTCAGGAACAAGACGCGAACCTGCATCCAAGACCTTAAACCCATCTTTTGTTTTTTCTGTGGCAACCAGTTTAACATACTGTCTACCAATATCAAGACCTAGATACATTATTTAACCTTAAATTTATTTAATTGAACTTGCTTCGCCATAGGATGCCATCTTAAGAATCACAGTATTATCACTGCTCTGAAGATCTGGGAAATATGGTGGCGGTTTTAGCTGGAGATTCCAGTCGTAATGATAATTTTTACTGTACCCAACACCCGGAGATACATTATATGGACCTGGATAATTTCTATTCATATATCCTCTTTTAAATTGGACAATAGAACCCCATAAATGAATGGTTCCTCTGTTGTCATCCGTTCCTGTATACACTCCATTCTGGTCATCTGATAAATAATGATTCCTGTGGCCACCCCTTCCATCAGCTATAATTCCATAGCCTAGACCATCATTCCAATCATGAAAATTCTGAAGACTATTCTGCCAGTAGTGCGAAAGAAAGCCGCCATTCATGGCAAGTATAGAAGCATTAATCTTTATATCTGCCCCATACTGTTGCCCACGCGCTCCATTGGGGCGCGTATTTGCCACAATAATATTTCCTCCGGCAATAAGGCCTAGCACATTAGCTGTCCCTCCATCCATTGGGTGGATCACAGCTCCATTGCCATAAGAATCAGAATAAACAACGTCATCAATTAGCCAAATATTCCCCCATACTCTGTCAATGACGTTATTATCATCGTGCCGCCTGTATTCAGTAAAATCATCTGTTACTATCGTATACATCCCATCAACTATACCCCTGACAAGAACCTGCCCACCTTTTACGTATAGAAGCTGAGGTGAATTACCTTTCGCAAAAAAACTACGACTCATATAGACGTACTCACTATTATATATTTGATCAGGACAACTAAATATATCGCAGGTTGACCCTCCTGCTGTCCAATAGTCAAAATCAAAGTGTTGTATTCGTCCAGCTTCACAGAACTCTATACCATTATCAAGATGGTCATGATAGAAATGATAAGTATTCCATTCCACATCTTGATTTAAACCGCTAGATGCGCTTGTGTTGATAAATGTGACTGGTTCTAAATCATCAAAGCCAGACCCATCCGCACTGAAATAGACTAAATTGGCCAAGCTAATAACAAAACGATCTCCAAAATTGAATGGGGTATTCGTCGCTGTATAGGACGCTACTTTTGTTTGATCTTCATTCTGAATTCGAATGATATCTCCAGCCTCCACAAGTTCAATAATCTCTTCTTGAACATCTTCTCCATTTGCATCAAAATCACTCAATACCTGATTCGTTGCTGAATAAGTAACATTTGTATTATCATAATTGTTTTCCACACCGAAATGCGTGCCTGATGTAATGCAAGTCATCTGAATACTGGTACTGTCCCAAATAAAATCATACTCAGCAGGCGGACTTCCAACAGGTGGTATATTATACCACCATTGAGCAACCCAGTATCCACCTGGCACAAAATTGATTTCAGTCATCATCATAGTATCTTTTTTACCAGGGCGAAAAATTTTATCATCCGCAACAAAGGTTCGTGTTGCGTGTTGACGGGCATTCTCTGCAGAATTAACTGGTGGAAATATAATTGTGGAAACTGTATCAAGTATTGTATTACCATCATCATCTTCAAAGATATCATCACTACAGGCTCCCCAACTACCTATACCCCCACCATTATCTATTGCATCAAAGGTAATATTAACCTCTCCTGAAAATTCAGGACAACCATAGTTACTAAATACCAGATCACCATTAGTATGAACTTTACCCTCTAGCTGATCACCGGCGCCAAAATTAACCACTCCCGTATTTCCTGGACCTATGGGGGCTTCAACATCAGTAAAATACATAAATTCTTCAAAACCCTGGGGGACCATAGTCGTATAGACTCTTCTCTCAATGGAGACATCCGTTCCACTTGGTGTTGTGTATTCAGCAACCCCAGTAGCGTAGGCAATATATTCTTTTCTTGTTGAATTAATTTGCAACCTGGTGGAACAGGCAATATTTTTATATAAACCTACAGGCTGATCATTCTCATCTTTTCCATAATCAACCCCATTTTCAATTAATAAAGTATCAGATGTAATCTGAGGTAAAATGATAATACCAACATCATTTAATCCAGCTTCAGCTGCATAAAGAGCTTTCCACTCTGCATATCTATATTTTTCCATCGCAGACTGGCTAAATGAACTTTTTAAGTAAGCAACTGTAAATGACATACTAACAAGAGTAAACAGTAATGCCAATGGGGCTACGCTTCCTCTATTAAATTGTCTATGCATTATCTTCACTCATTGAATTTGTAACTTTTGTTTGTATGTAGGCGGTACCAAGAAAAACAGTTCTATGATATGTATGTTCTTCTATTATGTCTTGTGTAACCTCATCCATTACATCTGACTTCATTGCAAGATTCAGCGTTAAATGAATATAAGAATTTTTAAATACAGATAAACTCGGACTGCCTGCAGTCTCGTATTGCACTACAAAATCATCCACATATATTTCACGACGGCCTCGACCTCGAAAAACACCTTCACTTGGAAAATTTAAGACACCATCTACCGGATCATCACCATTAAAGCGAATACCATATTTGGTATGGCACGATATTGTAAGCTCTGGCGAAATATCTGTAAACTTGTCGTATAGCTTTATTCGCGAGAAACCATTCTGACCATCAATCTCAATTTTCTGGGCAAGGCTTAACTCACGAGTAATTTCTCTCATAATATTATTGCCATATTGTCGAAGGTCTTGTCTTACCGTATCAGTCTGATAATGCAGCATCACTGCCTGAGCCCCGCTGGTCATTCCAAGTGCGATTATGCTAACGACTACTATGGATGCCGAAAGCTCAATTAAGGTCATCCCTTTTGATGTATAGTTAAAAACTTTCACCATTAAATCTCAAATACTGTCATTATTGTTGATAGCTTTCTCTCTTGGACAACATCGCCCGCATAGGACCCTGGAGGCGTTATAAAACGGTCATTCCACCTTATCCAACATTCTAACTCATAACGAGTAAAATCCGTTGATCCAAAGTCATTAAATCCATCTAATCTATCTAAATCGTAATATAATCTTGCTTGAATAGAATTCTTTTTTCCCAGAGCCCCAACTAGATAAACCTCATCACCATCGGGATCACCAACTCGTTCCGATGGAGAAAGGTTACCATCTGCCACCCTACCTTTCCAATATTCCATATAATTTAGCAATTCTTCTGTGGCACGCTCTTTGACCTGCAAAGAATGAAGCTCACTCCTAGCATGTACAACGCCCATTAAAAGACCAATACAAGCAATCGAGATTATAACTGTTGCAGTCATTACCTCAATAAAAGTCACGCCTGGACTAGTCTGTTTAAAATTCATGACTTACAATACGTTTTGGGCAAATAGTTTTGGATTTTCAGCAATTCCTTGAGCCATTTTTCTTTCTATCTCGCCCTTTGAGACAAGGCGCTGTAGGTCTTGGTCTAAAGATTGCATACCTTCTACACCACCGGACTGAATTATGGATGGTATTTGGTATATTCTATCTTCGCGAATAAGGTTCCTGATAGCTGTATTTGCAATCATAATTTCACACGCAGGTATTCTACTTTTCCCATCTTTAGTTTTTAATAGTTTTTGAGCGATTACAGCTTCTAAACTTTCGGAAAGCATGGACCTTATTTGACTTTTTTGTCCTGATGGAAAAATATCGATGATACGATCGATGGTTTTAACTGCGCTAGACGTGTGAAGTGTTGACAGGACTAAGTGCCCGGTTTCAGCAGCTGTTAATGCTAACGAAATAGTTTCAAGGTCACGCATCTCTCCGACAAGAATGACATCAGGATCTTCACGTAAAGCTGAACGCATAGCATTTGCAAAACTATGTGTATTAGCACCAAGCTCTCGCTGATTAATTAAGCATTCCTTTGTGTGATGATAATACTCTACTGGATCTTCAATCGTTATAATATGAGATTTCCTCTGATTATTGATATGATCTACCATTGCGGCTAGAGTTGTACTTTTACCAGAGCCTGTTGGACCTGTTAGAAGTACGAGTCCACGATCTAATAATGCTAGTTTTTTTAATACAGGCGGAATACCTAAATCATCGAAGTCTTTTACCACCTCTGGAATGGTTCTAAAAACGCCTGCAAACCCTTTAATCTGACTAAAAAAGTTTACACGAAAGCGACCTTTACCTTCCAGACTCGCTGAAAAATCAATCTCTTTTCTGTCTTCAAAAATCTTTAGCTGATCCTGATCCATAATCTGAGGAAGAATAGATTCCATATCTTCATCTCTAAGGGGATCCATGTTTAGCGGTTGCATAGTTCCATTTATACGAACCATGGGAATGGAACCAACGCTCAGATGGAGATCCGAAGCACCACTATCAACGGAATAAGCGAGAAGTTTGTTTATATCCATAAAAAGCTATTCTCCTTCAGGGGAGCCGTATCCTGCAAATTTTCCATTGTCTGCATCATAAACTACTTGATGACCTGCGCCACCAGACATTTCCTCAGTACTTGTAGCTGTTATTCGACCACCTTGATCACTTAATTGAATATCAAATGTCCATTTGAGCTTCGTTGACCGGCTTAAATCCAGTTGCCCAGCCTGTTCTAACTGGTCTGTTTCTGTTGGCCACTCACCCCGAGTCTGGTAATACATTTTAGATGCATTATTGATGTTAGACATCACCGTCCGGGCTTCTGATGCGTAGGAACTTTTCACATAGTTTAAATAGGTAGGCAATGCAATCACAGCAAGGATCGCTACAATTACAACCACAACCATGATTTCAATCATGGTAAAACCAGATTGTGTTTTCTGTTTAAGGTTCATGACTTTTCGTCTCCATATTTCAATTATATTAGCGAGGTAGGAATAATTAGGCATCTCCACATGAATGATGCACTTCCCCCAACTCAAATGAAAAACGAAAAAAAGTGTGATTTTACTCACACTTTAAGTAGATTATTTCAGGTAAAGAACCTTTTGGGTTTCAAGCAAGGATAGTGAGTTAAGTTTAATAAAATAAATTCCTGTAGAAACAGCCGCGCCATTTTCATCTTTTGCATCCCAATTCACACTATAATATCCACGCTTGGCCTGACCATTTTTAAGTGTTTTTATCAAACGGCCATTCAAATCATATACAGCCAAATGAATTTGACCAGTTTTGCCAATATCGTAGGAAATGGATGTACTCGGATTAAAAGGATTTGGATAAGGAGAGCCTAATGAAAATTTAGAAGGGAAGTGTTCATCTGAATTCAAGTCTAATAAGTCAGACAGCAAATATACAATGCCATTGAATTCAATTTCTTCAAATTCATAAAGATGATCGATATCGTCACGATTGGGATATAAATCAATGATCTGGAAAGACGAATCCGATGTTACAATTGGAGGCAGAATAGCATAATAATTGTAATCACCGTGGTAAACAGCTCTGTCTACGCCCGCCCCCCCAATGAGTATATCAGCTCCACCATATCCAATAAAAGTATTATTCCCATATGTACCACTAATTTGATTGGAAAAATCATTTCCGTAAAAATTGATGGATTGATCTCCTGATGTTTCGATATTTTTTAAATATTGCGAGCGATACGTATAATCCAACCCTTCTTGATTTTTCATGAAAAAATTAGAATTAAAATCCTGAGGTAAAACAGCCGTATACTCCCAAGCTTCTCCAAAAAAACCATTAATAATTGCAAATAATGCAGAATCACCTATCGCCATAGCTTCTCGAGTAATAAAAGCATATTCCTGATCACCGCAAAATCCATCACCATTGGGATCATGGGCCCAAAGTCCAAAATAGCATTCTAATCCCATAGCAAAGTATTCTTCGTCAAAATCATCTTCAGGTAAATCACTCAATGGATTATAAACATCGTTATTGATAGCATTTAGCATAGCTGATTCGATAGCGTTTTGCATAGTAGGCAAGGCCAACTGGACCCCGTATCCATGCATAAAGTGTAAAACTTCTTCGTAGGTTGCATCCCTTTCGGTACTATTCATATATTCCGAAGAACCTACGGGAAAAACTTCTATAGCAAGGAGATCTTGTCCGTTCACTCCGGAATCAAAAATATCCCAGATATACGGATTTTCATATTCATCTTCGTCATTCAATAGAAACATAATTGCATTGCTTGAAGCCATGGCAATGGCAATATTAGACTTGTCACTGCCCCAATCTGTGTCTGGAATATCAGTAAGATATGACTCAAGCACGCGGCGAGTATGTAATATTTGTGGAACGGTGAAATCATCCTGAATCAAGAATTGAATCAAATCGCCATTAGGTGCAACAATATGAGTGTACCTGGAAGCCACATTGCTGAACAGAGAATCCACATCATCTGGTAAATTCACAATTCCATTCACTGATGATGATATATCAATATTGGGGAGAATAGGCGTTGTGTTATCTCCAGTTACAAAAAGATTTACTCCAATACTCGCAGATTCTACGTTTGGAGCAGTAACATTGATATTTGCAGAATAAAAACCCGCATCCATTCCGTTTGTTACGACCTGGACATAAATTTCGGTTGATTCACCTCCAAAAAGCACCCCGGATAAATCACCTGCTTCTGCTGATAAAATAAGCCACGAATTTCCATCCTCCGCTTCAGCTGCAGCCCAACTGAATTCACTTGAAATAAGTGCTTCATTTGAGACAATTTCGGTACCCATACTGCCATCATTATTCTGGAAGCCTATAGTACCAGAATTCAAGACACCATCCATATTTTGGTAATTTGTAGCAAAGGTGCCATTAGAGTACAAGACTATTTGAAAATCAAATTGTCCCCATTCATCAAGATTCCAGCGAACCACATTATTAAACCAGATGACAGCACGTTCTTGATTAACATGATAATATATATCTCCGGATGAATTAGAATTTCCACCTTCATTATTTGGATTGAGATCATCCCAAAAACCAAATATGGCAGGTCGTGGCGCGTTTGGAGATGGAAGATCGCTATTCAACCATGCATTTTCATTCTCACTATTCCATCCTATCCATCCATTAGCATTAACATTAACATAATCATATGTTTCATTAAAAAATTCAAAATCAAAAGGTAAATCAACCGGATTGTCTGCAAATAAATCATTGTGAGTAAAATTGAGAAGGGTAGCATTATTCTGAATATCAATCCACTCATATTCCATTCCCAATTCTTCAGCAGCTGATGTCCAATAATAATTGCCTCCATCCGGGCCACCCTGGGGATTCAAAAATGGAATATCACCTACGGCATTTACTGAATAATTCAGTTGGGTTGCTACCTCTCCAACATTTGACAAGGTTACAGTCTGATTTCCAAAATCTCCCGAAGTTACATTAAAAGAGATTTCGTCAGGATTAACTTCAATTTCCGGTACACCGAATGATACGGTGAATGAAATACTTTCACCAGCGCTGGTTACATTTAACAGATTTAGACCTCCATCTCCTCCATTTCCACTGTTATAGAGGAAACACGAAGGGTCTGTCCCATTATTTAAGAATGTGTGTCCATAATCTGAACTATAAGGTGCTAAATCAAAACTACCATTGTACTCCAGTGTGCCGCCAGGTCGGTAACAGTAAATTTCATCCGGTGGCCCTTGAGCATTCCCATTGCCAGCTGACGTATTAATTCTGTAAACAACAAGGCCATTTCGGTTTCCCGGTGTATTAATGTCATAAAGGCCTTCTTTTCTTCTGTATTCAACAACAAAATATTCAGTTTCAGAATTTAGAGAAGCTATTTTATAAATTGCATTTTCCTGTTGCTGCAACGGATTGATCGTATAAGTACCACTTTCGGTTATTTCGGGAAGGTCTGGTAACCAATCACCATATTTCCATTTCATAAAAGCGCTAGGGTATTGAGGAGGATTGGTATTGGCTTCCATGACATCCCAACCCCCAACAGCTGACGGCGCTCCACCTCCATCATAGTGGTAAAGGTCAGGCGCACCCAATACGTGAAAAAATTCGTGACAAAGCACACCAACATTGAAATACCAGGATTCAGATAACATGAAGAGGTAATCCCAGACCTGCACCCCATTTATCAGGACAGTTTCAGTATAAAGAGCCCAACGGTGCGGCCATAGTAGGTCTGCCCAATCTCCCGGACCACCATATATGACAAATGAAACAGCATCAACGATCCCATCATCGTTAGCGTCAATATCTATTAAGGGTGATACCTGACTGGCGATGGAATTAAGTGCATTCGCTAACAGTGTATGTTCACGCTCAGTACGTTCATCATTATTCTGGTACCCATTTGTATTTATACTTGAATAAGGTTCATAATAGCTTCTGGGGTGTAGATCCTGGTAAGACGTATTAACATCATTTGATGTTTCGGGGTAATGGCGTGTATTCACCAACAGTGTATTGTATGAGACTTC
>Ga0115000_10003262_pt1 | contig 13607 bp, 14 predicted proteins | sample ArcticOcean_MG_C_6_FD_89690 | JGI IMG/M metagenome (GOLD analysis project Ga0115000, IMG submission 89690) | Marine microbial communities from western Arctic Ocean - ArcticOcean_MG_CB8_128 | ecosystem: Environmental > Aquatic > Marine > Oceanic | place: Arctic Ocean: Canada Basin | collected...
AATATTGTCTGAAAATATTGCTCTGATTACACTTAAGGCATGAAGAGCTATGTGGATATAAAAGAGATTCATTCTGCATGTAGGAAATGTCGAAAATGTAATTTATCAACTACAAGGAATAATGTTGTCACGGCTAAAGGTAATCCCTCAGCAAAAATATTTATAATTGGTGAAGCACCAGGAGAAAAAGAAGACATTACAGGATTTCCTTTTGTTGGCAGGGCTGGAAAAATGTTAGATACAGTATTAAATTCTGTAAATATTGACCCTCTCAAGGATTGTTATATAACAAACATAGTCAAATGTAGACCTCCTGAAAATAGAAGACCTACAAGTGGTGAAATTGATAGTTGTATTTCTTGGCTTGAAACTCAGATAAACCACTTGAAACCATCTATTGTTATTCTTGCAGGGTCTACCGCGGTTGAGGGTTACCTTGGTCTTAAAGAACCTATCACAAGTATTAGAGGTTCTTGGATTATAAAAGATGGTATAAAGTTTATGCCAATATTTCATCCAGCCTATCTTTTAAGAAATCCCTCAAAGGAAAAAGGTAAACCTAAATGGTTAACCTGGCAAGATTTAAAAAAAGTAAAAAAAGAATTGGCTCTAACTTAGTTTGAAAATTCTTCTTTGGTGTTCATAATTAGTGAAATAAATATGAAAATGCCAGCAACAATTAGATTAGAGTTAAAAGTTTCATCTAGAAAAATAACTCCTGCCGTTACCCCTACTACTGGAACTAAGTAATTTACAGATGAAGCTTGGAGAGCGCTTACTCTTTGTATTAGCCATGTAAATGATGTGAATGCGCCTAAATTGCAAATTACTAAAAGAGCAACTCTTAATATCTGTGATATGTTCAAAACCTGCACCTCAGTACCGGTTATTAAGAAAGCTAGTAATGACAAGCCTGCAACAATTGGGTACTGGTAAGTTAACCAGCTATTTACTTTGTATTGTCGTGCGTACTTTCTGTTTAAAACTGTTGAAAGAGCAATACACTGAACACCCATAAAAGCTAGCGATCCTCCAAGAAAAATATTTCCTTGATTTTCCAATCCAGTTTCTTTAGAAATAAAGAGATATAAAACTCCAAATAGTCCAATAAATATTGCTAAATATTTTTGTCTTGATATCTTTTCTTCTTTTAACAGTATTTTTAACCAAATAATAGTGAATACTGGTGCTGAACTTATTAATAAAGTAACTAGTCCTGAAGAAATATACTGTAGTGAAAATACAATAAACCATCCAACAGAAAATATTGAAACAAACGCTGTAATAGAAGCTTCTTTAAGTAACTTTTTATCAAATTTATCTTTATTGAAAATAGAGTAGTGAATCATTAGTAGGGTACAAATTATTGTTACTCTTGTAGTGACTAAAAAGATTTCATCAATGCCTTCAATTAAAAGGCTCCTGGCAACAACATTTCCTGAACCCCACATGAAGGCTGCTGTAAAAATGGCTCCAGTGATTTTTATAATTGGAGTTTCGTTAGTTGAATTACTTGTGTTCACTAGTGAAATCATAATATTCAAAAAAAGATATATATTATTTTCATTTTGTTATCATCTTTTTATCGGGAGCTAAATGCTGAGAGGGTGTAAAAACCGACCGTCTGAACCTGTTGGGTAATGCCAGAGTAGGAATTCGGACTCTTATCCCCTTATATGAAGTGAGATAAAAGTGAATAATTTTTTGGCCTACGGACTAGTTTTAACAGTTCTATTTTTAATATATTTAAGAACAACAAAAATTGAATCTTCAGATAAAGAATATTTTGTTTTAGATAGGACTGAGGGAGTTTTTGGTCTCTCCTTAAGTTTTTATGCCAGTGGAATGGGTCTATGGATCTTAACATCTCCTGCTGAAGTTGCTTGGTACGGTCTAGGTTTTGATATTTTTGGATACGCTCTCTCAGCTGCGACGCCTTTCATTTTAATTTATTTTTTTGGACCAAAGATAGCTTCTCTAACACCTGAAGGAGCTACTTTACCTCAATTTATAGAAAAGAGATATGGATCTAGTGCTCAAAAAGTTGTCTCAATTGTTGCTGTTGTTTACATGACTGCATTCCTAATAGCTGAATTTGCATCTATTAATTTTATTTTTCCTGAAATTGTTGAGGTGTCGGGTCTAGTGATAAGCATTCTTATTGGTTTTGCTACTTTTCTATATTTGAGTAAATCGGGATTTAAAGCCTCTTATGTTACTGATAAATTTCAGGGAGTAGGAATTATTGCATTACTTAGTGTATTGTTTACTGTTTGGTTTAGCCAAAACTCAATAAGTGATCTTATTGAGTATTCAAAACTTGGAGGAATCACTTCTTTTGAATCATTTAGCTTCAAATCGGCTTTAGCAGTTGTTGTCGCAGTCACTGCAGCAGAAATATTTTCACAAGGTTATTGGCAACGAACCTTCTCAGCTGAAAATGCTAAAAGTTTAAAATCTGCATCTGTTTACGCAGGTTTGGGTTGTTTTATTACAATTTTACTTTTAGGTATAGCTGGAGCGGTTGGAGCAGGAAAAGGAATAGAAAGTCCTACATTAAGCTTTATTCAGCAACTTGAACTAAGTATTCCGATGGCTTTGCTGCTTTTACTACTATGTACTCTTTTAGTTGCTTCAAGTGTTGATACTTTAGAAAATGCTATTTCATCAACTATATCTTTAGATTTAGTAAAAAAAGGTATAAGTGAAGCTCGTGTTATCACAGCTGGTATTGTTATATTTTCTATCTTATGCTCTATTTATGTCTCTAATATCTTCAATGTTTTTTTAGTTGCTGATCTTTTTGCTGTTTGTTTGGTATTCCCAACTTTTTATAAATTAAAAAATAATTCGAGTGGATCTTATTTATTAGTACCTTTTTTCATATCATTAAGTTCGGTCTATTCATATAGATTCTTTTTTATAGATGTAGATATTAATCCAGGAGGAATTTTTATACCCACAGATGCTTATGGACTTGCAGATTTAAATACATTTTTAGTAGGTTTAGCTTCTTCAATGTTGATAACGTTAGCTTATAATAAAATAATTAAATAAATTTTCTAACATATAGGAGAAATCATGAAATCATCAGATTTAGATAAATTAACTACTCTAAGCAATATAAGTGCCAAAAACTCCGAACTTGTTTTAACTTCCACAAAGATAGACTTTAGTAAAAATGCTTATATAAAAGAACTGTGGAAATACTCGGGTGATACGTGGAAAAAGTTTAAGAGTTCTAATTCAAAAAGTTTTCTTAATGCTAAATATTCAGAAAATAAAAAATATCTTTCATATATTGAAATTAAAAAAAATAAAAAAGGAAAACCGAAATTAAAATTAATCTTAAAAAAAGGTAACTCCTTAAACACTGTCTTTGAAACTGAAGGGAGTATTCAGAACTATATATGGAGCAAATCGAACAAGTTTATCTATGTCGTTCTTAGTGACTGGGAAAGAGAGTTTAGTAAGGTTAAAAATAAAACTGATGAGCCCTACTACCTAGAAAATATTCCACATAGATTTGATACAAGAGGAGTTATTTTTAATAAGAGATGCCATATATACAGGGTTAATGTAGAAACAAGTAAAACCGTCAAAATAGTAGATGGTGATAAAGAGAATCTTCCCTCAATTACTTCTCTTGTCGAACACTCAGGAAGCTTATATTTTTCAGCGAATGTTTATAACGAAAAAGGCACAATGCTTGAGGAGAGGGTTATTAAGAAAACTTCTAAAGGTTTAAAAACAATCCACTCAAAAGGTATGTGGGTTAAATTATTTTCTTTTAAAGGAAACCTTTATGGAGTGGGTTTAAAAAATAGATTCGAATGGCCAACAATAACTTCTATATACGAGATAAGCGATTCAGGTAGGACTAAACCTTTAGATTCTAGTTTTGATAGAACTATTGTAGACGTTAAGACTACAGACAGCTCTATGTACATTCTTTATGAAGACTCTGGGAAGCAACTCTTAGCTAAAAATACATTAAATGGTATTCAGAATCTAATTTCTGATGACATTACTATAACTGATTTTGCTGTGGAAAATAATGACTTGTTTATTATTGCAAATAGTTTTACTAAAAATGACGAAATTTACAAATATAATCATCCAAATATGAAAAAAATCTCAAAAACAAACCATAGTTTTCATAGAAAGATAGCTTCATTTGATTGTACATATAAAAGATTCGACACTGGTAAATCTAAAGTTGACACCTGGGGAATTTTTGTTGGAAAAGATAAGCCAACACTGTTAAATATCCATGGTGGCCCTGCAAGTCAGTACGGATTTACTTTTTTTGATGAATTTCAGGTTTATGCTGAAGCAGGTTTTAATGTTATAGCTTGCAACCCAAGAGGGTCCACAGGAAGAGGTCACAAATATCTTCGAGATGTTTGTGGTAATAAGTGGGGTGTGAATGACGTTCATGATGTTTTGTCTGTCTTTAAACAAATGACAAAAGAACTTAAAATAACAAATAAAGATTTTGGAATTATGGGTGGATCGTATGGAGGGTTTATGACTTCTTGGATAATTAGCAATCATCCTAAAATGTTTAAATCTGCAGTAGTAGAAAGGGCTTTAATTAACTGGGAAACAATGGTTGGAACTTCTGATATTGGCATTGGTTTTCCCGAAATGTATCTTCTTGATGAAATGGATAATAATCTCAATCTATATAGAAAAAAGAGTCCAATAACATACTCAAAAAATATAACCACACCAACATTAATAATTCATTCAGAAAATGACTATCGATGTCCAATTGAACAAGGAGAACAATTATTTTCAACTTTAAAACGAAATAATGTTGACTCAGCAATGATTCGTTTTCCAAATGAAGGTCACGAACTTAGCAGATCAGGAACACCCGCACACAGGAAGCAAAGATTTGACTTTATAATTGACTGGCATAAAAAACATTTATCTTAACTCTTTTTAAGTCTAAAAATTGTAGTTAAAGTAGTAACGAGGATGCCATGGAAAATGAGATATTAAAACCTGCAAATGGTGAAGAACTAAGAAAACTTTCGCGCAAAAATCCTGACTTTGCTTATAATTTTCTTTCTGAGAATAATAATCTATGGAATGAAATAGCTTTAAATGATCCTTTTGATTCTGCAGATACGCTTGAAGAGTTTGAACCAGAAGAAGCAGGAAAGCTCCTTTTAAATATTCCCGTAGATGTTTCTATTAAAATTTTTGAATCTTTCAGACCAAGAGCAATTATCGAAATAGTTCAAAATTTAAGTAGCAATGTAGTTGAAGAAATTTTTAGTGAGATGGATACTGAGGATGTTGTTGATGTTTTTGAAAGATGTACAGTTGATGAAGCTGAGGATTTATTAGAGATATTAAATAAGTCTACAAAACTAGACATAAATAACAGGTTGGCTTATCCCAAGGATTCCGTGGGAAGATTGATGTCAGAAGAGGTAGCAAAAATCTCTACGGGATTAACAGTTGAAGAAGCCTTGAAGGAATTAAAGGCTCTACATACTGAAGTTGAGGATATTGTGTATGTCTATTCTGTAGATGAAAACGACTCTCTCTCTGGTGTCATATCTTTTAGAGAAATTGTATTCGCTAATCATAGTGAGCTTGTTGAAAATGTAATGATAAAAAATCCAATTTACATAAACCCAACAGCTGATCAAGAGGAAGCTGCAAGACTAATTAAGCAGTATGAATTACTCGCATTACCCGTTGTTGATAAAAATAATAAACTTATAGGACAAGCAACTATAAGTACAGCCTTGGATGTCATCCAGACAGAGATAGCAGAAGACTTTTCCCAATCTTTTGGAGCGGGAGCAGAAGAAACAATTTTTACACCTTTTCAGAAATCTGTAAAACTTAGACTACCTTGGATTGCTATAAATATGTGTCTTGCATTTATTGTCTCTTGGCTTGTAGCACAATTTGACGAAACAATAGCCAGCGATGCATTATTAGCTGCACTAATGCCTGTTGTTGCACTGGTTGGTGGAAACTCAGGTGCACAATCACTAGCAATAGTAATCCGAGCACTTGCAAGAAATGATATTTCCGATGCTAGGGTCGGGGAAGTTATAGGAAAACAATCACTTATTGGAGTTATCAATGGTTTCTTGATTGCAATATTTTCTTTTGTCTTATTAAATATTATTGGGTTGGGCGTCTATGCCTTGTCCCTTAGTATTGCTGTTTTTGGAAATATCTTTATTGGTAATTTGTTTGGTTCCTCCATACCTTTGGTTCTAAGAAAACTCGGTTTCGATCCGGCGCTTGCCTCAAATATTTTTCTTACCCTTATTACAGATATTGTAGGGTTTGCAGGCTTTTTAGGAATTGCTCTTCTTCTAATCTAATGATCTCTAGATCTAGAAGTCTTGGTCATAGTCTTAGAAAGTTTTCCATTTTTAAAAATAAAAGATTCAATACCACCAACAAGATGTTTGCCTTGTTGTGATTTTTGTGAAATGACTTGAAGAACTAAACCCTCGAATGGAGATATTAAGGTTATTGAGTGTTGTTTAAAATGTTTTGATGACTGGTCTCTTCTAATTACATCACTAACCATATGTTGAGATTCCCATGACCACTCATCATCGACTACAACAAACTTACAAATATGTTTGGTTTGAGTTTTATCAATTCTTGCACCTGGACAGACTATTAGGCTTCCCTCAACCCAAGGGTTTAAGCCAACACTATCAAATTTAGGAAAACCCGTATCAAAAGATTTATCAATTATTGCTTCTACGTCACCATTTTCGAGATTTCTCTTCTTAATAATTTCAGAAATATTGTTTTGTAAATCGAATAGCTCTTTTTCTGAGAATTTTTCTAATTTTGCTTGATCCATATAGTAAATTTAAGCAGGACTATAAGACATTTTATTACTCATCAATGTCTTTTTTGTTGAAATTTTGAACATCGATTCGAATAATTCCTACTACAAAGATTGTTAGCGTTACTACAGGAAAAATTAAAATTATTAGAAATGGACTTGATATTATTGTTTCAATCATAATTTAATATTAACCAAACCAGCAGGTATAATAACTCTAGAAAGGTTAAGTTATGATAAAACTAGGTTTATATGCAAGTATCGTTTCAGTAGTTGCATCTGTGATTATTTATGTATTTTTGGAGGACCCTCAACTAGCTATTTATATTGGCTTATGGGCACCGACTTTAATTCTGTATGGTCAAGCTTACGAAAAAGCAAATAACGAATAACCTAAATTTAGGTAATTTTACAAAAGATACTAGAGTTCGATTATGAGTAAAACTGAAAAAAAGACTTTTTGGGGCTTTTTAGCTATAGCTTTTGTTTTGCATGTTTACCTAGTAGTAACAACTGTTGTTGGTTAAAAAGTATCTACTTTTATTCATAATTCTTTCTTGTTGTACCAATCCTTTATCAACTTCTGATTCTGATATACCTAAAACTAATTTCGTAAATTCAGAAGATGTCCTTGCAGAAATATTGCATAGCTATAAAAACTACTCAAAAAATCCAGAAAAATCCATAGACGTTATATGGAATTTTGCACATCCAAGTAACAAGGAAGTAACGGGTCCTAAAGATAATTTTGAAAGAATGCTTTTATTAGATCCATACAGCTCGATACTTGATTTAAAAGAATACAGTATTACCAAAACTATTGAAACTGAAAATAATGATCATTATAAAATAAAGATATTAGCTAAAAATAATTCTTATTTTGAAGTTACTTGGGTGTTTCAACTTGATGAGTGTCCAGAGAACCCAGCTAAAAACTGCTGGCTAACAATAGCTGTAACCGCTCCCTCGTATTATGAATCTGGTGTGTAACTAGTCATATAGTTTCTATAAAGAACGTGCTGGGTTTTATAATTGCTAGCATCAAGCTAGCTAATAAAGTATCGGAATCCAAGTATTTTTAAAAGATACTTAAAGGAGAGTAATGACAAATACATATTCAAAAGAAATAAGATCAACTGTTACTAGTGAGGGTAATATTGAAATATCTATCGCTACAATTGATATGCCCATACCAGCTGATGATGAAGTCTTGATCAAGATTGAAGCTGCTCCAATTAATCCATCTGATATTGGCCTACTTGTAACTTTTGCAAGTGATCTCTCAAATATCAATATTTCAGGATCTGGAGAAGATTTAGTTGCATCCATGAAAATACATCCAGCCCTTGTAGGGTCTATGAAATCAAGAATAGACAAATCTATGACCGTAGGTAATGAAGGTGCTGGAGTAGTTGTTGATGCAGGAGTTAACGTAAAAGAGCTTATTGGTAAAACAGTTGGTCTTGCAGGTGGATCAATGTATTCTCAATTTAGATGCGTTCCTGCCGCTAACTGTTTAGTAATGGAAGATGGAACTACATCTAAAGAAGCTGCTTCATCTTTTGTAAATCCTTTAACTGCTTTATCGTTTATTGAAACTATGAAAATAGAAAATCATTCTGCAATTGTTCACACAGCAGCTGCGTCTAATTTAGGTCAAATGCTGGTGAAGGTATGCAAAGATGATGGAATTCCACTAGTCAATATAGTTAGAAAACAAGAACAGGCAGAAATCTTAAAGAATATTGGAGCAGAGTATGTATGTAATACAAGTGATCCAGATTTTAGTAAAACATTAGTAAAAGCAGTAACGGAGACAGGAGCAACATTAGGTTTTGATGCAACTGGAGGAGGTAATAATGGAGAATTACCAGGACAAATTTTAGCCGCAATGGAAATTGCAGCTAATAAAAACTCTAAGGAATATTCAAGATACGGATCTGAAACATATAAACAAGTTTACATTTATGGTGGTCTTGATCAATCTCCAACAATCCTTAAGCGATCTTATGGTATGTCTTGGGGTCTTGGTGGTTGGTTACTACCTCAAATGATTGGAAAGATTGGAATGGATAAATTTCAGATGATGCGAGATAGAGTTGCAAAAGAAATCAAAACAACTTTTTCTAGCACGTATGCTCACGAAATATCTCTGGAAGAGATGCTTCAGCCTGAGATGATAAATTCATATTCTAAACATAAAACTGGTAACAAATACTTAGTAAATCCACAAAAATAGTTTTCAGGAAGTTGGCTTCTTTTTGTTTTTAATCTATTGAGTCACTAGTCATCTAGATTTTCAAGAGGATTTTCAGGTTGACATATTTCGAATGCTTCCTGTACTTTTTCCGATTCGAAATCAATATTTGCATCTCTAAAGGCAAAGAACCCAAATTCTCCAGGCTTAGGATCTGGAAAATCAATTCCTTCATCTCTCATGCATTGAGAAAATTCTAGAGATGCATCAACTAATGCAGCTTCCACCTCTGGATCAAGATCAAATTGTTCAGGTAAGGCTTGTCTTAAAATATCTTCACAGTTAACAAATGCTTCTTCAAATTCTTCTTCATTTTCTATATTTAGATCGTCAAAATCAGGGTTTCCGTCAATATCAAAACTCGGATCAGGAAAGCTTATACCCTCTTCTCTCATACATCGTGCAAAATCTAGAACACCTTCTTCAAAAGTTTTCTCATCCTCTAAAACTTCAATTTGTGTTGAACTTTGTATGGTTACTACACCTTCCGAGGACTCTTCACCACCAATCGTGCACGCTGAAATTAGCACTACGGTCATAGCCAAGATTATATTTTTCATTTTCTAACTGCCTCTGCTGGTTGTATTTTTGAAGCCTTAATAGCTGGATAAACTCCTGAAATAGCTCCAATTAGTAATGCTAGTAGAATTGCCCCTAAAACTTGACTTACAGGTATGGAAAATACTATATTTGTATAATTTGTATAACCAAGAGTAATAGCAGCTCCTAACACTACGCCCACAAGACCTCCGATTCCAGACAAGACAACGCTTTCTAATAAAAATTGATATCTTATTTCCTTACGTGTTGCCCCAATAGATCGCCTTACTCCAATCTCCATTCTTCTTTCAAGAACAGACATTACCATAACATTTGCAATAGCTACTCCTCCAACAAGTAATGCGACAGAGCCTAGACCTAGAAGTAAGTTTGTAAAAGCAGCATCTGCAGCTTCTTGTGCCTCCAAGGCATCAGAAGGCCTGGAAACTTGTACTTGATCAGGATTTTCTGGATTCATTGTAGGAGCTATCACCTCAACAACATCTTCTATATAAGAAGGGTTTGCGCGTACATAAATTGTTGTCGGTTCTTTGTCTATATCAAAAAGAGTTTTAGCGACTCCATATCCAATGAATACTGACCTATCTAAATCTGGGTGTATTTTTAACTCCTCTAAGATTCCAATAACGCCAAACCATTCACTGCCAATTAAAATTTTTGTAGGAGTTGTTAAAGTATTTATTCCTAAGCGGGATGCAGTAACACTTCCTAAAACCGTAACTGGAATATTTGATAAACCATCTTGGATAAATCTTCCTTCTAGTAAATCTCCTCCGACAACCTTAAGAAGTTCCGGAGTTGTAACTATAGTTGATATTCCGCCTCCTTCGAATTCAGAAATAAAATTACTGCGTCTTACTATTAAATCTGTTTGTGTTGTAGAGGTGACCTCCTCAACTGGTCCTATTCTCTCTACCATTCCTACTACGCCGTCAGGTAGTTTCTCTTGGGTTCCAAAAAAACCTGCTTGAGGAGAGGCTTTTATTAAATTAGTACCAAGAGATTCAAGGGTTGCCAGAAGGTCTGCACGACCAGATGCTGAGATACCTGTGACTGCTACTATTGCTGCAATCCCAATTCCTATACCTATTGAGGTCAGCGCTGCCCTACCTCTTCTTGCCTTTACCCCATATAAAGCAACAATGAAAAGGTCTTTTATTTTTAATCTCTGTTTCACTTAAGCAACAATCTTTCCATCAGTTAGGGTGATAACTTTTTTAAATTTCTTTGCGTGCTCTTGGTTGTGGGTAATCATGACAACAGTTTTTCCTTGTTTATTTAATTCTTTAAGAATATTAAGAATATTCATTCCAGATTCTCTATCTAGATTTCCTGTTGGTTCGTCTGCAAGAATGAATGCTGGATCTTGAACTAGTGCTCTTGCTATGGCGACTCTTTGTTGTTGGCCCCCAGAAAGTTCTTTTGGTTGATGTGTTAATCTGTCACCCAAACCGACTTCTTCTAATACTTCTGCTGCTCTTTTTAATCTTTCTTCTCTTTTGATTCCCTGATAGAGAAGGCCTTCTGCGACATTTTCCTGGGCAGTAATTCCTGGTAGTAGAAAAAAACTTTGGAATATAAATCCAATTTTTTCTCCTCTAAATTTTGATAACTCGTTATCTGTGAGATTTGATATATCTTTTCCTTCTATCTCTACAGACCCTGCAGTTACTGTATCTAATAAACCTATCATATTTAATAGTGTTGATTTACCGCTACCAGATTGTCCCACTATAGATACAAGATCACCTTGTTGAATTTCTAGAGAGAGACCATCTATAGCTTTAACTTCTGGTGGACCTTCATAAATTTTTGATATATTTTTTAAAGCAATTACAGTTTTTTGTTTTGACTTCATCTAGGTACAACTACCAATTGTCCTTTTTGAATATTTCCAATAATTTCTACAAATCCATCTGTAAATACACCTATTTCAACAGCAACATAGGTGGTATCCGTTCCAGAATCTACATCAAATATTTCACCTTCTGTGTCTCCACTGAATATTTCTACCGCATACCCACCTTCAGCTAATGCTATTAAGGCATTAACGGGTACATATAAAACATTCTTAGATACTTCAGTTGTAACAAACACTTTTACTGGAGCTTGGTCGTAAACTTCGATAGCTTCTGGATTAAGAACATCTAATGTCACTTCTATGAAATCACCAGCTTGTGTTTGTGTGACAACTTGATCTATGAAGGTAATTATTGTTGGGACCCTTTCGTCCGTTGGTAGTTCAATTTCTACAGTATCACCTAAGGAAACAGTCTCCTGATCTGTTGCATCTACCTGAAATACAACTTCAATTCCGATAGAAGATATATTGTAAAGTTGAGAATTAAGGACGAGCGCTGAACCAAGATCATTTATATACGATCCAACAATAAGTGGGGAGTTGGAAGCATAAGCATTGGTTGGTGAAAAAGTTTCTGATTTAGACGAAAGCATGAGTTCCTCAAGCTCTTCTTTCTCTTTGGCTAATTCAGCCACCTGATCGACACCATCATTGTATGCGTTTAGTTTGTCATCATAAGCTTTTTGGGCTGTTTCAATTGCTAAAGCTTCTGTTGAGTCAATTGCTGATTCTTTTCCTTTTTCTAGTGTTTTAATTCTTTTCTGCTCTTCAATTGTCTGCTCTAAATCTTCTATAGCTCCGTCTAAAGTGCCGTCAGCCTTCTTTTCTTTTGTCTTTGGGTTTGTTGCATCTCTATATAAAGTCAAACTTTGTTCTGCAGTCTTAATAGCAGTATCTGCAGTTTTCCAGGCGGTGCTCTCGTCAATTGCTGCGTCTTTGGCATCATCAAGCTTTTTCTTCTTATCGTTGACTTGAGTTAGGGTTGTTCCTCCATCTTCAATTGTCTTCTCAATAGTTTCAACAGCTGTCTCTTTTAAGTTGATTGCAACCTGTTCTGTAGGAGTTATTTCTGATTTAGTATCAATTTTGTAGTCAATATAAAGAGAATTTAACATAGCCGAAGTTATCTCATCAAATGTATCGTTCGGAATAAAATCTTCAGAAGAATAACCCAATAACTTTAAAGCTTTTTCGAGTTGTAAAACATCTGGTCCAGGCTTTGAATTTAAATCAAGTGTTCTATAAAACGGTATGGACCCCTCAACTAAAATTACAGGCTTGTTATCAATAGCAAAAAGGATTTCTCCATAATTTACTACTGTTCCTTCCTCTGGAAGGTATGTGACCACTCCAGCAATAGGAGTTTTAAGAATTTTGCTGTCGGTTTGTCTTAGTGTCCCGTTGTATTCTTCTTTTTTTGATAAATCTCCTTGTTGAATACTTACGGTTGTTAATTCTAAGGTTTTATTATTTGTTGTAGAATCAGTGTTTTGAAGACCAAAGTAATATCCCCCATAAGCAAGAGCGGATATGGCGATTAATGTATACAGGTTTTTTAATTTAAATATATTTTTTATCATTGTTCTAGTTACCTTAGTTTATTAAACCTGTAAGTTTTCTGAGAAATTATTTTTGTAAGTTTCTTAATCATCCCACTCCTCATCTTTTAACTCTTCTGGCAATGTTTCTTCACAGGTATCCCATGTCTGAACAATTGGGTCATCTTCACTAAAATCCCATTCTTCAGTGGTGTAGGCGTCAAGGTTCACATTTCTATTAAAGTAATTGGGATCAGGGACCTTCGGGTATCCATTCTCTCTAAAGCAACTTGCTATATGTAGTGCTCTGTCTAACTCTTTCCCGGTTTCAGCTGGGTTTTCAAATTGATTCTCGTCTGCAACTCCCCATAAATTATACTCCAAAGCACAGTCTTCTATTTTGCTCCATAGTTCCTCTTGTTCTTCAGTGGTCAAGGTTTCAAAGTAGGAAGCAATAGTTGTATATGCATCTAAAAAGTTTCTTGGTTCTTTGAATTTATAACCAGATTCATTTACACACTGAACAAGGACTAGTGGGGCATCTTC
>Ga0115000_10003264_pt1 | contig 13601 bp, 11 predicted proteins | sample ArcticOcean_MG_C_6_FD_89690 | JGI IMG/M metagenome (GOLD analysis project Ga0115000, IMG submission 89690) | Marine microbial communities from western Arctic Ocean - ArcticOcean_MG_CB8_128 | ecosystem: Environmental > Aquatic > Marine > Oceanic | place: Arctic Ocean: Canada Basin | collected...
CTAATTTTTCTCTCAATTTGAATTCAATTTCTTCGCACATAGCTGGGTTTTCTTTAAGGAAATTTTGCGAGTTAGTTCTACCTTGACCAATTCTAGTTTCATTATATGAAAACCATGTGCCAGCTTTGGCTACTAGTTCATGTATCACAGCAAGATCAAGTAAGTCTCCTATCTTAGAAATTCCTTGACCATATATTATGTCGAATTCGCAATCTCTAAAAGGAGGAGCAACTTTATTTTTAACTAATTTTACTCTTGTCCGATTTCCTATCACACTGTCTCCATCTTTTATAGCAGCTATGCGTCTGATATCCATTCGAACTGAGGAATAAAATTTAAGTGCATTTCCTCCGGATGTTGTTTCAGGACTGCCAAACATAACACCAATTTTCATGCGAATTTGGTTAATAAAAATCAAGCATGTTTTTGATTTATTAACGACTCCTGCAAGTTTTCGCATAGCTTGAGACATTAAACGTGCTTGGAGACCCATGTGAGAGTCACCCATATCGCCATCAAGCTCCGCTTTTGGGACAAGGGCGGCGACTGAGTCAATTACTATTACATCGACTGCTCCACTACGAATGAGTACTTCTGCAATTTCTAAAGTTTGTTCTCCTGTGTCAGGTTGAGAGAGTAATAGCTCATCAAGGTTTACTCCAAGGTTTTGAGCGTACTGAGGATCGAGTGCATGTTCAGCATCAAGAAATGCAGCCACTCCTCCAGTTTTTTGAGCCTCTGCAATAATATGAAGTGTTAGACTGGTTTTCCCAGAAGCTTCTGGACCATATATTTCTACGATACGGCCACGAGGAACTCCACCGACACCGAGCGCATTATCAAGCGAGATCGATCCAGTTGAAATAACGGAAATACCTTTCAAGGCATCCGATTGGCCTAGCTTCATAATTGATCCTTTGCCAAACTGTTTTTCTATTTGAGTGAACGCTAAGTCTATTGCTTTCCCTCTATCTTCCGACGCCATTAAATTTCTCCTTATATTTAAAGATAATTGAAGTTTTCAAGGTATCCGTTTGATGATTCTTTAGCATATTGTTTGAAGGGGTTGTGATCGTAAAACAGTAATAGTTTTTTTGTTTATAGAGTGAGTAGCGTTAAATGGCAAGGAATTTATCGATCATAATTTGCGCTCAGCAGTTGGTAATTAATAAAACTTTTCAGGTTTGCTATAATAACTGTAAAATCCGAATTTTGTATACCTTTTAAAATTACACTATCAAAAAGTATTGTATCCTATGATGTTACCTATTATTCCTCAAGCTCCTGGTCCAGTTTTCACAGAAGATGCACGTATTAACCTTTACTACCTGAACGAATTATATGCCGACATCGCCCGTTGTGTTTCCCTTCAATTAAAAAACAACCATGAGATCAATGTTGCCATCACTTCTGGAGTTTGGGGTGGTACCTATCTAATAGCTGATGAGAAAGGAAAGTCAAAACGCAGAATCTGGCGGCTCTATTTTATTGTTAACTTGCCACAGAACAGCCCACTTGACCAACGCGAAAATATGGAACACCTTGTAGGCTATTATTACACTTCTATAATTAATGCTTTTCGCCCTTATGGATTAGAACTTGATCTTAAAATGTGGGGAGGACGCTTGCCTTATAGTAATCGGAAAAAACCCAGCCTCACTATGCATATGGTCGACGCCTTAGAAAAAATAAGTTGGATACGTGGATTTTTTATATGGAATCTAGTGCCTTGGGAAGAATCAATTATTCACGATGCTATTCGAAACGTTAAAGAGTTTAGAGAAAAATTTAATATAACGAAAATACCAATCATGAAACGTGACCCTAAAGACATTAAGTACCTATTACAGGATGTTATTATTACTTATCGAACTTTAGAAAACTCTTTTTCTTCAAACTTTTTGTTACAGTCTCAACCTATAATTAACGAGATGGTGGGTCATTTTCTCAAAGGATTATTTGATCCAGCTTTGACTCGAGAATTATTTTTTAAGGTACGAGAGAATAAGTTGATTATAGGATTTGAAGAAGCCCTCCAGGAAGCTTATTCTAAAGAAGGTCTTAATGTTAGGCAGATAGAAGATTGGCCAGTCGAAAAAATAAATTATGTACCGGAAGAGCTTAAAGAAAAGCTCATTCCTCCGATCCGAAAACTCTTTGCTTCATTTAAATCGAATCTTGATCGAAATGATAGTTTTTAGTGAAGTTAAAGTATCTAGAGTATCGATGAAATAATTTTCACGAATATGTCTACGATGTTAGTCTGCTATAAGTCGACATTGTAGATGATAAAACTATACTTGTTTGATTTTATGGCGAGGTTGGTTGTCAAGAAAAGTATTCTTCTAACCGATGTAACCTTGAAAGGCATTTTAAATGTATTATTTTAAATAGAAGTTATATTTTATTATGAAAGTTTTTTATTGGGCGGTATTTGGACTTTTTCTTTTAACTTTTTCAGGTTTTTATATAAGGGAGGTTATTGCTGCTCCCAAGTATAGGGATATTGGATTGACTTCTTCTAAAGAAAAAAAATTACCTACCCAGAAAACTATATTGACTTCTAAAGAAGAAACAGATGGGCTAGAGCAAAAAGTATTAGTAATCAAGCAGGCAGAGATAAAATCATTAGTTAGCTCAATTAAGAGAGAGTATGAAACGTATATTGGTATAAATCGTCACGAAAGAATCGATAAAGCTGCTTTCGGTATTGAGGGGTTTCAATTAGAAAAAAAAATAACTGGAAAGACAGCGTCGATCATTTTAACAATTGATAAACCTTTGGTTTTGGGTGGTGACGGGTTTAACAAGGCTAGTTTTGACTCCATTGAACATAAGGCACGGTTCACTTTTTATAGCCATATAAAACCTAAGCCTGTTTATGAGAGCGAAAAAGATATAGCGCACTATATCGATCCTACCTTAGAAGGGGCTCGCAATGAAAAATTTTTAATTTTTCACGATAGTGATTTGAGTTTTGGTCGCGAGCCTAGTATTTTTGTAGAACCTATCCCTAAACAGTTTTTGAAAAAAAAAGTAACTTACATCAAAGTTAGGCCAATTCTAGAGACTAAAATTTATTTAGGTCTAAATAGCAAGGCTAAAGTAAACCTTAGCCCTGCTCAAAAACCTTTGGATCTAATTCAGGGGAACCCTGCTGTGCTGAAGTATGACTATCGGAAGTTAAGTTCGAATGGTTCTTAAATCAAATTTCAAAAGATCTAAAAATTTGATGGTTTATGTTTACTGTCAGTCTTTTGTTTAATTTTTTGATATAAGAGTTTCTGCTTGCGTTGAATGAGTTAGATCGGTGGTGGACTTTTTCTTGGGCAGTTCTATGCCTCGATACCAGTAAAAAAAAAGCCAGAAAATAATAACGAAGGCTAGTAGTAGTATTTTGCGGAGTATGCTCACAGAATTTTTCGTTCAGTTATTATGGTTTTCATCTTTTTTGTAACCCTCATCTCGATATTTATACTACTGATATATTATAGAAGGTCATGGGGATTTAGCGCAACGAAATCCAAAACTGCTATTTTTTACTTCAGGCGTGAAGAAACTTCGGTTGAATGTTGGGGCGCTTAATCCACAGCCATAGGATAGGCAGTCAAACCAGGAACCACCCTTGAGAACTCGTTTATCTGTCCCATATTCACCACGTGTTAAAGTATTCCCTGGGTGCGGAAGATAAAAGCTGTCTACCCATTCCCAAACATTTCCAGACATATCATATAATCCATAAGGACTCCTTCCATTAGGATATGAACCTACCGGTTCTGTACCTACAGAACCTTTGTAGGGGTGGTTTGATTTGTTTGTTACCCAGACATTACCCCAGGGGTAAATATTTCCACTTTCGCCACGTGCTGCTTTCTCCCACTCCTTTTCAGTGGGGAGTCGTTTATCTTTCCATTGACAGTATTTCTTCGCATCCATCCAGTTGATGTAAGTCACAGGGTGATTTTCCTTGTTTTTAGGGATTTTCTCGTTAAGCCAATGGTAAGGAATTTCATGTTGGGTGGCAGAGGTAAACTTTTCATATTCAGCATTGGTTACTTCGTAAAGGTCTATATAAAATTTTTCAGTTGACTCGATGTATTCTGGGGCCTCATCATCCCACCTTTCATTAGAGCCCATAATAAATTCACCAGCAGGAATCAATGCCATTAAATTTTTATCAATCGATATGGGCTTAGTTTTTTTAGAACCGATAGCAGCAAGAATGTTTTGTTTTGGGTATATTTTTGTGTCAGGTAATAAGGACTTAAGTTTAGGTTTTATTGTTAGTCCAGAATTTTCTAATGGAAAAACTTTATTGGGAAGGAGAAATGGAGAATTAGGCGGTTTGTTAGGGCCAACATGGCACTGCTGACATTCTGGCCGTGTGGTGCGATTTTTTTTTGCTAAAGTTATATTTTTAAACTTGTGGCACCCCGTATCACATTTTAATATGTGTGGGTACTCTTCTATTACTCCTCGTGCTGTTGGAATTATTTCGTGGGCTGACAATGGAAAAGAATTTCCTATTAGGAAGCCTAATGCTGTAATTAATTTTAAGCTATTGCTAAAATAAGGGTTTACTTTGCGCAAGGTGTGGTTGTCATTTATTCGTAGTTAAGGAAGTAAGAAGTATAATTGATTTAATAAATATTATCAGGATGTGGAGTAGAGAGTCAAAATTAAAATTTCTTCTTTAATTGCAGATTGTATGTGTTTTAAATGAGACCTGTTATGCAAGAATGGCGATTAATAATGGATGGCTCTAGAGATGGCGAATCAAATATGGCCGTTGACAGAGCAATCCTAGCAGCATGTGAAGCAGGTCAAGTTCCCCCAACCCTTCGACTGTACACTTGGAAACGGCCTACGATGACTGTTGGGTACACACAAAAATTAAGAGAAATAGATATAGAGAAGTGTGAAAAACTAGGTATTCAAATAGTACGCAGACCAACAGGAGGAAGAGCCTTATTTCACAATCATGAAGTAACTTATAGTTTTACGGCCCCCATTCCTCACCCACAATTTCCATCTTCATTGCTTGGTGCTTATAAGGTTGTTGCAGGTGCTTTGCTTGAAGGACTTAAGGAAATAGGGATTAGTGATGCTGTCTTATCTTCTGGAAGAAAAAAAAATAAACATAAAGATTCTTTTCATTCGGCGTCATGCTTATCTAGTATTAGTCATTTTGAAATAGAAGTTCAGGGAGCCAAGCTAATAGGGAGTGCACAAAGAAGAACAAAAAAAGCATTTCTTCAACATGGTTCAATACTACTTGACTGTGATAGGGCACTTTTGAGTTCTTTATTTAAATACGAGACAGATGATTTGCGTTGCAGGACAATGGAAATACTAAATAATAAGGTCATCACTTTGTCCGAATATCTTGGAAAAGATATGACTCATGAGGATATATTTTGTGCACTAAAAAATGGTTTTGCTCGTGCTTTACTTGGAAAGTGGAAGCAAGAACATTTAAACTCTTTTGAATTGGCTCAATGTTTATCTAATCTTAACTCAGGGAAATAGGATGCTTCGTGAAGCGGTTAAGTATTTATCAATAGCTACGGATGTTAATCGCAGTTATTTTTTTAGAGATTGGAGCGCGTTGTTTTTCATTTCAATTGTTAATTTCCTCTGGTTGACTAAGGTAGCCATTATTACTTTGGTATTTAGTTTCACAATTAGTTGCTCTCAAAGAACTGGAGTCGCAAAACAACCAAGGCAGCAATTTTTTCAGGATGTTACTAAAAGTTATCTTCCAGGTAGCAAGGTTGCTCTTCAGGGTGTTACTTTTGCGGAAGTAGATAGGCAAATTGGTAAAGATTTAATTTTGTTTTTTTCGAGAAAAAATAAAGGAACTGAATTAAGAATTCTACTCAATAAGGGAATCTACGGTATTGGTCGAATCAAGAACTCCAGTAGAGTTCAGTATTTAGCTGAAAATGTTTCTTTTCTTACTGCTGCAGATATGAATAGAGATGGAGTGGATGACCTCGTCTTAATTACTTCTTTGAAAAAGGTACGGGTTTTAAAAATACTGTTCAATAATGGTAAAGGCTATTTTTATTCGAAGCCAGGAGTTGAGCTACCCCCTATTGCGCAGAGTATAGAACGCTTAGACCTATTCGATTTAGATCAAGATGGTGATATTGATTTTTTGTTAACTGGGAATAAGTCACTAGGAGATACAAGAAAAACTCAGAACAGGCAAAGTCAAATATTTATTAATAATGGTAGACAAAAATTTGAGGATGCGACCTCCCTCCTGTGGCCTGATTTGCCTGCAGGAATTGTTGATACAAGTATTGCCGACTACGATGAAGATGGTTTTCCGGATGTATTTTTAGTTTATAGTAACGGTCAAAATAGGTTGTTAATAAATAATAGCGTAGGAAAGTTTTTTGATAAGACGGACAGGTTACTCCCAAGAATTTTAGACCAAAGTACTTATGCGGATTGGGCTGATTTTGATCTAGATGGTGATAATGATCTGCTTATTACTAATAAGTCAATTGAGAAACGTTACCAGAGTTTTCCGAAAGAGAAGTGCTATTTTTTAGAGAATGATGGTTATGGGCGATTTCATAAAAGATCAAGTAAAAAACTACCTTCTGTGCAAGCGTCCCATGTTTATCTTTTAGATGCTAATGGGACAGGCATCCCAGACGTCATTATTCTCAATAAAAAAAGAATTTATTATTTGGTTGGGAAAGGGAAGTGGAACTTTAGTTTAGAAACAAAAAAGAGATTTCCCGAAACAAGCCCAATGAAAGAAATAGTATTTGGAGATATTAATGGAGATGGCTTCCTTGACTTATTGGGCATAGAAATAAATAATAGTCCTAAACTCTGGTTAAATAGGGTTGATTAAGGGTTTTTATCGATACTTATATTTAGTGGAAGATGTTTTTAAGTTTTTAGAGTTTTGGTGTAATCTTTTAACCACTGATTTTCCAAGAAAGATGTCATGTCATATTTCAAGAAACTAACTTTTTTAAAAGTTTTAACAACTATTGCATGGGCTGATGGAGAGGTAACGCAATCTGAGCTAAATATTCTCAAGTCTTTTTATAAAAAATTTAATTTAGGTAAAGAGGAACTTGCCGAATTAAAATATTATCTTGCAGCACCGATTTCAAAAAAAGAACAAATGGGTTTATATGATCAATTGATCAATGAACTGGGTTCTTTAAGAGAGAAAGAAGAAATTTTATCTGCTTTGGAATCTATGGAGCACGCAAATAAACGAATAGGTGGTGAAGAAAAAGAATTATTGAACCAGTTTCGTAAATTACTTGAGAAGCCATCAATTACTAAAAGATCACTTGGAAGAATTAGAAGTTTATTTGCGAAGACCATTTTTTTTAGTGCTCGTGATAAAGACCAAGATTTGGAAAGATATTTCAAGAGAAAGGTTATTAATAAAATAGAGTTGAAAGCAGTAAGACAAGGTATTAAAATTAATATACCAGATGAAAAATTGCACTTCATTTGCCTTTTTGGGGCAATAATGGCAACTATTGCAAATGTAGATGGGAGTTTTGATGAATTGGAGAAGAAAGCTCTTAAGAAAGCCTTGTCTGATCGTTTTGACTTTCCCAAAAAAGAGCTTAATCTTCTATTTGAAGTGATTTCCGAGATAACCGCACAGGGGGTTGATATTCACGAGGTAACCACTGAACTTAACAATCTAACCACCTATAATGAGAAGGTTGGTATGGCCGATTGTATGTTCGCGGTCGGTGGAGCTGATGGAGAACTTTCGCATGATGAAGCTGAAGAAATTAGGCGAATTACAAAAGCTATGCGCATTCCGCATAAAGTTTTTATTGATTCTAAAATGAAAATTCTTTCTCATCTGCGAAAGGTTTAAAAGTAATTAAATGGTTTTAGTTTTATCGGGCTCGGTTTGGCGATGCCATAGATTTTTTTTGAAATAAGTATCGGAGTTTATTAAGTGGTTCAGGAAAAAAAATTTATCGGAATTTTGTTCGAGTGTTGTAATGTTTACCGGCGCATTTATGTAAATAAGGAAAAAAATGCATATGAAGGTGGCTGTCCCAAATGTAATAGCAAAGTGAAAGTAACCATTGGCCTTGGTGGAACTGAGACACGTTTTTTTTCAGCACGTTAAAAATTTAGTTATTAGTATTCTTGAAAAATTTCTGTACAGACCCCCCCGCCTAATATTTTGAAAATATTTTAATAGACGAGTATTATTTGTGAAATTGATTTTGCAACGTGTTTCCGGTGCCTCGGTTTTGGTTGATGGGGGAGTAATAGCTAGTATTAATAAAGGTATTCTCATTCTGTTTGGTGTGGAAAAAGGTGATGGTAAGGAACAGGTCTCATTTCTTGTAGATAAAACTTTAAATTTGAGGGTTTTTTCTGATGAGAATGGGAAAATGAACTTTTCATGCATTGATGTTAGAGGTGATATTCTGGTGGTATCCCAGTTTACTCTTTTAGGAGATTGTTCTCGCGGAAGACGGCCAGGGTTTGATAAAGTAGCTGACGCTGTTACTGCGCGGGATCTCTACGAATATTATGTTGAATTGTTATGCAAGTCAGGTCTTAAAGTTGACACAGGAAAATTCGGAGCGGATATGAAACTACAACTAGTAAACGATGGCCCAGTAGCTTTTTTATTAGAGAGTTGATCTGTTTAGAAGCGAGGAGTTTTTTTTACCTTAATTTTATAATTTTTGTTGTGTGGTATATGGAAAGATATTCGACAAGCCTTATTGGAATAATTTAGAAAGGGATCGACTCCAATGCAATCCTCATAAGACGGGAAGGAAAGAATCCAATCAAAATAATGGCAATAGTGCTTACTGCTACAATAGTTCCCATACCTCGGTGAATGATTACTTTTTCGTTACTTTCGTTTTCGTGAAAATACATTGCAACAATGATTTTAAGATAGAAATAAACTGAAATTACTGTGGCAATCACGGCCACAATGGTAATGAGTATGTAGCCATGTTTGATGGCAGCCATAAACACATAAAGTTTGCCAAAGAACCCTGCAGTCGGAGGAAACCCAGCAAGAGAAAGTAAAAATAGGCTCATCGCTCCAGCAAGCAGAGGATGATTTTTCGCTAATCCATTGAAACGGGAAATGGAATTACCTTCTGGCCCTTCTCCTTCCATTATAAAAACAACCGCAAAGGCTCCAATATTCATAAAGAGATACACATTAAGATAAAATATAAGGCTTGCCACTCCATCTGGGCTATTAGCGATAATACCTATTAAAAGGTATCCAGCGTGAGCTATCCCAGAATATGCAAGCATTCGCTTAACATCGCCTTGAAAGATAGCTGCGATATTTCCAACTAGCATTGTTAGAGCGGATATGCCAAAAAGAAAGGGCATCCATATGCTACTTAATTCTGAAAATGCGGTAAAAAAAACTCTGGCGATTAATGCAAAAGCTGCCGCCTTTGTAGCAACAGACATGAATCCAGTTATTGGAGTGGGTGCACCCTGATATACATCAGGCGTCCATGAATGAAATGGTACTAGAGAGATTTTAAAAGCAAGTCCTGAAAATAGCAGTCCCATTCCTATATATACTAGTGTATTTCGACTATAGGGATTTAAACATTCTCCAGCTTCATTGCAGTGTAAAAGCTGTCCAATGAATCGAATTTCTGTTGTGCCAGTACCTGCATAGATCAGGGCCATTCCGTAAACCAAAATTGCAGAAGCAAATGCTCCTGTCAGCAAATACTTGACTGTTGATTCTTGAGAGGCAAGAGTGGCCCATTTTAATTTAGGAGCGTTTGATGGGTGTTCTTTTCCAGTTCCGTGCTTAGCTGAAAATCCGCAAAGGATATATAAAGAAATAGAGAATATTTCAAGCGAAACAAATGCAGTGATCATATTTCCAGACTTTGCTAAAAACATCATTCCCACAACTGCCATTAGCACAAGAGAAAAATATTCAGATTTATTTTCGTGGTCGGATTGTGGGTATCTTACCGAACCTAGTACTGGGAAAATTGCCATGACTAAAAAAATAATATTAAATCCCTGACCAAATTTATCGTGAATCAAAGATTTGCTGAATATATCGGGAGATAGGCCATTTTCTAAAGTTGGGGCATTTCCCCATAATGAAAAAGAAAAGAAGAGTGAGATTGTAATACCTACTAGTGTTGCCTTTGATAGGTATTCATTATTGTTAAAATTTTTACTCAGACCAATAAGTAAAATAAAAAAAGCCGTAAACAATAGTGTGAGCTCGGGAGTTAGAGCTGTCCAAAGCATATCTTCGTAGTTAATTTTAAATACCATATTGGAACTCAAGTGGTGGATAGTGTGTCTAGAGAAAACGGGTACCGTACCATTTATCTATTAAAAGATTATCTATTAAAAGACGTTTTTTAAAGTATTTTGTCGGTTTTTTCAAGTTAATGTTTTTAGGTCCTTTATTAAGCTTAAATAAGATGAACTCTTGTAAACGCCTAGTATCTTAAATTTAACTCAACTATAAGTCGCTAAAAAGTAAATATATTAGTCAACCTGACACCAATATGAGAAGTTATTAGTTAATGAGTTAATCTCTTGATATTGGATCCTTTTTAAACCTCTTGTTAGCTTGTTTAAGCCATATTATATAGAAAATCAAGGTTAGTTGAGTAAGGGTTTTTCCTTGAGAGGTCATTGCTGTTTTACTTTTGGGTAGACTTGACCTGCTTCCAGCACAACCCATTTCTCGGAAGTATCCCCTAAAGTTAGATCAAGGAAGTCGTTCAACTCAATTAGATTGAGAGCTTCTGGTGCAAGCTTCAGCCTTAAGAGCTGGTTTTCACGCCGGCCTTTAAGTGAAATAAAACTTCCCTCAATTTTTTCGACCAAGAACACATCGTTTATCGTATTTTGAATAATTGGAGGGTCTTTAAGCGTTTTCGACGATTCATTATCTAGCAATTGGCTTAGCTTGAGGCATCTCTCTTGTTTGGTGCATAGTTGTTTTACCAGTTGAGAGATATTTGTCTTAGCAAATCCATGAGGGACTTTCTTCTTATCCAGCCAATCAAAAAAAGAATATACATCAAAAAGAATATGATTGATTTCCGACTTTTCAGTAACTGAATTAAATGGTAAATAAGCTATGATAAAATGACTAAGGTGTGTCAGCTCAATATCTTTTGGGTTTGCAGTTAATCGTGATGTGCCCCCCTGCTCTTCATTTGCAAGATCGCATTCGATTAGACTCGCGTGAAGAAGCGATAGGCTTTTGCCTAATTTCGGTGTTAAGTCTTCCTTTGCAGTCAGAGAATGATTTAAGGTGGAATACTCATTCATTAATTCGTATAGAGTCATAAAATTTTCTCCTTATTCGGCTTTTTAAGCCTTAGCAAAGCATTCTTTAAGAATTTTTAAGCAGAGAGCAAATTCTTCGTCTTGAATGTTTCCCATATTAGCTATTCTGAAAATTTTTCTATTAAATAAGCCCTGTCCTGCATAAATAATAAATCCATTTTCTTTCAATTTATCATGAAGCCAGTCATAAGAAATACCGTTGGAAATTTTTAATGCAGTAAGGCAATTTGACTGCTGATCTTCCGGGATGAGAAACTCAAGACCGATTTCTTTAAATCCTTCTCTTAAGTTTCCTGCTACTTTCCGATAACGTTTGATTCGTCCACAGACAGTTTCTTCGAGTAATTCATCAAGTGCTGTATCTAAAGCATAATGTGCCTGAACTGCTGGAGTAAAGAGGCTATCACCGATTTCTTGGGCTTTGAGGTGTTCAATTAAATCAAGGTATACTGAACGAGAAGGAATATCTTTTATCCGGGGAAAATCCATTTTTCTATGAAGGACAAAAGAAACACCCGGCAATCCATGAATACATTTATTGGCCGTTCCAACTACAAAATCGATAGGGTATTGTTTGAAGTTAATGGTATCTCCTCCCAAACTGCTTATACAATCGACTACCAAACGTTTGTCATATTGCTTTGCCAATAATGCAACCTTTGGGAGTGGATTTAATAAGCCAGTTGTTGTTTCGTGATGTACCATTGCAATTACTTCGATAGAAGCATTTTGCTTTAAGATTTGTTCAATTTCTGCAATTTTTAGTGTCTCACCCCAGTTATAGCTAAGTAAATGTTTGTCCATTTTGTAGACATCAGCCATTTTACTAATACGTTCGCCATATACTCCATTTTGAATTATTAATATCGAGCGGTTGGGACTTAGGCACGAGGAAATTGCCATTTCCATAGCAGCAGTTCCCGATCCAGTTATTAAAGTAGCAGAATACTCTTGTTCAATCTCAAATGCCTGTAGCAATTTTTTACGTATCGACCCCATAAGATCTGAAAACTCAGGTTCACGGTGGCACAGGTCACCTTGAAGTTGCGCGTCGCGCACTTTATCAGTCACGTTGACAGGGCCGGGATTCATTAGTATTAATTTTTTCAACGTGTATCCTAGGTTTAAATTTATAAAAAATGAACTGCAGTCTAACCTACCTGAATAGAGGTGAGCAAAATTTTTATAATATCCAACAAAAAATGGTTTATTTATGATGATTGAAAATTTCTCAAGGCCCTTTTATACTCAATTTAATGCATAACTTATTTAAAATAACTTTTATCATTAGCATAGTTTTTTTTGATTTTGGTCAAGCCATCGCTCAGGTCAATTACTCAAATTTATCGATCCCACAAGTACACTATAAAGGCGGTCAATATAGTCCTTATCCATCGGCCGTTGATAGCTTGCTGGGCCATGTTGGACGTAGAACTTCTATTGAAGTGAACCGAAGACCTCTTCAAATGAAACTGTCTCACCCAAATCTTTACCAGTATCCTTTTATTTATATGGCAGGAAATGACAGTTTTGAGCCACTTTCCTTGAATGAATTACGCCGACTTAGGAACTACCTTAGTTATGGCGGGTTTCTCTTGATAGACGATAATTCTTCCAAGGCTAATTCAAAATTTGACATATCAATTCGTAAAATGATTAGAGACTTATTTCCACAGGTTCCTTTAACAAAAATTTCCCGGGGTCATTCAATTTTCCGTTCTTTTTATCTAATTAATCGAGTAACTGGACGTAGAAAGGGCAATTCGTATTTGGAAGGAATCAACATAAAAGGAAGAACAGCGCTCATATATTCCACAAACGACCTTGGCGGTGCCTGGGCAAGAGACAAGTTGGGGCAATGGACTAAAAGTATTGTCAATGGAGGTAGCAGTGAAAGGCAGCTTGCGATAAGGCTTGGTGTTAATATTGTTATGTACTCTCTAACACTAGATTATAAAAAAGACATGGTTCATTTACCTATCATTCTTGAGCGATTGAGAAGGTCTCAATTGCCATGAAAGTTCTAATAGAGTGGCTCGGTGCAAACTCTAATCAGTTTAATGAGATTGCTTTAAATTTAACAGCGAAGGATTTGACTTCTACGTGGTTACTCTTTTCTGTTCTTATCACACTAGCGTTGTGGTTTTTTTGGACTAGTTTAAATCGAATACATTCAGCATTTCACAAAATATTACTTATCAGTTTGCGTGCGCTTATTTTTTTATTTTTGTTATTTGTTCTATTAAAACCTGAGTTGGAATTCA
>Ga0115000_10003265_pt1 | contig 13599 bp, 3 predicted proteins | sample ArcticOcean_MG_C_6_FD_89690 | JGI IMG/M metagenome (GOLD analysis project Ga0115000, IMG submission 89690) | Marine microbial communities from western Arctic Ocean - ArcticOcean_MG_CB8_128 | ecosystem: Environmental > Aquatic > Marine > Oceanic | place: Arctic Ocean: Canada Basin | collected...
ATGGAATCAAATAATGACGACGACAAGGATGATGATGATAAGAACTCCGCAATACATTTCAAGAAAATGACGATCGTTGAGGACTATCGCTCGATACAGAATTTGACGGCAGCGCCGGAGTCGTCGTTTCGCGATGAACGCAACAACAACGTTATTGCTACTACGCTCAGTCCCGCTCATAATAGTCATCGGCATTTAACCGTAACGAATTCGGTCAAATTGGCATTGAAATCACTCGCAAGACGTCTGAGAGGAGAGAGAGGAGAAAGAAAGTCCTCTTCTTCCTCGTCGTCCTCTTCAGCGACTCTCGTTCAAGCGCGCGGTGGCGAAACCTTTCTTTCTTCGCGAATCGAAGATACGCGGAGGCGAGGAGGAAAAGATTTTGAAGGCACGTGCGAAACATCATCATTACACCTGCCGAAAGTTTCGAAACGCAAACACCTCACATTCCACAAACAACTCGGCGTCGGAATGACCGCTACCGTCTTTCTCTGCAAAACATCCGACCGAAATAAACTTCCGTGTTGCGTCAAAGTCATGCGCAAAAAGACGCTCCGAGATCTCGATCAAATCGCCAACGTCACTCGCGAACGAGAGTTACTGAGATCCTTCCCGAATCAGCAGTGTGTGATGCAAGCGTTGTGTTCGTTTCAAGACGATCACTTCGCGTATTTAGTGATGGAACACATGAGCGGTGGAGATTTGTTTCAGTTGTTGGTGAAAGGACCGTTTTCATCGGGCGGCGGCGGCGGCGCGCAGAAGACTGGCGTTGGTGAAGATGATGCAAAGATGATACAAGCTGTGTCTATCGATCCGCATTGCAACACCATTGCAACGAATAGGCATTTTGGTGCAGAGGCGTCATCAGGTGGTTCAGGTGGGCTCCCACTTCCGCTCGCTAAATTCTACGTCGCCGAAGTCTCATGTGCGCTTCAATTCCTCCACCAGCGCAACTACATCTACCGAGATTTGAAACCAGAAAACGTGTTAATCGACCGTTTTGGGCACTGTAAACTGTGTGATTTAGGCTTTACTAAGCAAATCAATCCGCCGTACGATAGATGTTATACCACGTGCGGCACAGCAGATTACATGGCGCCGGAAGTCACTCTGCGCAAAGGCTACGCGTTCGCCGTGGACGTCTGGGCCGCAGGGGTTTTGTTGTACGAGTTATTGACTGGGAAAGCGCCGTTTGCGGCGAAAACGGACGGAGAAAGGCACCAGAGGATCACGAGAGGCGACGTCCGGTTCCCAAAAACGTTTAATTTGGAGGCTAAAGATATCGTCTCGAAGCTGCTAATTGTCGATCCGAGTCGGCGGATGACGTTTGATAACGACGGTGGTGCGAATCGTCGAAACGACGCGAAAGAAGAAGATGAAGAAGAAGCAGACGAGGAGAACAACGACGAATATTACCAACGGACGACGTTCGAGAACCATCCGTTTTGAGCACATCTCGATTGGGAGGAAGTTAAAACGAAGAAAATGAAACCGCCGTTTCGACCGAGAGCGAGGCCGGAAAAAGAGCTCTTTCGCAAGTATCCTCCGTTGAGAGAGCATTGCGTGGAAGGTTTGAAACCAACAACAGCTTCGACGTCGTCGTCGTTGTCCTCTTCCTCCTCTAAGTTTACGATCGAGAATTTCTGAAATGCGCTAGAGGCTTGCTTGATAAATATACATCTTTCTATAACTGGACGCGCCAGGGTAAGTCGTCGTCATAAAAAACGCTCATCATTTTCGTCTTCTCTTTTTCCAAGTCTTCTTCGATCGAGGCGTATTCATCGACGAAGAACTGCATGTAATTATTATCACTACTGTTGCCGTCTGATGGCGGTGGTGGCTTATTACTAGTCGTCATCGTCGTTTTACCCGTCGTCGAAGACATATCACCAACAGACGATCCGCCGTTTTGTGAAATCTTTCGAATCAACCTGGACCAGTTCGGAAACAACCGCAACTTGGGATGCCCGACGATGATATTCAAAGCTTTCGCTCGGCTGATGGCAACGTTGAACCGTTTTGGGTCGCTCAAAATCGTATGCTTCGCTTCTTCTTCGCCAAATCCCTCTTCACCGTTCCTTCGTCGACGGAATTCGGACGGTCCCGTACTCGCTACGGTTGAAATTATAATCACTTTAGCCTCTTGACCTTGGTAATCGTCAATCGTCCCGACGCGAATGGCGCCTAAATTGATTTGTCTTAATACTTGACGCAACGCTAAAACTTGTCGTCGATATACCGCAATGACTTCGATGTCAGAAGGAGCGATTCTGTTTTTTGCATCGTTTGTATCAGTCGCCGACAACAGCGCGGAAATTATCTCGCACACTTTCTCGCACTCTAAAGCGTTGCTGAAACTTTTCGTTTCGACCTGCGATTGCGATTTGGTCACCTCGGCTTTTTCCAAACCTTCGACGGCGACGAAAATGTTTCGATAGCGGCGAGGACACTGGTGATTGGTCGCGCCATCTTCTTCGTTGCTGTTCTTGTTCTGTTGCATCGTCTTCAACTTTAAATGTTCAAAGATTTCGTCTTCGGGTATGCGAACGTCTTTTTTCGACGCGAATGTTTCGAGTTTCCCATCGTAGAAGGATTCGCTCGCGATTGCCAAAATGTCTGGATGCGATCGATAATTTTTCGTCAGCGTGATCAAATTCTCGTCGTTGGTGTCGTCGTTCGCCGTGCTTCTTTTCATCATATCCACGCAAGTTTCCAACAAGGATTTTTCGAGTCCACCTCGAATGGCCACTTTTGAATGCACTAAAGGTCCGAGTTGTTTTGAATCGCCGCTCATGACCACCAACGTCCGCTCATTCACCAATGACATCGGAATCAATACTTCTGGAATCGTTGCCTGCGCGGCTTCGTCGATGAACAAATGCGTCAGTCCCGGTCTCCTTCTCCGACCTTCGCGCTCGTACAACTCGGAGACTTCAAAGAAGGATCGAAATGCGAAATTAACTTCTTGATATAGCGGACCGTCAATTTCGAAATTTACATTCGCTCTCGCTTTATACATCGTTTTCAAGGCTTCGTATAAAATGCCCGCGGAGACGCACGAACAGACGAGCACTCGAGCAGATTGTTCCAACTCACCGTACTTCACTGTTTTTGATGCGAACCAGTCCCTCACGTCAACCGAAAATGGAGTAATCGAACCCATCTTTTCGCTCATTGCACGTCTCGGGTCGTCGATGCGACAGTACACGTTCGTGCTCGCGGTGGTGTTGCGAAAGTATTTCGGATGTTCGCGGATGATGCGGTCTAAAATGACATCGGCTGCATACGGTGCCGGTGCACAGACTAATATCCGCGCATCTGGATTTATCGATAACGCGTCGAGGACAGCGTGCGCGATCGTCAACGTCTTACCAGTACCGGGAGGGCCGAAACACACGAGCGGCGCTACTGTTCGTTCTTTTATATTATTGTTTGCATTGTTTGCATTGTTGTTGCTGTTGATTCCCTCCAACGAGAGTTGTTCTCTCTTTCGTCGACAACGCATCACAAATTCATACTGTTTCTCGTTGATGCCGCGCTGGAGACGTTCGATTTCGTTCCCGTTGTATCGTTCATGTTGTCGTTGTTGTCGTTGTTGTTGTTGTTGTTGTTGTTGTTGTCCATTCTGCGGATACTTCACTTTCAAACTTGCACACGCTCGCAACGCCGCACGACATCTCGAGAAGAAGTTCTCGTCCATGGCAAACCGCACGTGTACTTTCAACGTCCTAGTCATCCCATTTTTCGCAATTAATTGAGGCGACGTGTTTAACGTTCCGTCGGTCCATGGTGCTTGCAAGTGCACGGTTTGAGTTTTTGAGACGATGGCGATGATGCGGAATGCGTATTCAAGGAACGGACTGAGTTCTTTCTGATGCGCCTTCGCATTGACTCGACATCGAACGACGTCTCCGACGACTATCGGAGGGTAACCGTTCTGTAAACCAGGCACTTCCAACGAGTATACGAGTAATTCATTCTGCTCGCTTATCGCTCCTACTCGACGTATTGTCCGATTGAACATATCGTATCTTTTCACGTCCTTGTTTTGTTGCGCTTCTTCGATGTAGAGTAAACGCGCGGACTTGAGCCAAATTTTCTCGAAGGACTCCTTCTCTGACGACGACGACGAATACGAAGAAAAGTCGCGAAAGACGCTCGCCCACTCTAACGATTTCGTCCACGGCGCGTGGTTTTTTGACTCAAAAAAGAACTTCGAATTCGGATCCAAAATCATCGTTCGATTAAATTGGTACGTGAAAAGCCACGTAGGTAATTTCGAGTCGTAGTAATCCGACGGCGCCGGTAAGATATTTCTATTCTCAATCGAGAGAAAATATCGGCCAACGCGACCCCAGATGATGTCCAAGTAGCTCCTCGATGGTGGATAATATTCTTGAGCTTTATGATCGAATGCGCGTCGCATCGATTCTGGGATGAACGGCGTCGCTTCTTCGCTCAATAAAGAAACGTGCGTTGGTTCGTTGAAAACGTTAGAGCCTGTGATTAACACAGAACACTGCGTAGCGCACGCGCGCAGCTCGTTTTTTTTGGTACCAAAGATGGCGATAATCCACGATGTTACGTGCGCGCGTTTCGTCTCCGAATCTATCGTACAATCAACCGTGGCTTGGTACACGCCGCTCGCCGGTATGCGCACGATTGGTCTTTTTCTACTTTTTCTATTATTCTTCTCTCTTCGTGTCGTCCGATGATGGTATTTCGAAGATGAAACGTTGTAATCGTCGCGCAACGAGAACACGGAAGATAAAAAAGAGGAGCTTCCCGTCGGGTACCTCGGATCTTTGTTTTTATCGCTGCTGCTGTTAATATTAATGGTCGTGATGTTTTCGGGTTCGTCGTCGTTTATGTTCTTTGCGTCTACGACTCGCAAGGCGACCAGAGTAATATCTTCTGATCCAGTGTTCGTTATATAGACACTTCTCGAGCGCTTCTTGAACGATGAATCCTTTTTTGTATTCCGCAGCGGTTCAGCTGTTTGCGTCGTCGCTTCTTTCCTAATTTCTTTGGAAGCCGCCTTTGGGGAGACGAAGGAGATGATGGATTGAAGACCGAGCGCAGCAAACGCGCCTTGGATATTGACACGCTGCTTTTTCTCCTCGTTGGTATTTTCTTCTTCGTCGGCGTCGCTCCTCGCGCTGTTACTACTTCTATCGCTGTCACTGTCGTCAGCATCGATATCATCGTTCTCGTTTATGATGGGAAAAATCCCAAACGGTGGACGCGGTGTTTCAATGCGCGCGCCGTTCCCGGAATGTTCCAAATCTTTCAATACCGCCGTTCCGCCGCCGTGCGCGTAAAACGAGTCTTTAATGCGCCGCGAGGCAATATCAAAGAGATAATTCTCGTCGAAATCGTCTCTTTCATCTCTTGGAAAAGAAAGATACTCGACTCTCGCTATTCCTATTCGCGCAGTTCTGCCACCGACACTTTCGTTTCTCTTACCGTTCTCCATCGCGCGAATACGCTTCAATCTTTCTCGTTCGTATTGATCCAGTAAACCTCCCGCGTCGATGTCAAACTGCAACGCCACTACAATCGATTCCGTGATATCATCGTCGTCGCCTTCGATAAACCGCTTTCTCAATATTCTCAACTCTTCCTTCGCGAACGCGAACGCTTCGTTGTTCGTTGTGCCCTCCTTCTCATTCTCGCCGCTCGTGGAAAAAATCGACTCTTTCTTGTCCTCGCGCGCCCTTTTACGCACGTATTCGCGCAAAGGCGCGTGCTGGTTTAAAATATCTTGCCACTCGGCGCCTAAATCTACGTTCGTAGTATCGCCTTCTTCCGATGTGGTGGTAAAGGTAGTGGTGGTTCTAGTTTCTGTTTTCATTTTCGTCGGTGTCGTCTTCCATGATGATTGCGACGACATCATCGTTAAAGACGATTGGTCTCGCTGTTCTCGTCGGCGTTCCGCTCGTTCTCGTCCTTGTTTCTTCTCTCGAAAAACCTCCTCTCCTCTCCTAAACTCGTCATAAGAACGCGGTTTTGGAAGTTGAGCAGATTTTCGAGGTGGGAAAGGATGCTTCTTCATCGCGTTCGTCGCAGCGCTTTGAGACGGTTGTTGGTGTTGTTGTTTCCTCGTCTTGTCGTCAATCCACCCGTGAGGTCTCGTCCTCGTTTTCGTCGTCGGGTTGTTTATGCTCTCCCCCGCGTCGTGGTGTAACAGTTGTTGCATGAACTCATTCTTCTTCCTCTCGACTCCTTTGTTGTCGTCTTTCGTTTGCGACGACGAAGACGCGTACTGGTGGTTCTTCATATCTCTTTCCGCGCAATGAATGCGATGATGTTTTTACGGAAAGAACGCGTATACGATTGAATGCTGTGGTGTCCTCTTTTAAACACGGGTTCTCATGTGTGATTCTGGAGAGAGAGAGAGAGAGGTACTTTTGTCCACTCGAGTTGTCTTCTTGTGTTCTTCTTTTAGTCGTCGTTTTTGTCGCGCTTTATCTCGCTTTTTGTAGAGAAAAGCTGAGGATTTCAGTAAGCTATTTAATAGTATTTACAAGCTTTTGTTGTCTCTCTTTGATTTTATAAAACATCCATCCGCGTAAAAGTGATTACTCTGTTTCTGTTTCTGATTCTGATTCTGATTCTGATTCTGATTCTGGTTCTGAATATAACTCTCCGTCCTCGTATCGCCAACCGGGTGGGAGAGGACAGTTGTTGTCGAGGAGGTATTGTACACATTCGGTTTGGTTGTTCTCACGCGCAATTCGTACGGCCGCAGAGTTCCAAGGCGCTTTGGCGGTTTCGTGCAAGTACTTCAAACAGTCTAAGTGGCCTTTCTCGGCTGCATACTCACACGCACCTTCGTTATAATTATCAAACTTACGCTCAACAAGATACTCGAGTATGTGGAGATGACCACTTTGAGCCGCGCAAACGACAGTACTCGAATCCCAAGGCGCTTTGACTTTTTCGCGTAAGTATTTGAGTACCTCGAGATGACCGCCATCGGCAGCCCATGCACACGTCCACTCACCGATACGACACTCATTTGCAACGCAATACTTTATCATTTCCAGATTACCTTGTCTTGCGGCCATATTAATCGTCCATATATCCCACTCACACTTTTTCTCCTCTCGCGCCCACTTGAGCAACTCCAGTTTATTCGTAGAAGCAACTTTCATGCAGAACCATGTTTCATCTTCCCAGTCACTCGGCCAAATCGATTTGTTCTCCCAAGCAAAGTCCAAAGTCGATATCGACGACATCTCTTGGACTTCGAAACTCTTCTTCAAATCCTTCGCGCGAGATGATCTCTTAATCAACTTTCTCGTCTCCGTATTCACCCAGTGCAAGAATTTAAGATCAGTTCCATTCAATCTCGGAAGAATGTGTTTAAAACAAATATCGTCGTTATTCACAATCAAATCCCACAAATCTCTCTCCCCTCTCCGCCCTTTCTGCGCTCTCGTCGTCATCGCTCCAGACGTGATGACGTTTGTAGTATTATCACGACAAAACCAACTTCTCCTCTTCTTCTTTGTCTTCTTCTTTCTCTCAAAGTCTTTTATTATATGATTTGTTTTGTTTTTCGTCAAAGAAGAAAAATTGGCGTTTTTTAGGAAAAAGACATTTTTCTCATTTTCTTCACTTCTTCTGTCTTTTGTAGAAGAAACAATTTACTCGCAAAGCACAAAGAGAATAATGAAGCGGAAAGAATCCCCAAGAGCAACCCGCTCCGTGTCTTCTTCGTCGAAGGAGGAGGAGGAAAACGACGCAAACGACGACGGCCCTTCAGTCGCGAGGACGACAACAACGACAGCGAATTCGGGTATGAGTCGTCGACGAAGAAGAAACAACAACACAAAAATTATGAGCGAAAGAAGCGCGAACGAATCGAAAGCAACGACAATGACGGGAAAGTTTCTCTCGCGCTTGTTCACGAAAGAGAAGGAAAACGAAGACGAAGACTCTTCGCTGTTAATAGAGAAACTCGAAAAGGCCACGAGGAGCGAAGAAGCGAAAGAAATGGGTCGAGCGTTCGAAGATGAGGATGAGTGCAAAAATCCCCTAGTAAAAGGAGGAGATATTCGATTCATCGAAGCGTCTGGAAAACGAACGCCGACGGTACGCAGAGTCGAGTGTAAGAAGAAGGAAAAGACAAAGCGACGAGAACACACCACCGAGGAGGATAAGAGGGTGCTAGAGGAAGAACTTTCGGGAACGGTGAAGTGTCTGTTTGCGAAACAGTACAGCGCGAACGTCTGCGTCAAGGCTCCTTCCAGATGTTGGTTCGAGACGACGGTGGAAAGTTTTCGAGATGAGATTGGAGGGGAGCACGATTACGTAGGGTGGGCGAGGAAAGACGTGGAATTGAGCGAGACGTGCGGGATTGCGGAGTTTTGCACGTCGAATAAAGGAAAGTGTAGTTCGGTGAGAGTGTGGAACGACGATTGGGTGTTTCGAGGCGAAGATCGGGCGTTTGAACGGAAAGAGAAGAGCGACGCGGCGACGGAGAGAGGGGTGTTTGACTCTTCAAAGGGGAAAGGTGAAGAGAAGGAAAAGAAAGGGAAGAAAACAGGAAAACGATCATCGACGGAGAAGAAACTAAAGAAGGAATTCGAGGATAGAAACTACGTACCTTTATACGCCTCGGATACCAATCGAAACGTCTTCGCGGTTGGAAGTATCGTTTTGAGCACGATTGCGTTCGAGATGAAATACGTCGAGTTCCGATATTACGTAGATGGAGTTCTGTATAAAATCGATCGCATCAAACGAGATGCGCGAGAGAAAGACGACGACGAAAACGCGTGGTGGTTTCCAGTTATGAGTCATTCGAGCGAGTTGAACGACGTGACGTTTAATTTTGGGACGTACCCGATGTTTCGAAACTTATCGGAGGAAGCGCGAAAATCGAACGAAGAGTTTCTCGCGCGGGCAAAGAAAATATACGGGGACAATGATGCGACAACAAACAGCGGGCAAGAAGAAAGAGATTTGTTCTCGTGTTTACACTCGCCGTTCACGCGGTCCTCGTTACACGTCGATGTGAGTAGTAACAGCGGCAGCGGCAACAGCAGTGGTAGTAATGAAAATAGCAAAAACGAGGCGTTTCTTGAAGACGAACTTCGTCGGAGTTTTCTCCGCCCGATAAAGAAGCTCATGAGCGCGATATCGACCGGCGATTGTCCAATGACGAACAAGAAAGATATCCACATCTTGTTCTGGCAGTTGTTGAGGACATATTTCGATTCGTCGTTCCGGATGGACAATTTTTTTTCGTTGTCGCTTTCGGATGATGGTTGCGAGGACAAGATGGACGTCGACGACACTTTAAAATTAAAGTCCGTGTTTACTTCGCCGTGGAAAGTCGACACGACAAAAGCAAAGCGGGAGTGTTTTGCCTTGTGCCGATTGCTCGTAGCACACGACCCGCACGTCCTGGAATATTACTACGGAAAAGAAGAAGATGAAAAGAGAAACGCGTTACTTCTTTCAAACGATGAGTTTGACGTCTTTTGCGAAATGCTCAAAGACGACGGGAATATAGTCATGGGCTCAAGTATTCGTGGCTCTCGCATGCTCGATTGGTGGTTCCCAAGGTGCTTATTCGAATGCCTCTCTTTCGTGGCTTCCAGAGAACTCTTTTGCGGTATTGAAGAAGATTTGACGTTACCGCACCCGCTCGAAAGAGCGTCGAAACTGTTGCGCGCCACGGAGGAGGAAGGCAACTTTCGAATTTTGAGTCACCAGTCGTGGGGGGCGAATTTTACGAGACTGTTCGCCACTCGCGAGCTCTCTGTTGCGTTGATGAATGCAACTTTGTCCGTTGACGAAACGACGCTCGCCGAGGAACAGCCATCCGCCGTCTACCCCTACGACGACGACGACAAAGAAGAAGAAGAAGAAGAACGGCACGCAGAATTTTCGGAGAATAAAAAAACACGTTTGAATCGATTGAAAATATACACCGAAAGACGCGAGCAGTGTAAAGCTGCGTTTGTCTTTGCCGCGATGACGACGAGTTTGCGAAACGTGCCCGAGCGAGCGATAGATCCGAGTGATGTGAATAAAGATGAGTTGCGAGATTTCTCGCGCCACCCGCGTTACCCGGATCTACTGGGCGCTTTCGAAGCTATTAAATGCCCGATTGACTGGGAGGCGACCGAAAATATAACGTCCAACGATGGCAGCACATTTGATGTGTGCGAATACGACAGAGAGATCAAGAAAAGGATGAATCGCCTCCGAAGAAACGATCGTGTCATCGACGATCGCGCCGAGAAGAAATTTGAAAGAAACGACCATTTTACGAGCGACACTATTAAGTCAAATGATGTTTGGGGTTTAAAGATGTTTGATCCTATCAATACCGGATTCTTTCGCGACCGAACCATAAAAGAACTCTTAGATTACAATTGTACCACGGATATGGTCATCGAGTCACACGGACTTAATTCGAACAAATTCGGCACGACGCCGTTGGATTTTTGGATGCAAGAAACGACCCGGTGGGCGTACGATCGGTACGAGCCGTTCGCGAAGGATCCGCACGCAGCATTGAAAGGTACGCGAGTCGGTCTCGCGGCCAGGCATCTCATCGATACGCTCTCGCGACTCCTCGCAGATGAAGTGGAAGCGTGGATTGAAGACCAATTCACTGTCAGCAAAGCGCTGTTCTTTCATTATTACGTCGCGAACCCGTGGCACACGCCCAGAGGCGAGGACCTTCCTCTGGGTTTTTGGGAATCGCGCGATGGGGCCGATGCTGACCGATGGTTGAATGAACGCCCTAAGAACGGTGCAGAATATTGGTGTTGTCCGATAACTCCGTTGCAGCACTACGTTCCCGGATGTTTGAAGCGAAATCGACGGATGCGTAATTATGATTACCAACGCACGAAACGCGAACGTCGAGCGCACGCGAACATTCAGTACGATTTGACCAGCGGTTTCGATGCGGAGCTTCTGTGCGCGGCGCAATGCGTACCGGAATTGGATGTCGACGAATTCTGGAAATGTAATATATTTGGGCAAGAAAGATATGCGGAGGAGTGGAGTAAAACTCTGTTGTTTGATTATACTAAACAAACCCGGGAAGCGGATGCGATAGCCACGGAGATGACGGAGCACGCGTTTATGACTGGGGGGACGCCACCCGTGGTAGATGACGCTTTGAACGAAGAAAGTGGCAAGCTTAGTAGAAAAGCCGCGGAAGAATTCGTGAAGAAACGACAGGATTCTTTACCGAAAGAGACTATTTTTACGCGCTTGCGCTGGTCGCCGTTTCCTTGCGATGGAGTAATGTTGGATCCACCTACTGAAATCAACGCGCACGTCCGCGATAGGTATTCTCACGTCCACGATAAAACCAATCCTCGAAATGAAAACGAATTGTCTTTCAGAGACTTTTTCAAATACAAAGCGGGCGATTCGTTGAGACAGCCGTACAAGAACGCGAGCGAACACGTCGCGCAGCTTTTCACTGGGATGAGCCACCTCTCGACGTTTCTGGTGGAACCGGGAGAGACGCGCCCGAGGCGTCAAACTTTTTTACGAGAAGTTGAAGCGCACGATACCACACGCACGCAATCAAATGTTTTAAGATCCGCATACGAAGCGATCGTCTCGAACAACGCACAGACCGAACGCGCCAGGGTGCGAATTGCCGGCTACTGCGCGAAATTAATAGTCTCTCGTTCGAGAAAGGTCGCGATACCAGCCACTCTTCCTCACCAGGAAGAAGAGTGGAAGAAGCCTTTCGTACCGATGGCATTGGTGTGTTTCATTTTCAACACGTGGAGAGATCACTTCGAGGATGAAAAGTATGTGTTCGATCACGATTCCAAATTCGCGTACGTATTGCAATTATACTGCCATTCGATGGCGTTTGAAAACCCGGGCGCGCGAGACGTGTGTCGCAAGCACATCGAGTTGGCGTTTAAATTTCCTCTGGTTAAAAAATTCGCGTTTCAAACGAGAACTTTCGCGGACAACTTTTTGCAATCGTTCAGCAATTGGTGCAAGTCAGTCGACGCGAGCGATCCTAATAGTTCCAGAGAGGAGGAGATGGAAAAACAAATCTCGTTCATGATGCGCGTGCTGTCAAACGTACCGGAAGGATCAAAGAACGCGGGGCCCGAAAGACCGGGATTTTCACCGATTCGCGAGACTCTGATACTGTCGATGCGCAAATATCTGGAATACTTGGCGAAAGATTTAGGGGATTTGAACGAAGGATTGATCGAGTGCATGAGGGTTTTCAAAGACACGCCTGAGCTGATCGGAGAGTACGGTGTCAACCAATTACATCCGAAACACTGGAAAAAGTTCCAAATGCTCTTCGAGCGTATCATCGAGCGTTTGGAGTGCGTCGCGAGACTTCTATCGCGATGTCGCGGAATTCTCGATTCGAAAGATTTCATGTTTGAACCTGGACTGATGGACCAGCTCGCCGAAATCATCGCGTACATTGGCAAGCACTTCCACTTATGCGGCAGAGAAGGCACGGAAAATCCATTTGGAGTATTTGTCAAACATTTGAGCTCTGAATTTGATTTTCAACAAGATGTTAACGGAGTATTATGCGTTGACCCGGGAAGGTTTCTGAATCCAGTGGTTGAGATTCTCTGTCGAATGACGGAAAGTCCTTTACCTGAGGAAGAAGAGAGACATGATTATTACGATCTCTACTGTGGATGTGACTTCTTAAACGTTCGCAACCTTTTTACAAGGGTGGGCGGGGAGGATGAAGTCGACGATCCGATCCGAGATCACGGAGATGGTCCACAACATTTCAAATGCAAAGTCCGAGGTGAATTTCTGGACGCGCTCGTGAGACACGTGACGAGAAAAGATGTCCAGAACCTTTCGTTTTACTTGAAGGGCGAAGACCTCCTTAGACCTCCTCGGAGGTCTTTCAATTTCGGAGGGCCTTCCAATTTGAAGGACGTTTTCTTCTATATGCCGACGTCTTGGTTTATGGATAAAGGCGTGCTCTCCGAAGGTACAATAACCGAAGCAACGGTGCATCCAGAACACGTCATCGAGTACGGAGAAGAACGAAAAGAATATTACATAAGAAGGCGTCTCAACTCTGTCCGATGCGAAAATCGCATCCTTCACGCGGCGGCTGTGAAAGCGTTGCACATGAAATTGAACGATTTAGAAGCTTTAGATGGCAACAAAAACATCCTCCCGGAAATGCTCGATCCAATCACGCACTCCATCATGCTCGACCCAGTTTTTGTGGGCAAAACGGAGAAGACGTCTTGCGACTTCTCGACGCTTTCCCGGCACTTTCAAAAATCCGGCAAGCGAACCGATCCGTTCACCGGTTTGCCCGTCGTCGGCGAGATTCGCAGGAACGCGAAGCTGAAAGAACGCATAAAAAAACTCTTACAGAAGGAAAACGCGATGTCGATGATAGGCGACGTGGATGTGGACGTATTTACCCCCGATGATGCGATGTCGGTTGAGTCGGCACGGGTGAATGTAGATAGACGACGGATGATGGAACGACGACGATGATGATACTTTTTATCGAAAAACGACGACGCGTGATGATTGGTATGAATACTATTCATTCCAGAGAATGCTTTTACGACGTTACTCATTCTTTTC
>Ga0115000_10003271_pt1 | contig 13592 bp, 14 predicted proteins | sample ArcticOcean_MG_C_6_FD_89690 | JGI IMG/M metagenome (GOLD analysis project Ga0115000, IMG submission 89690) | Marine microbial communities from western Arctic Ocean - ArcticOcean_MG_CB8_128 | ecosystem: Environmental > Aquatic > Marine > Oceanic | place: Arctic Ocean: Canada Basin | collected...
AGCAATTTTGTCTTGTTTTAATTCCTCAGCCATACCCAAAACACACATGCTCATGGTGTATTTAGCCATGGTGTAGGCTAAATGAGGGCCAAACCATTTTGGCTTCATATCAAGTGGAGGCGCCAGGTTCATAATATGTGCATTGCTAGATTTTCTTAAATGTGGAATGCAATATTTACTAACAAGGTAAGTGCCTCGACCATTGATTTGATGCATCAGATCATAACGCTTCATATCCGTGTCAGGAGTATTGGTTAAAGAAATTGCAGAAGCATTATTCACACAAATATCAATGCCACCAAAAGTAGCAACCGTTTCATCAACTGCAGCCCTAACATTAGATTCATCTCTGACATCTAAAATAATTGGAAGAGCTTCGCCTCCAGCAGCAATAATCTCTTCAGCTGCTGAGTAAATTGTTCCTTCAAGTTTTGGATGAGGTTCTGCAGTTTTAGCTGCCAAAACTACCTTGGCTCCATCTCTTGCAGCTCGTTTACCAATTTCTAAGCCAATGCCCCTGCTTCCACCGGTAATAAATAATACTTTATCCTTTAAACTCATTTTGTTTCTCCTAAAATTTTCAATTTTTGTGTCTCAATCAAGCAAATAATTTTAACTTTTAAAAAAGAACTTTTTTTAATATTCACGAAAAAAGCTGATTCTCTTTTACAAAGCCCTAAATAATAGCTTGATGTTGCATTTTTAATATGATTCATGCAAATTTATAGAATAATTATATGCCGTTGAGCAAGAGACAGCCATGAATGTAGATTTTATTTTTGATTTTGCAAGCCCAAATGCTTACCTTTGCCATAAAGCAATTATTCAATTAGAAAAAAATTATGATATTAAATTTAATTACATCCCCTGTCTTTTAGGGGGAATTATGAAGATATCCAACAATCAACCTCCCATGATCGCATTTAGCGAGATTCCCAATAAAATGAAGTATGAGTTTGAGATTGCATTCAACAGGTTTATGCAAGAGTACAAAATTGATAAATTTAAAATGAATGAGCATTTTCCTGTCAACACGCTATCCCTTGTCAGAGGAGCTATAGTTGCGCAAAAAAATGATTTTTTTAGTGAGTATGTTGAGATTGTTCTGAGGGGAATGTGGGAAGAATCTATAAATTTAGATAGTCCTCAATCCTTGCATCAATTGTTGGTAGATAATGATTGCAATGCTGACTTAGTAATAGAAGGGATTTCACGAGATGAAATTAAAGCGGAATTAATGGCAAATACAAATAAGGCAGTAGAAAAAGGTGCCTTTGGCATTCCAACATTTTTTATTGGCGATGAGATGTTTTTTGGTAAAGAAAGCTTAAGAGAACTTAAAGACTTAGCATCCTCGTAAACTGAAACTTTTTAGGTTTCTTCTTTTCTAAAGTCAAAATAGTACAATTTAGATTCATGAAGAAGATCGCTCATTATTGCATTCTTGGTCTTGCAGCATTCTCTGTGAGCCATGCCTCTGCCATAGGCAATGCATTGGTTGATAGCGATGCTGCAGAGGGCAATTTTTTAGGATGTTTAAATCCACTCTATCCCAATATGCCTAGCGGCTCCTTGCCAACAAAAATCAGTGCCACTCGGATGGATGTAGATTCCAATGGCAATATTCTATTGAGTGATAATGTCGAAATCCCTATCACGGGAGGTCTAATTCAAGCTGTTAGTGCTGACTATGACTCTAACAATAAAGCGATAAATAAAATAAAAGAAGGGAATATTTATTATTTGGGTTCTTACTTTAAGTTTCAAAGTGGCTCGCTTAATGAAACATCGAAAAACTTTAATTTCGTAAATGGTAAAAGCTATTTATCTGAAAGAAATTTACTTATAGAGTATCAATCTTTGAGTGGCGATCTTGGGTCCAGTCTTATTTTTAAAGATGCTCACCTAACTTCATGCCTAGACGCTAAAAGTGGCTGGAAAATCTCGGCAAAAACTATTGCAATAAATGAAAATTCTAAACGAGGTTACATTAAAAACCTAAGTCTCAAAGTGAGAAATAAGACCTTATTAAAATTTCCATATTTTCCTTTTTCAGTCTCAACCAAAAGATTGAGTGGTTTTCTTGAGCCAGACCTAGGCATAACAAGCGATGGTTTGGATCTATATCTGCCTTATTTTTTAGTATTATCAGATCACAGCGACGTTACCATTGCGCCAAGAGTTCTAAAGAAAAGAGGTGTTGGATTAGAAGCAAACTACAGATACCTAACCAAAATCAGTTCAAGTAATTATTTTGATCTTATGTTTTTCCCTAAGGATAAAGAGGCTAAAAAAAATTATTTTATAGACGATGCAAGGTGGGCATTTAAATTAAAAGATTCTAGGCAATTGCAGGGATTTGAAGGGCAAATTGATTGGGCTAAGTCCTCAGATCCAATGGTCCTGCTTGATCTTCCCTCTAATCTAGTGAATATAGCTTCTCAAAGAGATCACTACCTACCCCAATCAATAAAGGTAAGCAGAAGTATTAAAAATTTACACGTTAGCCTCGCCAGACACGGATATCAATCCCTCAATCCATTTATTACAAATGGCTACATAAAAAAGCCAGAATTACACTTAAGCTATTCATCGTTTGACGGTCCGATAGCTTATTTTGGAAAATTCCACTACTCAGATTTTGCACTTGAACGTCCTAATAATAAATTTATTGTCCCTTCGGATAGATTGATTGCTGGCTCTAGAGCTATCGCCGAAATTGGTGCTTCTTCCAAATATCGCGTAGGAGCAATAAATATAGAAGTTAATGGTTCCGTTATAACAAAGAAATATGCTTTAGAAACAGCAATTGATTCCGAGACCTCAAAGAGTATTCCCTCTTTTGGTTTTGCCGCATCCACTACTTTAAGAAAAAAGCTTCAATCTGGTATCTCTTTGATTACTCCTTCACTCTCATATCAAAAGACTGAATATAAAAATCAATCGTTAGATCCAATATTTGACCTTCATGTTAAAAATAGCAATTACTTTAACTCTTCAAAGCAAGATTTATTTTTTGGCAAGGATAGAATTGCAGATCAAGAATACTTTTTAGCAAAAATAAAATGGCAGGCACGCTTTAAAAATAAACAAAGGATACTGTTTCAGGTTGCAAAAAAAAATGAGTTAGAGGCTAGCAGGGTTCTCAATCAAATGCTTGGAGTAACCCTTGATGATGATCGGCAAAGTGGAATTAGGGCGGAATGGATCGGCTTAGCAGCTAATATCTTTCTGGAAGCAAACTATTCTGATGAAAGAAACGAGCTAAATTTTGCCAACACTTCTTTTGGATTTAAACATCAAGATACGCAGTTTTCAATTTCGCGAAAATTTAGACGTCAAGTTCCCCTGTTAGGGTCAAAGAGTGAATTAGATTATGGAGAGATTGCAATCGATCATAGCTTGGTTGCTGATTACAAAATTCTTGCTGGAATTAGCAGGGATCTATCGAGCCAGAAAAATCTCGCAAGCTATATTGGCTTAGGTTATGAAAACTGCTGTTTTGCTTTTAAGTTATTTGCATCTGATAAGAGGTTATCAAAATACAATTATTTAAATGGAAGCTCCTCGCTCAGAAACATGGCTGCATGGGAAGATATGATTGCGGTTGAAAATAAAAGTAGAATCAACTTTGAATTTGAGCTCAAAGGTATTACTGGCTCAAGAACTCAACTAAATAAATTCTTTTCCAACACCTTTGCTAACTTTTAATTCAGTACAATACTCACTATGAAAAAAAATATATATTTAGTTCTGACTGCGTTAATAATCTTTCCGCTTAATGCGAAGGTTGAAGTGCTAGATAGAATTGCAATTATTGTTGGTGAAGGCGTTGTGCTTGAGTCTCAAATTAATAACTTGCTAGAGACCATCGAGCAAAGGTATGCAGAGCAAGGCGCTGCCATGCCACCGGCAGATGCAATGCTGGAGCAGGTGCAAGAGCGACTGATTATTGAAGAGCTGCAGTTGCAAATGGCAAGACAGGCTGGAGTAAGGGTTGGAGATGGGGAGCTTAATCAAGCATTTGAAGAAATTGCGCAAAATAATGATTTATCCCTAGAAGCATTTATAGAGTCCATGGAATCAGAAGGTGCTTCGTACGAAGAATTGAGAGATCAGGTTCGAAAAGAAATGATTATTCAAAGAGTCCAAAGAGGAAAAGTTGGCAGGCAGGTGAACATAACAGAGCAAGAATTAGAGGGTTTTTTAGCAACAGAAGGTTCTGTTAAAGAGCTTTCTCCAGAATTATTTGTAAGACAAATCCTTGTATCGACAGAAGAAAAAGCAGAGATGCTTTTGGCTAAAATTGAATCTGGAGAAGATTTTATTGTGCTAGCCAAAGAGCATTCAAAAAGTGGCAATGCTACATCGGGCGGTGAAATGGGTTGGAGGAATCTTGCAGATTTTCCGAGTCTTTTTGGCAAGGCTTTAAAAAATCAAAAAAAAGATTATGTTAGTCCTGTTCTAGAAAGTGGCTCTGGTTTTTATCTTCTTAAGCTAGAAGATAAAAGAGGTAGTTTGGTTCGCTTTGAAGAACAGTGGAACTCTAGACACATCTTGATGATGACAACCAAGTTAAGAGATGCGCAGTTCACTAAATCAGAGCTAGAAGCAGTAAGAGAAAGAGTTCTAGCTGGAGAAGATTTTGCTTTACTTGCAAAAGAATTTTCAGAAGATCCTGGCTCTGCAAGCCAAGGTGGTGATTTAGATTGGCTAAGCAAGGGTAAAACAGCACCGGCATTTGAGAAGATGATGGTGACCTCACCCCTTCAAGAAATTTCACCTGTTTTTGAATCAGAATTTGGCTTTCACTTTCTTCAAGTATTAGAGAAAAGAACTGAAGACCTAACTGAAGAGGTAATTAAAGATAGGGCCTATGGAATCATTTTTGCTCGAAAATACGATGAAGAGCTTGAAAATAGCCTAAGAACCACTCGAGCAGAAGCATTTGTTGAGTTCAAAGAATTAGATTGAAGAAGATACTCTATTCTCATGGGGAACCAGCTGGAATAGGGGTAGACTTAATTCTTCGTCTGGCAAGTTTAAAATCTTGGGCCGCGCTGAAGACTCCAATAGTCGTAATCTCAGATGGCGAGTTACTTAAATCAAGAGCTCAGGCTTTAAAACTAAAAATAAAGTTCCTAGAATTACAAAGTTTACAAGAAACGAAAAGGAATAAAATGTCCTGCATCCAGTTTCACTGTGTGTCTAAGTGCAAGGATGTTACCGCTGGAAGACTTAATCCACAAAATGCTAATTATGTAATTTCAAATCTTAATTTTGCAATCGATAGTGCCTTGCAAGATCCAAAAATTGCTGTTGTCACAGGTCCAATTCAAAAGAGCAATATGATAGACGGAGGTCTCCATAATTTTAAAGGGCATACCGAATGGATTCAAAAGAGAACTAAGTCCAAAGACGCAGTGATGCTTTTGGCTTCTAAAAAGATAAAAGTTGCTCTTGTGACCACCCATATACCTCTATCAGAAGTTGCTAAAAATATTAAAAAAGCAAAGCTTATAAATATAATTCAGATTGTTGATGCGGGCCTAAAGAAAAAATTTAATATTAAGAAACCTAAGATTAGAGTGCTTGGATTAAATCCTCATGCTGGAGAAAGCGGTAAAATAGGCACCGAGGAACTTAAAACTATTACGCCTGCAATAAATTCTTGCCAAAAACTAGGGATTAATGTTCTGGGCCCCCTTTCTGCCGATACGGCTTTTAATAAGAAACTTCTCCAAGACACAGATGCTTACATTGCAATGTTTCATGATCAAGCCCTGCCCGTGCTAAAGGCTCTTAGCTTTGGCGAGGCAATAAATACAACTTTAGGAATCCCCATTATTAGAACTTCTGTAGATCATGGCACTGCCCTAGAAATTGCCGGAAAAAGCAAACCCCTCCTTGGATCCCTTCAAGAAGCAATTATTCAAGCTGAAATCCAGCTAAGATGAACGAGAGAAGTCATCGACGAAGATTGGGTCAAAACTATCTCATAGATCCTGTCATTCTTTTTGAAATTGAACGTGCTATTAATCCTCAACAAAATAATAGTTTTTTTGAGATTGGTCCTGGAACGGGTGCATTAACTAAATCATTGATAGGTGAAGGCATAAAAATCATTGCCATGGATTTAGATGAGGGAAATATTGAAGCCCTAAGCAAGAATTTGCCGCACACAAACCATCAATTCATTCACGGCGATATCCTTCACGCACCATTAGATTTTCTTTTAGAATCGACTCATAGAATCGTAGGAAATCTTCCATATAATATCTCCACTCAAATAATCTTAAAATTAATTCTTTACTCATCGCACATTACTGATATGCATTTTTTGGTTCAAAGGGAAGTGGCGCATAGGGTCTGCTCTTCCAATGGCAGCAAAGATTGGGGAAGATTGGGTGTAAAAATAGGCGCATTTTTTCAAACTACTGCTTTATTTAATGTTCCACCTGAAGCTTTTGATATCAAACCAAAGGTTCAATCTACTTTAATCAGATTAATCCCGCATAAGGATCCACAAATTGTATTATCTGAATATCAAGATTTTTCAGCCTTTGTTGATTCTGCGTTTGCCAATAAAAGAAAAAACATTAAAAATAATCTGAAAAAAATATCCATTGATTTAGAGGGATTGGGTATTAACCCATTGGCGCGGGGTGAAGAGCTATCATTAGATGAATTTGTTCTTATGTTTAAATCTACGCTTTCTTAAAATGAGCACTTACGCAATTGGTGATGTGCACGGATGCTTTGGCCAGTTTCTTAGACTGCTAAAAAAGATTAACTACGACCAAAAAAAGGACAAAATTATCCTGACCGGTGATTTAGTAAACAGAGGATCTGAATCTCTGGCAATGATTAACTTTTGCATGGACAACCCTTCTATCCAAACAGTTTTAGGAAATCACGATCTGTATCTGCTCTACTTACTGTCAATAAATAAAGGTAAGGGCGATTTAAAACAAATTACTGACGCAAAAAATAGTAATAAGATATATAAATGGCTTCTTAGCAGACCTCTAATAATTAAAAAGAAAATTTTATGTTCAGAGAACACTTTTTTTATTTCGCATGCTGGAATTCCTGAAATTTGGACACCTAATCAGGCTCTTAAATTAGCACGAGAGACATCAACAGCCTTGCAAAAAAACCCTAAAAAATTCCTTTCAGCAATGTGGGGAGATAATCCTAAGAAATGGAATGACAAGCTTGAAGGCTCAGATCGACAACGCATCATAATCAATTATTTAACTAGAATGCGATTCATTGACAAGTCTGGAACACTGGACCTCAAAAATACTGGATCAACAGGCTTCGATAATTTTAAACCCTGGTTTCAATATGACTCAAAAAAATATAGAGACAAAAATTACTATTTTATTTTTGGTCATTGGGCTGCTTTAAATGGTAAAACTAAGAATAAGCATTTTCTTGGATTGGATACCGGGTGCGTCTGGAAGGGAAAGCTTACAGCTTTTAGATTAGAGGACTTAAAAAAATTTTCGGTGAAGCATTAAAATGAAAGTATATGAAGTGGGTGGGTGCGTCAGGGATGAACTGATGGGTGTTCAACCCAAAGACAGAGATTGGGTTGTGGTGAACTCCAGCCCTGCTGAAATGGAACAAAAAGGATTTAAACCTATTGGAAAGGATTTTCCTGTATTCCTCCACCCAAAAACTAAAGAGGAATACGCTTTAGCCAGAACAGAAAAAAAATCTGGCACAGGGTACAAAGATTTTAATTTCTATTTTGATAATAATGTTACTCTGGAAGAAGACCTCCGAAGGCGCGATCTAACCATTAATGCAATAGCAAAAGATTCAAATGGAAATATCGTTGATCCTTATGGCGGGAAAGAAGATATTAAAAATAAGTTCTTTCGTCATACGTCTGATGCTTTCTCGGAGGATCCACTAAGAGCCTTAAGGCTTGCAAGATTTAGCACTTATGAGCATTTAAAAGAGTTTCAAGTTGCGAATGAAACTGTTGAACTCCTCAATGAAATTGTTAATTCAGGTGAACTGTCTTCCCTGTCTGCTGATAGGGTTTGGATGGAAACTTTTAAGGCTATCTCTGAACCTGGAGCTGATAAATTTTTTGAGACCCTGCTTGAGCATAATTTATTGGAACCTTGGTTTGTTGGCCTGAATCAAGTGAGCATTGATGGAATGAGGCCCGAATACAAATGGGCAGAACTTCAGAGAGTAAATAAATTTCAAATCTGTGCAGAGCTGCCGGTGCCTAATACTTTTAAGAAAATAATAGAATTATATAAACTTGTATTAAAGCTAATGAGTAGCTCTGCAAGCAAAGAAAAAATCCAGCTAATTGAAAAGCTAAATATTCCGAGAAATAATGATGACCTCGAAGAACTTTTTAAATTAAAGGAATTGGCTCAATGCAAAGAAGAGTGGGTCTTAATAAGTAATGCGGTTCTGGGCATTGATTTCACTCAATTGGTAGATTTCAAAGGAAATGCAGTATCAGAGAAAAAACAATTCCTTTATCATGAAGCATTAAAATTAATCTTATGAATAAAGTTATATTAATTACAGGTGCGGCTAAAAGAATTGGTAAAGAAATTGCTAAAGAGTTTTTTGCAGCCGGCTCGAATGTCATTATTCATTTTAATAACTCAGATAAAGATGCTACTAACCTATGCGATGAACTCAACGCAATTAGATCAAACGGGGCAATAGCCATTCAAGCAAACTTAGATAACTTGGATGATGTTAAATCTCTTGCAGATAAAGCGATGTCTGCTTTTGGTCGCATTGATGGCTTAATAAATAATGCTTCAACCTTTTATCCAACTCCAATGGGAGAGTTTTCTGAAAATGATTGGGATGCACTTATGGGGAGCAATCTCAAGGCTCCATTATTTCTGATTCAAGAGCTGCATCAGGAATTAAAAAAACAGTCTGGATTTGTGGTTAATATCACTGATATTAATATCAAAAGACCTATCAAGAATCATTCAATCTATTTGGCAGCAAAATCTGGTCTGGATAGCTTAACCCAATCACTGGCAAAGGATTTAGCTCCAGAGATCAGAGTAAATGCAATTGCTCCCGGTGCAATACTTGAGCCACCCAACAAAACTTGGACAGAAGAAGAAAAAAATAATATCTTGAGTGCTGTCCCTCTTAAAAAACTTGGAACAGAGATTGATATAGCTAAAGCTGCTATATTTTTAGCAGAATCACAATATATTACTGGTCAAACTTTAAATATAGATGGAGGAAAATCTCTCTAATGGATATGAATAACAATGGCTCAATCTTTTCTGGCACAAAAGATGTTGCAGAAAATTTAAAATTTGATGAGATTAAACTACAAGAATGGTTTGGAGATAGTATTCCTGGTATGGGCAAGATTCTTCAAATTGCTCAATTCAAAGGGGGGCAATCTAATCCCACTTATAAAATTTCTACAGAGAGAAAAAATTTCGTGCTTCGAAGAAAACCACCGGGGGTATTGTTGCCGTCTGCTCACGCAGTTGATCGCGAGCACAAAGTCATCACTGCCCTTAAAGAGACCGAAGTTCCTGTTCCGAATACCTATGGTTTATGTATTGACAGAGATGTCATAGGTACTGAGTTTTTTGTAATGGATTTTCTGGATGGACATATTTATTGGGATCTGTTGCTCGCGGATAAGTCACCAGAAGAAAGAAAGGCAATATACCTTAACAAAAATAAGGTGATCGCTGAGTTGCATAAAGTAGACTATGCGGCTGTTGGATTGTCAGATTATGGAAAGCCAGGAAGTTACATAGCAAGACAAGTCTCTCGTTGGACCAAGCAATATCTTGCCTCTCAAACGGAAGAAATAGAAGCCATGAATAAATTAATTGACTGGCTGCCTAGTAATATTCCTGATGAAGATGAAACCTGCATAGTGCATGGGGATTATCGCCTTGATAACATGGTGTTTGGCTCAGACAACAAAGTGATGGGTGTTCTGGACTGGGAGCTGTCAACCCTTGGTCACCCTGTTGCAGATTTTAATTATCATTGCATTAGCTGGCGAAATATACCTCAGCTGGGTGATGATAAATTCTGCAAAGAGAATGGGATTCCTACAGAAAATGAGTATCGTGATATGTACTCTGAAACTACAGGAAAAGATCTCTCAAACAACTGGGAATTCTATTATGTTTTCAATATTTTTAAGCTTGCGGGTATTTTGCAAGGGATCATCGGGCGAGTGAGAGATGGAACTGCGGCAAGTAAACATGCGGAAGATAGAGCCGATCAAGTTAGGCCGCTAGCAGAAGCAGCTTGGTCATTGGTTGAAAAAAACTACAAATAAAGTCTGTTAGATCAATTCCTTTAATGGATCAGATACAAATTTATACTTTTTAACTTCATCGCTTTCAAATACTATTTCATTTTGCTCATCGACTTGCAAAACAATATCAATATCTAGAGCTCTTGAGCCAAACTTTGGGCCATTTCGATCTCTTCCAGCGGAATCTTCAATGCCTTTAAGTTTTTTATTGAGAGCTTCAAAAGAAAGTAGGCTGGTTCCGGACGTAACTAAATTTAAAAAATCTTCACCTTCAAAGCCTTCGGCCTTTGTTTGATATGTTGAAGAGCTTTTTAAATCTAAAAAAATTTCTTGCAGCTCACTCACGGCAAACTTTATATTTTTTTGAGCGTTAATATTGCTGCCCAAGGATAAGAAATATTGCATTATCTGTGGATAATAACTCCAACATCATCGGCATGCCTAAGAGCGCCTGGCTTTGATACTCGAAGTTTTAATGATTCCACACCATACTTTTCTTTTAAGAGGCTAGCAATCCCTTCAGCCAATGATTCTTGAAGTTGAAAGCTAGAAGATTCAACATATGCAATGATTCCTTTGGTAATTGCCTTGTAATCAATTGTACTTTCTATCGCATCAGTTTTAGCAGCTCTTTTGCAGTCAAAAGATATCTCTAAATCAATACTCACTTCTTGACGAACCTTTCTCTCCCATCCAAAAATACCAATGATAGCTTGAACTCTAAGATTACGAATATAAATAATATCTTTCATGGTCTTAAGTTCCCAGAGGCCATCTTGGCTTGGCGTGAGAAACTATGTTGAATGTACCTTCGTTAACTTTCATGCTCCCTAGGTAAGCAATCATAGCTGCATTGTCTGTGCAATGAGCGAGCGGTGGATACAGGACATTAACACTCAACTTAGATTGTAAAAGAGAAATTTTATCTCTTAAAAGTTTGTTTGCAGCAACCCCTCCAGCTAAAACTATTGACTCTCTGCTAGTATCTTCTATAGCTTTAGTTATTTTCTTAATTAGAACTTCAGTTGCAGCGTGTTGAAACGAAGCAGCAATATCTGCTTGTACTTCTGAGTTTATTTCTTTTAGATCTTGCACAGCATAAAGAACAGCAGTTTTAAGTCCACTAAAACTAAAATCATAGTCAGCGCTATGAAGCATGGGTTGAGGAAAATTGTATGCTTGAGAATTACCATTTTTTGCAATTCTCTCGATCTCAGGACCCCCTGGATAACCCAGCCCAATTAGTTTTGCTACCTTATCAAAAGCCTCTCCAACCGCATCATCACGTGATTGACCTAAAATTTCATATTGATTGAGTCCTTTTACATCAATAATTAAAGAATGTCCTCCTGAAACTAACAGAGTTAGAAATGGGAATTCCACTTTCTCCTCATCTAGAAAAGGTGCCATTAAATGCGCTTCAAGATGGTTAACAGGAATTAATGGTTTATTTAGAGAGATTGCCAAGCCTTGAGCAAAGTTCTCTCCGATCAAAAGAGCCCCCAAAAGGCCGGGGCCAGCAGTATAAGCAATATTGTCTATTTCACTTGCATCGATCGAGCCCAAAGCATGCTTGTATATCTGAATAATTTTTTTACAGTGATCTCGAGAAGCTAGTTCTGGTATAACTCCACCATACTCACTATGTAAATCAATTTGAGAAAACACAGACTCTCCTACCAGTCCTTTTTTTGAGTCAAATAGAGCTACTGCGGTTTCATCGCAGGATGTTTCAATTCCTAAAGTAATCATAAAAAAGTTTTTGCATTCAGGCTATAAAAAGAATAAACTACTTAGCAATTATGCCTTCTATAATAATAAAAGAAACTGAATACTTCGACGTAGGATTACGTAAATTCAAGCGTGCTTGTGAGAAAGCTGCAATTGTTCCTGAGATCCGAGCAAGAGAATTCTACGAAAAACCAACGGCCGTAAGAAAACGAAAAATGGCTGCAGCTATTAAGCGTGCTCATAAGACCAATAGAAAGTTTGCTTTCCCAAGACAAAGATCTTATCGCTAATTTGTCTCTTCTAGACAACATAAATCAAGATTTAAAATCTGCAATGCTCAGCAAAGATGTTGTTGTGCGCGACACCATTAGAATGCTTCTTTCTGAAATTAAGAAATACGAAATCGATGAAAGAGTTGTAGCAGACGATTCAATCATTACAACCCTAATTAATAAAACTGTGAAGCAACGTCGTGATTCAGTCGAGCAGTTTAAAAATGGCGGTAGAGATGACCTTGTTCAAAAAGAACAAGAGCAGTTAAATGTTATTCTGCGCTACTTACCACCACAACTTTCTGAAGAAGAAATTCAAACACTTGTTCAAGGCGGCATTGATGCCTTGTCTGCTTCATCTATGCAGGATATGGGCAGGTTGATGGGGCATCTTAAGCCTCAGCTAGAAGGTAAAGCTGACATGTCGGTTGTCAGCAAGATTATCAAGAATCTACTCTCTTAAATATACCTATTTAATGCTTATAAGATGAGGGTTTGTCATCTTTATCTGTATACCTTTCAGTTAGCCTAGTTGATCTCGAGGTTAAGGCCTGGGGCTTACCATCTATAAAAATAAACTTTGGAAAAGAAGATGGTTCCAAGGGATCCGCATCCCAAACAACTATGTCGGCAATTTTTCCTTTAACCAATGAACCTCTATTGCCCAAATTAAAGGTCTCAGCAACCGTGTTAGTCATGCCACGAATGGCAGATTCATAAGACATCCCATAGGCCACTGCATTACCTGAGCCCTGCCTCATAAGATGATAATTGTGGCTCCTTTGAGTGCTAAACATTATCTTTATACCGGCTTGATCTAAAATTTTTCCAAGCATTAAACTGGATCCTAGCTCATCAAATGAATCTGGAATATTATCCATTGGATCAATGATCACGGGAATGTTGCTTGCTTTAAGTTGATTGATTACCATCGGCGCCTCTTCAACGCTTGAAAGTATTAGATTTAGTCCATATTTTTTCTTTAGCGCAATTGCTTGCAAAATATCAACGGCTCGATTAGTTTCTAACACAAAGGGTAAATCGTTATTCACTAAGTTATTTAAGGCGATGATATCTTGAGCTTGAAGCTCTAACTGTTCAGCTAAGCGCATCTCCAAAATCTCTTCTACTGGCATGATAGAAGCTTTCTGCCCAAGCTCTAAAAGAGATTCTAGTACTGCTAAGGTTTCAGCTCTGGAGCCATAAGAAGACCCCATGCGACCAAACATAGCGACATCTCTTAGCCCTTTAATTTCAAGACTGCCATCTAAAATAAAATAAGATGC
>Ga0115000_10003273_pt1 | contig 13588 bp, 10 predicted proteins | sample ArcticOcean_MG_C_6_FD_89690 | JGI IMG/M metagenome (GOLD analysis project Ga0115000, IMG submission 89690) | Marine microbial communities from western Arctic Ocean - ArcticOcean_MG_CB8_128 | ecosystem: Environmental > Aquatic > Marine > Oceanic | place: Arctic Ocean: Canada Basin | collected...
AAAAAATCTCTTTCTTTACATATCCTTCTTTTATACAGAGTTGTACGTCCTCTCAATTTGGACGATTCGTTCGCCAAGTTTCGTGTTGCGCAAGTTCGCGGAGGCGTTTTCCGCGTCTTTCCTCCTTCGAAACGCGACCCAGGCGTTACCACTCGAACATCTCCCATCATCATCGAGCGCTGTTTTCACCCACTTAATCGCGCCATACGGAGCAAATGTTGTGTACAACAGCAAGTCATTACATAACGTCGGCAAATTATTTAATTTGAGTCGAAATTCGGCCGCCACCGCGAAATCTTCCCCCGAGGAGAACGAAAGATCCGAAGCCGCTTCATCTGCCAAAAACCCCGCGTGGTTAATTTCATCCGACGACATCGTCGATAAGTAGCTGGTGTTATTATGCTTACTGCCACCTCTCTTCGGCGATGATGTACTGAGATATCGGTTAGATTTCTTGTTGTTCTTGTTCTCCACGTTTGGCTTGTATTGATTGCCATTTCGGACGGATTTATCGTTGTTTCCGTTGTTCGTATTATTCGTCGTCGCATTATTATTTTGTCTTCGTCTGTTTTTCGAGCTCGAATCGGCAAATCGCACCGTCAAAGGCGTCGTTGCACCAACCAAAGTTATTCCATTCGTCGTATTTACCGCTAAAGTTGCCATATCGACCGTTTCGAATCGTATCAACGCTCCGACAGAGGTTGTCATGGAAGCGTGTAACAATCGGCACTCGATGACGTTGCCGAATTTTGAAAACAAACGCATCAAATCATTTTCCGCCATAATAGGCGGCAATCCTTTTACGTAAATATTATCCGATGGTTTCATCTCTATTTGCTGCATCAACTGTTGTTGCTGCTGCGCGATGGCTTCAAACACGATGCTACTATTCGCCGCGTTATTCGCCGTCGAGCTCAACAAGTTATTCACCACCGAATTCGCTTGGTCCGGCGACCCGAAATTCTCCAAACTCACCACCGGTTGCTGCGCCGTCGACGCTGACGCGATATTAATATTTGCCGTTGGAGGAGCTACGCCAAACACGTTCTGTTTCGAAAATTGCGGATTCGACCCGTTTACCGACGTCCCGCTCGAATCCGAGTTTGCGAATTTCACCTCGATCGCCTTCTTATGCATAACCTTCCCGTTCATATTCGCAATCGCATTCACCGCGTCCGCGAACGTTTGAAACTTGACAAACCCAAACCCTCGACTGACTTGCGTCGTCGCGTCTCGAATTACGCAACACGACTCTACTCTCCCGTGTAAGGAAAAAATCGCGTTCAGTTGCAACTCGTCCACTCTCTCTGGTAAATTTTTAATGTAGAGATTCGAGTGCAATTGCACTCGCTGTTGTTGTTGTTGATTATTATTATTATTATTATTCGACATCGTCGTCGTCGTCGTCGGGGTCGTTAAACTCGTCATGCTGCTCCTCATCATCGTCGCGTTATTATCGATAGTATTAGTCGTATCCATCATTCCCATCATCCCTAAAGGACTCGGCGGCGACGTCGCTTTTTCTCCTCCTCCTCCTCCTCCCCAAATTTGAGCACCTCCAACGGGATGTGCAGCCGCTGAGGGGGGCGACGACGAGGAGAACCCTCCTCCTCCTCCTCCTCCACCGATGGGAATCGACGGCGAATAAAAATTTATTCGAGACGGCGACGTTGGTTTTTCTTCTCGTCGGCGTTGATGAGATTGTTGGTGGTTTCGTTGGTCAAATGCACCTCCACCCACCCCTGCGGGGAAAAACGAGGACGCGTTGGTCGTTCCTTGTCCTCCAGCGTTGTCGTCGTCGATATACTCGTCGGTCTCGAAATCGTCCACATTCACAGAGATCGTAGGCGCGAGAGGACTCTCCACGCCCCCCCACTGCTGGCGTTGGTGGTGCATTATGTGCGCGCGCAAAGAGACTTTCGTTGTTATTTTTTAGTCCCTCACGAAATGTATTCCTTCGTCTTCTTCTCCGCAAGTCGGGCTCAATCTCTCGTCGACCAATCCTTCCTTCTGGCGCGCACTCACGAGGCGGGCTCTTTGCCCGTTCTTCTTTTTATGCTCTTTTAGACGTTCTCTCTCTTTCCCTCTCTTAGTCGCTTTACCGCGCGGCTTTACTGTCTTTCCGTCTCTTCTTCTTCTTTATTCTTTCTTCGTTCTTTCGAATGGGAGGAAAATTGAGAAATGAATCATGTGGAGAAATGTCTCTCGAAACAAGCGCCGAAACGACGCTTTTTCCGCAAGTAATTAAAATTGGTCACCACGAAAAAAAAGAGAGATCCCATTCGATTATATACTTTTTCATCAACCGTCTGGTCAAAAATTCCTCTCTCTGTCTCTTTTTGCTTCTTTCGTCTCTTTTTTTCCTTTTTTTGTCTGATCCCAACGACAAAGAAGCAGCAAAAAAGGAGAGAGCAGAGAGAGAGAGAGCGCGCCTTCCTTCCTTGCATTTTCCCCACACCACCTGCTGTGTATTTCCCATACTACTTGAAGAAAAAGGTATCACAGAAAAGCGCGACGACCGTGATATATATACACACACAGAGAATACGTTTGAACACAAAACACATCGCAATACTCATACTACGAACGATGCGCGAGAACGAAGACGACAAGACGACATTCCTAAAGTGCTTCGAGCGGTTGAAAGAAGAGCTCGTGAGAGATGAAATCGAGGATAATCAGGTCCAAATCGCAGTCGATTGGATACGGGAGATGATTTCGTACAACGTCCCGCACGGGAAATTAAACCGAGGAATCGCGGTCATGGACGGTATGCGAGCTCTGAGAAAAGAAGTTTCGGAGAAAGACATGTGGAAAGCCATGGTCGTCGGTTGGGGCATCGAATGGCTCCAAGCGTATTTTTTGGTGGCGGATGATATCATGGACGAGTCGATTACGAGACGGGGGCAACCGTGTTGGTATCGACAACCGCACGTGAAAATGAACGCCATTAACGATGGGATTTTATTGGAGATGCAAATTTATAAGCTATTGAAACGTCACGTGGGGCCGAAAGATCCGGCGTACGCGCATTTGTTGGAGTTATTCCACGAGGTGACGTACCAAACGGCGAGCGGGCAGTTGATCGATTTAATAACCGCGCCGATTGGCGTCGTGGATTTGAGTAAATACACCGAGGAAGCGTACATGAGAATCGTGACGTATAAGACGGCGTTTTATACGTTTTATTTACCCGCGGCGGCGGCGATGAGATTGAGTGGAATTGAAGACGAACAGGCGTACAAAGTGGCGAACGATATTTGCGTAAAACTCGGCCAGTTTTTCCAAATCCAAGACGACTATTTGGATTGCTACGGAGATCCGAAAGTGATTGGTAAAATTGGGACGGATATTAAGGACAACAAGTGCGGGTGGTTGGTGGTGCAAGCGCTGAAGAAGTGCACGGCGGAACAACGGAAAATAATCGAAGAGAATTACGGGAAGGACGACGCCGAATGCGAGAAGAAGATCAAGGCGTTGTACGTCGAGTTGGAGTTGGAGAAGTTGTATTTGGAGTACGAGGAGAAGAGTTACAAGGAGTTGACGGAAATCATGGAAGGCCAATCGGTGTTGCCGAAGGAGTTGTTTTCGAGCATGTTGGCGAAGATTTATAAGAGAACGAAGTAATTATTATACTATGCGTATTTGAGAGCGAGAGCGAGAGATGATGATGACGTTTGGATTTTTGATAAAAATTGATGTATACGTATTTTACATTACTATAGAAAATTAAATATTGAACCCGGCGGGACTTAAGCCACCTGGTGAGCTCATTTCACTCATGGGCGTGTCGCCGGGACCGCTATTTCCGTTTTCATCCAACTGGTAAATCTCGTCGTCCACTTGCGACATCGCCTCGAACAAGACGCCGTGATATTTTCTCACCGTCTGTCTCAACTCCAAAAACTTCTTCCCCAACGCTTCCATCTCTCGTACGTGTTCCTCTCTCACTCTGTTCATGCTCTTTTTAAGCGCCAGAATTTCTCTTTCTTCTTCTTCATTCTTCGCCTTGTTGGAATCCGCTCGCGCTTTCTCCGCCTCTAATGCCTCTTCCGCCGATTTCAACGCCGCCCTCGCCGCTTGTTCCTTCAACTCGCCTTGCGCTTTCAATCGTTGCATGCGTTCGTTGAGCGTCTGTTCCTGTCGTTTCAACTGTTCCAACTTCGCGTCCAACTTCCACGTCTCCTCTTCGTTCTCCGCAATCTTACTCTTCGATTCTTCCAGCGCTTCTTTCATCTTATCGTGTTTCTCTTGCTCTTCTAAGATTTTTTCCATCACGTCGTTCGCCTCTCTCAACCGTTCGCCGATGTTCTCCATCACCCGCCTATCTTCCTCCATTTCTTTCACTTTTTCTTCCAACTTGGCCACTTTATCCTCCTCTATTTTCATCTGTTCCATCGCTTTATGCAATTCCGGGTCCATCCCTTTACTATTCTTCCTCTCCTCCTCCATTTTTTCTTTCAACTCTTTATTCGTCTTCTCGGCTTTGGCTAACTCTTCCTCCAACTTTTCCAATTGCTCTCGCTCTCTCATCGCTCGCTCTTCCTCCTCGGCGATTTCTCTCTCCTGCCTTGCCAACACTCTCTCTTGCTCCGCAATCTCTTCCTCTAAAACCCGATTCTCCCTCTCCAATTGTCTCAACTCCTCCTCGTCTTCCTCCCTGTACTCCTCCGTCGCTTTCCTCTTCTCCGCTTGCTCCACCTCCACGCGCAACCGCTCGTGTTCTCGCTTCGCCTCTCTCAACTTCTCCTCTTCCTCCGCGCACTCGTTGATGATATCCGCGAACTCAATCAACTGCTCCTCTCTGAATTTCGCAAAATTAATCAGAGCGGACATGTTTCGTCTCGTCCGAGTGTATTCCGGCTTCCACACGTCTTTGAACGAAAAATCCTCCACGCCTATTTTCAACATCAACTCTTGCAATCGACTGAGGAACAAAACGTTCGGAATCGCGTCTTCGTACAACTCGGGAAATTCCATCCCGACTTCCTCCGCGATTTCCGGGTCCGGTTGGAACGACTCGTCCTCGTCTAAATTCACGTTGAAGAATAATTCGTACGCGGATTCGTAGACGTGTCGTAAAGACTCGCGCGTTGGGCGGAGTAAATCGCGCTCGGAGAGTTCGATTTTTAATTCTTTCAAACACGAGCGGATTTCGTCGTTGGTCAGGATCGGGAACGAGTACGTCGTGGTGGTGGTGCTCATCGTTTAAATAAAAACTTTCTTCTTATTATGAGCGATGATGATGATGCTGCTGATGCGCTCTTTCTGCTTCTTCTTCTCTTTGTTCACAGTAAGTAGTGATGATGATAGTGTGTGTATATGTGTGTGTGTGCAAACAACGCACTTTTACTGCATGGGGAATGAGGCAGATATTTGAATTTTTCTGTTGTAAATTTGTGCTCCGAAACAAGCTGTGAAACAACAAAAGAACAAAATCATGAACAAAAAATGTCATCATCGAAAACATTAGGACGACCGGATGATTTTGCGTTTATTATTTTCAGTAATAATAGTAGTAGTAACACTCGCATTAGTCGCATGAATAATAGGTGCACAGAATGAATTCGGACGCGAAAAGCTTTTTAACCGACGCGGCAGGATTTCAGCGAAGGCGCTTTGACGCTCCCGTTGACGCCGATTAAATCCGAACCGAACCAGTTCACGTTCCCTTCCGCGTTGGAATTGAAACCGTCTTTGACTTTATCCCACAACTTTTTCTTTACGACTTTGTTTTCGCCGTGAATGTCGGGCATTTTGTCCCCGGCGAAACCGGAAAAGGTGAGTCGTTCGCCCGGGGAAGAGTTTTCGGGAGCTTCGACGACTTCGATTTTTGATTTATCCTCGTTCGACGCGCAGAGGCACATGCCGTGCGATTGCACGCCTTTCATGTTTCGTGCTTTCAGATTACCGACGATGACTACTTTTTTGCCGACTAAATCTTGAGGGTTTGCGTAATGCGCGGCGATGCCGGAACAGACCGATCGCGGTTCCGGCTCGCCGCAGTCGACTCGAGAGACCAACAACTTGCTCGATTCCGGATCCGGGTGCTGTTCGCACGACACGATTTCACCCACCACCAAATTGAAACCGAGCAAGTCATCGTTCAACGCTTGCACTGGTCCACTCGTTCCGGCAGCAGCGGACGCTTTCAACTGTTCCACTCCGGACCCCGCGTCGTCGTCGGCCGCGCTCCTTTCGCTACTACTCGTACTGGTACTACTGCTACTCTCGCTATCACTACTACTGCTACTGCTCCCCATAATCCTCGGCGTTCGAAAATACCCTTTATCAAAGTTCTTCGCCTTACCCAACAACGCCTCTCGATCGAACTCGATGCCTTCGTCGATGGTCGATTTCAATCGCAAGCGCATCTCTCTCTCCAGCTCCTCTTGACTCGCTTGCAATTTCCCTAACCTTTCCCACTCTTTCTCGATATCGATGTCGTTCAATTGCCCGAACCATCCGACGATGGCGTTGATTTTCGGTTCCCAGTCGGAGATTTCTTCCTCCGTGATTTTTATTCGAGCGGTATCCGCGAGTTCCAGGAGGTTTGGGAGAGGAGGTAAGTCCGTCGTCGAAGAGGCGGCGTTATCCACTTTTCCTTCCGGGGAAGACGATGATGGGCAGGAAGTCGTCGCCCGAAGTCGTCGTCGTCGTCTTCGCGTTGTTGTTGCGGTACGCCCCGTTCTCTTTGAATTGAAGAAGAGCACGTGGGACGACGCATGATGTGCGTTCGTGCATGTCGTGGACATCTTTTTAATCGCGTTGTGTGTGCGAGTAATGTGAGGCTATTCGCGTGTAGTTCAATGTACAACAACAGACGCTTTTTTTGGGCTATTTCATCTAATGCGGGCTACATCGAGCATCATCACTCTCTCGGGTGGTCGCGCTGCTCCTGATCTCTCTCTCTCTCTTTTTCTCTAGGGAAGAATCCCGTGGACGTTCTTTAAGTGCGTGTGCAAATTGAACTTCAAACCAAAACTCGCATTGCACACGTCGCAGAGAAACGTCTTCTCTTGCGTGTGCGTGACGATGTGTCGTTGAAGCTTACTGTTATCGACGAAGGCTTTTCCGCAATTTTCCCAGGTGCAGATGTATCTTTTCTCGCGGTGGGCGTTAGCGACGTGGCGAAGCATTCGTGGGCGGTCCAGAAAGCGTTCTAGGCATCCCGGTTCGTTGCAAGCGACGACGAGGAGAGACGGATCGACTTTGTCGTTGTAGACGCGACCGCCGGCGGATGGAACCGGGACGGCGAGGAGAGGTTTCACGTCCGACGATCCATCCTTCGATTCGTTTGCTGCCACCGCTACTGTATTTGATTGAAAATTGTAACGTCGCGGCGCGGAAGCTCTCTGCCCGTCGTCCATGCCGGGTAAAATCGGTTGCAACAACGCTTTGTCGTCCTCGTCCATCTCCTCTTTTTCGCTCGTTTCCGGCGGTGTTTCCGGCAACGGCGTCCACGTCGGTCGTTCGCACGATTCTCCCTTTTGCCTTTTCCACAAGTGAACGTCCGATCCAAACTTTTCCGTTTCCTCTTCCTCGTCGAAATCTACGTTTGGCACGCGCGTTTTTTCTTTCCTCCATCGCGTCGCCGTCTTTGCGATGCCTTCTTTACTAACGTCAAAATTCTTCGTCACGACCACTTTCGCCGTGGACGTTTTGATGATACCAATGTACTTACTCTGCGCCGCCATCGGTCCTCTATTCCGAATAAACCCGTCGACTGCGGCGTTTTCCTCCTCTTTTTTACCTTTCGCCGGGGCGAACTTCCTCGGCGCGAAGAGCTTATTCTTTTGCTTACCGCCGTCGAAAAACGCCGCGCCGGCTACCGCTGCTTTCGAGTTCGCATACGACGCCGGTACCACGTATGACGTCGCCATACCGCTTCTCGCTTTAGGAATCCCCGAATTATTATAATGACCAGCGCCGCCGCTCCCGTCGCGCTGTATCTTCACTGCGTTGTTGTACACGCACTTCTGCTTTAAATTCGGTTGCGAACAATACTTGCACTGCCCGCATTTAAACGCCCCACGGCTCGTGCGATGCATGGTGATGCCATCCGGGGTGATGATTATCTCCGATGTGCCTCTGTAATCGTCCGGGAATGCGATTGGAACGCCTTCTGCCGTGCATTTCTGTTCTTCTTCTTCTTCTTCTTCTCGTCGCATCATCATCGAATCATCTTCCTCAGTGTTCGTCTTTTCTTGCTCCAAAAGAGAAACGTTGGACAACTCCTCCTCTTTAGTACTCTCCTCCTCGTTTTCGTTTTCGTCATCTGGTGCTGGTGGGCGCTGTTTGATCACAAACTTAAGTCCCATACTATATCGCAGTAGTAGTAGTATATCCTCTCTCTCTCTCTCTCTCTGATGAATTTTCTTCTTTCTCTGTCGTTTTTTGTTCTTCTTTTTTTCAGGAAAAAGTCAAGAAAAAGAAAGAATTTTTGGAGTCAAAACAAAGCATGCGACATGCGACAAAGAAGGCAAATAACGCGCGCGTTGCTCCAAAAACGCGCCGAACACAACGACGGGATCGTTCGAACTTTAAAAGAGGTCTCTTTACACCAAGAAAAGTTAGAATTTATAGGCGAGAGTTTACAGAGAGACTGTCGAGAGTTGAGGATACTTTTATTGCACGAGAATCAGATTCGAAAGTTAGGTAGGAAGGAGAGTTTTTTAAGAAGGATGAGATATAAAAATAAAAAAAAGGCGTTTTGTGTTGTTTCGTTTGACTGACCGAGAGAGTCCTTCTCTTTTTTTCTCTTTTTTTCTCTCTCTCTCTCTCTCTCTCTGTCTCGTATATGATATGCACGACATTAGAGAACTTGAACAGGTTGAAATATTTGAGATACCTCAACGTTTCTCTGAATAACATCACGCGGATTGAAAATCTGGACGGGTGCGAGTCCCTGGAAAAATTGGATTTGACTGGGAACTTTCTCGATGTGACGTCGATCGAACCGTCGATGGAAAATCTCTCAAAATGTGAACGTTTGAGGAGTTTGTTTCTAGTCGGGAATCCGTGCTTGGAAGAGTTTGAGAGATTGAGGGAATACGTGATTGGATGCTTGCCAGGGTTAGCAGTTCTAGACAGGAAGGAGATTACGGAGGAGGAGCGACGAGAGTGCGCGAGGGAGAAGGACGAGATCGTCAAGGCGTTGAAAGCGAAGATCGAGGAAAAGAAGAAGGAGGAGGAGGAAGCGAGTGGATCGACCGGTTGCGCGTGGAACGCGAAAACGCGGTACGAATCATTTCTAGAAGAAGAGAGAACGAAAAATAATCGAGAGGAAGAAAAAGAAACGTCATCGAGGAAGATTCAAAGTAAGAGGACGTTCGAGCGACCAAAGAAACCGCCGCGAGAAGGCTTCGACGAGCTTCCAGAGAATACCGACGCGATTTTGCAAGTCAACGAAGGAAAGTACGAGTTCACGCTCGGCAGTGAAGGTGAAGATATTGATGCAGATGCGAATACGATCATTCTTAGGGTTCAAATACCGAAACATTTCGATACGTCTTTGGTAGACGTCGATTGTCATTCGGAAATCGTACGCGTGTTGATTAAAGGCGAGTTGCTTTTGTTGCGTTTCCCAGAAAAAGTGCGCGAAGAGACGTGTAAAGCGTCCAGAAGTCAAACAACTGGAGAGTTGAAAGTGTGCGTGGAGAAAATGAAGAAAAAAATGATGGCGAAAGATCTCGTTATCGCTGAGGCTGCGTTGGGATGTATGAAAATAAACGACCAAAAGGCCGCATCGCTCGAGGATTCTTCGAATGATGAAGGAGAAGACCTTGACGAAACTTTTATACCGCCCATAACCGCGTGAAGAATAAATAGATTACTTGGTGTATTGAATCATGCACGTGATCAAAGGTAATAATATGTACTAATATAAAATGCATTTCAAATTTAAATGCCTTGCAAAACATCAATCAACGTTTGTCTCTCCTCGGCGAACTGCGCGTCGTCCTTATCTCTCTCCTCGTGAAACTTGCTCAAATAGTGCATCAACTTTTCCTTATTCGCTTCCAAAATGCTCGTTACCGCCGGCAGCCTGTTCGGATTCGCCACAAACACTTTAAACACGTGAAACGCCTCGTACTGAATCGATTTCGCATCGTCTCTCAACAAGTTCATCATCAAGCATAAATTCTCGGCTTTGCTGATGTATTTCATCATGACCTCGCCGCTCGCTCGATCTAATAAAATCTCCCCCAATAACTTTAAGCTTTGCCTCTTGCACACGTAATTCCCTCGTTCCAACAAATCGTTAAACTTCTCAAAGAACCCCTCGTAAGCGTCTCCGATTAAGAATCTCGCCACGATATCTTTGTGTCTCGTTAAACACTCTCGAAAACTCGCCATCGCGTCGCTCGCGATTTCAAAGTTCTCGCATTGCATGTACTCAAAAAACTTCAAGAAACTCTCTCGCCTCAACACCTTCTCTAAAACCTTCTCGTGCCTGACAACCTCTCGTAACATCGCCCCGTACGCTAACGCGGAACTTTGCTTCTCGTACCCTAAAATCAACCCTTCCAGTTCCTCTCCGTCGTTCCTTTCGCTCAATTCCTCCGCCACTTTATACCTCCCCGTCTCCAAATCTTTCGCTCTCACCAATCCGTTGTACGTCGCCGCCGCGTCTTTCCTCGCTTCAAATTCCAACATCGGTAACCCTTGCGATATCATCCACGGAATGCTTTCCTTCATGCATTCTTCCACTAACTCTTGTATCATTTTCGGATCGAGATCGTGCGTCCCGTCCCCGTGTAATATCGCTCGCGTTTCTTGGAAATATTTCGCGAGAGACTCTTGGTCTTTTTCCAAAGGGCACTTGTTAATCACTCGTTCTAAACACTGGTGGGATTTCAAGGCTAAATCTTTCGACGCACGCCGCGGTTTCTTCGTGCTGACGCCGAACAGGGAGGATTTCATCTCACTTTCACTTCTTCTTCTTATGTTCTTCAAAATCGAGTCTCAGACGCAGACTCTCTCTCGCGTTTCAAAGCGTCGGTCAGAGATTCTCTCTGGGGAAGTTTTGCGGAATATACGAGAGATACGACACGTTTTACGCGCGATGAGATGATACTTCGAGCAGCCGTCGTGTGAAATTTCTTACCCGCGCGCGATGATGAAAGGACGACCGTAAGGGAGACGTTTCTTCTTCCTCTTTGTCTTCTTGCGTATCGTATCACCGATGGTGCATTCCGTTGTTCCGAGAAGGTTTATTCCTCGTCCGAAAGCTTTGGGTTTCCGCCGCTTGAAAAAAGTGAAGATTTCCATTCGAGCGTCGTTAGATACAAAGACACGCGCGCGAGAATATAACAAGAACAGACTGACTGATTTTAAATCATCGGAATATTCAGCATGTTGCGAGCGACTTCTTCGTTATCATCGTTCTCATCATCGTCAAAGAGATTATTCGTCTCGACAAACAAGAAGACAAAGAAGGAGAATGCGACGACGCTTTCGAGGGGGAAAAGGAGTGCTCTCACGACGACTTCGGCGTCGAACAACAACGTGGGGAAAGACTTCGTCGAATCGTTCTTCGACGTCGCAGATTTCCTCTCCGGCGCCTCATCTTTCGGGACCTCCGAACTCGCCGAAAATATCGGTCGAGACTGTTACGTGGACGTCAACGGATGGCACTTATTCCTGAAAGATATGAAACCGCAAGGAAGTTTCCACGGAGGGTTGGCGAACGTGGTGATTGGAACGATCGTGAAAAACGGGAAGAAGTGCTCCGAGGAAGACATGACGGAGATATTGAAAACGGTGAAAGTGCCGTTGGGTGGAGGGAAGATGGAGGCGAGTTTGTTCGATTTGATGCCGAAGAGGTGCGTGGACGACTTCGTGGACATAGCGAAGAGATACGCGGATGATTTGTGAAGTAATAATAATAATAATGTAAGTATATATGACATGATAGTACACGCGATCGATAAGCGGTCGCGATTTAAAGAATCGTCTCAATAATAATAACTTTTGAGAGTAGTATGTATAATCTTTTATCGTTTTTCGGTGGTTTCCGCCGGCGCGACGTAATCCCATCTCTCTTCCTTGCCCATGCCGGCTTCGACGCACGAAGGACCCGGCGTTTGCATCGCGCACTTTCTCTTCTCGATTGCGTTACCCATGCCGTCGTATTTATAACCCGCGCAGCACATGTGCAACGTTTTCCATTCTCCCATATGTTTCACGACTTCCCAATCGTGTAAAATATCCGTCGTTCGACTGCAGAACGTGGCGTACGTAATCGGCAACGGTTGGATGTTCAAAGCGTACGGCTCGACCCCTAACTCTGTGTCACCAACCGGCGCCTGTTTTGCGGCATCGTGCAAGACATTCTGTTCCAAACCGCAGTTCGGCGAGCACATGACGCCGTGCGCTAAACTGGTTTGAATCCATCGAGAGGCGCGTTCCGAGGCTCGGTACCACATTTGACCAGAGTTGAAGTTACTCGCCTCGGCGTGAACGCCGTCCAAGTACTGTTTCGTCCACTCCGGCCCGTTCGTATAGGCGCCGTGATAGTCCATGTAATCTTCTTGGAACATTCCGTCCACGTTCGATTGGCTCAAAAAGGAGTTGGTTTCTGGAACCGAGAAAAGGACCACGTCCGCGTCGACCATGAACATGTTCACGCCGGATCCAACGACGCCCAACGAAATCTTTTGTTTCATCCACGTGAACCTCCCATACGAGGTATCCGAGTTCGAAGAATCTTTCGGAAACTCGATGTTGTTGTAACCATCCGCCGTGGCTCGTTCGCTACACGCCGAATCCGCGCACACGACCAAAAACCGTCTCATAAAACAGTCTTGGTCTTTTACATTTTTCACGACCAAACCGAGGTTGTGATAGAAATCATCCCCGGACGTGTACGTCGTGATCACCGTGTTCGGTGCCACGCACTCGCTCGGTTGATCTCCCAACGTCTTCGCTTTAGCGCCTAAATTGGAAAAAAATTCGCACTCTTTGTATCCGATCGCCGCGTCCTGCACCTCTTCGCCGTTATGCAGAAGCTTCGTTCGTAAGTTGTCGTCTACGTACGGGCCACAGGAAGGCAAACCATCCGCTTCACCCAAAAACGCCAACTGTTGTTTAACCCCGCTTTCAAATCGTTGTTGCTGCCTATCGTACACGTTGATCTTCCCTAAAGTGCCAATCCCGGCGAGCAACACCGCGCACGCGGTGACTTTCGTAACGAAAAACCGGATTGATGATGATGATGATGAAGATGCATTTTTCTTCAGAGACAAGAGCTGTTCTTTCTCTTCTTCGTTTTGACTTTTCATAAAAAAGAACATCTTACTCTCTGGCTCTTTTCAAAACTCCTTCTGGATCAAGATTGACTGCTGATGTTGCGTGCGTTTCAGGATCGCCTCCGCGCCGAAGATGATGATGATGATGATGGTGATGATGATGATGTGAAGATGTTATTTAATTGGAAAGGGTGTTCACTTCCTTTTTTGTTCTCTGCAAGGACGTAGGGTTGAACACCCTAAATATTACACGAACGCCTTCTTGTCAATTTTGGTCTAAGCCGCCATAAAAAGCTCTCATCTAACGCGCTTAGTATTGAGAGATATGAGCATGC
>Ga0115000_10003275_pt1 | contig 13580 bp, 9 predicted proteins | sample ArcticOcean_MG_C_6_FD_89690 | JGI IMG/M metagenome (GOLD analysis project Ga0115000, IMG submission 89690) | Marine microbial communities from western Arctic Ocean - ArcticOcean_MG_CB8_128 | ecosystem: Environmental > Aquatic > Marine > Oceanic | place: Arctic Ocean: Canada Basin | collected...
GTGGCGGCGGGCTTGGCGGCGGCGGAGAGGGTGGCGGCGGGCTCGGAGGTGGCGATGGAAGTGGAGGGCTGGGTGGAGGTGGAGAAGGAGGTGGGCTTGGTGGCGGCGGACTTGGTGGCGGCGGAGACGGAGGCGGTGGAGAGGGAGGCGGAGGAGAAGGCGGTGGAGAAGGAGGTGGACTTGGGGGCGGAGGAGAAGGAGGCGGACTTGGAGGCGGTGGAGATGGTGGAGGTTGAGGCGGCATCGACGGAGGACCGAACGTACTGTACAGATCAAAGTTGCCTGCAGCGGGCGCTGGCACTGCGCACGTGGCGCATTGGTGCAGTTCGGGATGTGTATACTGGTTCCTGTTGCTCATTATGCACTTTCCGTGGCTAACGCCATCATAGGACGCTGAATTGGGATCGTACCGCTTGTCCCAGTCGAAGCTAAGGCACTCGTCACCGGATACGAAGTCGCCGGGCAGTGTAATGGAGGCCTCGCAGCACGCATGTGAGCAGCTGGCAATCGTCACCGGGTTCTGCGCGGTCCCAACAATTGTGTGAAGGTTTTCCACCATCATTGCCTCGTCCACGAATTGCTGGTACTCGCGACACGGTGGCGGAGACGGAGGAGGTGGGCTTGGGGGTGGGCTAGGCGGCGGCGATGGCGGCGGGGACGGGGGTGGAGACGGATGCGGCTCGTCAGGAGGTGGCACCGCCGGTGGTGGTGCAAGCGGCGGCGCCTGCGGGGGCGGTACCCCCGGGCTTGGTGGAGGAAAGTCAGTGCACTCGCGCAGACCATTCGGGATCATGCCATCGTCTGTGCAATGTTGCATCGAGCAGCAATGGTCTCCTGTATCCGGCACTGTTGGAATGAGGCCATTCTGAACAGCGTTGTAACCACCCGCGCACGCGATGCTCTGGCACATTGAGGGGACTGAACAACACACGGAGGGGAACACACAGTTGTCAGTTGCGCCGGCTTTGGTTTGAATGTTGCAATGCTCAAGGAAAAGGGAAATGAGTGGCGGGGCGCGTACAATTGGCCGGGCACAGCGCGCGCCCCCCGTGGTTGCGACAGCACGTCGGGTCGCCACCATTGTAAAAGTCGAACATACACACATGCCCGTCGTAGCACTGAATGTGATCGATGGGTGCCACAATGTGCTGCCACGGGCACGATCCAGTGGGATGCCCAGGCGGGAACGGCGGTGGCGGCTTTGGTGGCGGCGAGGGAGGAGGTGGTGAAGGAGGTGGTCTTGGTGGCGGAGGACTTGGCGGCGGCGGCGAAGGCGGCGGCACTGGCGGCGGCACTGGCGGCGGCGACGGCTTCGGGGAGGGTGGTGGAGACGGAGGCAATCTCGGAGGAGGCGGCCTCACGGGATCCGGGGTGAGCGGTGGATTTGGAGGCGACGGTGGAGTAGGTGAAGGCGGCGGTGAGGGGGGTGGTAGTAAAGGCGGTGGTGGAGGCGGTGTGCACTGCGCAAGCACATGCATGTGATTCACCGTCTGAACCAGTTCCCCACCGGGCAAAATGCCACACTCCATTGTCAGTTCCCTTCCATCGCAATCCAAGCCTGGCGTCCACTTGCCGTACTGCATGCAGTAGATGTTTGCGTCTTTCATCATCCACTGGTTTGCATCCACACCACACACTTGCGTCACTGTGCACGGCGATGGACTCGGGTCGTAGAGTCGCATCGGGCAGATATTGGGAGTGTACAATATGTACTCCACCCCTGGACCAATCGAATGTGCGCTGCTGTCCCCATTGATGAGAATGTCCGTGGAGGACACCCCACCCACCGTGATCTCTGGAATGTTCGCTGCGTCGTCCATGGAGCCAATCGACAAGCACGGCGATGGAGGAGGCGGGGGGCTCCATGGCGGCGATGGCGGATTGGCTGGAAGTGGCGCCTTGGGCGGCGGCGGCAAGGACGGCGGTGACGGTGGACACGGCGACGGTGGTACAGAGGGAGGTAGTGTAGGAGGCGGCGAGGGAGGAGGCACTGGCGACGGCGATCCTGGACGCGGAGGATCTGGAGGCGGCGACGGTGGCGGACTTGGATGAGGTGCCGTGTTTGTTATGCGGTTGACCTCATGCGGATTGGCACAGATGTTGATGTGCACTCCATTCGCGTTGGTCACAAAGGATGGCAAGCTCAACAGTGCTGCTTGCAAGATGGCAGCCTCTTGGAGATTTGCAACTGTAATCGTGATCTCAACAAGCACTGCTTTGCCACTACCTCCTTCCACCTGAGCTCCACATGCAACCACAACTGGCGGTGAAAGTTGTAGCAACGCGAGCTTCCTGGCATTGGACACTGGCATGTTGAATGCAATCAACGAGCTTGCACTGGACTGCACAGTTCCGGTTGCATCACTGATGGTGCTACCGTCAACCGTATCAGTACTAGTGAGGCTCTGCAACAGCGACTCGTAGTGTCCCTCTCGCTCTGACTGTGCAGTGGTATCAAATTCAGCAAGGGCGTTGGCATAGAATACCTCCTGCACCACCACGGTCACGCCTGTGACAATAAGATCCGCTGGGATTGAAGGGCTTGGCGGTGGACGCTCTGGTCGCGGCGGTGGTGGCAACGGAAGTGGCGGCCTCGGTGGAGGCGGCGACGGTGGATGCGCTGGAGTGGGCGGCATCTCTGGCGACTCAGGCGCACCCGGACCTGGAGGTGGCAACTTGGGCGCTGGCGGCAAGCCTGGGCCCGGTGGGTTGGGCGAGGGCGAGGGTGGTGAACCTGGCGGAGGTGGCGGTTCTGGCGGACTGCGCGGGGGCGGAGGCGGAAGCGGAGGCGACGGTGGCGGAGGAGGACTGGGCTGAGCTGCTTGCGCAGCCAGCACTCCAAACACAATTGCCACAATCGTAAGCATCATTCCTGTGCACGCTGCTGCAATACACCACGGCGCTGGACGCCGACCCTCCACCCTATTCTTCTTCTCGAGATCTCCATTGGCACTGATCACCAATGCGTCCATCTCCGATCCTCCATGGCTTCCGCCCCGCTTCTTCCACCCGGTTAACCTAGCATGCTCCCGTTTTACCTCTTGTGGATCGAATGGGCGGTTCCCGATTGTAGTATAACAGAGACCAACATCCCCTCCTGTTGACTGTGCAGGCATCTCCGCACAACCGTCCTGCTTTTAGATACATGGTTCTGCATTATTCAGAACAAAGACTGTTTTTCGAATCCATGCAGTGTATGGGAGTGGACAAATGGAAGGTCTCGAACGATTTGGATTAACTAGCAAACCGCCACTGGGAGTCAAGCGCCAGAGCTTGCTTCGCTACCGCCCCCTTTCGCTTTCGCCTGTTTTCGCATGACCAGCACTTCTTCCAGCCAAGACCTGAACAACGAGCCGAAGCCAGAGCTCAACTTCAGCAATTTCTCACCCATCCTTGGACTAGAAGTTGAGGATCGCCTCGCATGGGAGTACCCAGCCGTCATCTACAAGACCCTGGACTGCGAGGCCCCTCACGACTTCAAGTTGAAGTTGGAGACTGGAGTCAAGAACGGCGACTGTCTGCTTGCATGCTTTGCAGCAACGCTCGAGTCTCTACACCGCGGATGCATCACTTCCAAGGACCTCGAGGCGCCTGCAGCTAAGATGCGTGTGGACATGGTCAAGTGGATCAAGCAGAACTGGCAAGAGTACCCGCTCTTCAACCCGGAGATGAAGGTGCACGAGCTCATGTGGATGGCGCACGACATGGGTGCCACCCCCGACGAGCGCCTGCAGCGCGGTGAATGGCCAAATGACCCAGAAGGCCGTATGGCCAAGTACACCGAGATCTGCGACCGGATCTACTTCAGCGACACAGAGATGCTGTTGTTCTCCAGCATGATGCAAGAACTGCGTCAGGTCACATTGGTGTTCCGCACCTGGCGATGCACCGGAAGGGGGCAGGGCCAGGGCGAGATGATCTCAACCACACCTGACCCGTCTGTGCTCGAGATGAACGGCCTCACCGATTTCATCTTGATAGACATGGCGCACGTTGGCACGGTCGATGGCTTCAGCGCGCACTACAAGCTGCTCGACTCAGCGAGCCTCGCTGGTCTGCAGGAGGTATGCCAAATGCCCAAGCGCCGCCGCCTCACCAAGAACAGCGAGCGTGCAGGCAGCGAGGGTTCCACCAGTGGCCCCGGAGGGGCCGCCGGAGCGGGTCCGCAGCAGCAGGTGCCGATGTAACATTAGGGACACTTTCTGGTCACATGTCTGGAACTTACAATAGCGTCGTGTGCGTAGGCGCTGAGCGCGGGATGTAGCGTGAGCGTCGAGTAAATGACCGCCCCTAAAGCGTACCTCTCTGGCAATCTTGCTCTGTTTGAACGGGGGGAACTCGCACCCGAAATCTTTTCCTGACATGTGTCCCGGAAGTGCCCTAGGGCACTTTTGGGTCACTTGTGTGGTCACTTCCTGGTGACCTGGCTTGGTCACTTTTGGGACACTTTTTGAGGCGATCGTGACCCCGATCGTATCTCGTGGTTCGTCAACTTTCATGTTTGTAACGGTCGGGAGATACGATCGGGGTCACGATCGGCCCGAAAAGTGTCCCAAAAGTGACCAAGGCATGTCACCAAGAAGTTCCATTAAAGTGTCCCAAAAGTGTCCCACCTACTACACGCGCGCTCACACAGACATCACGACATTTGCGACCACGAAGTGGCCCGCCTGCTCCCCTTCCTCACCTGGGTGAATTGCCAGACCCTCTGTCATGCGGAAGTCAACAATGCCAGCCACCGCCACTCCCGACATGCTATCGCAAAAGTGCTCCACTGCAAGGGGGTTGTTGACCAGCGTTGAATAGGCAAAGATGTATGCAACACAGTGGCCAGGAACCTCGTTCTTGGTGAGCTTCGTGTCAAGCGCTTTAAGCGCGGTTACGCTGCGGCGGATGTCACGCGACTGGGATGTAGTAAGGAGCATAGGCCCAGCACGTGGCGGGACCACCTCGGCCTTGCTGCACTTGGCAGCGAAGTCGAGGACCTCTCCATTGGCGATGTCTACAGAGTGCATAGGGACGACCACGAACGACCCAGTAGACAGTTCCCTGGGTGTAGTTCCAGCCAATGAAAGGGCCTCGCTGCGGGTCTCCTTGCCAAAGATGTACTGCGACGCGCCCTCGCCCAGCGCACGCACTTTCTCGTGCGTGAAGAGAGGGTGGCTCGCGTGCAGCGACAGTTCTACAAAGTCGTGGTAGAATCGGTGTGGGTCCGCCGAGTGCTTGCCACCCACGTGAAGCACCTTGAGACTTCTGCCGACATTTGGTGCAGCAGCAGAGAATGCCTTCTGGTCCATCTCGGCATCGTTCTGGATCTGCCTCCTCTTGTCTGCATCCATCATGTAGATCACTGGAGACGCAGGCGTGGTGCCCTCGACCGCATACGGCTGGAGACGGCTTGCCTGGTCCCACCCCGCCACATTGCCATCGCGCAGCTTCTCCTGCTCGTGGTCGGGAAGCGTCTGCAGCACATCTTCGTTGAAGACGGCACGGAACCGAGCATCGCGAAGCGTAGCCGCATCCTCGGTCAACTTCACTCCGCCGAGTGTATGGCCTGTAGCACCGCGGTCGAGTCCAGCCATGAAGGAGATGGTTGGCACCATGAGGGCCACGGCGTGACCCGCAACATGATCGCCCTCGGCGCCGCCACCACTGGCTTCGGAAGACGTTGCCCCGACGACAGCGATGCCATATACATAGTAAGGGAAGACGGCATGTTTGATGGCACGCACGAAAGGGTATTTCTCGAGCTCCTCGGCTGGCGCCTCCACGGCCGCCTGCAGCATCGACGTGACGACAAGTGCAGAGCCGTCGCAGTCGTTTGCCTCACAAGGGGTGCGCATCGGGGTGCGCAGCCAGCTCTCCGTCGACTCGAACCCAGAGCCCTGCGCCTTCATGACCGTGCGGCCATCGGCGCGGTAGGCGACCAGGTAGTTGGCGACTGTGGAAGAGGCAGCCGCGATCGTCTGCGCCCATACCGCCGCGCGCATGCCAGGACGTGCCGTAGCATCTTTCATCTGTGCAATGTCGTCTGGATTGTACTCGAGCTCCATGCCGATTGCGTGCTCGTACATGCTGTTGAGTGAGTGCATGCTGAATGGGAAATCCTGATCGATCATGTTGTGAACAAGCTCGTAACCCTTGTCGTTGACCCCAACTGGTACCTTGGCGACGCTCTTAGTCAGTGTAGGCGAAAGCTTGTAGACAAGCTGCTCTCGCCGATCCCAGGCCTTGTGGGCCCACTCATCCACAAGCGCTTCCGCGCGATCGAGTTTCTCCTGGCGCCCGGCCTCCTCAGTGAAGTGCACTGACACCTCTTTGCCAGCCTTGTTCTGGATGCGCATGTTGGACACTCCCACCGTGCAGGCGTGCGATGCCAGAACGCCGTACACGGCAGGCATCTGCATGTGTTTGCCACGCATGCGGAGCATGTTTGCAAGGTAGACAGACCCGGCCCCGGCATTTGTATCTACAAGCGTTCCATTGATGGCGGCACCAACTCGATTGGAGGAGAAGTTGAGCTTGCTTGATGCATCTAGGGTGACCGCACCACCCGAAGAGTCTACAAGCAGGTCGTGTGGAAGGTCTATCGTCACCTCTTTGACCTCATTCGCGTCGAGAAAGTGCTTGATCGATGCACTCGATGATGTGAGTGAGAAGTCTGTGGGACCCGCTCCCGCAGCAGTGTTGATGGCCCCTCCAGAGGACAGAAAGAGCTTGGCGTACTCAGGCTGTGTCTGCGTAGCCTCGAAAACAAGCTGAAAACCAGTCTCTTCATCGAACCGACTCGCGTGATTAACTAGAGGGTTGTGATGGCGCGAGCGACGGAGCCATGCTCCTGGATCGGCGGACTTGTCAACCGGAGCCGACATCGACCCACACCTCTACTACTCTACCATACATCCGCCTTGGCTTATCTTTTCTTTCGCTATTCTCTTGGCCGCCCTCTTTCGCTCCTAGATAATTCGAGCATCGCCGCCCAGTAATGTCGAAGCAAGACGCCATGTCTAAGAAGCGCAAGCTTCCGGACCAAGTTCCCGAATATGCGATGATCTCCTGTTGTGATGAACCGGAGCGTCTGCTAGAGGTCGATGTCAACTTACTTTCTGAATTCAACTGCCGGCTGTACAAGATCATTGCTTACGACCCTCCCAGTGTCCAGTGCAGCACTGGCATTACATTCTGGCGATCGAGCATGACTAGGGCCATGCTGCTAACCATGACGCGTTCGCTGTTGCATGGAGAGTTAAGCCTGGGAAAGCAAGTGTCGCTGGCAGAGGCCATGACTACGTTTGAGCACGAGAACATACCCATTGGTGTACCCTCAGAACGCAAGGCTGAAGTGGCCTTGCTGCAAGCCCCCCCAGTGGGCATCGCATTCCAGAAACGCTCCGAAAAAATGTCGGACTTTGTACTACGCACTAGTGAGCAAGTTGCGCATGCCATCGCCAGGTGGCCTCGACTGGAGAAGTGCATGGACGCAGCGCTGAGTGGTGCTCCAGTTGCCTACACCTGTACCTCCAAGCGCATGTGGGTGCGCTTCTGCAAGAAGCCGCACTTGCCATACGACAAGTCCGATTGCATCTTGCATGTGGTGCGCAAGTGGCCACGCTGGTGCCTCGAAATGCTCAGGGCGGTGGGTATCATCCGCCAGCGGCTCATCGCAAAGAAGTTGATTGACCACAAGGGGTGGGACGGCGAGTCGTATGCTGCCCTTCAGAAGGCAGTACTCGAAGACGCACTCAGCTTCTTCTTTTCCACACAACACGACTGGCCCAAGTTTGCGTGGTCCAAGGCAACCCGCAAAGAACAGGATTCTGCAGAGGCATTTGCAAATGGCCTTCGCAACACCGTTCTTGACTCAGTCCCCTCAAGGGAACAGGGCACGTCGAATGTGGTTGTGGCGCAGCGTGACGTGGACAGCGAGGAGGTGACCTACGCGCGGTCGTGTGTTACCCTTGTCGATTCACTTGTTCACGATGCCCCTAACCTTGCAACCATGTACGCGGGCTCATGTGGAGATGAACATGGCAAGAGCCCAGAGCGGGCACAGCTTGCGCGGTCCCTACAGCAACGCGGGATCAAAGTGATCCGTTGGGCAGAGGACGACAAGGGTCCCGCAAAGCCACTTAACTTCCCACCCGCGTGGTCGGAGGGTGTGGGTCACGGTTTGGGAGCGGTACTGTTAGAGTTTTCTTAGGACTGGTCAACAACTTAATACACTACGTTTTACCATCTAGATCGTCCACAGCAGGCTCCAGTATTTCATTATCGTCTATTCCTTCATCGACTTCGAGCAGCGCTGCAACTGTTTGATCGCGACGGTTCTTCCACAACCCGTACAGACATGGGCTCAACACAAGCAGTGCCATCACATGAATCAGGATGATGGCAGTCAGAAGCGATACCAACACAATGACTGTCACCGCCCAGCCTGGCATCACACGCGCATCTTCCAGCGCCTCATGCAGACGGTCGATTGCCGTGTTCAGTGTCTCGTTGTAACCCGACATGCTTCTCTGAACTACGACAGAGAGGGGACCGGGACAACTCAGCTTAGCGACGGGGGATTGTCCGGAACTCCGCTCATGCCGTCCTCGATTGCAGCATTACGAACTTGCTCTGCCAGCGCGTCGAGGTATCCGTCGCGGTCGCGCTCGTCGTCCTTGTGAACTAAGCCAATGCACTTGGGCTGCTTGAAGGGATCGTCACTGCGACTCTTTGACTGCTCCCCCTCTGGCACCCACTCCATCGGAAGTGGACCTCGGCACATGGGACAAGTTTTGGCCCCAGCACGGAAAGCGTCCATCATGCAAGACGGGTGGAACGCGTGGTCGCAATCAGTGGCAAGGAACTGCACGATGCACACCTGCCCGTCCTTCTTGAGCTTGAGCAATGGGTCTTGGCAGATGCCACACGTAAAGCTGTCTGGCTTGCGGTCGATCATCGCTGCCACTATCTTGCCAGCTAGTTTGGCTGTGCCTTGCACACATACAGACGGAAGCTGCATGTGTTGGCCATTGAAGAAGACCATCAAAGAGGGGCAGGTTGAGTCCCTGGCTTTCTTCTTTGCCTCCTCGATGCCACCCAGTGCTGCAATGTATGTGTACATGATTCCACCAACGAATGCAGGCGTGTTCTTGCGAGTGCGGAGCATGATCAATGCTTGCTTCTTCTTCGAGTGGCTCTCGCGATCGAGGTCGTGACAGACACGTCCAAGCACCGAGTGTGGTGCATCAGGTCCCTCAGGGATCATGTCCGTCACATTGACTACCTCAATGCTTTTGAGCGTCAGCTGATTCCGCACCTCCTCGCAGAGCTCAGACGCCTCAAAGCCTGCAGCAAACTGAGCGTCTTGCCAGCCATCCGCCTTGAAGGCCCGAAGCGCATCGTTGTTGGTCTTCCAACCCGGGCAGTCAGGTGGCATCACCACCTCACGTCCATCGTCGAATTTGGCCACGAAGGGCTGGTGGTCTTTCACCGTCTCTTTGCGCTTCGACTTCTTGCCCATGGGTTCACTCAAAGAGGGCGGTGATCAATTTCCACTTGTTCGGTGTCTCTTATTGAGCACTTCCATTTGTCCATTCCCGTACATGGATGCTGCGTCGCTAACAACCGACATCGACCGCTACCTAGACAAGTGCTGGAGCCATGGAGGAAACGGACTGCAATCCGGGAAACAAAAGGTCGCCCTCTGTCGCTTTTGAGTGCGCGCCCCTCAAAGTGAAGAAACTGTCCAAGAATGCGACGCTTCCAGCGCGCGCGTCGGAGGGGGCAGCAGGCTATGATCTTTACTCGGCGGAGGACGTCGTGATCCACGCAGGCATGCGCAAGATCGTGAAGACCGATCTGTCGGTTGTCATTCCCAAGAACCACTACGGCCGGATCGCACCCCGCTCTGGACTGTCATGGAAGAAGAGCATCGACATCGGGGCGGGTGTCATTGACTTTGACTACCGTGGCCCAGTGGGTATGCTTCTGGTCAACAATAGCACGGACGACTTTGAGGTGAAGAAGGGAGACCGCGTGGCACAGCTTCTTCTTGAGCGTGTCAGTGTCCCGGACGTGGTGGAAGTAGAAGATCTGGATACCACCGAGCGTGGTGTTAAAGGGTTCGGTTCCACTGGCATCGCAGCATTAGAGGCGGCGACTCCCGCACAGTGAAGCACTGTGACACTGTGTGGCCTGTGTATGGGAGTGGAGAAATGGGATAAGTCTGCCAGCGCGCTGTCATAGGTAAGGATCGGAACGTGTATGGACAGTTTGCCCTTTCCGGAAGTGGCTCCCTACTGTACCCCCTTTCGACTCAGTGCCATGTTGAGCGAGGCAGTTAAAGATCAACTTGCAAAGAACGATGTTGCGGCTAAGCTTGGTGACCTGTCACTCAAGACGGCAAGCACTGGCGTGATCGCATACGCAGGTGGCCAGGTATCGAACTTCGATCTCGTCACCCTTGACGAGATCAATAAAGACCGCGCGAAGCTGCTTGAGATCCAGAACACCCCCCTCTTCCAGCAAGTGCAGAAGACGCAGCTCCGTGCACTCACCACCGCTTACTGGCGCAAGCTCGACAACGAGGCGTCGGCCGAAACGACGAACTGGAAGGCCGGCACCAGCCACACTATATTCGACACGGCCAAAGTTGACCGCGAGGACGGGTTCGGAAAAGAACTTGTGAACCTCTTTGCACCAGTGATCTCGAAGCCTAGCACGTATGACAAGGGGACATTCGTCGTCTCTGTGCCTGGCGGAGCCGGTGCGTACGACAACGATGCCAACAAAAACGCACGTGCAAAGCCATTCGTTGTGATGGACCGAGTCGATGCTCGTCACAAGGAGGTGCTCAAGAAAATCGACGACCTTCCGGACGACGCACCCGCGTACTACAAGAACCGCCTGACTGTGCTGGCCAGTTCGATCCAAGCATCGTGGGAGCGCTGGGGCAAGTTTGTTGATACCGAGTGGACCAAGGCATTCAAACCCATCAAGAAGGTCAATGACCTTGCCATTGGCTCGGACTTCCGTGTGCGCACGGAACTGCTAGAGTCCATTTCTGCCAAGCAGCAGCAGCAAACTGACGCCTACACAACCCGTGGCCTGGAGGGACCAGAGATGACACGGCAGGCTGAGCGGAACAAAGCTGCCAAGAACGCGGTCGAGGCCGCGCGCGCCGGGTATTCTCACTGGCTCGCCAGCATCGCTGCATCAGTGGCAAAGATGGACAACGACGGTATTTCCGGCGTAGAGCTGCGCACGCGCTTCTACACCGAGGTGAGGACGAAGCGGGAGCGCGAGCAGAAGCTTATGGCAGAGCTCGGGTTTGAGTACTATGAGATCGACTTACTTGACAAAAAGGGCGAGGTCGTCGTCCAGCTCGACGGCTCCCCAGTCAAGGTGAAGAAGTACAAGTACATGAAGCACGACGTCCGGCGCGATGGCTTTGGAGAGGGCGACCCCGTGCCAGACGCCGGGAACCCTGGCTTCTTCATATTCAAGGAATACAAGCCGTGGACCATGGAGCGTGGACGCGAGATTCTACAGAAGCTGAAAGATGCGAAGGTGCTTCACATCAAGATGCGCAATCGCGAATTCAAAACGATCAACGGCGAGAAAGTCCCTGTCATTGACCCGGACACCGGTGACTCGATGGTCGATGCCAGTGGCAACATCCTATACGAGAAGTACGAATGGCCGGAAACATGGCGCCGAGGCCCCAAGTATGAGGGCCAGAAGACACTCAAGAACGTCCGCGTGCCAAAGAAGCTCAAGGTAAAAAACCCCGCAACAGGGAAGAAGGAGCTCGAGTCCGACGATGTCTACCTCAAGCGGACCACCGAGGTCGTATTCCTGTTCGATGAGAATGGCGACTACCTCTTGGACGACGAGGGAAAGCGCGTTCCGGAAATGCGCAAGATTCTCCAGGGTCCTGACAAAGGGAAGGAGACCCCTGCGCTCAAGCGCAAGGAGTACGTCAACCAGAGCATCACGGCAGAGGACTTTCAGGTCCAGATCTTAGGAATGACTCAGAACATTGCCAACCTCGAGAAGAGAATCCAAATGCGCGAGCTTGTGATGCAGGAGGCACGTGCCAGCTTCAACTTCCCACCGATCATCCTTGCAGGGAAGTACAACCCGGACGGCGACTGGCCCGCGTTCGTGAAGTGGGAGAAGCCACTGATCGAGCGTATCCAGCGACAGGCGTATGCAGTGCAGCGCATGGTCTTCAACCAGCAGGTCTTCCAGTCACAGCAGCAGCAGCGCATGCTCGACTACCAGCGCAAGCGAAAGATGGTAGAGGAGTTGGCTCTCAACAGGCAGGAGCGCAAACAGGCGAGGGCGGACGCGGAGGCGGACGCAGAAGCGGCAGATGATCTGGAACGCCAGCTGAGCGATTCCGGCTCCGGCTTCAACTTCAACAACGCAGAAGGCGATGAAGACGGAGATCGAATGCAGCTGTCGGCGTCATTCTCGGTTCCTGTGGCGGTTGCGGTGATGTAGACTGGCAGTGGTGGGTTAGGGTCATTGACGCGCTATGTGTGACTTCCAGTTCGGACATGTCCCGTAGTAACAATGTGGGAACTTGATTTTACACTTCGAACTTCGGAACCGTCTCCGCCGCCACCTCCACCTCCACCACTACAGCCGGTCTCGCAACCGGTCTCGCAGCCGGTCAAAGAACTAGTGGAACATGTGGTAGTACCGGAAGAAACACACACAAAGGACTGGTTTCTAGACCCGGAGGAGCCAGAGCGCAAGCGTCTGCGTTCATTGATTCTCAACGAGGACTCGCCTCCTGTAGATGTGGTGTCCACACCCATGGCGATTGTGGCCTGCCCTCCAATGGCAGAGGTGGACGAGGTGGATGAGTCTCAGTTCATCCCGCAGCCACTTCCACCATTGCCGTCACAGTCAGTAGGTCCGCACAATGAAGGGCGAGACAAGCCTCCAGTGCCGTACGAGCAACGCCCTGTTGTGCAACCCAAGCCCGTTGACCCTTCCAATCCATGGAAGAATGCTGGGCTCATGCGCGACATCGGGGGGGTGGATGGATACATGAAAGTGAAGAGGGGGACTCATAGGTATCCCGATAACAGTTAGAATTCTGTTCCAAACCTACATACCCACACATACCCACACATCACACGACTTTCCACGATACTTTACACAGCAAACGATCTGTGCTCTTGAGCAGCGTAGAAAGACCCTTTCTCCCTTTCTGCCTTTCTCCCTTGGTACCGTGTCCTCCTCTACCGTGTATACCCGGGTTCACCCACAAGGCTGTAAAGGATCGGAGAGCTGCGCTGCAACACTGCCTCATCTTCTACGTGTCAGATGCTTAACGACCACGGTTGAAGACCATCTGCGAGTGCGCCGCTGCCTCGACCGAGACCATCGAGTTGCGCGAGGCATCAAGAGAGACGGCCTCTCCGCGCCGCCAGCGAGCGTCTCCGGGCAGGGCGTCGGGGCCGAAGTGGCCCTGGCCCGGGCAGAGCTCGTAGAAGGTGTTCGACCAGGCCGAGTACACCCGGTGAGGGCCGAGGAAGCAGAGCGCGTTGTTGACGGAGCCCTGCGAGATGAAC
>Ga0115000_10003280_pt1 | contig 13568 bp, 10 predicted proteins | sample ArcticOcean_MG_C_6_FD_89690 | JGI IMG/M metagenome (GOLD analysis project Ga0115000, IMG submission 89690) | Marine microbial communities from western Arctic Ocean - ArcticOcean_MG_CB8_128 | ecosystem: Environmental > Aquatic > Marine > Oceanic | place: Arctic Ocean: Canada Basin | collected...
AAGCGTTGATCCGCGTTGTCTTCGCGCAAACGCAACCTAAACTCGGCACGGCTAGTAAACATACGGTAGGGCTCGGTTGTGCCTAAATTAATCAGATCGTCCACCAGCACGCCTATGTATGCTTCGTCGCGACGTGGCTCCCAGGGAGGTTTGCCCTGGCATTTGCGCGCGGCGTTTACGCCAGCCAGTAGGCCTTGGGCACCAGCTTCTTCATAACCTGTTGTGCCATTAATTTGGCCAGCAAAAAACAGCCCCTCTATGGCCTTGGTTTCCAAGGAATGATTGAGGTCTCTTGGGTCGAAGTAATCGTATTCAATGGCATATCCAGGGCGGGAAATGTGCGCGTTACCAAACCCTTGCATGGAGCGTACAAACTGTATTTGTACGTCGAAGGGTAGGCTTGTTGAAATGCCATTAGGATAAAGCTCAGTGGTATTAAGGCCCTCTGGTTCAATAAATATCTGATGGCTTGATTTGTCGGCAAAGCGAACAACTTTGTCTTCAATACTCGGACAATACCTGGGCCCAACGCCCTCAATAGCGCCACTGTACATAGCAGACCGACTCAAATTATCTTTGATTATTTGATGCGTATCTTCATTGGTATAAGTGATGTGGCAACTGATTTGCTTGGGGTGGTAGCTACGCTTGCCCATGGAGGACATTACTGGCCTTGGCTCATCGCCTAGCTGACTTTCTAGTTCAGAAAAATCAACGCTTCTTCCATCTATTCTTGGTGGCGTGCCGGTTTTTAAACGACCTACTCTAAAAGGCAGCGCCCGCAACCTTTCTGCTAAGGCAGTTGAGGGAGGATCTCCCGCGCGCCCACCTGACTGCTGTTGGTCACCGATATGAATCTTACCGCCAAGGAAAGTACCTGTAGTTAAAACCACGGTTTCGGCGCTAAAAATAAGACCCATTTGGGTTTCACAGCCTACCACTTTACGATTTTCAACAGCTAGGTCTACGACGGACTGCTGGAACATTTGTAAGTTGGGCTGGTGTTCAAGAATTTCCCGAACCGCATTTTTATACAGTGTTCGATCTGCTTGAGCGCGAGTAGCCCTAACTGCTGGGCCCTTACTGGAGTTAAGTACCCTAAAGTGAATCCCGGCTTGATCTGTCGCCATACCCATAACGCCATCAAGTGCATCAATTTCTGCTACCAAATGACTTTTACCAATTCCCCCAATCGCTGGGTTACAGGACATTTGGCCAAGTGTTTCGATGCTTTGAGTCAAAAGCAGCGTTTTTGCGCCCATGCGGGCCGATGCCGCGGCGGCTTCGGTTCCAGCGTGGCCACCGCCAATTACGATGACATCAAATTGTTCTGGGTAATGCATACCTATGAATGCTCATGGCTGCTAGGGGCGCAGTAGTATAGTGCTTAGTCTAGGGATTGGAAGTTCTTGTTGTGACCAATTATTTGCACTATTCGACCTAATTTTGACGAATTCACTTGCCGATACAAAATTCAGAAAAGATTTTTCCTAATAAATCGTCGGGGGTCACGGTGCCTGTAACCTCTCCTAAGCATTGGTGGGCAATGTATAATTCTTCCGCGACAAACTCAGCGCCGAGGTTCTGCGCAAGTGCCTCTGCCGCTGCATTGACCTTAGCCAAGGTGTCTTTAATGATTAAAATATGCCGCTGGCGAGCAGCAAAGGGAACGTTTTCTTGGCCAAAACCAACACTTTCTTGAATGGCTTTTTTCAATAACTCTAAACCTTCACCGGTTTTTGCAGACACCTTGACATTGGCAACGTCTGGTGGAGCGTCGACACTAAGACTTAAGTCAGACTTATTCACTACCAGCAAAATATTGTTTGCCTGAAGATCTATAGCTGTGTCGTTTGATGCGCGAAGTGAGGCTAGGTTACTCGCAAGTTCAGAAGCGTTTGCAGCCGTTATTAGCTCATCTGCTGCGGCAACATACAGCGTTAAATCTGCTTCAACGGCTTGAGTTTTGGCGCGCGCAATACCAATTTTTTCTACTTCGTCATCACTGTCACGTAGGCCAGCGGTATCAACCAAACGAATGGGCAGGCCGCCTATTACCAAATCTACTTTCAACAAATCTCGTGTTGTGCCTGGCACGTTAGTAACGATGGCTGCCTCTTCACCGGCCAAAGCATTCAATAAACTTGATTTACCCACATTGGGTTTACCAATGAGCGCCACGGAAATTCCTGAATTAATTAGTCTGCCTTGGTTCGCTTGGGCCAGAATTGATTCTAGCGCAGTAATCGTTTTAGCAATGTCCTCTGCAACTCGAGCCTCTTGAAGAATTTCGATGTCTTCTTCAGGAAAATCAATGGCCGCCTCTACGCGTACTCGCATATTGGCAATATCTGCGGCGATAGAAGTAATCATTTGCGAAAAAGCACCCTTAAGGGTGTTGAGCGCTGCCTTGGACGCTGCAATTGAAGTAGACGATATTAGGTCTGCCACAGCCTCGGCTTGGGCAAGATCTAACTTACCATTCATAAATGCACGCTCACTGAATTCACCGGGCCGAGCTAGACGAGCACCGCGCTGACACAATGCATTGAGAATTCTGTGTTGAATTACCGGCCCGCCATGACCTTGCAGCTCGACCACGTCTTCACCAGTAAATGAGTTTGGTCCAGGAAACCAAAGCACCAACCCATTATCTAAAAGTTCTTCTACGTCGAAAAAGTCAGTGTAAACGGCTGTTCGGGAAAGCAGTGCTTTTTTACATAGTTGCGTAGCTACTGCGTGAGCACCTGCACCAGATAAACGCACAATACCTACGCCCCCTTGTCCTGGCGGCGTTGCTATTGCGCAGATTAAGTCATTATTTACCGATTGGTTTGTTGCCACAATGAAGTTCAGACGCGCTTTTTTCGCGGGGCATCAAACTGAAAAACACCTGTGTTAGGCGTTTTTCCAGCGCAACAGCTGTCTTTAGGTACGTTCACTTTCCACTTTCTTATAGATGTAGGTTTGTTGAGCGATCGATAACAGGTTATTCACCAACCAATATAAAACCAAGCCTGCCGGGAAAAACAAAAACAAAACGGTGAACATGATTGGCATTAGTTTCATCATTTTAACCTGCATTGGATCACCCACCTGTGGATTCAATGATTGCATCAAATAAGTACTGGCGCCCATCAGCAACGGCAATATGAAATAGGGATCCATAGCCGAAAGGTCTTCAATCCAAAACATGAACGGCGCTTGGCGCAGTTCAACCGACTCTAACAACACCCAGTAAAGGGCCAAAAATATTGGCATGGGTGCAAGCATTGGGAGGCAACCGCCCAGAGGGTTAGCGCCCTCTTTTTTATACAAGGCCATCATTTCTTTAGACAGTTTTTCGCGGTCACTCGAATAACGCTCTTGCAATTTCTTCATCGCCGGCGCAACCCGACGCATGTTTGCCATTGACCGGTAACCTCTCGCAGAAACCCAACCCAAGGCAACTTTAACCGCAAGAGTTAAAAGAATAATGGCTATGCCCCAGTTACCGACAAGGTCGTGGAAAAATTTTAAGGCTTTAAAGAGCGGTACCGCTATCCACCAAAGAAATCCATAATCTACCGTCAAATTGAGGTGCTCAGATATTGCTTCTAACTCAATTTGATCTTTTGGTCCTGCATAAAATTCTGCGCTCCAAATACCTGATTCTCCTGGTTGCACAACTTTTGCAGGACCAGTAAAACCAAACAAATAATTATTGTCTTTGGTAGGACGCGCGTAATAACGAATTTGTTGTTCGGCTGGTGCTACCCAAGCCGAGAGAAAATAGTGCTGAAGAAAAGCCACCCAACCACCGGTGTTTTCTGCCTGCAGAGTGTCCTCATCTAAATCATCGAACTCAACTTTTTGATAAGGAGTTTCTAAAGTTGTGATTGCACCACCAAGGTAGGGGTCTGGGGCTAGCGAGAAAGAATCATCTGCTAGGACAGCTTTTCTATCGCGCTTAATTTGCGTAAACATTCCTGCAGTAAAAACGTCATCACTGGTGTTAGTTAATCTGTAGCTGACTGAGAGTAAATAGGCATCCGGTGTAAAAGAGAATACTTTCTCTACCGTCACACCATCGGCTACAGTTGATAACACCAAGTCACTTTGTCCGTCATTGTCATCAATATCCAACGCGCGGACTGAAGACAGATATTTCGGCCTCTGCCCATTTTTGTCCAAACCGTTAGGACCTATAAGCCCACTCTGGGCGATGTAGGTCTGGTTCTGATTTTGTTCAAGTAACAAGAATGGCGTATCTTGAAGATCTAAAGCAACTGGATACTTAGGTAACTGAACCCTAACAATGTCACCGCCCAATAAATCAATCCAAACCTTTAACTTAGGTGTTGTCACAACTACCAATCTGCTTCCTGGTGTTTGTGGCTGTGCTTCACTGAATGCATCCGCGGTTGCCAGAGAAGTCGGTAATTCGTCGCTGCCGAGAAGACTGATATCGGGAATGTCTGAATCTGACTGCGATTGATCAACAATACTAGGCCTTATTTCAGAGGTATCTATCGAGTTGGTTTGCTGATCGGTAACTAGGGGTGCCTCGCTGTAGGAGACAGGCGACCTATCAGCCTGCATATCTTCGTTCCACGCTAATATGAGTAAATAGGAAGTTGCTGCGAGACCAATTAGCAGAACAATTCTTTGAATTTCAGGAGGTAACATAGATCTAGGTCTCTTTATTTACTTTTTAACAATTTCGGGGACGTTATCTATGCCCCCTGCGTGTAATGGGTGGCATTTAGCAATACGTTTGAGTCCCAGCCAAAGACCTTTGAAGCTCCCATGCAAGCTGATAGCTTGAATCATATAGGCTGAGCAGGTTGGGTGGAATCGGCAACTCGGTGCAAAAAACGGGCTTACAGCTATTTGGTAAACAATAAAGCACCTTACTAATAACTTAGGCACAATTCCGATGGGGGTAGCCTCAACTGCTTTGGATGCTCTATCCGCTGCTATCTCTGAATCTAAACTCGCCTCAGAAGTCACTTTTTCTCAGATCCTCTTTGCGTTCCAGAATCAAAAATTGGCGTTCCAGCAATTGATGCAGACGTTTATCGTCTAATTCAGCAAACAGCTGAATGACTAAGTCTACTGAAGGCAAACTATTAATTTCTTGACGAAATCGATTGCGTATAATTCGCTTAATTCTATTTCGTCTTACCGCTTTTGAGAACACACGCTTCGCGATAATTAGGCCTAGTCTCGAATGATCTATCGTATTCTTTTTTACGCGAATACGCAGCGGACCATCAGAGATGACTACGTCTGGTTGTTTGAATACATCAGTATATTGGTGAGCACTTAGTAGCCTAGCTCGCCTTGGGAAAGCATAGCTGATTAAGCTCAAAGAAAGCTCAATCAGACAGTGAGACGCTTACGTCCCTTGGCTCTTCTTGCATTCAATACTTTACGGCCGGCTTTGGTAGCCATGCGAGCACGAAAACCGTGAGTTCTAGCTCGTTTAAGGTTACTTGGTTGAAACGTTCTTTTCATATCAGACTCTAAAGCTTAGAAATTTCGGTACTTTTGAATAATGCCTCAGTCTTTTGGCCACTGATTTAACCGGGGCGAGTGAATGAGGGTGCGCGATTCTATGAACAGTGGAGAGAACTGTCAATTAATTTGATTTATATATATTTAAGATTTTATTGTTGTTTGTTATTAAGGGCGAGGATCTGCTGTATAAGTAGGCTAATGTATTGATAACAATTCGTTTTGCGGGCATTAAAACGTGTGGGTAAATGGTGTTCCTAGTATGTATAGATAGGAGGGTAGTTATGTATAGAAAGTTATCCACAGGTTCTTAAACGTTTTGCGCACAACTTATTCAATAGCTAGGCCTTTTGGCGGTTCATAATTCTGGTGTTAAGTCCCTGATATAAATAGATAAGTTGAACACATCTTACTTTTTTCTCTGATTACGTAGTACTTACCCTGTGCATGGGCATAGAATTGCACCCATAGCGCATAGATGACAAAAGTAAGATACTTCCTATCACAAGGTTTTTCGAGAAATAGTGTTCAGACTTGACAAAATAGTAAAACTTGTTCGGCAAGGAACACACAGCTCTAAAAAACTCTGAAAAGATGCTTATTAGTAAATCTAGACGTTGAAAGAGGCAGGTTGTAGACCAGGAACCTTTCGAACACAAGAATTATGAATCCAGAGGATGCTTGTAGGTGGCAAAAACTATTTGGCAACAGTGCCTAGTTCAACTCGAATCAGAGTTAGCTAATGAGCAGTTCGATACATATATTCGTCCGTTACATGCAGAATATGATGATGGTCATTTGACCCTTCTGGCCCCTAATATTTATGTAGAAGAAAAAGTTCGCTCAAGCTATTTAGACAGAATAAGCGAATATTTTGACGTTGCTACGGAAAACTCTGAGGTCAATTTGTCAGTAGGTGGCGCGATAGAAGCGCAGCCGCTACGTGTCGAAACCAAGTCAGTTATTAATCCGACGTCACGCATTGCAGGCCACAACTTGAACAGAGAATTTACGTTTGACACGTTTGTTGAGGGTAAATCAAATGAAATGGCTAAAGCTGCGGCTTCTCAGGTGGCCAATAATTCAGGAAAGTCCTACAACCCATTGCTTATGTATGGCGGTGTTGGTTTAGGCAAGACACACCTAATGCAGGCTGTAGGCAATGAGATCTCGCGCATTAAGCCAGGGGCAAACGTGCTATATCTGCACTCTCAACGTTTTGTGCAAGATATGGTAAAAGCTTTGCAAACCGGCACTATGCAGGACTTCATGCAGTACTACCGTTCTATTGATGCCTTATTAATCGATGACATTCAGTTCTTTGCGAAGAAGCTAAGGTCTCAAGAAGAGTTTTTTCATCTATTTAATTCATTGATTGAGCGTGGCGCTCAGATGATTTTGACCAGCGATAAGTACCCGCGAGAAATTGATGGCTTGGAAGATAGACTTAAGTCGCGGTTTGTTTGGGGCTTAACAGTAGAAGTAGAAGCGCCTGATTTGGAAACACGTGTTGCCATTTTAATAAAAAAAGCTGAGGCGGATGAAGTTGCCCTAGACCATGAAGTGGCTTTCTTTATTGCGGAGCGCATTAGGTCTAATGTTCGTGAGTTAGAAGGTGCCTTGCGACGCGTGATAGCCAACGCACGATTTACAGGTAGTCGCATTTCTATTGAGCAGGTGCGCCGCGCCTTACGTGATTTGTTTGCTATTCAGGATCGGCAGATTTCAATGGATAATATTCAACGCACTACAGCAGAATATTTCAATATTAAGATTGGTGACCTTTTATCTAAGCGTCGCAATAGATCAATAGCCAGGCCGCGGCAGTTAGCTATGGCGTTAGCAAAAGAGTTAACGAATCATTCGTTGCCTGAAATTGGTGACGCGTTTGGCGGTAGAGACCATACAACGGTTTTGCATGCTTGCAGAAAAGTTGTAGAGCTTAGAAGTACGTCTCTAGATATAGCTGAAGATTACAAAAATTTGTCACGACTTTTGTCGGGCTAGTGAGGCAAGAATGAAATTCACATTACAAAGAGAACAACTGTTAAAGCCACTCCAATTGGTTACAGGTGTGGTGGAACGCCGTCAAACATTACCAGTTTTGTCCAACTTGCTTGTTCAAGCGGGCGAAAATGGTATCTCACTAACGGGTACTGACTTAGAAGTTGAAATGGTTGCTCATTGCAACGTTGAAGTTCAAGAAGCTGGAGAAGTGACTATTCCAGCAAGAAAATTAGCCGATATATGGCGTTCTTTGCCAGATGGCGCTGAGGTTTCTTTATCCGTAGAAGGGGACAGAGTAACTATTCGCAGTGGCAGAAGTCGTTTTACCTTGGCGACATTACCAGCAAGTGACTTCCCGAAGGTGGAAGGAGGGGATGCTGACATTCTCGTGCCGTTAGAGCCAGCTGCGCTTGCAGGTTTAATAGACCAGGTTTCTTTCGCTATGGCCCAGCAAGATGTAAGAGTCTTCTTAAATGGCATGCTGTTGGAAATTGGCAATGACTATATTCGTGCGGTGGCTACAGACGGTCATCGCATGGCCATGTCTACCAAGCCGTGTACGCCACAAACGCCTTTAGAAAGCCGTAAGCAGGCAATCGTTCCAAGAAAGGCGGTTTTAGAATTAAGTCGCTTGTTAGATGAAGAAGATGAAGAACTGAAACTTCAACTCGGTACAAATCACCTTAGGGTCATTAAAGGCGCCTTCACTCTGACAACCAAATTGGTTGATGGCCAATTCCCAGACTATGACAAAGTTGTTCCTAAGGATGCATCTCGAGCAATAGCAGCTGATAGAAACACATTGCGACAAGGCTTTCAGCGAGCATCAATACTCTCAAATGAAAAGTACCGAGGCGTTCGCCTTGTAATTGCAGACGATCAGATGACCATCAAAGCTAATAATCCAGAACAGGATGAGGCAGAAGAAACTGTACCGGTCGAGTTTAATGGCGAGCAACTGGAAATAGGGTTTAACGTGAGCTACTTATTGGACGTACTTAGCGTGCTTTCTGGAGACGATGTTCAAATAAGTGTTTCTGACGCAAATAGCTCGGCGCTACTAGAAGACCCAGCGAAGGAAGGTGCCTTGTATGTTGTTATGCCTATGAGGCTTTAACGAGGCGCTAGTAGGCTTTTAGTATTAGGACTTCTTTTTGCGTTTGTTAAACGTCAGTGCCTTTTCGTTCAGGAATATAGATCAAATCACATTAGATCTTGGCGCTGGGTTCAATCTCATTTATGGCGACAATGGCGCGGGAAAGACAGCGCTTTTAGAGGCCATATATCTTATTGCGCGGAGTCGATCATTCCGCACAACCAAACTAAAAAACATTGTCAAAGCTGATTTTAAGGAAGCCTGCGTTAGAGCGGAGGTGGGCAATGAGTCTGGTCAGGTACGTACTTTGGCGGTCGCAAAGTCTTTGAATGGTACATCAGAACTTAGAGTTGACGGCGAAAGCGTAAAGAAATCCTCCGATCTGGCTAGGTTTCTGCCAGTACAAGTTCTGCTCCCGGGTGTGATTGATCTCGTTTTAGACGGCCCTAATGCTCGGCGGGAATTCTTAGATTGGGGTTTGTTTCACGTGGAACACGCTTTTCTCGATGTATCCAAACGCTATAAGCGAGTTCTTACTCAAAGAGCTGCGTGGATGAAGGCAAATCAGGGTTGCACTTTTGCAGAAGACCCCTGGGTTGAACAGCTCGTAACCGGCGGCGTGCAGATAAGTAAATGGCGAAATGCCTTTCTCGCTGAGATGAATCCGCACTTCGAAGAGATGCTGAGATTATTAGACCCGGAACTATCTTGCTCACTAGCGTATATAGATGGTGGTTATGGACCGAGTGAGAAAAAAGGCAAGGAAAAGCTAGCCAGCGGGTTTGCTCGAGACCTGCGGTTTGGTGCTAGTCACTATGGCCCACATAGAGCCGATCTAGAGTTCAGGTTCAACGGTTCAACGGCAAGGGACATTGCTTCTAGAGGACAAGCGAAGATTATAGCCAGCGCCGTGACCCTTGCTCACGCGGCACTGCTTACAAAAGCATATGACAAAAAACCCGTCATCCTAATCGACGATTTTGGTGCTGAATTAGACGAAGAGCGCAGGCAAAGCTTTTTAGCGGCGCTTATGTCTCTAGACTGCCAGGTCATTGCAACTTCTACAGATTCGCCAACCGACCTACTGGAACATAAGATTTTGGACAAAATAGAAGTGTTCCACGTGAAACAGGGTGCCTTGAGCCCTGAATAGCACTAATACATAGAATTCATTACCAGTCCGATACATACAGAGCGGCGCTAATCGACTAAAATGCAGACGCTGTGATGGTTACGCAATTCCCAACGAAGGGGGAGACATGTCCGAAGAAAGTAGTTATAACTCAGGCAGTATCAAAGTACTTAAAGGCCTTGATGCGGTTCGAAAACGACCTGGTATGTATATTGGTGATACCGAAGATGGAACGGGCTTGCATCACATGGTCCAGGAGCTAGTTGACAACTCAATCGATGAAGCCCTTGCCGGGCATTGCGACACAATCCACGTCATCATGCACCCAGAAGAAGCTATTACCGTGCGCGACAATGGCCGCGGAATTCCTGTAGATATTCACGAGGAAGAAAAAGTCAGCGCTGTAGAAGTGATCATGACTACACTGCATGCGGGCGGAAAGTTCGATGACAACAGTTACAAAGTATCTGGTGGTCTGCACGGCGTAGGCGTTTCTGTAGTGAACGCACTTTCAGACGAACTTCGTTTAACAGTTCGCCGTGACAAGAAACTTTACGAGCAAGAGTATCGACATGGCGTACCGGTAGCTCCGTTAAAGCAGATCGGTACCACGGAAGAGCGGGGTACAGAATGTTACTTCAGACCATCGCCCGAGACTTTCCATAATATTAAATTTCATTATGAGATATTGGCTAAACGCCTACGTGAGCTTGCATTTCTTAACTCCGGCGTAGCTATTCACCTTAGTGAAGAGAGCTCAGGAAAGGAAGACGTATTTATCTATGAAGGCGGTCTAAAGGCCTTTGTTGAATACCTTAACCAAAATAAAACACAGCTTAACGAAGTATTTCACTTTAGTACTGAGCGTGAAGACGGCATTGGCGTTGAAATTGCCATGCAGTGGAATGACACATTCCAAGAACAAGTTTTTTGCTATACCAATAACATCCCCCAGGGAGATGGCGGTACGCACCTAGCCGGCTTCCGTAGTGCACTGACTAGAACACTGAATACGTATATTGAACGCGAAAACATGGTCAAGAAAGCACAAGTTGCTACCACTGGCGATGACGCTAGAGAAGGCTTGACCGCTGTGGTATCCGTCAAGGTCCCAGACCCCAAGTTCTCATCTCAGACCAAAGACAAATTGGTATCTAGCGAAGTTAAAACCGCTGTGGAACAGGAGTTGAACAAGTTCTTCTCAGATTACTTGGCGGAAAACCCTCAAGACGCTAAGTCTGTTGTAGGCAAAATGATCGATGCGGCTCGCGCTAGAGAAGCAGCCCGCAAAGCTAGAGACATGACTCGCCGCAAAGGGGCCTTAGATATTGCCGGATTACCAGGCAAATTAGCGGATTGCCAAGAGAAAGATCCTTCAAAATCAGAAATATTTTTGGTGGAAGGGGACTCAGCTGGCGGTTCAGCAAAACAGGGTAGGGACCGTCGCACCCAAGCTATTTTACCGTTGCGTGGAAAAATTCTGAACGTAGAGCGTGCTAGATTCGACAAAATGCTCACATCTCAAGAAATTGGGAATCTAGTTACCGCATTGGGTTGTGGTATTGGGAAGGGTGATTTTGATCCGGACAAATTGCGTTATCACAATATCGTAATTATGACCGACGCGGATGTGGATGGTTCTCACATTAGAACATTGCTGCTGACTTTCTTTTTCCGCCAGATGCCAGAATTGTTTGAGCGGGGCCATATTTATATTGCTCAACCACCTCTATATAAAGTGAAAAAGAACCGCCAAGAGCGTTACGTGAAAGACGATGACGAGCTTAGTGCCTACTTTATGGAGCTTTCACTTCAAGACGCGAAACTCTTCGTAAACCCAGAGGCACCTGCTATCCAAGGTCAGGCCCTTGAAGCGCTTGTTCAAGCCTATCAAAAGCTGATAGACAGATTAATTCGCTCAAAAAGAAAGTATCCGGTTGAGATCACCTACGGACTTATTCGAGCACCTAAACTTGTTCAAGAAGATTTAGTCAACGAAGAGCGTATCAACGCTTGGTGCGAAACTTTAGTCGGCATACTGGGGGATAACCCTGGCTCGACACCTACGGTCGACTCTGTATGGGACGAAGAGCGACAGATATTTGTGCCAAATATCAGCATTCTGTTGAAAGGCAATAGAGAACGAGTGGCTTTATCGCAGAATTTCTTGGCGGGCCCTGAGTATCGAGAAATATCAGAAATGATTGACTTGCTCGACGACCTAGTAGAAGAAAACGCCTACATACAACGCGGGGAACGTAAGCAAGTAATCGCTTACTTCGGCCAAGCCTTCGACTGGCTGCAATCTGAAGCCCGTCGTGGCGTTGACCTACAGCGATATAAAGGCTTGGGTGAAATGAATCCAGCGCAGCTATGGGAAACCACGATGGACCAATCGGTGCGCCGAATGCTGCGAGTTACTGTTGATGACGCTATTGGTGCAGACCGCATGTTCACCACATTAATGGGCGACCAAGTGGAACCTAGAAGAGAATTCATTGAAACCAATGCTCTCTCGGTGGTGAATTTAGACGTATAAGGTAACTTCAATCAGGGTGCTCGGCGCTGTAAGTGTCCGAGTGTCTGACCGTATGTGCTGCATAACACTTTCTGAGAGCTGTTTATGACTGCCCACTCCCAAGACGAGCTTAGAGAAACCCGCAAACTGACGCCAAAAAAGCAGGCAAAAGACAAATATCGTTGCGGTTGGTGTAGTGGTAGCGAGTTATACGAAAATTATCACGATGAAGAATGGGGTGTTCCACTTAAAGATTCAGCAGAACTATTTAAGTTGCTTATCTTAGAGGGCATGCAAGCTGGCCTCGCTTGGATCACGGTGCTGAATAAGCGCGAACATATGCATAAGCTGTTTTTTGGCTTTGATATGTCTAAGCTCGCTGCGGCAAGCGCTGACGATGTCGAATCTTGGCTTTTGGATGCGGGTATCATTCGCCATCGAGGCAAACTAAACGCCATGATCGGTAACGCCAAGAGCGCATTAGATATTGAAGACTTTAGTGGGTTTTTGTGGCAGTTTGCGCCGCCGCCGCGCAAAAGCCAAAAGTTTGACTTGCCAGCACAAACCGACGAATCGAACTTAATGTCTATGGCGTTAAATGCTAAAGGCTTCCGTTTTATCGGCCCAACAATCTGTTATGCCTTTATGCAAAGCTCCGGCATGGTGAATGATCACCATCCAAATTGCTGGCGTTACACGGATTGCCAAAAAATGCTTAGGGCGGCATCAGAGACAACTTAACTTGGCAGGCGTAAAACGCTTAACGGTTGAGCCTACATTAGCTTGTTGGAGAATTTTTTTGGCTACCTTTTTTAGGTGGAGCTTTTGGTTATTGAGCCTTATTCCCCCTCGTTGGGCCGTAGCTATCGGTCGTGGCTTCGCGCGTGCTGCAATTTTTTTCAATGCCGATTCGCATCGAATCAGCAAAATAAATATAGATCATTGTTTTCCGCACAAAAGCGTTCCGGAACGAGAAAAATTAGTCCTCCATTCTCTTGCCCAAACGGCCCTATTACCGATCGAATTTGCTCACCTGTTGCATAGACCCATTGAAGATCTAATGGGGCAAATTGTCAGTGTTGAAGGAGAAGATTTGTTGCGCGAAGCATGGGCTGAAGGCAATGGGGTGTTAATGCTCATGCCGCACTTTGGCTGCTGGGAATTTATGAGTCTATATTTGGGCAGCGACTATACAGTTTCCGCCCTATACACACCGCCCAATTTAGCTTCTTTGGAGCCAACTATTCTTCAGGCCAGGGAGCGCCAAGGCGCGACATTATTTCCAACCAGCGCAGCCGGTTTGCGTGGCTTAGTTA
>Ga0115000_10003281_pt1 | contig 13565 bp, 7 predicted proteins | sample ArcticOcean_MG_C_6_FD_89690 | JGI IMG/M metagenome (GOLD analysis project Ga0115000, IMG submission 89690) | Marine microbial communities from western Arctic Ocean - ArcticOcean_MG_CB8_128 | ecosystem: Environmental > Aquatic > Marine > Oceanic | place: Arctic Ocean: Canada Basin | collected...
AAAAATTAAAATTCAATATGCTTCAAAATATGCTAGTACTTCTAATTACTGGAAATATTTTATTGGTCAATCTAAAGGTTTAAAAAGGATGGGGGTTTATAAAAAGAAATCAGTAATTGAAATAAATTTTAGGAATTGGGTGGAAAAAAGTGACTCATCAACTAAAGCAAAATACTCTAATGTTTTAGGTAATATGGAGAGTGCTTATTCTGATAATAAAAGAATCGCCTTAAATAGAACCTATCTTAATGAGGCTATATTTCAAGGGGCAGAAATAATGTCTTTTTCTTATAATATGAAGAACAGGATAAATGCGCTTCCCAAGGATAAAAAAGAAAGAGTTATTGCCCTAAGAAAGCTTAAAAAAATTGCCAAAGATTTTTATAAAGATTATAATCCCGAGATTGATCAAGAGCTTTTTTCCTCTATGCTTGAAATGTATTATTATAATGTCCCTAAATCACAACACGCTCCAATTTTTAAAAAAATAGAAAATCAACTTTTTGGTTTTAAAAAATTAGATTTTGATTATTATGCAAAAAATGTTTTTAGAAGGTCTTATTTTTCTAGTAAAGAACGTTGTTCAGATTTTTTAAAAAATCCAAATAAAATACTTGTAAATAAAGATCCGGCATTTCTAACGATAAATTCTATATATAGCAAGTATCTTAAAGATCTATATCCTAAAAGAAAAGAAATAAGAGACATAATGAAAAAAGAAAATAGATTGTTTATGGCTGGTCTTAGAGAAATGGATTCTACAAAAAACTTCTATCCTGATGCTAACTCAACAATGCGGGTGACCTATGGAAATGTTGGAGACTATAATCCCGGCGAAGCTATGTTCTATGACTACTTCACAACGATTGAAGGCGTGATGCAAAAAGAAGATCCAACAAATGAAGAATTTGTTGTTCATCCAAAATTAAAAGAACTTTATGAAACTGGAGACTATGGTCAGTATGCGGATAAAAAAGGAAATCTTAGGGTTAATTTTATATCTAACAATGATATTACAGGTGGTAATTCAGGTTCCCCTGTGATTAACGCTTGGGGAGAAATTGTAGGAACAGCATTTGATGGAAACTGGGAAGCCATGAGTGGTGATATTGCTTTTGAAAGCAAAATCCAAAGAACCATTTCTGTTGATATTAGATATATCATGTTCATTATTGACAAGTTCGCAAACGCTTCTTACTTGCTTGAAGAGATGACTATTGCGCCAAGAAGAAAAATGAAAGATAATGAGGGATTAGTTGACACAATTAAAGAACAAGCAAAAAAAGAAATAGATCAGGCTGTTAATGACCCAAATACTATTGTAAAAAAATTAGAACTTAGAGAGTTTTCTGGATCTATGATTCCTGTATTAGATGTGAAATCATTTGACACTGCTTTTAAATTAGCATTAAATCAATATGGGTCTAGTAAAGAACAAAAGTTTTGGTGGAAAAATAATGTATATACAACAGAGAGGGAATAGTTAGTATTGTCTTAGAGTTTTATTAATAAGCCCTCTTATTCCTACCCTCTACATAGTTAATAAACGCCTTTGTAACTACCTTGTTTCCCCCTGGGGTTGGGTAATTTCCTGAAAAATACCAATCTCCAGTATGATTTGGACAGGCAATATGAAGATCTTCAATACCTTGGTATATTATCTCAACCTCTGCCCTTGTATCTTTTGGTGTTAATATTTGGCTTATTTTTTTTGAAATCTGCTCTGCAGAAAATGGATTATAAATATCTTTAACATGATTAACCATCTCTTCTTTTGGGAGATTAATCTGATCCTTACATTTTTTATATACATTATCAATAACATCTTCTTGTCCAGTGTCTTTCAGCAATGAAATTGCAGCTTGAAAAGCAATAAAGTCTCCAAGTATAGCCATATCAATACCATAACAATCGGGGTAGCGTATTTGAGGTGCTGAAGAAACTACAATTATTTTTTTTGGACCAAGCCTGTCAAGTATTCTTAATATTGATTGCTTAAGAGTTGTTCCTCGAACAATACTATCGTCAATCATCACTAGGTTGTCCTCTGAATTCACTTTTCCATATGTAATATCGTATACATGTGCTACAAGATCATCCCTATTAACATCAGAAGTAATAAAAGTTCTAAGCTTGGCATCTTTTACTGCTATTTTTTCTGCTCTTGGGCTTATCGACATAATACGCTCAACATCATTAATTAATGGGTTATTACCAAGTGCTAATATTTTTTCTGATTTTACTTTGTTTAAATATGTGTCTACTTCTTTCATCATTCCAAAATAAGATACTTCTGCAGTATTAGGAATATATGAAAAAACAGTTTTTTCTATATCTCTATTTATAGACTCTAAAACCTTATAAAAAACCTGTTGACCTAATCTTATTCTTTCATTATAAATATCTTTATCATTTCCTCTAGAAAAATAAATTCTCTCAAAAGAACAGGCGGTCCTAGTAAGCGGTTTTAAAACCTCTTGCTCTGATATGGTTCCGTCTTTTTTAATAATTAAAGCATGTCCACGTTTTATTTCTCTTATATTAGTGTCATCTAAATTGAATGTTGTTTGGATAACTGGGCGCTCAGAAGCTACAACAACAATTTCATCATCACAATAATAATATGCAGGCCTAATTGCAGAAGGATCTCTTAAGGCAAATGCATCACCATGACCTAAAAGTCCACACATCACATAACCTCCATCCCAGTGTTTTGAAGAGTTAGATAAAATTTCTTGAATATTTAATTCCTCCTCAATTTTTAAAGAAATTTCTTTTTTAGTGTAGTTTCCCTTGTGTTTTTGATATATATTCACATTAGCTTCATCCAAAAAATGCCCTATCTTTTCAATAATTGTAATTGTGTCAGATTTTTCTTTTGGGTGTTGTCCTAAGTCTGTTAAATGAGCAAATAGCTCATCAACATTAGTCATGTTAAAATTTCCTGCCAGTGCTAGGTTTCTAGTTTTCCAATTATTCTGTCTTAAAAAAGGGTGGCATTGCTCAATGCTATTTCCTCCATATGTTCCGTAACGGAGGTGTCCTAAAAATAACTCACCAGTAAAAGGCATGTTATTTTTTAACCATTGAATATTATTTAGCTTTTCAGGGGCACTATCCTCTAAATCTACAAATCGTTTATTGATATTTTCAAAAAGATCTTGGATAGGATTGTCATTTGTGGATCTCTTTCTACTTATGTATCTCTTTCCAACGGGAGTGTCTAGCTTTACATTTGCTAAGCCGGCCCCATCTTGCCCTCTATTTCTTTGTTTCTCCATTAGGAGATACATTTTTTTTAAACCATAAAAAGACGTGCCGTACTTCTCTTTATAAAATTCTAAGGGCTTAAGCAGTCTTAGCATCGCTACTCCGCATTCGTGCTTTAGAGAATCACTCATATTTTTAAGTTTTGAGTTGCAAATTTATCAATTAATGTCTTATAATTTCAGATAACCTACTAATTCCTGGATTCGTATAAACTTTACTGTCAATAATAAAGGTAGGGATAATTCTTTTTCCATTATTAAGCTTTTGAACAATCTCTCCAGCATCTTCATTTTCTGTTATATCAATATACTCATAATCAATTTTTTTTTCATCAAGAAACTTCTTAGCGCTCACGCAAGATGGGCACCACAAGGCGCTATACATTTTTATTTTCATAAAGATTTAAAGATATAAGTTTTGTTTTTTTGAATTATTGTACATAGCTGACAATGTGAAAGATATGTAAATGTGTATTGTTCATCTAAGCTAAATCCAGACTTATCAATCTCAAATAATCCAGAACACTCTAAAACTCCTAATTTTGAAAAACGTTTTATTTTAAAAAGCGAAGATTCTTTAATAATACAAAACCAAGAACCCGCACCTATGCCTGCTAGCCATTGAGAATGATTAGGAATATTTTGAGGAGTTTCTATTGGTTTTAAAATCATGAACGTTCAATACTTTTAAAATACGATTCTATAATATTACGTTTTACTTTTTTTACTAAATTACCTGCTACTTTATAAAAATTAGCATTAGCTATTCCAACATTTCTTTTAGGAGAAGGGGAAATACAGAAAGGAAGCTTTAGTCTTGCATTTTTTATAAATGTTGGACTAGAGCTTCTCATTACCGAAGCTACAAATCTAGAGCAATTTGTTCCACTATAAACAAAAGGCCCATAAAGCACTAAACCTTTATTTTGGATTTTTTTTGCATATTCGTATGCTTTGTTAAATGAAACATCGTTTAATATAGAGGCATAAAGGGTTCCCTCACCATGAAAGGCTGTATTCTTTTTTATCTCAACTAAAATATCTTTTATGTTTACAATTTTGCTTGATTCAATCTCTGCAGAAATTTGAATACAGACATCATGATCAGTCTCTTTATTTCTTACTCTTCCAAATCCTTTAGAAGTATGATATCTACCAAAATCAAAATAATGCAATTCTCCAGTTAACCTTTCAACTAATACTACTGCTGAATGACCAACTCTATATTTGCCTTTTTTAGCAAAAAATTTATCATACCAAACATCTGTACTGGCCACCATTCCTTCTGGCCATGCTAAAGCTATTATAAAGTCATTTTGCATAAAGCTAAAATAAAATCTTTTTTTTAATTACTTATTTTTTTTATGTCTTGATGATATTGTTGACAAAAAACTTCTAATGTTTTAAAAAAATCTAAAATTTCTGATTTTGAGTTTTCTCCATTTATGGTTACAAGTCTAATAAAACACTGCTTACGAAAGTATCCAAAACCTACCATAATTTTGTTTTTTTCATAAAGCTTAGTACAAAGATCTATTGGGTCATAATTCTTATAATTAAAGCAGATTGATAGAGATTTTTCAAAACTATATAAAATATAATCTTTATTCATTATAGTATAAGATCGAGCATAATCAGCAAGATCAAATTCATGATTTATAATGTTACAAATTCCTTTGGTCCCTATTGATTTCCACATAGTCCAAAATTTAAGAGCATTATTTCGTCTACCACATTCAAAAGAATGATATCCTAAATTGTAATCGATATCATGAGTTTGATATAAATAAGATGCGTCGTTTTTAAAAGAATCAGAAATCATTTTAGATTCTCTAACAACTAAAATTGATGTGCTTAAAGGGACTCCAAGAGTTTTATGAGCATTAAAACAAAAGGAATCAGATTTTTCAACCCCTTTAACAAGATCCTTGTATTTATCTGTGAAGATAACAGAGCCGCCAAAAGCACCGTCAACGTGCAACCATATACTATACTTTTTACATATCCTTGAAATCTCATCTATATTATCAAATGCACACAATACAGTAGTTCCAGCAGTTGCATTAATATAAAAAGGAATGCAATCATTTGTAATATCTTCTCTAATTTGATTTTCTAAGGAGACGGTGTCAAGCTGGCCAAAACTATTACATTTTATATATCTAACATTATTCTTTCCTAATCCACTAAAAGAGGCATTTTTTGCAACTGAATAATGCGATTCTTCAGATGAGTAGGCGACAAATTTTTGTTTAAATCCTTTATTAATTATATCATTACTTTTTTGATCTCTTGCGATGATTAATGACATAAAATTACTCATTGAGCCACCAGTAGGAAATGTTCCTCCTGCACTCTTGGGATACTTTATCAATTCGCAGACTTTAGATAATATTTCTTTTTCCACAGCAGCTTGAGGCCCAGATATTTTATATGTAGCCATAGAATTATTAAGCATAACTGCCAATAAATCTCCCAAAACCGCCTTACTATGACGACCCCCAAACAACTGATTAAAAAACATCTTTGATGATGATTTTGGGGTGGATAAAACAAGTTTTTTTAAAGTCTGTTTAAACTCCGCCTGGATTGAAGGCTCATCAGATAAAGAGAGGTCTATTTTATTATATAAATCTTTAATTTTAATACTTTTAGAAATAGGGGTTGTTTTTTCATCCTCTAGAAAATTATCAACTATTTCATTAAATAATTTTAAGTCCTCTTTAATATTATTAAGCATTAATATTTTATTAATTTAATTATCTACAAAATTAGAAAACATATCTAAAAAAACTGAAGTTATTTCGTATAAAAAAGTAAAAAAAACCTATAAAATCTATATGTAAATATTGTTATCTTTGCATGTAAATACCTTTAATTAAAATTAAGGCTTTTAAAAAATGATAAAGAAACATATTCTATTTTTACTTTTTTCTGTTTTAATTAACACGCTTTACTCTCAGATTGTTATAAATGAATACTCAGCAGCTAATTATGAAAGTCATCTTGATAATTATGGTGAATATGAGGATTGGATTGAGCTTTATAACACTACAAATACTGACATAGACTTAAATGGCTGGTTTCTTTCTGACAAAATATCTAATCCTAATAAATGGCAGTTTACGTCTTCTTACATTATTAGCGCTAATAGTGTTGCTATTATCTATTGCTCTGGAAATGATGAGGTATTAGGAGGATTTGCGCACACAAACTTTAAAATTACACAAACAACTGGAAATGAAGTTTTCATATTGTCTGACCCTAGCTCAATTATTATTGATTCTATTACAGTCATTCCAAATTTAAAATCTCATTCCAGAGGAAGAGATGTAAATGGAGGAAGCTCTTGGAGTGTTTTCACTTCTCCAACTCCAAATATGAATAATAATGGAGCAATGCTTGATTATGCTCCAGCTCCAGTGTTTTCTCAATCACCAGGTTATTATAGTGGTCCGCTTTCTCTTACAATTACTTCATCAGATCCAAATGCAATAATTTATTATACAACTGATGGATTTGTTCCTAGCAGTAATTCTAATTTGTATAGTGGGCCAATTAATATTACTTCGACCTCTGTTGTTAAGGCAATTGCTTATAGTACAAACTCAAATGTTCCAAATAGCTTTATTGAGTATAATACCTATTTTATAAATGAGACTCATACAATACCTATTTTATCTGTATCCGGAGACAGTGTAGCTGTGCTTATTGAAGATGGGGTAAGAACTTTAGGTGGCTGGAATGGCCCCGCACATGAGCCACAAGGCACAATAGAGTGGTTTGATAAAAACGGTGGTATTATTGATAAGGGTTCTGGTGAGTTTAACAAACATGGTAATGACTCCTGGGCATATGACCAAAGAGGTTTTGACTACGTAATGCGAGATCAGTTTGGTTATAACTACGCACTTCAAGATAAGCTATTTGAAACTAAAAATAGAGATAAGTTTCAAAAAGTAATTGTTAAAGCAGCTGCAAATGACAATTATCCCGCATCATATAGTAATTCAGGAGCGCATATTAGAGATGCGTTTGTACAGCACTTATCACAAATAGCTGATCTTCGCATGGATGAAAGATCTACAACTTCTTGTATCTTATATTTAAACGGAGAATACTGGGGGGTTTATGAAATGAGGGAAAAGGCGGATGATCATGATTTCACCAAGCATTATTATGATCAAGGTAAAAATGATTTGCAGTACTTAAAAACATGGGGGAATACCTGGTCGGAGTATGGTGGAGTCCAAGCTCAAACTGATTGGGATAATCTTAAAAACTATATTGCCACTAATCCAATGAGTAATCAAAGTAATTACTTAAATGTTAAAGGTCAATTTAATACGGGAAGTATAATTGATTACTTTCTACTTAATTCATATGTTGTTTGTGCTGACTGGTTAAATTGGAATACGGCCTGGTGGAGAGGTTTAGATACAAATGGAGATAAAAAGAAATGGAGATATGCTCTTTGGGATATGGACAATACTTTTGATCATGGAACAAATTATACTGGTGTTCCTACAATGTCTGTAAATGCAGACCCTTGTGACCCAAGTAGTCTTACAGATCCTGGTGGGCAAGGGCATGTTCCTATTTGGAATGAACTACTAAATAATACTAGTTTTTTTGACGATTATTTAAATCGGTGGCAAGACCTTGCTAATGGATATCTTTCATGTGATTCTATGATATATGTGCTGGATAGTATGATCAATGTTATTGATCCTGAAATGCCAAGGCAAATTGCAAAATGGGGTGGGACATATGTAGAGTGGCAAAATAATGTACAAGACTTAAGAGATTTTATTAATGCTAGATGTAGTATTATGAATGCTGGATTTGGGCCTTGTCATCCTCAACTTTCAGGACCGCATAATTTAACAATTGAGATTATTGGTGTTGGTGAAGTTGAAATGAGTAATGGTAATTTAATAAATCAAACAAATACTGGATGGGTAGATCAGAGATATGGTGGGGTAAGCACTCCTTTTGAAGTTAAAAGTGGAACATTTCAAAATTGGGAGGTAATTCCATCAGGAATATATTCTTATGATCCTCTTCTAGACACTATGAGTCTTGATTTACAAGGTGATGTTACTGTAATTGCTAATTTTATTCCACCACCTCCTCCAGTGGAAACAAGAGATATTACTTTTAAAGTAAATCCTTCTGGAACAAGCTCTGCTATAGTTGTTAATGGAACAACCCTAAACTCATTCCCAACAACAATTAACTATGTTCTTGGAGATACGGTAACTATCTCTCCAATTATAGATCCTCTTTATGGTTTTAGCAATTGGACATGTGATAGTGTAGCTTTAATGCCTCAAAATAATAATCTGACTGATTCATTTTATGTAAATCATCATGACACAATTTATCTAAATCAATATTTGCTTCCCACAATAACAGCTTTTATTTCTGGTAATGATACAATCTGTTCGAATCAGCAACAACTAGCAAATGTTAGTGTCGCTTTCACTGGAATTCCTCCTTTCACATTTAATTATTCCATAAATAGTATAGGGCAAACGGAAATTACAACAAGCTCTAATCCATACACAATCTCTACATCAATTGCTGGAGAATATAATCTAGCAAGTTTTTCTGATGCAGTAGAAACTGGAGGGCTCAGCGGTCAGGCGCTAGTGACAATCTCAGAAGCTCCAATAGCTAATTTCCAACCAGAACCTAGCACAACGACTATTTTATATACAACAATTCAAATGATTGATCAATCGTCAGATAATGTTGTTAGTTGGGAATGGATATTTGGAGATAATATCGAAACAAATACTGAGCAAAACCCACTACACACTTATCCCGAAACAATTTCTCAACATCAAATATTTTTGACTGTTCGAAATAGTTTTGGTTGTATAGATTCTATTTTTAGAATAATTAATATTGCCGATGATTATTGGATTTATATACCAAATTCATTTACCCCTAACTCTGATGATGTTAATGATAAGTTTTTTATTAGCCACTATGGAGTTTTAGAGGAAACTTTCACCATTAACATTTACAATAGATTAAATGAAGTCGTCTATTCAACAAAAAACATCATAGACCTTTCTAAAGAAAATGGATGGGATGGGAGGCATCAAACAAAAGGGTTTAATCTTACTTCTGGAACATACATCTACGAACTGTCTTATCAAGACTTAGATGGATGGAAGCACTTTAAAACTGATAAAGTAAATATCATTAGGTAGTATATGTTTAACCTTTTTCAACATATCATTTCGGTAGAGGGGCTTAAAACTAGTATGCAAAAAACAATCTTTATTGTTCTTTTTTTTATTCCTAGCCTTCTTATTGGCCAGACGATATATAACCCACAACTTCTATATGATACTGCCGGAGGTTTATATGAAAAAGATTCTTTAAGAGATATTTATGTCAACTTCTATGATCCTAATTATCATACAATTCTTCAAAACTCTTTTTTTACAAACCCTTCATTTCGAATTCCAGCAAGTATTACTTATTCTCATGATGATGTGACATATGATAGTGTTGGGGTTCGCTATAAAGGAAACTCAACATTCTGTATCCCCAATGACAATGGCATTGCTAAAGTGCCGTATAATATAGATATGAATTATTGGATATCTGGGCAAAAACTATTAGGATATAAAAAAATAAAGCTAGCAAATGCCTGGATGGACGCTACATTCTTAAAAGAATATACTGCTTCTAAAATTTATAAAAAATATCTACCCACTCCTGAGGTTAGCCTAGCAAAACTACATGTTCAAGGAGATTATTTGGGGCTTTACGTAAATACAGAGTCTATTAATAAACAATTTGCTAAAAAACATTTTAACGAAAATAATGGAGCTTTAATAAAATGTGATGGTAGCGGCATGTTTTGTGATACCACAGGTACGCCTGTAGGAGGAGAGCCTGGTTTAAATTGGTACGGAACAGGTGATAGTACCGCATACTTTTCTAGCTATAATCTAAAATCAGATTATGGTTGGAATGAGCTTGTAGATCTAATTTACACTCTAAACTTCAATGCTAATGAATTAGATTCTATCTTAAATATAGATAGAGTTTTATGGGCTTTTGCTGTAAATACAGTTATTGGTAATTTTGATACTTATAACGGTTATTATGTACATAACTATTATTTTTATCAAACTGAAGACGGCTTATTTCAGATGATTCCATGGGATCTAAGTCAAAGCTTTATTAATGCGCTTCTTGGATGGGATATTTTCACACCTCAAGGCCCTTTACACCCACAGCAATTTGACCCATATTACGGAGATGACCCAAGTCTTAATAGGCCTTTAGCTTATATTTTATTAAATAATGGAGATTATAGGAAGCAGTATACTGCTCATTTAAGAACCGTTATTAATGAATTAGACACTAATTTAATTAGAAACGATGTGTTAAACATGCAAAGTCTAGCCTACACAGCAGTTGATAGCGACCCCAACAAACTGTTTTCCATTTCAGATTATATTACAAATGTTGAGCAAGATATTTCTTTAGGGCTTTGGGGAGGATATGGTTTTGGAGGAATTATGTCGACTCTTAGATACCGAATTCCATTTTTGCAATCTAATAGCGAAATATCACAGGTGCCACCTGATTTATACGGATTAAATATTACTGGCAATATAGTTACTATTAATGCGTCAAATGAAAACTCTGTTGAGTTAATGGCAACACAAAACGAATACAATTCTAAGTTTAAATCTTTTAACATGTATGATGATGGGACTAATGGAGACGCTCAAGCTAACGATGACGTGTATTCATGCTATATGCCTTTTTCATCAGCTCTTGAGGTTAAGTTTTATGTAAAAGCAGAAAACTCTCAATCAATCATGTTATTTCCAGAAAGAGCAGAATATGAATTTTACAAATACTCACCTATTTCAGGCGCAATCGAATCTCCTTTATCAAATGCTAAAGAGCTTTTAAACATAACAGATGTATTGGGGAGAAAAGCCGGATTTAGCTACAATAAACCTCTTATATATATTTTTACAGATGGCAGTGTTGAGAAGAAAATAATTGTAAAATAATTAGATTTCCATTCATTGCTTATCTTAAAATCAAAACCTATATTTGCACGAATTGGTAGTAAAAAATATGAGTAAATTTAAAGAATATAGAGAGTTAAGCCTTCCTTTAATACATAAGGATGTTTTACATTACTGGAAAAAAAATAATATTTTTAATCAGAGTATTGAAAATAAAAAAGAATCTAAAAACTTCACTTTTTACGAAGGACCTCCGTCTGCAAATGGTATGCCTGGAATTCATCATGTAATTGCACGAACTATAAAAGATCTTTTTTGTAGGTATAAAACCTTAAAGGGTTTTCAAGTTAATCGAAAGGCGGGCTGGGACACACATGGATTACCTGTTGAGCTAGGCGTAGAAAAAGAACTTGGTTTAACTAAAGTGGATATTGGTAATAAGATTTCTATTGAAGACTACAACAAAGCTTGTCGTGTTAATGTTATGAAATACAAGAAATCTTGGGAAAATATAACTGAGGAGATGGGTTATTGGGTTGATATGCAAAATCCATACGTAACATATGATAATAAATATATTGAAAGCGTATGGTGGCTACTTAAACAACTTCATGAAAAAAAATTACTTTATAAAGGACACACAATTCAACCCTTTTCTCCTAAAGCAGGTACCGGTCTTAGTACACACGAGTTAAATCAGCCGGGGTGTTATAAGAATGTAAAAGACACTTCTGCTGTGGCTCAATTTAAAGTTATCAATGATGAGTTAAGTAATTTTTTATTTTCTAAAACGAAAAATGAAGTTTTTTTTATAGCATGGACAACCACCCCATGGACACTTCCCTCTAACACAGCTCTCGCTGTAGGTAAAAAAATTACATATTTTCTAGTTGAAACAGTTAATCAATACACTGGGGCCGTAATTTCAATAATTTTAGCAAAAGATCTTTTATCTAATTTCTTTAAAAAAGAAAATGAGAATAAAGAGCGTAAAAATCATATTATAGGCGATAAGAATCTTCCGTATATTATTATTGATGAATTTAGTGGTGAGAGTCTTATGAATATTAAATACGAACAGTTACTAAAATATGCTCAGCCAGATGATGGTGAGGCTTTTAAGGTTTTAATTGCAGATTTTGTTACTACTGAAGATGGTACTGGAATTGTTCACTTAGCCCCTAGCTTTGGCGCTGATGATATGAGAGTTGCAAAACAAAATGGTATTGGGTCTTTAACTTTAGTGGATGAACAAGGAAGGTTTACTAAAGAGGTTGTGGATTTTTATGGTCAATATGTAAAAGAAGAATATTATACAGAGAAAGATGTCAAGCCAAAACTACCAGCTGATGTACAGGTAGTTATAAAAATTAAAGAAGAGGGAAATCTATTTAAATCTGAGAAATACGAACACTCTTATCCTCACTGCTGGAGAACAGATAAGCCTATATTATATTATCCTCTTGACAGTTGGTTTGTAAAAACAACGAGTCATAAAAAAAGAATGTTGGAATTAAACAAAACTATTAATTGGAAACCAGCTTCTACTGGAGAGGGGCGATTTGGAAATTGGCTTGAAAACTTAGTAGATTGGAATTTGTCTCGTTCTAGATTTTGGGGTATTCCTCTTCCAATTTGGAGGACAAAAAACGATGAAGAAGAGGTGTGTATTGGATCTATAGAAGAGTTAAAAATAGAAATTAATAAATCTGTAGCTGCTGGATTTATGACACAAAACCCTCTAGATAAATTTTTAGTTGGAGATTTTTCGGAGGAGAACTATAATGTTTTTGATTTACACCGACCATATGTTGATGATATCATACTTGTTTCAAATTCTGGTTTGGCTATGAAAAGAGAGTTGGATTTAATTGATGTTTGGTTTGATTCAGGCTCAATGCCCTACGCTCAGCTTCACTATCCATTTGAAAACAAAGATCTTTTTAAAGAAAGTTTTCCGGCAGATTTTATTGCCGAAGGTGTAGATCAAACTAGGGGCTGGTTTTTTACACTACACGCTATATCAACTCTTGTTTTTGATTCTGTTGCTTATAAAAATGTAGTTTCAAATGGTTTGGTTTTAGATAAGAGCGGTAATAAGATGTCTAAGCGGCTTGGAAACGCGGTAGATCCATTTATTACAATAAATAAGTATGGAGCAGATGCAACAAGATGGTATATGATTAGTAATGCTCAGCCATGGGATAACCTTAAGTTTGATGAAGGAGGGATATTAGAAGTTCAAAGGAAATTCTTTGGCACCCTCTATAATACATACTCG
>Ga0115000_10003282_pt1 | contig 13565 bp, 14 predicted proteins | sample ArcticOcean_MG_C_6_FD_89690 | JGI IMG/M metagenome (GOLD analysis project Ga0115000, IMG submission 89690) | Marine microbial communities from western Arctic Ocean - ArcticOcean_MG_CB8_128 | ecosystem: Environmental > Aquatic > Marine > Oceanic | place: Arctic Ocean: Canada Basin | collected...
AGTTGGCGCAGCAGTTGGCGCAGCGGTTGACGCAGCGGTTGACGCAGCGGTTGACGCAGCGGTTGACGCAGCGGTTGACGCAGCGGTTGACGCAGCGGTTGACGCAGCGGTTGACGGATCTATAGCGGTCGGGTTCACCGTGCTCGTCGGTTGTTGGTGCACGACCACCATGACCGGGCGCTCGGCGGCGGGAACGGCAACAGGTGTTGCCGTTGCCTCTGGTTGGTTGGCCAGGTCGATGGTGGTGACCAGCGCCAACACGGCTGAGGCCCCGATACCTACGGTTGCAATGCGTGAACCAAGGGCGGCGTGGGTCTTTCGAGGTTTGGTTGCGGTGGTCGATGTTCGACTGCGCAACTGTTCGAGTCGTTGCTCAGCCGAGAGCCCGTTCTCAGTCATCGTCATCTCGCCCTTCGTGGTCATCGTCTTCGTGGTCATCGTCTTCGTGGTCATCGTCTTCGTAGTCATCGTCTTCGTGGTCATCGTCTTCGTAGTCATCATCGTGGGCCTGTGTCGAGACTTCAGGGGCGAGCGGGGCAGCCGGAACCGTTACTACTTCGACAATCGGTTCATCAACCCGCATTGACAATTTGCCGGTGTCATCGACACTGGCAACAAAGATCAGCGATTTGCTCGCCGATGTGAAGCTCACCTGCACCCCGCCAACTATGGATTGGGGCTCACCCACCGACCAGCCGGGTTCTACTGTCGTGTCAATCAGTTTTACGGTTCCGGCAACGCTACGAATAACTACGGTGCCTGCTTCGGCGACGGCGACCTCTTGGTCAACGGCGCCCTCTTGGGTAGCGGCGACCTCTTGGCTAACGGCGACCTTGCCTGATCCAATCAATTCTCCGACAACCGCCGGGGGGAGGTCAGCAATAACGGAGCCGGTGGTTGTGGCTCCGTCGACATAAATATCGATTACCTGAGGCTCAATCGGGTTATCGATTAAGCCTGCGGCATTAAGATTTCCAACAGGTCCACCATCGGCTGATGACAGAATCCCTATGTTTGCGCCGATCGCGGTTACACCAGCAACAACGACGGCGACGACCGAAGCGGCCGATATAAGTGCGGTATTTCGATTCATAGTGTGACCTTTGATTGAGAGCGGTTCGCTCGTTTACAAATGTCACGTTACGAGATGCACTCTTAACGCAAATCCAACGCAAGGTTAGGGATTGGTAAAGATCGTCGACTTTGGTCGTCGCTTGGGGCAGGCTGTCGGTGTGCAACTACTGGTAGTGGAAGATGATCCGTCAATTTCGGAGCCATTGTGTACTGGTCTACGCCGTGAAGGTTTCGACGTCATCCATGCGGCTACTGGCGCAGAAGCCTTGGCAGCAGGCCCGGTTGATTTGGTCCTACTTGACCTGGGATTACCGGACCTCGATGGCCAGGTAGTGTGCCGCGAGATTCGTGCGGTTTCTGGTGTTCCGATAATTGTGGTGAGTGCACGCGGCGAAGAAATCGACCGCGTCAGCCTGCTCGAATTGGGCGCGGATGACTATGTCATTAAACCGTTTGGGTTTCGCGAGTTAGTAGCGCGAATTCGCGCGGTATTACGTCGGGCGGGTCAAATGGCCGAGCCCGAGCAAACCACGATCGAGATCGGCCCGGTCGTAATCGACACGCGTACTCATCGAGTCACCGTTGATGACGCGGTTGTGGGGTTGACTCCCAAAGAGTTCGATTTGTTGGTGTACCTCGCCCGCGAGTGCGGGTCGGTACAAGCTCGCGATCAGATCATTGCCGATGTCTGGGATGAGCATTGGTGGGGGTCAACCAAGACTCTCGATGTGCATATTGCGTCGTTACGCAAAAAACTAGGTCCAGCAACAATTGAGACCGTTCGCGGGGTCGGCTTCATGGTTCCTGGACCGTCGGCCCCGTCATGACGCGTCGGCTGCTACTCAGTTACCTCACCGTCACGGTGTTTGTGTTGCTAATTCTCGAGTTGCCGTTGGCGGTGGTCTTCCAACAACGCGAGTTTGACCGACTTACGGCCGACATCGAACGTGATGCAACTGTTATTGCAACGATCTATGAAGACTTCTTGGAAACCGGCTCGCCCAGCGATCCACTCCCGGCCGACCAATACGCCGCCGACACAGGTGCCCGGGTAGTAGTGGTCGATACTGATGGAATATCTATCACCGACACCGGGGGAACCGCTGATAGAGATTTCTCGACGCGACCCGAGTTCGAGATAGCCCTGGCGGGCGACCGGGCCACTGGTGTGCGCTTTTCGACAACGTTGGACACCGAGTTGTTGTATGTGGCGGTTCCTGTTGCCTCAGGCGGCACGATCCATGGCGCAGTTCGGGTAACCCTCGATCCGCACGAGGTGACCGAGCGGGTGCATAAATTTTGGTGGGGGTTGGCGGCGATTGCCGCGGTGATTTTGGCGGTCGTCGCTGCCGTCGGGTGGGCCTTGGCGAGGTCAGTTTCGCGGCCAGTTCGACGACTGGAGGCCACCGCGGCGCGATTCGCGAGCGGCGATCTGTCCCCCACTACGCCTGACCCGAAGACCCCGGCCGAAGTTGCGTCTTTGGAGCAGGCCATGAACACTATGGCGGGTCGACTCGATCGTTTGTTGGGTCAGCAACGCGAGTTTGTGGCCGATGCTTCTCATCAGCTGCGCACGCCGTTAACTGCGCTGCGGTTGCGGCTGGAGAATCTCGGGATCGAGATTGAAGAAACCGGTCAGGCCACCGAGGTCGACAGTGCCGTGGCCGAGATAGACCGGTTGTCTGATCTCGTCAACGACTTATTGCGGCTAGCGCGCGCCGAGCGCCAGGTAGCGCTGGAACCTGTCGATTTGTTCTTGCTTGCCAGCCAGCGGATCGATACCTGGACCGGTATGGCCGACGAGGCCAACGTGAGTTTGGTTATGAGCGGGGGCCCAGAGTCATGCGTGGCATTGGTGGCACCGGGGACTGTTGAGCAGGTTCTTGACAACCTGTTGGACAATGCCGTGCGGGCGTGCACCCCCAAGGGCACGGTTTCGGTCGAGATCTCAAAGTCCGCCATTCAGGTTCGGTTAACGGTTACTGATGACGGCGGCGGGATAGCCGACGAGCAGTTGGCCCGAGCGACCGAACGTTTCTGGAGGGCCGAACAAACCACTCCTGGAACAGGCCTTGGTCTCCCCATCGTCAAGTCGCTGGTCGAAGCATCCGGGGGCACATTCCATCTAACGAACAAGCTTGATGCAGATGGCGAACGCTCAGGACTGATGGCCACCGTCGCTCTTCCCCTGGTCCAGCCATAGGGGCCAGGTAGGCCGTTACGGTCACTTGCGCGCGGTGGGCCCTACTCCTTGACTCGCTCTTGGAATGAGCAACAAAGAAATCGCCGAGGCCATGATCTTCGGCGAAGCAGGCCTCGTCACACCCGGCGGGTAAATACCTGCCGCTTCTTTTTGCTCACGCTATGATGGGGTTTCACATCCAGAGAGCTTGAGGGTCCTGGCCCTATGACAGCTCACCAACCGGCCTTTCGGCACGGTGGTAACGCCAGGTTCGATGAGGAGACATTATGAATGCTCAAATTGTTCCACGACTGTTGTCTGGCGCTCGTAGCGCGGGCGAACGACTGCACACCGGCGCGAAGAAGGTGATTACTACGCGCCTCGAACGACATCTTGTCGAACACGGGTTGATCGATGCTCGCGGCGGGTTCGGCGGGCCACCCTTTGGCACGTTCGAAAAAGCCCGCTTGCGGTGGTGGCGCGATCTCGTCAACAAAGCCCAGACCGAGGAGGTCGATGGCATTGTCTTGCAGGCCTGGCAGCTGGAACGCCTGTTTTGGCTAACCAACATGGACGACTACGACTGGGAAGCCGACACCGCGGCATTAAAGGCAGCCAAGGAGGAGCAGATGGCAGCCCGGGAGGCGGCAACGAACCAGCTCAAATAAGCAGAAGTCAACCGAGCCAAGTTGTGAGATGAGGGCGGCTGGGGTCCGGCGGGACCTCAGCCCGACAGAATTGTCACACTCTGTTCGTAGTGTTTGGCCCATGCAAATCGTTTCGCCTCGTAACAAAACTCATCCGTCGCATATTTGCTACACTCGTAGCATGACCGATATTGCCTCCCGAGAACTGCGAAATCAGACCCGTTCTTTACTCGACCGCGTCGCCAGCGGAGAACGCCTCACCATTACGGTCGACGGGCGGCCTGTGGCCGAACTAGGACCAGTCGCCCGCCGGTCACGCTGGATGCACCGCGACGAATTCGTCCAACGAATTCTAGCCAACCAAGCTGATGCGGGACTCACCGCCGAACTGGAGTCATTCAGCGACGAGACCACCGACGATCTCCGTCCGCTATGAGTCAAGGGTTAGCCGATACGTCAATTTTTATAGCGGATGAATCAGGCCGGCCGATAGCGAGCCACCAAATTCCCGATCAACTAGCCGTATCGGTGATCACGATTGGCGAACTACGAGCAGGCGTGTTGGGAGCTAGGTCTACATCGATCAGGGACCAACGACTGACGACGTTGACCGAGGCACTTCAGTTCGACCCGATCCCGATTGACGAAAATGTTGCAGCAGCGTGGGCACGATTGCGTGTACTCCTTCGGGACGAACAACTCAAGATGCCAATCAACGACTCATGGATCGCGGCCACCGCCATGTCGCTCGATGTACCTGTCATAACCCAAGACAAGGATTTCCCCGATCTTCCCGGACTCGACATCGTCCTCGTGTAGCCGTTTCGAATCGTGCCCTCAACCAGGAGTGTCCCACTCGGCTTGTAGTGTTTGGGTAGTGCGCATCCTTCATACCTCCGACTGGCATCTGGGCCGCAGTTTTCACGGCACCTCGTTGCTCAGCGAGCAGGCCTTGGCAATCGGTCGCATCGTCGCTCTGGTCACCGAACACTCCGTCGAGCTCGTCGTCATCGCCGGCGATTTGTATGACCGGGCCATCGCCCCTGCCGAAGCCATCGCCTTGTTCGACCATGCGCTGGTGCAGCTACGCCAAGCCGGCGCCCAGGTGGTCGCCATCAGCGGCAACCACGACTCAAGTGTTCGGGTCGGTGTGTATGACCAGGTCATGAGCTCCCTTGGCGTCACCGTGCGCGGCGACATTGCCCGCTCCAACGAACCCGTCATGGTCTCCTCGACCGACGGTGGCCCCGACACGGCCGTCTACCTACTGCCCTATCTCGAACCATCGCTGGCCGGCCCACTCCTTGCCGAGCCTTCCGACGATCCAGTCGGCCGGCTGCGCCACGACGAGGTCACTCGCCTGGCCACCGACCGCATCCGTGCCGACCTAGCCACCCGAGGCGAGGCCCGCTCTGTCATCGTGGCCCACACCTTTGTGACCGGATCAACCACATCGGAATCCGAACGCGACCTAACCGTCGGCAATGTCGAGACGGTCGACCGGGCCGCTTTCGACGGGGTCGACTATGTCGCCCTAGGACACATCCACCGGTCCCAAGACTGCGGCGACGCCCGCATTGCCTACTCCGGCACTCCCCTGCCTTACTCATTCTCCGAACAAGATCACGTCAAATCGGTGCGCATTGTTGACATGGCTATAGACGGCACAGTTTCGGTCGACATCGTGGCTCTCGATGTGGGGTTGGGGCTTTGCACCATCACCGGCGACCTCGACAATCTGCTCACATCCGACAAGTACGCCCATGCCATCGACAAACGGGTTCGGGTGCACCTCACCGATCGCCGCCTGCCCATGCAGGCCATGCCTCAGCTGCGTAAACGTTTCCCCCATGTCGCCGAACTGCAGCATCTGCCCGACATTGGCGATGCCGTCGCGATGGCCGATGGGCAGGGCCCCGTCAACCCAAAGGCCTCACCGCTACAACTCACCACCCAGTTCTGGGCCGACCAACACGGCCATGACGTCGACGACGCCGAAGCTGGCCTGCTCAACCAGGCCCTGCAACTCGCCATTGGCGGTGACGCCGAATGAAGCCCCACGTCCTCACCCTCGAAGCCTTCGGCCCCTACGCCGAAGCCGCCACCATCGACTTCGACCTGCTCGGCCACGAAGGACTGCTCCTTATCTACGGGCCCACCGGTGCGGGCAAGACCTTCCTGCTCGACGCCATGAGCTTCGCGCTCTACGGCAAAGTGTCGGGCAACCGCGAAGAAGACTCCCTCAAATCCCAACACGGCGACGAACGAGCCATCCCCCGCGTCAGCCTTACCTTTAGCGCCCAAGGTCAGCGGTACCGGATCGAACGCACTGCCACGTGTCAAGTTCCCAAAACTAAGGGCACCGGGGTCACCACCAAGCAAGGCAAAGTCAGCCTGGCACGGATCGACAGCGGCGAATCCGTGCCCATCGCCTCATCGATCAAAGAGGTGCTGCTCGAAATCACGGGGCTGGTTGGCCTTACTGCCGAGCAGTTTCAACAAGTCGTGCTGCTCCCCCAGGGTAAATTTCAACGGGTCCTGCAAGCCGACTCCAAAGAACGCGAGACGCTGCTCAAGACCCTGTTCGATACCGACCTGTACCAACGGGTCACCGAATGGCTCGTCGATCACGCCCGAGCCGCCCGAGCCGGCGTGTACGACGAACAAGACGCCCTCAAAGTGTTTTGCGACCAAGCCGCGCACGTATGGGAACCCTTTGCTGTTTCCGGCGACGAAACCGAGCCCGCCGAGCCTGACGAAATTACCGAACAAGGCGACATCGATCGACTCGTCACCGAGATGGCTGCGATCGTTACCGGTGCCGACGGCGCACTAACCACCGCCGACGCCCAACGTAACACCGCTCGCCAGGCCAAAACCGCGGCCGATGCTGTCGCCCTTCTATGGCTCCGACAGACCAACACGCGGCAGCAACTCGACAAACTTAAACAACACGCTCCTGCCATTGCTGCCCAACGATCCCGCCTCGATCTGGCACAGAAGGCCGAACAACTTCGCACTAGTCTGCGCGCCGAACACGATTTGAAAGCCGCGGCCGCCGCTGTGACCGACCAGGTCGGCGCCACGTTGACCGCTGCTACCCAAGCCCGTGATCAGGGCCTAGCGCTGCCTCCCGACGCGGCCGCTATCGATCTAACTTCGGTGCCCAAAGCCCCGGCCATCACGGCCGCGCTCACCAAGTTGGCGGCGCACCAAACGCGTCTCGAAGACCTGAGCGTCCACGAGCAGACGGCTAGCAAAGAAGACTCCAAAGCCACCGAGGCTGCTAGTCAGCAAGCCCAGCACACCAAAATCGTTACCAAACACGGCGCCGAGATCAAGTCACACCAAACAGCGCTCGGCACACTCGCTCCACAACTAGCGCAGGCCCAGAGTGCCGTCGACCAGTTGCCCGGGTTCCGCGCAACTGCATCGCAAACGGCTTCGGTCGCCACTGCGGTCGACCAACTCGTCAAGGCCCGGGCCACGCACGCCGACGCCACGGGTGCGGCCACCCAAGCTCGTCAACAGGCCCTGGATCAGCGCGGTGCAGCACAAGATCTTCGCCAGAATTATCTCGACGGCATCGCCGCCACCTTGGCTAGTCAACTTGGCAATGACCAAGCCTGTCTGGTGTGCGGTTCAACCGATCACCCCAGCCCGGCTATCCCCGCCGACGACGCCACTACCAAAAAGGCTGTCGATACTGCCACCACCGTGGCCGACCAGGCCGACACCGTGGCCCAAGCGGCCGAATCTGAGGCAACCGAGGTTGCGCAGGTGGTGGCGACATTAGAAGGTCAAGCTGGCGATGGCCCACACGACCCGGACATCGCCCGCCAGCAGGCCGTTATTGCCGCTAACGCGCTCGCTACCGCAACAGCGCAGGCCGAATCGGTGCCAGGAATAACCGACAAGATCGCCGCACTCGACGACCTCGTCACCAAACTTCAGGCCGACGTTCTCACCGCCACCTCCGATTCCGAAGCCGCGGCAATCGCGGCCAAGACCCATGCCGATCGGGCCGCAGAAAGCCGCCGCAAAATCGTGGCCGTACTAGGCGAAACCGTCACCCCTGCCGCCGCTTTACAAAGCCTGGCCCCTCTCGTCGAGGCGCTTCAAGAATTGGCCAAGTGCACCGGTGCCATAGCCGAAGCCGACACCAAGCTGCTGGGTGCCCAGACGCACCTAACCAACGAACTCAAGGCCTCGCCGTTCGACGACAAAGCCAGCGTGGTCGACTCACTCCTTGACGACGGCACCCGCAAAACTATGGCGGCCGACATCACCCAGCACGAGACCGAAACTCTCAAGCAGCAAGGCATTCTCGAAAGCCCCGAGCTCGCCGGCCTGCCCGAGTTACAACCCGCCACCACCGCGACCGATGAAGCAGTCACCCAGGCCGAAACCAACCACACCGCCGCGGTCAAGTACCAGAACTCTGTGATGTCAGCGCAGCGCGAACTAGTTCGTCTCCGCGACCTTCACAAGGCTGGCGACATTGCGCTGGCCGACCGCCGAGCCGCCGCCGATCTCGCCAACACCGTGGCCAACCGGTGCGACGGCAAGCTGGGCGACAAGATCTCGTTGCAACGCTGGGTGCTGGCTGCGTATCTGGCCGAGATCTGCGACTACGCCAACACCCGTCTCGGTGTCATGACCTCGGGTCGCTACCAATTAGCCGTTCACAAAGGCGGCGAACGGCACGGCAAACAGGCTGGCCTCGGACTACGAGTCATCGACGCCCATACCGGCGACGAACGCGAAGTTTCCTCCCTGTCGGGAGGCGAGACCTTCCAAGCATCACTGGCCTTAGCCCTCGGTGTCGCCGACGGCGTCCAGGCCCATAGCGGCGGCCTCCAACTTGAAACCCTGTTCATAGACGAAGGCTTCGGCACCCTCGACTCCGAGAGCCTGCAACTGGCCATGGACGAACTCGATCGTCTCCGCGAAGGCGGCCGCACCGTCGGATTAATCAGTCACGTCGGCACACTGAAAGAACGCATCCGTTCGGGCATAGAAGTCACCAAGTCTGAAGAAGGATCAACCGTGAAGATCCAAGCCCCGGCCATGCCATGACCATCACTCTTACTGATTACGAACAATCTTTGCTGGACGGTTCTGCTGGCACGGGAACCGCTACGGCTATGCGTCTGGTTGTCCGACTGGGCCAGGTCATGGGCGCCACCCGGCTGCGTCCCATCGTCGGTGCCCATATTGATTCGTGTCTCTACCACGGCCAGTCCGGGCTTGATTTTGTCAACCTTCTGGTCGACGGCGAGGCTTCGGTCACAGTGCCCACCACCCTCAACGTCTCCAGCCTCGACCTCATCCATCCCGAGCTCTACCGAGGCGACCCACAAACCGGCATAGAAGCAAAAGCGCTGATGGATGCCTATGTGCAGCTTGGTTGCCAACCCACGTGGACGTGCGCCCCCTATCAGCTCGAACAGCGACCGGGCTTCGGCGAGCACGTGGCGTGGGCCGAATCAAACGCCATCGTGTTCGCCAACTCGGTACTAGGCGCTCGCACCCACCGCTACGGCGACTTCATCGACATAGCCGCCGCCGTCACTGGTCGCGTGCCCGATGCCGGTCTTCATAACGATGCCAACCGGCGAGCCTCACTAATCGTTGATGTTGCCGAACTCCCCACCGATACCGACGCCGTGTTCCCCGTGCTCGGCCACTTCCTAGGTGGAGTCGTCGGCCGCCATATTCCTGCCATTGTGGGGTTGCCCGCCACAACCACCGAAGATCAACTCAAAGCCCTGGGCGCCGGGGCTGCATCGTCGGGAAGCCTGGCAATGTTCCATGCGATCGGCATCACCCCCGAGGCCCCGACCCTTGAAGCCGCTTGCGGCGACCGCGTCGTCACCAACCGCATCACCGTTACGGCCAACGATCTGATCCAAGCCCGCGACGAACTGTCCACCGCTACCGGCACCGAACTGGCCACCATCAGTCTGGGGACACCGCACTACTCGATCACCGAAATTGGCCGTCTGGTCGAAGCCCTGGCGGGACGTGCCATCCATCGATCGATCCACATGTATGTCTCCACGGGACGCGATGTCCTCAACGAGGCGGGGCTGCGGGGTTGGACGAAATCGCTAGAAGCAGCCGGCGTGCAGTTCGTCACCGACACCTGCACCTACATCACCCCCATCATCGAACCCAATGTCGGGACGGCGATGACCGACTCCGCCAAGTGGGCCTACTATGCGCCCGGCAACATCGGCGTCGAGGTCATCTTCGGCGCCCTGCAGGAATGTGTCGAGTCCGCTGTTGCCGGTCACCTCGTTCGTATCCCGGAGCTCTGGTCCGATGTCTAGTCGCGACCTACCCGTAACCGTCGTGGTGAACGGATCGGCCACTGGCCCGGCCCTCGTGCTCGATGAACCACTCAGCCTGTGGGGTGGACTCGACGCCGAAACCGGTCTCATTACCGATCAACGCCATCCCCAATGTGGCCAATGCGTCACCGGGACCATCGTCGTAATGGATGCCGGCCGCGGTTCCAGCTCCGCATCATCGGTGTTAGCCGAAGCGGTCCGCCTGGGAACCGCCCCGGTCGGATTCGTGATGGCCGACGTCGACGAAATCGTGGCTTTGGGGTCACTAGTAGCCGAAGAAATCTACGGCACTGTTACGCCAATTGTCGTCGCATCAACTACCGACACGTCAACTATTTGCACCGGCAACACCATCAGCATCGACAGTGCAACATTGCGGCTGCTTTAGCGGCGGTTGAGCAGTACCACAGGGATTTCGCGGTCACCAGCAGAAGTCTCGTACTCGGCAAACTGTGCCATCGCGGCCTTCTGGGCTTCCCAGATGGTCGAACGTTGTTCACCGGCAGCAACCGATGCGGCTACCGCGATAGTTTCGGAGCCAACCTCAATCGTGGTATCGGGATTAGCGACCAGGTTGTGATACCAAGCGGGATGCGTCGGAGCGCCGGCCTTACTGGCGAAAATGGCCCAGCCACTATCGAGTTGTTGATACACAAGCGGGCTAACTCGCTCGACGCCACTCTTGGCACCAACGTTATGCACCAAAATCATCGGAGCGCCCTCAAACGGGCCACCGACTTGACCATCGTTGGCACGAAACTCTTCGATGACTCCCTGGTTAAATGCTTCCAAGTCAAATTCTTGATCACTCATTGCTGCCTCCGTGGCATTCGAACTGTTGACCATCCTTTGTACACGGTTCGGCATTGCTATGAGTGCTCGTTACTGAACCACCACGATTAGCCCACGCCTAAACGGCGGTTCCAGTAGGCCAGTTAGTCACCTATGCGACGTTAGTGCACCGGGTCCTTGTAGAACTCAACGTGAAAGCTGACGTCGCCAACCGGGGCAACGTGGTGCAATCGTGAAGGCGGGATCACCATTGATTCACCGGCCTGGAGACGATGGGCAATTCCGTCGTCCTCAAACGTGAAATCGAGCGTTCCTGATCCAACTACGGCCAGGCCCCAAACTCCAATTGCCACGCGATGGGCGTTCAACAAGGCTTTGGGCACGCTGTGTTGATCGAACTCGGGCGTAGAACGGACGAGTTCGAAGCCATCGGGGATCTGCGGGGAAACAGTCACTTTTTTATTGTGGCAGGGCAGGGCGCTGTTGAATAGGGACCTTTGTTACCCACCGAGCAAACGGGTGAACCAATTGGATTTCGGCGAATCGGTCAGGCCGCAGCCGCAACGGTCCGCAACGGCGACATCGCCAAGTACTTGATCGACATGGGCTCCGCATCCCGCCCAGGACGGCTTACGGCAGGTGTTACACGTTGTTCTTTTACACATGCCAACCAGCTTAGCATATTTGTACGTACAATTGACTACCCACAATTACCGGGACTTATGTCCTAAATGCGGGCCGCAAGGTTTCCCGTCGATGCTTTGTCCGTACAATATGTATTGATGGACGCAACCCAAGTCACCACCTTCTTCGGACTGATCCTTATTGGCGCGACCATCGGCATGCTCGTAGCCCTCACCCAAGCCTCATTGCGGCGTTCCCTGGCCGAGTCGGGGACCGAACTTGTCGCAATTGTGGCGGTTGGAGCGACCCTCGGGAGCCTCTATCTCAGTGAAGTCGCCAACTTCGTTCCCTGCGAATTGTGCTGGTTTCAACGCATCGCTATGTACCCCATCGCCCTGATCGCAACCATCGCCGCACTACGACGCGACCGGGCCATCCTTCCGTACACCTTCGCCCTGTCCCTCATCGGTCTTGGCATCTCGATCTACCACATCCAACTGCAACACTTCCCCGATCAAAGTTCATTTTGCGAAGTTGCCAATCCGTGCACCAGCCAATGGGTCGAGGCCTTTGGCTGGATGACCATCCCCCAAATGGCCGGAATTAGCTTCGCTTTGATCGCCACCATTTCAGCGCTAGCCATTCGGTCGCTACCCGAGCCAAAGGATTTATCGTGAGCAACAAACCCAACTACAAGGGTCAAACAACACCGCACCACCAGCCACCAAAGAAGCCCCTTTGGCAATCGCCTCTCCTATGGGTTCTCGCCGTAGTTGGCATTGCCCTGATCTTCACCGTGATCTTGTCCGTGGGTGACGATTCATCCGATGATGCGGCACCCGCCGACGCGCTCCAAACGGGATTTGCTGAGATCATCGGCAACGCCCTCCCCGCCCTTGATCAGCCCGACTCGGCCCTGGGCCAGACCGCCCCAGCCATATCCGCCCAAACCTTCGCGGGCGACCGGCTACAAATCGGCAATGACGGCACAGCACGGCTCTACGGATTCTTTGCCCACTGGTGCGGACACTGCCAAAAAGAAATCACCGCAACCGTCCAGTGGTTAAGCGCCAACGACCTACCGTCCGGCGTCGAAATCGTGGCCGTTTCCACCGCCGTCGAGTCATCGGCGGACAACTACCCGCCGTCAGAATGGTTCGCTCGCGAACAATGGCCCACCACCGTCGTCATGGACAATAGCGACAGCACACTTGCCACCGGTTTCGGACTTACTGCCTTCCCCTACTGGGTAGCCGTTGATGCCGACGGCAATGTTGCCGCCCGGACAACGGGCGAACTCACCACCCAAGCATTCGAAGACCTTCTAGCCTCCATCACTCCGTAAGAAAAGATCCCCCTTGAAACTCCTGACCACCCTCATGAAGGACCTCGGTTTCACCAACGTCGCCGAAATTTATGGCGGAACCAATGCTTGGTCAGCCGCAGGTCTGCCCCTCAGCTAACTGGCTAGTTAACTACCGGCTTCCTGCACAATTTTGGCCAACGAAGCCAAGTTTTTGTGCCAAATACGGCGCAAGATCTTGGCCCCAATAAAACCGCCGATGGGTCCACCCAGCCACCACGGAAACTTCAGATCCTCGCCCCACGAGAATGTGGTTTGGTTATGACCCTCCGATACCAACGTAAAGCGGCCCGTCCCGGTCACCAACCCGACATGGCGTACCCCCATGGCGTCACCGGGTTCCCACTCGGTGATAGTCATCTTGTCGGTCAAGCGAATTGGGCCAACCTTGGTAGGGACGGTAAATGTCGTCCCCACCCCCTGGGTCTGCTCGGAGGTAATGATGATGTCGGTGGCATCGTCCATCCAGTCCTTGTGCGATTCAATATTTTCGACCAACTCCCACACGCGGATAGGCGTGGCATCGA
>Ga0115000_10003283_pt1 | contig 13561 bp, 18 predicted proteins | sample ArcticOcean_MG_C_6_FD_89690 | JGI IMG/M metagenome (GOLD analysis project Ga0115000, IMG submission 89690) | Marine microbial communities from western Arctic Ocean - ArcticOcean_MG_CB8_128 | ecosystem: Environmental > Aquatic > Marine > Oceanic | place: Arctic Ocean: Canada Basin | collected...
CCCACTATCTATGCACTTGATAAGTGGGATTTGTTTAAAAGAGATAAATTAGAATTTATTCGGTCATGTTCGGTGGATAAAGTTAAAATACTTGTTGATTTCATCAATGAATGTAAGGTGGACTGAAAATGAAGTGCGAAGTATGCGAAGGAACATTTGAAGGCAAAGGTTACAGGTTTGAAACAGACCCTAAAGACGCAACCTTTGAGCGAGTAGTGGCTTACAAGAAGTGCAACCTTTGTGGGGCAGGTATGGTGCTTTATCATCCCTATATGCCTATCCATGAACATGAAGAAGAAGAAGAACAGTGAACCATTAAATACTGTTTAAGAGTATTCTTTATTATGGAAGACCCTATTCAATGTGATGGTTGCGAGATGAAGAGATTAAGTTTGTCATTATCAACAAGTCTTCAACACAGCACAGGTTTCTTTTGTAATGATTGTAAGGCCACCCCGCCTATTTGCCGTTCATGTGACAGTTCAAATGTTAGGGCGGATGCTGATTTTGGTTATGATTATGAGTCTTGTTATGATTGTGGTTATACTATTGAATCTATTACTAATGTTGATAAGATACCGGCTCGTTTGAAGGGTGTAATATCCGAAGAGGCTATGGCTTTTATTTACGCACCCGAAAATCGTGAAATAAGCATTTGGATTAAAGAAGTAAATAAGCCTAAAGTATAAATACTTGTTCAAACAACCTATAATTGCTCAAAGCGACCTGCCTCCGTTTCGGCGGATGGTGGTTTGTTGAGGGTGTTGGCATTAAAGAGGTGAACTCCATCTCCTGTGGTGTAGGATTCGTTCTTACTACTGCCGACGGTTGCCTAAAGGGTTTCGTTCCCCTATCCCCGCCGTCGTCTTTGGATTAAGAAGTATTAGATAAAGAAAGACCTAATAATATATTAGTGGTATTAATTATGGCGCAAGAAAAGACCCCCACTAAAATACTCATTGATTCGGGATATTTTGTTGGTCGTCAAATGAAGCATTGGAGTCCGAGAGGAACTTTGCGTCGTGCATATAATCAATATAAATCTAATAAATTAAATTGGTTTCAATATCAATATCGTGCTAAAAAGGCAGTAAATGGCGACATAGGTTATTGTCAAGTAGTAATGTCAAGGATGAAGACTAATCCTAAATATGATAAGACTTGTGAGGCGATTCTTTGTTTTGATGGTGTTAAAGGCCGTCAATTAAGGGGTAATCTCTTTGATGATTACAAATCCGCAAGAAACAAGGGTCTTGAAGTCAAAGCAAGTGAACATGAAGGACAAGACACAAGAGATATATTTACAAAAGTCGGATTTGAATTAGATGAGTTATCAGTGCGTTGGTCTTATCTTTATGATGAAAACAAAGAAGCCGATGATTTATTGGCGGAATTAACAATGAAGTATTTATTACAAGGTTACAATGTAGTTATTCTTTCTGCCGATACTGATTTATTCCAAATGTTGCGTTATCCAAATGTAAGACTACATAATTTTAGAAAAGAAATTACTGCCGAAGAAGTTAAGGAATTGACAGGAGTTACGGTTCATCAATATGCGGATTGGAAATCTTTAGTGGGCGATACATCGGACTCCATACCGGGAGTTCCGGGGCTTGGTAAGTCAAAAACGACAAAATTATTAAAAATACATGAGAATTTAGAAAACATACCTCTTGATGAGTTTAGGGTTTATTATGCAAAGTCGCCTGTTGAATTAGCGACCAAGACAAGAAGCGTAAGAGAAGAAAACGGTTGGAGTATTTCTAAATGTAAGACAGAATACGGTTCGGCATGGGTTTCTTTAGAAAATGGTGAAGGTGTTAAAATGAATAGTGAACAGGTAAGAAAATTGACTCAAGCCTTTGACATTTCGGGATTTTTGATATTTGATGATTATTACAACAAGGCTTTAATGTGGAAGCGATTAGTAAGACTTCCTTTTGGTGACGGACAGCCCGAACTCCCGAAAACTGTAATTTGATTACCCTAAAAAGGCAAAAAAGGCAAAGTTATAAATAATAGGGCTACATAAGGAGTAGTTATGGCGATTATGAGCGACCACCAAGATAATGTCCATCGGACTTATGATAGGTCTTGGGATGAAATAGAAGTAATGCTTGACAAGGCGGAACGCAAATTAAATTATCATCTTGTGCAAATGGATATGCAACCTCCAAAATCAAAAAAGTGGGTAGGTCACGCTCGTAATTTTAAAGCACTTCAAGGAGTAGTAAAAACACTAAGATGGACTCTTGGTGAAAAAGGCATTACTGACCCGCTTGAGTAAGTCTTTAGATAATTGAAACAATAATATATAATTGTGGCTAAAGAATCGCTACTAAAGACGAACTGCGGAAACAAAGTAAAGTCGGAATCCGAAAGGAAAATAGACAATTGGTTATACCGTAATGGTTGGATTTCAATTTATGAGCCTTCGCTAAAAATTCATAAAGGTAAAGTAATCCATCCCGATTGGGTATTACTGCCTCAAAATGGTATTACTAAGCCTGTAATCATTGAGTATTGGGGCTTGTCTGTATTGAAGCCTAATGCGGCATATTGGGCGAAACAAGTTCAACCTAAGTATGAAGCAAAAAGAAAGAAAAAGGAGTTATTTTATAATAATACTCCCGATTATCATTATATTGGTTTAACGATGCCGGATTTGACGGATTTGGATTCTATTTTAGGTGTAGCACTTGATTTTTTAATTATAGAATAGCCGCATCCGCATTCAAAACAACCATCTTTTAAATACATGGTGCGCTGTCCGAACTTTGTTGAGCAAGCAGGACATATCATTCTTCTTCACCGATACTTTCTTTGTATTCTTCCCAAGTTATTTTTTCTCTTTGGGATTTCAAATCTAAATAATTGGCATAGTCCTCATCATATTCACCTTCAAGAATTTCGTTTTCTTCTTCTTGTAACAAAACAATTTTGAAAGCACTTCTCCAACGATGTCCCATCTCCATAAGGCTTGACAAAATATGGTAAAGCATTCTATGTTGCATTTCGCCATCTTCACTTACTAATTTAATTGCTTCTTCAAGTGTATGTTCTTCAATTCTAAATTCGTCGGTCATTGACTCACCAAACACCTATTGTTTTTACAAGTATTTAATGGTTAAGATAGAAAGATATAAATAGAGAGTTTCACTATCTAAGTCTATGCCATTTTTTAATCAAACACCGCAAAAAATAAAAAAAGAGGATTGCCCCCATGCAATTAAAAAATTGGAGAAAAATAATGATTCTTATGATATAATTTGTATGTCTTGTGGTCTAATTCGGTCTTGAAACCAAACCATTAGATATGCCTTAAGACAAGTATAGACTAATGTTTTCTGTAATTGTTGATTCTAATGAGGGTGATTTGTTACCACCGATGGTTCATGCAGAAGAAAAGAGAAGATTAGAAGTGGGCGATATTTTAATTCAAGATAATGATGGCTCTAATACTTGGATTTTTGAAAGAAAGACTTGGGGAGATGGATTGAATGCTTGGAAGTCTAAGAGGCTACAAGACCAAATTAGCCGCATGATAGAATTACATGATAATTATGCTTTAATTGTTGAGGGTCGCCCAAGTGATTTTTACGCACCTAATCCCGATGATTGGGGGCATTTTAGGAGTTTCTTGAACAGGGTTTCTGTTGAAGTATGTCCTGTTGTATTTACAGATTCAATAATGGAGACTGCTCGTTATATTAATGCTTTCAAGTTAAGGTTGGAGGATGATACGCAAGGACACTTTGTTCGGCCTGTAACTGCGGTTAAATCAAGTAGGAATGCACATCACAACCTCTTACAAGCGTTCCCCGGAATTGGAAGGGAGAAAGCGAAAAAGATTTACGAATTATACCCTAATTTAAAGACCATGATGAATACTTGGAGTCATGCTAAAGATGAAGGAGTTATTAAGGGTAAAACTTGGATTAATGTTGAGGCATTTTTGAATAAGTCATGGGGTTCTCAAAGTGAAAAGCCTTTGATTAGAGAGAGAAAGCGAAGTGAAACTACGCAAAGGTCATTGGATTGGTGGGAACAAGTATGAAAGCGGAATTAGATGTTAAATTAGCGAAGGCGTTTGTAAAAGTTATGGAGAATACAAACGACATGGCATTAATTTTCTTTGAAGAAAGTGGTTTGCGAACAAAAATTATGGATTCAAATGGTTATAGATTACTTGACTTAAGAATCCCTTCGGAAAATATGATTTCTTATGAGTTCACCGAATCAAACCCTGTTGAGTTTGGTATTATTGTATCACATATTAAAGACATGACTAAAGGAATGACGGTGAAAGACAAACACACATTAACTCTTGATTATGATTTAGAAAGTCCGACATGGTTAAATTTAGAATCATGTGGAGTTAAAAGAAAGTTAAGGCTTTTGAAAAGTAGTATGATGAAGCGTCACAAGACTCCGACATTAGAATCTTTATGGTCTGCTAAAATCCCCTATAAATCGGTAAAGTCTTTTTTGACAAGTATTGGAAAAACAGAAATCTTTTCATTGATGGTATCTTCGGAGGACTTTTCTTTTAATGCTAAGACTGATGATGGAGTAATGGAGTCCGACTTATCGGAAATTGACCTTCATTTTGATACAAGCGACGGAGAATCTCAAGAGATTATTTTAGGAACAGATAATTTTAATAAATCTATATCAACAAGTGGTTCAAAGACAGAATTATTTGTTAAAGGTGGCGATTCAAGCACACCATTAGAATTAGAATGGATATTTGAAGGTGTGAATATCAAATCGTGGGTAGCAACAAGACAACAAAATTAAGAGGAATAATTATGGAAACCAAAAGAAGAAACAAAAAACCAAATATGTTTGAAGCAAGTAAAAAAGTAATGGGTGTTATGGAAGAATTAACGGCTCGGCAAATTATTGTTCGGTTGAAGGACACAGGAAGAAAGGAAGTTCCGACTCCAAGACAATTAGCACAGATTTTCCGTAATGATACACAAATTGAAGTAATAAAGTCCCCATCTAAGAAAGATGAAACGATGTTCCGTAAGATAGAAGACCTTAATATCTAAATGGGTCTTGAAACCAAAAAAGTAATACTATGTGAAGCATTAGATAGTCCTTAAAACAAAGACTACTTCGTTGAAGGTGAGGCCATGAGTAATTTTAAATTATCGGAAAACTTTGTATCTAAATACAAGAGAAAGAAAGCCCCATTTGGCTTTAATGGATTGGGCGAATTAGTTTATCAAAGGACTTATTCTCGTTTGAAATCCGATGGTAAAAATGAACAATGGTGGGAGACGGTTCAAAGGGTTGTTGAAGGAACTTTTAATATGCAAAAGAGGCATATTGATGCACACAGTCTTGGTTGGAACGCTTGGAAAGCGCAACATTCGGCGCAAGAAATGTATGACCGTATTTTTAACATGAAGTTTTTACCGCCGGGTCGTGGACTTTGGGCTATGGGAACTGCGATTACAGAAGAAAAGAAATTGTTTGCGGCATTAAATAATTGTGCATTTGTTTCAACAGAAGGTATGAGTAGTGAATTTTCTAAACCATTTTGTTTCTTGATGGATGCTTCTATGCTTGGAGTAGGTGTCGGATTTGATACAAAGGGTGCAGGTCAAATGATGATTAAAGGACCCAATGATGCAAGAAAGGTTGAAATGATAACTATTCCCGATACAAGGGAAGGTTGGGTTGATTCATTGAGAACATTACTTGATTCATATTCAATGGGAACTGCAAAGGTTGATTTTGATTATACAGAAATAAGGGCAGAAGGAGTTCCAATTAAAGGTTTCGGTGGTGAATCAAGTGGCCCACAGCCATTAATTGAATTACATAATACCACAAGAACTATTTTAGATACAGAAATTGGACAGCCAATTAGTATTACTTCAATTGTTGATATTATGAATCTAATTGGTAAGTGTGTTGTTGCAGGGAATGTTCGCAGAACTGCGGAAATTGTTTTTGGAGAACCCGATTCCGAAGAATACTTAGACCTTAAAAATTATGAAGTGAACCCACACCGAGCCGAATATGGTTGGACTTCAAACAATTCAATTTTTGCTAATTTAGGGATGGATTATGAGCCTTCTGCTGAAAGAGTTCGTTATAATGGAGAACCCGGTTATGCTTGGTTAGAGAACATGAAAGACTATGGGCGTATGGCGGATGCACCAAATTACAAAGACCATAGAGCAAAAGGTGGTAATCCTTGTTTAGAACAAACCCTTGAGTCTTATGAATTATGTTGTCTTGTTGAAACATTCCCTAATAATCACGATTCATTAGAAGATTACAAAACTACACTAAAGTATGCTTATCTTTATGCAAAGACTGTTACTTTAGGTAAAACCCATTGGGCTGAAACAAACCGAGTTATGCTAAGAAACAGAAGAATTGGATGCTCAATGTCGGGAATTGCTCAATTTGTTGCTAATCGTGGCGTAGGGGTGCTAAAAGATTGGATGGATGCAGGTTATCCACATATACAAACATTAGACGAACAATACTCCGATTGGATGGCAATTCCCCGTTCAATCAAGACAACAAGTATCAAGCCATCGGGAACTGTTTCATTACTCGCAGGTGCAACACCGGGAATTCATTTTCCCGAATCCCGATATTATATTAGGCGCATGAGGTTGGGTATTAACAGTAATTTACTTCCTGCATTAGAAAAAGCAAATTATCACATTGAACCTGCTTTTGGCTCGGAAACTACAACATTAGTAGTATCAATCCCTGTTGATATGGGTGATGGCGTAAGGACTCTTGGTTCGGTATCTATGTGGGAACAATTATCATTGGCGGCATTGGCTCAAAAATGGTGGGCGGATAATCAAGTTTCTTGCACAGTTACTTTTGACCCCGAAACCGAAGGTTCTCAAATTGCTAATGCTTTAGATATTTACCAATACCAATTAAAAGGTATTTCTTTCTTACCTAAATTAGAATTGGGTGCATATCCTCAAATGCCGTATGAAGAAATTGATGTTGAAACTTATAATACTATGAATGATTCAATAGGCAAATTGTCTTTTGGAAGAATTAAAGGTGAAGAAGTTATCATTGAAAGGTTTTGCGATAATGATGTTTGCGACTTAGATTTCAATGCGAATCCTACCGAAGAAGAGACTAAAACACAATAATGTTTAAGTAGTAGTGGTTCATGCGTTGTAACATGAACGCAAACATTGAAGCCGAACTTGCCCGAAAAGATACATCATACTCATGGGAACTATCTTATGACTCAACCACACAGTTTCCATTTGGTGATGCACCAAAGGCTACTCTATGGATGGCAATTACTAATGCTAATGATGCCCTCAATAGTTTGAAAGAAGAAGAAGATTTTGATGAGGATTCATACTCATCACCCGAAATCACCATTAATCGCTACATTGGCGGAGAATATGATGCAGATGGCCGTTTTACTAATTATGAAAGAGATGGCGAGGTTGATTTTTACAACGAAGTGGAAGAAGGCGGTTTCGGATTTGATGATTTTGAAGAAGTTATTGCGTGGGCAGAATCCCTATGGGATAATAAGGACTTTGATGCACAACAAGTAAATGTGATGGCTTATATTGCTTACTGCAACAAACTAAAAGAAGCAAAAGTCGGCATTTATGCAAACGCTTAGATAGCGAGAAAGGCTAATCAAAGTTATGTCCGGTTCTTGCGGTTGTGAAAACAGCAATTGTAAGTGTGCTGAATCATTCTCCGCCTCCGTAGTTAATAAAGGTAAAGTGCCTCAAGGTGCTATTGCTAAGGCCATGATGAATAGGGCTATGATAACTCAAGTTTCTATTGAATCAGTTATTCAAGAATTAGAAAACAAAGTTAATTTAGGACTTATTAGTGAAGACGAATTAATGAAGTCATTGAAAAAGAAATTCGGTGCTGAATATGACATACAAGTATTCAATTCTCGCTATGGCGGTAGTGATTGCGGGAAGTGTGGTGGCAGTCATAAAGGTATTTGCCCCGACTATGGCGAAGAAGATGAATATACTAAATGCACCGATTGTAAATGGGGTTCAAGAACAGGTAGTGAATTTCACCCGCAAAATCGTGTTATTGAATGGTGTCCACCTTGTAAAAAGGAAAATGAAAGATATTGGAAAGAAAATGCAGAACGAATCCGATTAGAGAAGGAACGGGAGGAACAAGAAGAACGGGATTTCCAAGAATCCGAAAAATATAGTCGGGAACAGGGTGATATTTGGGAAGATAGATACCTCGCAGAATCAAACACAGGACAAGTTAAAGAATATATGGAAGAATTACCGTTCCCCGATGGCTCAAATCAAATAGAGTTAGATATTTATTTATTCAAAAATGGGAAAAAAGTTCTAACTCCTGTTACATTAGGGAGTCATTATGACCATTACACAGACTTCAACACATTAACTTATTATGTGGTTGCGTATGGTGATGATTGGAAACAATTGATTCATAAGAAAGATGAAAAAGAAATAAGAAATTATTTTGATGGATGGTTAGAAAGAATGGATGTCCCTAAGCATAAATTGGAATTTAGATGGGATTTTGACGATAATTACGACGATACAGATGAAGATAATGGGGATGTTTGTTGGCTTATCATAAGTGGCATATCACGACAAGAAGAAAAATTATGGCAATCTCTATGGGAAAATAACTCCCGAAAAACAGGTTCTTGTTCACATGACGATTTTGAAATAGAAACCATAGAAAAAGATGGTTCGGATTATTTACTCACATTTAAGTGTTTGGATTGTAAAAAGGTAGGTTCAACAAGTGCTAAATTACCCGATAGTGGATGGATGAGTTAATATGAAGTCTTTAGAATCCACTATTAATTCTGCGGAGGAACGGGCCGACACTGTTCAATTTTTATGTGCCATGTCAATCCGTAGGTTTGATTGTATTATCCGAAGTGCAAAACAATTAAAATTAAAAATTAAGGAAGGTATCGCAAATGAGTAAAGAGGCAGAAAAACTTGTTGAGGAATTTTCCGAAGATTTAGCCGTAATACTTACAACATTTATTGAGGAAACTCAAGATGCTAAAATAGTAATTGCGAGAATAGAAACAGAAGTGAGTCGGTTAAAGGATGATATTGGCGGTTTAAACAAAATCATTCGTGATGGTAACGGCCAACCCCCCTTGATTACCCGTATTGCGGTCTTAGAAGAAAAAATAGCCGAGATTAAATCCCATATTGAATCAATTGAGAATGAGTCTGTTGAATCTAAAAGAATGCGTTGGGAGTTTTTGTTAGCGGCAATACCCGGTCTTTTGGCATTATTGCTATAAAATTGCCGTTATTTTAGTAACTGCATGGGACAATGGACAAGATAATCAAAGTCCCCACAATCAAAAAAGGTCTTGAAGCCAAGATATAGATAGATAAAGAAATAAGTTATTTATATGCCCTATTCCGACCCCGAAAGAAAGAAGGAGTATATGAAAAAGTATAATCCGAAGTATTACAAAGGCAATACAAAGAGAATTGTATTAACTAATACAAAGCGTAAAAAGACTTTACGCCAACAAAAGAAGGATTTTATTTTATCATCCGTCAATTATTCTTGCCCTCATTGTTTAGGTGATGGTGTCTTGACAGTTCGTTTTGCCGGTGATGGAAACTTGTATGACTTTTCTTGGCAACAAATAAAACTTTCATTAACTAATGGTTTGATTGACATATATTGTAGCACTTGTCATAAGATAGGAAGACCCGAAGACAACCATTGATATTAGATAATAAGAGCGACAACCTATAAATATGTGGCGACCAATAATTCTTATTGTAGGAATTATCGTTTTGTTATCCAATAAGAAAAAAGTCTTTGGTGCTGAACCTTATGATAGAATGGGTTCTTATACAGATGAAGAATTATACAGCAATTTTAATGTGCGGCAATTAGAAGTGGCTTATATTGAATCGGTGTCTTTAGATAACCGGAACGCACAAAGAAGATTAAAGCGAGCGATTGCTTATAAAAAAGGTGAATAATATGGAAGAATTTGAAGCCCCTAAGACTTGCGGTAACTGTGGAGTATTAGGTCATAATAGGGCTACTTGCACTAATGCAACCGTTTCTAAGCCCCCTAAAGTAGCAAGTGGTAGGGTTTGTCATAACTGTGGTGGTGCGGGACATAATGTAAGGACTTGCACCCAACCAAAGTCTAATTTTACTCCTGTTGTCTCAAGCACACCTAAGAAGACAAGAAAGTGTGGTAATTGTGGAGACTTAGGACATAATCGTGCTACTTGTTTAGCAATAGGTGGAGGTGCAAAGCGAACACTGACCAAAATCGTTGATGCTACCACACCCCAAACCGTATCAGTAGTTCCCGAAGTAATTTCAACCCCTGCAAACATTACGCAATCAACCACTACAAATACAATTTATGGTATTGACATTTCAAAAATGAAAGTGAAAGAGGTTCGTGGACTCCCCCAATATGAAACCGCTAAAGGAACATTTATCTTCTTCCCCGAAATCAATGTAACTCGTCAAGAAGCATTTATGAATACTATAAGAAGGATTGGAGAAGTAGTTAAGCAAAGAAATGTGAGCGACCCTTCGTTGAAATTGGTTTTTAAGTATAAAGAAATTGGGCGAGAATCGCAAATTGTTCCGAGAAAATATGAATCTTATGCAAGAAGTGGTTCATTACCCGGCTCATATTTAAAAGGAAGTTCTTATTATTGGGACTTAATTACTTACAAGATTGAGCATTCGGAATTTGAAGACCCTAAATTTGAATATATTGGTAAAATTCAATTAACCGATGGTGGGAACGGACAAGCAAATGGTAATTGGGAGTTCTTTTCTTCTATGATTTATCGTGACGACCAAGCCCATCCACATTATGAAGAATATGACGACATTGATGCGGCATTAGACAAAAAATTAGCACCTCAAATAGATAAATATATGAAGATTTTTGCGAAAAGAAGTGATGTGAAAGGTAATAGGCAATTCCCACAAGGACAAAATGATAAGGATAGTAAGCAAGAGTATAAAGGAAATGCTATTTGTTTTAAGTGTAATCCTCTTGGCGACGATAGGTGGCGACAAAGTGCTGATATGTTTATGACAACCGAAGACATACCAAGTTATAAGATTGGTCAATTAGGTTATGATGGTGGTTTTAGGTCAATTCCCAAAGGAACTCTTATTCCTTTAGGTGGCGGTTGTGAGTTCTCGGTGAATCCAATTGATGTTGAATTGTTGGCATCTTTATATGGAACTTCAAGAGTAAGGTCACAATATCAAAATCAGTGGCAAAATCCATTGGGTCAAAGTGGATGGGGTTTCAAGGTTATGGATATGAACACTTATATGACAAGAGTATTTGGTTATTATAACAAAAAATTAGACCTTGTTGTTAATGAAGCATTAGAATACAAAAACACAAGGAGAAGAAGTAGTTATAGAAATGATAACTTAACTGACTTAAAAGAATTTCAATTACCCGATTCATTAGTTATGGTTGGTGGTATTTCTTACAAAGCACTTAATCCGTTTAAATTAAATAAATTGATAGATGGGGCGGAAAATTACGATTATACTATGAAAGAGGAACTTAAAAAGGTTCAAACTAATTTCATGCGAAAGGCATTCCCCGATACAGAAGGTTCAAAAAAGACCGGCGCAAAAGGTATATATGAAAATAGCAAGGCTCAATTCTTATTAGGTGCAAGAATGTTTAGTCATACACTTCCAAATGGTGATGAAACTTCGTGGCTACAACCCGGTAATAGGTTTTCATTAACAGGTAGCAATCCCGATGGTGGAATAGAAACCTTCTTAAACGAATATGAATCCGAGAAAGATAATCCCGAATTCTTTATTGAAGTGGAACAACCACTTTTTAATGATGATGGAGAAGCGATTAAAGACGAGGATGGAGATATTGAGACAGAAACTATCAAATTACCAAATCCCGAAAAATTAAAAGAACTTTATGCGCTTGATGGTGGAATTATTGAAATTCTAAAACCGGATGATGTGCGAAAAGATGTGGAAGATGCAATAGATTTCGTGCGAAACCTTGATGCAAATAATTTGCCTCCAATTTTATTGAAGTATTATAAAACAAATCAAATCCTTAATCCTCAACAATTGATTACTAAATTGGAGGGTGTAACGAGGTCGGATAAAGCAGGTGGCCCTAAAATTGCACAAAGTATTTGGCAAATTTACACCATACACAAATTACAAGAAAGGCGTGAAGCGTCATATGTTAAGTATCTTGAAGAAGAACAAGAGAGATTTGATGATAAATTAGGTGTTAAAACATTAAGAATTTCTTTGACTAAAGAAGAAGATGATGCGTTAGACAGTATTGGGTGGAATGATGGTGACGAATACTTTGATAAAGGCATCATTACTGATGATGAACGCAACCTTCTTGATTCATTACAGAATGGTAACACAAATCAATTACTGATGGGTGGCGGTAAGGAATCGGTATTATATTATGAAGAAAGTTCTTGGGATAAATCACTTTTTAATGATTTAAAGATTATTGTGGAAAAAATTGAGGTTGCTGATGTGGCAGAACGAGCAGTAAGAGAGAGAGCATTAGAAGTGGAGAGGTCAATTAAGAAGGTATTTAATAACCTTACAAATTATTCGTATAGTCATTATGCCCGGTCTTCTTTTAGTGGTAATCATTATTCATTAGCAGACATTACTTACGGGGAAGACTACACTAATAAAGAAATCTTTGAATTGCTTGGATTAGATTATCCATATACAGAATCCCAAATGGCAGAAATAGAAGATATTATTGAACCCACTATGTATAATTATAAATATACATTATTTACAAATGGATTATTTAAAGACATATTATTATGGAATACTTCGGTGGATAAAATTAGAAAGTATTATCAACAGAAACAATTGGCTAATATAGGTGTAGGTGTAGCCCCAACCATAGCGACAACAACAACAACAATAACTCCAACCGTTAATAGAATGAAGCGGAAAGATAGTGACGAAATGGCGCAAATGGATAGGAACTTAATGTTATCACAGAAGCAAGGATTCCCTTATACGGAAGGACATGATGTTAAAGGATATTTATTATCTGTAACTAATAAGATGTATAATCGCCCATATTATAATGATACAGTTTATGTAGGTGTAATTACTGATGGAAATAGTAATAACGACGAAAACGGCCATTATTTGAATTTCGCATTCAAAAAGTCGGAATTAGAATTAATTTTTGATGGTGGTGGTGTATTTAATTTAGGAAACTATTTAAAAGGAAAACCTGTTGAACTTAATTTTAATAGAAAAGAAAATAAAGAGATGTGGGGCCGGATGCAAAGCGTAGTAAAAGTAAGTAACATGAGAAAAATTTAACGAAATCCTTTTATACCCCTTCCGTTTAGGGTAAGACATGATGGAACACATTCTTGAAGGCTCGGCTTGCGGCAGATATATTTACGGAGTAATTTATGAAGATGGTATTGAAATTGACCGCTACATATCCGAAGACCGTATGGAAAGCAATAGGTGAGGGGATTTTACTTGCCTAAGA
>Ga0115000_10003284_pt1 | contig 13561 bp, 10 predicted proteins | sample ArcticOcean_MG_C_6_FD_89690 | JGI IMG/M metagenome (GOLD analysis project Ga0115000, IMG submission 89690) | Marine microbial communities from western Arctic Ocean - ArcticOcean_MG_CB8_128 | ecosystem: Environmental > Aquatic > Marine > Oceanic | place: Arctic Ocean: Canada Basin | collected...
CTTCTTCTTCTTCTTCTTCTTCTTCTTCTTCTTCTTCTTCTTCTTCCCTCTCTCTTTTATTCAAACGCACGCGGCGCCGCGCGCGAACTTTTGTATCGTCGCGCATAAACTGACGAGCCTAAAACTCTGCTTTTCCTTCTCCCACTCTCTTCCTCTCGGAAACGACATAACAGGGAGCGAGAAAAACGAAACGGGAACATCATGTGTCCGATGTTCTCCGAGGCGGTGCCGAAGGAGCAACGGTGCCCGGCGAAAGCGTTTGACGATCGCGACGTTGCTCGGTTCTGCGAGGCGGAAACATTTAACGAATACAATAGGCAAAAATTAGCGCTGAAAGAGAAACAGATCGTAGAGCAAGTGGAGAAAGACTTCGAGGAGCGGTTGGCGAGGGAGAAACAAAGGGCGATGGAGACGAGTTCGGCGGAGGAGAAGTTACGGTTGGCGAAGGAACACGTGATTGAGAAAGTTTTGACGTTGAGTTGCCCGAGGTGCGAACAAGCGTTCGTAGATTTTGACGGATGTTTTGCCTTAAGATGTGCGAGATGTCAGGCTGGGTTTTGCGCGTATTGTTTGGCGGATTGTGGTAGGGACGCGCACGCGCACATCGGCGGGTGCGAGTTAGGGAAGCAAGTCACAAAGTGGGCGCAGAAGAACAAGTCGACGGTAAACAACAGAGGTCATCCTCCAGGAACGTATGGAAGTCCCGCAGCGTTTGATGAGTCGCAACGACTGAGAAGATTGAGGGATTTGACCTCTTATTTCGAGCTCAAGGACGAAAAGTTCGTGACGGAAGTGTTGGACGCGTTGGAGAAGGAGTTGAAAGATTTGAACCTTACTAAGAAGGATGTTCAAAAGTCGCTCGTTGCGTTAAAGAAAAGCAGAAATAAGCCGCAGAAGAAAAAGAACGCCCGCGCGGGTGGCAGAGCACACGGTATGGGGGACGACATCCCTGCGGAACATGGCCATAATCCTTTAGATATTCTAGGTATGATGTTTGGTATCATGGACCACGCACCTGGGCGTCAACGTCAGCGAGAGCAGCAACGGATAGAAGAAGCACGCAGACGGCAAGCACTAGAAGAAGAACGAATACAACAAAGTGAAGATAAGCAGAGAAGGCTAGGCAGAATTAACGACGCGTTTGGAGCGATGAAGAAAATTCGTGATTTGGAAGGAAAGTACCAGCGAGATAAAGACGCGGCGATAAAAGCATCCTTGGAAGATTTTCGCGAGAAAGGGCGACATGAACAACCGCAAATGAGGAATAACGACAATAATAAGAACAACGAAAAACCTGGCGAAGCAGTCGTGATTGATTTAGCATCATCAGGGGAGAAACCGAATCCGAACGCCGGTAAGCTTAGAGCAGAAAGGCGAGCAAAGAGAGAACGCGAAGAGGCGGAAGCGAAGAGAAGGATAGAAGCCGCGACGAAAGATAACGTGATTGATTTGGATCTAATAGAATCGCAACAATCGCCATCGCCACCGTCTTTATTCCGAGCGAAACCATCATCCGCAAATAGAAAGCGCGCTGCGTCGCCTGTGAATAACAGAAACAGCGCGAAAAAGAAACGCGTCGCGCAACAAAGTAACGACAGCCAGGAAGCAATCGTATTAGATTGAGGAGGTTGAGGAGGAACAACGACGACAGCGATACCCACCAGAAATCGTGGTATCACACTCGTCGTCATTTTGTAACAACAGCTGCAATTCACATCACATACACACGCATTATTTAAATCGTAGAGCGCTTGCTTTAGTAAAGGTAAAGAATAAATATAAACTTTTTTATAACTGCACGAGAGCAAAAGCGTATCAAACATTTTCAGTCTTGAACTCCCAGGCGTGGTTTAATAGAAACTCTGGATTCTGCACGCCATCTCTCGTCGCTACACTCTTAGCGATAACCTCCCAACCCGCTAATTCGTCGATAAACTGATACCCAATCGTCGCGTCTACTTCTTGAGCCATGGCTTTTCCTCCCACCGAAGCGTGGATTTTCTTCGAAAAGTGCTTCTTCACTCTCGCTTCAACTTCCCCACCATCCTTTGTCGTCGCGTCTCCGGTCAACGTGATTCCATGTTTCCCCATCATCTTCCATTTCAACTGCCAATACCCGTCCGCGTCCACATCTTTCGTCTCTTCCATCATCGTGTGGTGCGATACTTTCTTCAACCGAAACTGTCCGTAGTCTTTATGCGTCGTCGTCGCCTCAAAGTCCACGTGATCTAACGACACCGAATCGTTCACAATAGTATATTTCCCAACAACGTGCACGTTGTCTATTTCCATCTCTTTTTCTAACGTCGGATTCCATTTTGTTTCTCGATTCAATTTAAACGCCGACGGCGTCGGTTGCACGACCAACGTCGGACCGTTGTTCAAATTGAACAGTCGTTCCAAATCAAATTTCGCCTTTACCGACAAAATTTCCCTTCTGAACGGTTGCGAATTCAACTCTACTCTCACAGGTAACGCCGAGGACGTTTCCACGGTTATCTTCGCGTTCTGTAACTCCGGAAACGTCGCGGAAACCGTCGCAGGTTGTTTAATCAAGTTAAATTTCGCGTCCGTTTTTGAACGATACGTGTTCACCGTGATTTCCTCGTCGATTTTTGTCAATTTGAACCACTCGGTGTCTCTCCCGAGTTGCTTCACGTTGTCCTTAAATTTCTCCATCAGAGGCCTTTTATCCATGTCCGATAATTTCGCGTTTTCTCTTCTCAGTTCGACTAAACCTCTCTGCAGCGATGCTATTTCTCTCGCCTGCGCGCGAATTTGCGTTCGGAGTAAATCCTCTGAAGAAGACGTCGGTTGGCCTCCTCTCTTCGACGAAAACATTTTTGATGATGTGATGATGATTTTCAAGTTTTGTTGTTGTTGTTGTTAAGCGTCGCGTCTTTCCTCCGCGCCTGTCGTTGAGTCAGAGCGCTGGTCTCTGGTGGTTGTTGCTGGTGCGATCTAATACTACTCACGAAACAGAGATGATAGATTTCTCTCTCTTTCTCTTCCCCTCGTTTTGCCGCTCCTGATTGTGCTTCTGATTGTTGCGGAGGTTGCGGAACACAAAGAAATTTTCGAAATTTTTTGTTTTTTTTTGAATTTTTCGTGCACGTTTTTTTGCGTGTCACGTGTGTGTCAAAAAAACAAAAAAACAGAGAGGTGTGTGTGCGTGGGGGTCGGTCAAGTCAACAAAAAAATACGCGAAGATCGCAAAAAAAAAACAAAAAAGTTGTCGTGGTCTCGTCGTTCCATAGAGTCGTCGCGTTGTTTAAAGAAGCGAAAGAAGGAAGAAAAACTCACACAACACACTTTATTACTCTTTCGCGCGCGCTGCTGGAGAAAATGACAGTCTCTTCTTCTTCTTCTTTTCACACGATGGGAGGAGGATCAGGAAGAGGATCAGGAGGAGTAGACGACCCGTACTTGCTCCAATCGTTAAAAGGAGGACACCGAAACAACGCGATAACTGCCCTCGCGTTCGCCCCGCAGAGCAAGCGGTATATTTTTTCCAGCAGCACGGGAGACGGGTCGATTATGTTTTGGCACGTCGGAGGACTTGGAGGAGGAGGAGGATCAGGAGGAGCGGCTTTAATAAAGAATAGGAAAAGACCGGTGCGATTTCTCGGGCACGAGAGAGACGTGCTCGCGTTAGCGCACACGGAGAGAGAAGGCGAAGGCGGGAGATGCGCGAGCGCGGGTTTAGATCGATCCGTCCGGATTTGGAAAGCGACCGCGTATGTTTTATTCGTTTCTCTCTCTTCTTGTCGTATTTTTTTTTCTGTTTGTGTTGTTGTTTGTTGACCAAAGGAGTGGCTTTTTCTTCTCTCTTCTTTTGCGCGGACACGCGAAGATTTTACGCTGACAAAACGTCTCTCATCTCTTATTCCTCTTCAAACACAACAGGGAAGGAAAGTCGGTGGTTTTGAGATCGGCGCACTCGGGTGCGATTCGTTCGTTGCAATACAGCGATAGCGACCGGCTTTTATTATCCGCCTCGGACGATAAATTGTGCAAACTGTGGGACGCGTCCAACCCGTCGGTTTCGCCAAAGTTCAAACTCTCTTTGAAAGGACATTCCAATTGGATTCGGCAAGCGGTGATTACGAGCGATGGAACGATCGCGTGTTCGGTCTCGGACGATAAAACGTGGCGATTATGGGACGTATGCGCTGGAGGCGTTGAAATTGATCGAAGGAAAGGGGAGGATAATCACGACGTTTCTTCTTCGACGCCGCGGTGCGTCGCTCTGAGGCCATCGGCTGGAACTTCCATTGCCGTCGGAGACTCTAATGGTGGTTTAAGAGTATACGACACGCGTTCGCGACGCAAAATATTCGAATCTACGATCGATTCGTACGTCTATTCACATAGAGATGCGATAACGGACGTGCAGTGGCACCCGGCTGGAGACTTTCTGGCAACGACCTCCGCGGACGGCTCGACGAAAATTTGGGATTTTCGAGACCAACGCTGCGCGTGGACGCTCAAAGCGCACGAGGGTTCTGTAAATTGCGCGGCGTTTACTGCAGATGGAAGCACATTTGCGTGCGGTGGTAGCGACGGTATCGTCACGCTTTGGAAAAGCGGGTTTAACCGCTCGTTCGAAAACGTCGTGCTCGCGGAAAAACAAACGCACGACAAAAAATACCAAGTAGAAAACGAAGAAGAACGCGAAGAGAACAAAACGTATACGAGAAGGAGACGCCCACCACCACCACCGCCGCCGACGCCCACCACCAAAATCACCACCACCAGACCACCTCCTTTCGATGGGACACCTTTCACGACGACGAAGCAAAAAATCCAACCTTCTTCTTCTTTCTCGTCGGCTTCGGAATACGCGGAACTCGCCCAAACCTTACGACGCGCCGTCGGTCAACTCGACGTGTTGACCCAAACCTTAGCGTTAGTCGAAGCAAGAGTCACAATGAGCGAAGATCGCGTCCAGAAGATTGCCAGGAGCGTTTCATCTATCGCGCAAAACGCGAAAAGGTAATTATTATGATAGGTTGCAATAGTACTAGCGTACTATTTCTCCGAGTATTATTATTATTTTTAAATTTATACCAATTTTGAACGACAGTTTTCGCTTCCTTCCTGCGCCTCTCTCTTTACCGTAGGCACTTTGGGCAGATGGGCAGATGGCACACGCTCTCTCTGTTGCTCTCTTTTTTCCTTCTTTCCGCCTTCCTCTCTTAATTAGTTAATTAATTTTCATTAGTATTGATACGCACCATCAAAGAGCGCATTCAACGCGCTCTTGCGTCTCTGTTGTTCTCTCTCTTCTCTCCTCCTGGCGAAGAAGTGAGACAAAGAAGGAGAGATGAGCTCAAACTCGACCACCAACAGAGACTCCGGTACCTCCAACTCTGCGTCGAAGAAAAATATGAACGTGTTAGATGGTATAAAAGGAAAACTCCCCGAGGACAGACGGATGAATTTAACCGAGGACTCCTTGCGGTCCCGAGGATCCCACCGACGAACAAACTCGCGAGAAATCGATAACGTATCCTACGATATCGATCTGGACGATAAGATATTAGACGCCAGTCACGCGTTGTTAGCCATCAATATCGGCGGTGGCAGTCGAAGAGGCTCAGGAGGAGAGTTGAATTCTCTCGTGCTCCAAAACCAACCACAGACGAGCACGGCGGGGAGCGCAGTCGGGAGCGCGGCGACGCCGAGCACGTCAGATACGGAAGCAGACGTCGTGACGAGCACGAAGAAGAAAAACAAACACGTGGTGGACAGGACAATGAAGATAAAAGCGATGGTGTTCAGTGGCGGATTCTTAGTCGATCGGGGCACCGGGAAAGAGTATTTAGGCGGCGAGACGAGGATCGTGTCCTTGATGCGAAACGCGACGTTCGAGGCAATGAAGACGAAGATTGTCGAAGAAGAAGAGCCGACGAAGAGGAACAACGTACAGATTTTGTATCCGGATGGCGATCACGTCATATCGGTAAAGAACGACGATGACGTGGAGACGATGATGGAGGAATGGGAGACGGTACACGCGGTTGATTCGAGAAAGAAGTTGAAAATATACGTCGTCGAGAAGGCGACGAACATGTACGGGTCGAATAATCGCACTGCGATGGAACTGGACGCGAACAGAGATGAAAATAGCAATAAACAACAACAAGGACAACAACAACAACAACAACAACAACAAGTAGCAGAGAAAAATAACGCGACGACAACAGTAGCAACGAGGACGACGACGACGCCGTTTGAAGATGCCAGCAACGGCGCAATCGACGAAACTCAAACGAGGAACGGGTCGCCGTCTCTGAGCATCGAACCTTCAAAGTCGCCCAGAAGTCACGGAGGATTGCAAATTATTCCGAGATCAGACCTTACCTTAGGCGCGCGTTTAGGCGGAGGTGCGTTCGGTGAAGTCTATGCAGCGGTATGGCGAGGCGCGGAGGTTGCGGTGAAATTTATCAATCGCGAGTTTGTATTTTCGCCCCCTGGTTCTCCAAAACGTCACGGTCGCGACGGGTTAGATAACATCTTTGAAGATGAAGAGTTTATTAGCAATGATAATAGCGGCGATGATGACGCTGATAATGATGACGATGCTGCTGATGACGACGATTTTAAGGATGATAAATCCCGTCGCCGAAATAACGGGAAGAAAAATATGGACGATATGGACAACATGCACAAAGAGAAGAAAAGAAAAGAAAAGGAAGAACAACACGAACACTTTTTGCGCGAGGCTGAGACGTTGGCGACTTTAAGCCATCCGAACGTCGTCTCTATTTTCGGTGTCGTGACCGATGGCGATCGTCCAGGTATCGTCGAAGAATTTCTGAGCGGAGGATCGTTACAAAGAGTCTTGGCGAAAGAGCGCGAACGCGCGAAAGATCGCGAGGCGGCGAGACAAGACGCCGTTAAGAAAGCAAACGGAGACGTAGCTTTACAGGCTGAATTACTCGCGAAAGTTGCCGCTTCAACTGCCACTCGTTCTCGCTTAGACGCCAAAACGCGTCTGCAGCTCTGCTTAGACGTCGCGAGAGGAATGGAGTACTTGCACGCGAAACGGTTCGTCCATTTCGATTTAAAATCCGACAACGTGTTAGCCGCGGTGAGAGGTCGACGATTAGTGTGTAAAGTGTGCGATTTTGGTTTATCCAAACGACGTCGCTCGCAAGCCTCGTTCGTATCAGGCGTCAACTCTCGACGAGGCACGTTGCCTTGGACCGCGCCAGAAGTCTTGCGCAGTCCAGATAAAGTGACGGAAAGCGCAGACGTGTATTCGTTCGCCATCGTCATGTGGGAGCTCTGGACGTCTCAATTACCGCACTACGGTTTAGACGAGTACGCCTTGTACGGCGGGCTAATGATGCACCAACTTCGTCCAACCGTCCCTGGCGACAACGCTTTATCGCCTCGAACGGGACCGTATCGCGCGGCGACTAAGGATGCGCAAGTCACGGTCGATATCGACCCTCCGTGCGACGGTTGGGAAACGTTGATGAAAAACTGTTGGAAAGAAAATAGTAAAGAACGTCCAAAGTTCGTGGACATCGTCGCCAGCTTAGAGTCCATGAAAAATGAACACTTCGACGGAAACGCGTTCAGCAACAAGCCGTCGCCTCTGAAGTAGTAGTTGTTCGATCAAGAATGTGTATTTTATTCAAATTTCGTACGAAACAAAAAAGCAATGGAATGATTTTGATCCTTAAACCCTTCACGATTGATATTTTTTTTTTGGTTGTTTTTCTCCCTTTTTTCTTTGATTTTGGCGATTCGAAGAAGAAGGTTATCTAAACGAAGATAATCCAATTTTTCCATTTGGGTTTAGAGTATCTTCACATAAAAGCAGCAACAGCACCCCGTTGTTCGATTTAAAAAGTATCAAAGTACCCACTAAAGCAACAAAACAATAATGTTTTCTGTCATCGCGCAATCTTCCATCGTCGGCACGACGCAAAAAGTTGTCGTTCAAAAAGCCAAGAAGGTGAAATCCTCCTCCATCGTCCGATGCTCTGCCCAAAAGGAGGAAGAAGAAAGATCTTCTTCTTACTTGCAACAAGCCGCAGTCGCGACCGTGTTGTCCATGTCCATGCTCGCGCAGCCGGCGTTTGCGGCGTCTGAAATCGCCCAATTCGCCGCGGGTGATTCCAAGGCTGCCGCGGATGCTTTGTTGGCGGAGTACACCCAGAAAAGAGCGATCGTCCAACAAGCGCCAAAGACGAAGAGTTTAGCCAAAGGCGGTAAGAAGGCGAAGAAGGAAGCCGCGGCGCCGAAGGAAAGTGGCGGCGGGTTCTCCTTGCCGTCGTTCTCCTTGCCGTCTTTGCCGTCCCCGGGCGCTGGTAAGGAAAAGGCCGCGCCGGCCCCGGCGGCTGCCAAGGAAGGCGGCAGCGGCAAGTTGATTGCCGTGTGCTTGGTGTTGTTCTCGCCGTTGGTTTTGGTCCAAGTCGAGTCTTTCAAGACTCTCGCGAGATTAGCTAAGCAAAAAGCGGGCAACTAAATATATTATAAAACACTGAAGAAAAAGAGCACATACATATATATATTTTAACGCGCGCGTGAAAGAGAGAGAGAGAGAGAGAGAGAGACGGGGAGAGATGAGGGTATATTATATTAGAAAGAGAGAGAGAGAGGGAGAGAAAAAGCGAGAGCGAGAAAAGAGGAGGGGCGAGAGAGATATTACGGGGCGCGCAGCGAAGGGAGATGTAAAAGAGGAGTAAGCGTATGCGCTTGCGTTGCAACGTAAGATTTAAAAGTATTTAATATATTGGTATAACATAATCACATATCTCGGCTTTGATGCATATTATTCGTTGTCCCGTATTCGAAAGCGTCTTCTTCATCGACTTCTTCATCTTGATTATATTTTTCATCTTCATCTTCATCTTCTTTTTCTTCCCGTGTTTGTGGTTTACTGTTATTGAAAAAGAACTTCACTGCGTTTAAAGCGTTTGTACTTGGCGTTGTCGCCGCCGCAGGACCAAGCACGTGCGGTACGAATTCTCTTTGTTTCTTCGTGTTGCTCGCGATCGTCGTCGTCGTCGTCGTCCTTCGTTTTTGTGCCGTATTCGTGGCAGCTGCAGATGATCTCGTCGTCACTCTTCGCTCGGTGGTGTTTGGAAGTTCGTTAGGAGAAGGGTTTAACGACCCCATAGGTACGTTTACTGCGGTACATCTGGCCGCGTACTTCTCTTTCAAAGCGACAGCTTCTTTCATCTTATTCGTATGGTGCTCGGCTAACACGTCCGCGTACTCGCTAATATCGAAATTTGTCACAGCGTCAAAACCTTTCAAACGAACGGCTTCTTCGTCGTATGCCATGGCAGCGGCATCCTCGGTTTCGTGCAGACCGAGATATTTATATTTCTTACCGACTAATTGACCGATTCGTGCTTCCCATTTTCCTTTTTGATGTTTGGTAACTCCTCGGAACTTGCTGGAAGATTTTTTCGTCACTCCACCGGGGCCTTTCGATTGGCGACGAAGAGAAAGTATGAGCTCTCTTTCGTTCACCTGCTGCAAACTCGCGAGTTCTCGAGAATAATTCGATCTATCAAAATTCGTAATCGCAGAAATTCCTCTACATTTGACCGCTGCAATATCGTAAGCAAGCGCCGCCTGTTCTTCGCCGTCGAAACCGCCGAGGTAAATTTGTTTCCCATCTTGCCAGATGTGCGCTTCCCACCGTCCGGTTCGGCAGTGATGCGTGACGCCTCGAAACTTACTCGTTGAACGAGCAGACTTTTTTGATTCTCTTGAAACACTTTTGTTGTTGTTTTTACTGCTGTCATTATTACCAACGGCGTTTACGGCGTTTAACGAAGATTCGCGGTTCCTCGATGCCAGAAGTTGAACGTCCAAATCCGGCGAAAGATTTCCCTCTCGAGTTTCAACGAGAACTTCACCGTCCTCGTCGTCCTTGTTACTCTTCTTTCTCTTCTTTTGTGTGTTGCTTTTCTTTATCGAAGGAAATAATTTCCTCGGCCGACCTGGTCTTCTTTTCATGACGACATTTTCCATCTGCGGCGGCATCGCGGGCGGCGCCGATATTCCATCGTTCACGGTTCGCACTAACGTTGGTTGTGGCGGTGGTTGCGGTGGTTGCGTCAAAATCAATTGCATTTGGTCCATTGCACTTCGCTCCTTTTCGATGGCATCCAGCACGTCTTTGTGTGTCTTTTCATAATCGCCAAACAGATGCGAAAAATCGTTCATCGAACTTTCTCTCGTCATCGCCTCCGGCGCGGCCAACGATATAGGAAACCCAAACTCGTCGTTCGATTCCGACGACCACGTGTGCGTAGTCTTCGTGTCGTAGTTGTTGTACTTGTCATTCAGAGGAGGTGCGATTGGACTGACGTTTCCAAAACCGCTCGTTTTCAAAAACTGTAAGAAAGACGACTCTTTCTCTCCTCCTCTTGCCTCGTACTCCTCCTCCTCCTCCTCCTCCAAGTTTCCGAGCGACGCGAAGCATCCGTTCGTATCCTCCTCCTCTTCCTCCTCCTCCTCATTGTACTTATTCGGGGCGCGCAAGAGGAAATCGTCGACGTCCTCGTCCTCCCCGTCATCCTTATGTTCGACCGCAGCAAACGCCCCCAACAACAGCGACGCCGTGTTCGGTGAGTTTTCTTTTTCCTCCTCTTCTCGTTGCGTCAAACCGATGTTGGTGTTCAGATGGGGAAGAGCGACGCCGCGAATTTTGTTCTTCTTCGAAACGACGAAAGACGTTTGCGGCGCAGGAAAAACCGTGAGTTGCTGCTGCTGCCGATGCGGATGCGACATACTCCGGAGCTACTGCGGTGACATAGTATGAGCGTCGAAATAATACATATTCTTCTTCGCGTATTTTGGTGGTTTCGAGATTACATTTTTTTCCTCGTCGAGGCAAAAAATTTTCTGTTTGCTGATGAAGATGTGAAAAATACTAACAAACACGAGTGTTTTTGTTTTTGTTGTTGTTTTTACTCATGTTTCGATCACATTAAATATCAATATTACACAACGATTTTAAGTTCTAACCGAACAAGGACCTCCTCAGACTAAATTAGAAGCGCAGTCTTAAAACTCTCGACGCGCTCATCACACAAAGCTATAATAGGTTTCTATTTACGTAAATCTCTCGCACACCCGCCTGACTAAAAAATTACTCTCTCGCATCAAAGAGATGATGACGATTAGATGATGCCAATCTTGTTCGCAACGTCCAAAGCGTCGTAGTCCGCAGTCAAGCGAACGTACGCCTTCTTTTGGCCGTCCGGACGAATCAACGTGTTCACCTTCTCACACTTGATGTCGTACATTCTGTTCACAGCCGCTTTGATTTGGACCTTCGTCGCTCTGGCGTCGACGATGAAGACCAACGTGTTGTTCTCTTCGATTTTTTGGTTTGCGGATTCAGTCGTCAACGGAAACTTCAACACCTGTTTACGAAAGAGAGAGAGAGAGAAGAGAACGATGGGTTAGTTTAGATCGAAAGCGAGAGCGGAAAGTTGGTTGGCGGCTCCAAGAGAGAAAGTAAACGAGGAGGAGCCTTCGTTCAGTACAAACTGAGAGTGCGAAAGCCCCATCGAAAAATGCGCGTCGTAAACCAGTCTGGTTCACCCTTTCGCGATTCCTCCCTCCTGATTCTAATGCTACCATCGCGTGAAACAACTGTTGCGTACCTGGAATTGATCGAGCTTTTGCGGCGGCGGCACCGAAACTCTCGGGTACTTTGGCGCGCGCGCATTTTTCAACGTTCTCGGTCGGTGAAAAGTTGGCGAAAATCGCTTCTTGAGAAGCTTCCCTTTCGCGCCCTTCTTCACGTACTTGGCCGCTTTGGCCGCTTTGCTCACTTTTTCGTCTGTTGAATGAATTAAAGTTAAAGGATATCCGTCAGTCGTTGGTCTCATTGAACGGTCGCGAGAGGTTTTTCAGCGCCTAAATCGATTGCGCAGAGTCCGCAATTTTCGAGAACGACGAACAAGTCCCAAATGTACGCGCTTAAGAAGTACGAGACAAGAAAAAGGACGACGCGAAGTTTTCCGCGCGCATGTCCAAGCAGATTCCGAATCTGTATATATATATCTGTTTAACGAAACAAGAACGTACCCTTCTTCGTCGGTGCCATCTTTCAAACAACAATATATTGATGTTTGTATTGTTTTTATTAGTGAATTGTGGTGAACTTTGCGTGAAAAGCAGTTGTCCTATACGAGTAAAACTTTTTCTTCAAAATTTCTTGTTTTGCAAAAAAGTAAAAATTCTGTGAAAAATTTCTTTCCATGAAAAATATGTTTTCAAAACAACTGGCTAATAGTAATAGGGAGGAGCGCCTCCTCCTCCTCCTCCTCCTCCTGTGTTTGCTAAATACTCTCCTCTCTGCTCCGTCAACTGTCGCTGCTGCATCAAGACGGCGAGCGTTTGTTCTCTGCTAATGATGTGTTGTTGTTGTTGTTGTTGTTGTTTGTTCGTTAGAGTAGTTAACGTACGAAGCTGGAACAGCGCGTCTCTTTTTTTCGTCTCCTCCTCTCCTCCTCCTCCTTTTCCTCCGAGGGCGAGGATGACCGGTGGTGGCGGTGGCGCGTGTTTCGACGGCGACGTGTCCTGCAAACGACTCAGAACGGTTTGAAACGGATCGTTGTTGTACTCCGGGACCGCGGATAAGAAATCGAAACTCGGGTCTTCGCAGTCGAAGGATAACTTCGATTTCGTCGTTTCAAACGCCGCCGCGTTTTTGTATTTTTCTCGACACGCTCGACTCTCCTCTTTCTCTCTTTGATCTAAAGCCTCTCGACGCAGTCTGTGTTTCATCTGCTCCGGGTTTTCCTCCTCCTCCTCTTCCTTTTCCGTCTCCCACCACACGCTTTCATTTGCAGTCCGGAGCGTTCCAGGAGACACCGCGGGGGGTTGCTTTCTCTCCGCGACTTTTACGACGAGCGATGAAGGTTGCACCGGTTTCAAAGGCGTTCTCGCGACTTCCTTCTCTTCCTTCACTTCCTCCTCCGCCTGTTGGTCAAAGAAGAAGAGCGATTTGTGCAACGCTCTCTTCAACGTCGACGGCGGTTCTTCTTCTTCTTCTCCTTCTTCCTCTTTAGTATTCGTATCCTCGTCGTCTATTATGTATTCGCGTCGACCGATCGGTGATTGCATTTCCACCGGCAGCGTTGTTCGCGTCTCATAATCATCCGCTGAAACTCTCGCAAAGGTAGTCGTTTCAGGAGTCTTCTTCTGTTTTCCCTCATCAAAGTCATCTTTTTTCTCGTCGTCGTCGTTTTTCTTCCTCTCATCCTTCAATAGTGATGATGATGATGATGATTTTGGGGGCGAAATCGTCGTCGGTTTTAAAGTCTCTCTCTTCTTCTTCGTCTTTTTCGTCTCCTTTTCCTCCTCCTCCTCCGTCTTCTTCTTCTTTGTCTTCTTTTCAGACGAGGACGCGATCGAAGCCTTTCTCTTCTTCTTTTCCTTCTGTTTTGTCGTCTGAATCGTCTCTAACTTTTTAAATTTCTTCTTCTTCTCTTCGCTGTACGTGATAAAATTTTCAACGCATCGTCGGCATCCTCGAATCGCGTACCGACACTTCGAACACCCTTTAGTA
>Ga0115000_10003288_pt1 | contig 13553 bp, 13 predicted proteins | sample ArcticOcean_MG_C_6_FD_89690 | JGI IMG/M metagenome (GOLD analysis project Ga0115000, IMG submission 89690) | Marine microbial communities from western Arctic Ocean - ArcticOcean_MG_CB8_128 | ecosystem: Environmental > Aquatic > Marine > Oceanic | place: Arctic Ocean: Canada Basin | collected...
CCTCACGCGAGCCTTCCGCGGCCCGGTGGATACAGACACGCTCGATCGCTACTCCAAAAACACACTCAGACGTATCCAGTCAGGAGATATTTTCACTCAAGCAATCAAGATCATCGCTTCGGCCGCCTTAGCCTCGCCGCGTTTCCTATACCTCTACGATCAAGCGGAAAGCGAAACCGAAAAAGACAACTCCGTTGACATCGCCCTCGCGTCGCGCCTATCGTTTTTCCTCTGGGGGAGCATCCCCGACTCTCGACTCCTAGAGTTGGCCGCGAGCGGAACGCTCGGCGAACCCGAAACGCTGACCCAAGAAGTCGAACGCATGCTGAAAGACGATCGATTGAAACGATTCTGCGACAGTTTCCCCTCACAGTGGCTCCAGCTCGACCGGATTATTTCATCCACTCCCGATCCTGATGATTGGCCTAACTTTTATTACGCAAAATACCGTGGAAGCATGCACATGATGCTAGAGCCGCTCTTGCTCTTCGAAACGATCCTTATCGAGGATCGATCGATCCTGGAACTCATAGACTCGAACTACAGCTACCGAAGCGATTTCCTTAGCTCCTGGTACCAAGACGGTACACAGCCTAAGAGGATGCCGGCGACTACAATTCCTTTCGAACGCGTCACCCTCGACGACCGAAGGCAAGGAGGCATCATCACAACCGCGGCAGTCATGACCATGACTTCAAACGCCACACGCTCGAAGCCCATTACCCGCGGAGCATGGATGTCCGCCGTCATTTTCAACAATCCTCCAGAACCGCCCCCGGCAAACGTTCCGCCACTTCCTGAAGAAAGCGACGAGATAGACATCAGCAAGCTCACCTTGCGTGAACGCCTCGATGCGCACCGCAGTAATCAAGACTGCGCCGGATGCCACAGCCGAATCGATCCGCTTGGCTTCGCTCTCGAAAACTACGGCCCCACAGGACTGTGGCGCGACCAGTACGAAAACGGGCGCGACGTCGATTCCGAGGGAGTCCTATTTCGCAAGCATCCCTTCGACAATATCGTCGAATTCAAAGATGCCATCCTCGCCGAAAAAGACCGATTCACAAAAGCCTTCGCCGGGCACTTGCTCTCATTCGCCCTCGGTCGAGCAATCGAAGCCGCAGATCACTCCGCCCTCGATCATATCACGCAAGAAACCATCGATGACGAATACAGGATTCAAACGCTCATGAAGCAGATAGCGATGAGCGAACCGTTTCTACAGAAACGCAACGCGAACTGATTCAGTCTGGGAAAACGTTCACAATTTAGAGCTTGGATCAGTTTTGAGCAGGATTCGATTAGCACTATCGATCGTATGCGATTTCGATCTAGCATCAGGTATGCTAAAACCCTACGTACATTTGTTAGAGCGAACAACTTTAAACCCTCAGCCAATCAAATTGGTTTGGGGCTTTTTTAGCGACCCGAGAAACCTGAATGAAATGACTCCCGAGTTTTTAAAATTCGAACTTTCCAAGGGAGGAAACGAACCTATTTTCGAGGGACAAGCAATAGAGTATCGGATACAAATACTCCCAGGCGTAAAGCAACGCTGGTTAACCGAAATCACACACTGCAAGAAGAACGCCTACTTTGTGGATGAGCAGCGCATCGGACCCTATCGTCTATGGCGTCATTTGCATCGTTTCACAGAGACAAGCCAAGGCGTTGCCATGATAGACCAAGTCCACTATGTTATGCCATTCGGCCCCCTGGGAGTGCTCGCCAGGAGCTTGTTCGTAAAACGCAGATTGGATACTATTTCCAATTTCCGCAGCGACTATTTGCAGAGACAGTTCGGAGCCGAACCACTGGAGGATATTGAGAAATCGGTTGCCTAGGAATCAAAATTTAAAGATATCATGCATATGAAAGTGAGTTTCGACAGAGAAGATCGCAAAGCATTGGTGGGATCCTTGCTAGTGCTTCTCTTGGGAGTTGGCTTCGCATTCGCCGGTAGCGACGGAGCCTTGTTTCACGACGGAAAAGCTCACCCTTTTGCACTATGCGTGGGGCTCGCTTTTCTGATCCAATGGATTGTCTTTGTACCTTCGTTTTGGAGACAAACGGAAAAATTCTTCGACCTGACCGGAAGCCTAACCTACCTCTCAGTAGCAGGGCTTGGACTATCGCTTACTCCGAAAATTGACGCCCGATCCTTGCTCTTGTTCTCAATGATTTCGATTTGGGCGATTCGTTTGGGCTGGTTCCTGTTTCACAGAATCCACAAGACGGGTAAGGATGGACGGTTCGATGCGCTCAAACCTTCTCTATTCCGATTTCTGGGAGCTTGGACTCTCCAAGGACTCTGGGTTGTTTTCACGCTGGCAGCTGCTTTGACCGCAATCGTGTCAACGAAACCGATGGAGCTGGGGCTATTCGCTCTGACAGGAGGCGCTATTTGGCTCTTGGGGTTTTCGATCGAGGCAATCGCGGATCAACAGAAACGCACATTTTCCGGAGACTCGAAAAATCGCGGGAAATTCATTCAAACAGGACTTTGGTCGATATCTCGTCACCCGAACTATCTTGGTGAAATCATGCTGTGGATTGGCGTGGCGGTAATCGCGTTTCCCGTTTTAGTCGGGTGGCAGTGGCTAACTCTGACCTCGCCCTTCTTCGTAGCCTTATTGCTGATACGCGTCAGCGGAATTCCGCTGCTCGAAAAAAGAGCAGACGCCAAATGGGGGGGTCAAGAAGACTATGAGGCTTACAAGCTTAAAACCCCCATCCTCCTACCATGGGTGGGCCGTACTTGAGCAGAAGTTCTTTGTAGATTGGAGCGTGCCATTGAACTCCAAGCACACCCTTTGCACTAGATTTGAGCAGTTTTCATATGAATCGCTTCAACAATGTTCTGTTGTAGCGGTTTCAGTATTCGTCTATCTTTGTAAAGACGGATATTTGTATCCATACTAAATATGAAGTCTCTCATCTCTAAGATACTCTTGTTTATAGCAATCGCTGCCTTAGTCGGCTGCAAAGACAAAGCCCCCAACCAGGAGCTCGAGGAATGGGTCGAGCTCGAGCGATTTATGGGTACTTGGTATGTTCATGGGTACACGCCAACCTTCATGGACAAGGACCCGTTTGGAGCGACCGAAACCTATAAGCTCAATAACTCAGGCAAGATCGAAACCACTTATCGCTACAATGTTGGCGATTCAAATGGCAAGGAGAAGGTCTTAAGGCCCATAGGCTGGGTTTTCGATGAGACAAACAATGCCGAGTGGAGGATGCGATTCTTCGGCGTTCTGACCTCTCCTTACTACATTCTGCATGTTGACGACGTCTATCAGCACACAGTCGTAGGACATCCCGGCAAAAAGATGTCTTGGATAATGTCGCGCTCACCGGAGATCGATGAACAGGTTTATGAATCGCTCTTGAATGAGCTTCGAGAAAGAGAATACGATCTGGAAGCGATTGAGCGAATGGCACACTAGTCCCCAATACTCTTTCCAACCTGGACCAAATTAGATGAACAACCTTTGAACACTTTTAATTTTATGAACTATTTCTAATATTGTTTAACTAATCAAATAGCTGTGCGTAAGTTGTTCCATAGAGATTCAAACCTATGGCAGAACAAAATACATCTGATAATCCCAAAGCGTACTTCGAGGTTAGCGCCGTATCGAAAATAACGGGACTTTCTCCAAACACACTTCGCACTTGGGAACGACGCGAATTCATTCGATCGGAAAGCCGTTCGGAAAGTGGGCGTCGTCGCTACTCGCAAGTACAGGTCGAAATGCTGGCTTTGATGAAAAAGCTGACGGACCTGGGCGACTCGATAAGCGCTTTATCGAAGTTAAATTTGCAAGACCTCCGCTCGCGTTTGCTTGCATACCAGGCGAAAAATACAGAAGCCGCAGCGACTGGCAATGGGGAGATTCTCCTATCGACCGTGGGAGACAATATCGAGCTTTGGCTTTCTTCACTACCAAGTCGATTCCGCGCTGTTCGCTCCGATTCGGAAAACGTGGACATGGTCGCAATAGACTTGAGCGTATCGGATATCGAGTGCCGACGGCGCGTGACCCTAGCGCGTCACGAGAACCCCGGTATTCCGATCGTTTTGATTTATGACTACGCTCCTAAAAATTTGGTCAAACGATTTTCGGACGAGGGCTTTTTCCTCATTCGAGTGCCGTGCTCGCCTGAACTGTTCGAGCATTATATCTGCGCGGCCTTGGCAAGGTCTTCTCACCAAAGCGCGCCTGAGCTCGGGGAAGCCCAATCGAGAAATAGGTACGCAAACCGTGTGTTTACCGACAAGCAATTGACCACGATTGCCTCTTCCAATTCTAATATTAAGTGCGAATGCCCGCACCATATCTCTGCTCTCGTAGCAAGCTTGGTCTCTTTCGAAAACTACTGCAACCGATGCGAAGACGAATCTCCCCTAGATGCGGAAATACATGCTCACCTAGGCAAGGAAATTGCTTCGGCTAGATCGATAGTGGAGCAAGCGCTTCTCTATCTATGCGAGCGAGACAATTTAAAAATCCGAAATACTTGAAATCCCGTGAAGCCTAGTCTAGCAATAATCGGGAGTGGCATTGCCGGCATGGGAGCCGCGTACTATCTAAGAGAGTCGTTCGATCTGAAAATGTTTGAGAAAAACGACTACATAGGCGGCCACACCAACACTGTTTTCGTTGAGCAAGGCTCAATATCTTTGCCCGTGGATACCGGGTTCATGGTCTTCAATACTGAAACATACCCGAACCTTTGCGCGCTCTTCGACGAATTAGGCGTAGAATCCTATCCCACCTCGATGTCTTTTGGAGTGCGTAGAGATAGCTTGAATACAAGCTTTGCTTGCACAAATATTTGGTCCTTCTTCGCCCAAAAACGGCGATTCCTATCGATCCGACATTGGCGTTTCCTTTTCGGGATAAAGTCATTTTTTGAAAAAGCTCATAGTTTCTTGGTCAAGAGTGAAATCTCGAACCCTTCGCTTAGGGAATTCGCGGATACGCATGCCATTAACGATGAAGTCATCGAAAACTTCCTAGTACCGATGGCAGCGTCCATTTGGTCTACTCAGCCAGAGGCCATCATGGACTACCCGGCTCGAACCCTTCTAACATTCATGCGAAACCATCGAATGCTTGGGTACGGAGTTCAATTTCAATGGAGGACCGTCAAAGGAGGCAGTGAACAATACAAGCAAAAGCTCCTCGCCACCTTGCCTTGCAAGGTGAAAACAGAGCGACCTGTCGTAGGCTTGTCTCGCGATGGCGAGGGAGTACTCGTCAGGGATTCTCTCGGTAGAACGGAAAGATTCGATTACGCGATTATAGCCACCCACGCGGATCAGGCTCTAGAGCTCCTAGAGAATCCTTCTGAAAACGAACAAAACCTGCTCGGGGCTTTCGGCTACAACCGAAACAAGGTCATTCTTCACTCGGATGAATCAGTAATGCCCAGAGAGCGTGCGGCATGGGCATCATGGAACTTCAAATATTCGGATGCCGATAAAATTCCGCATTCGTCGATTCATTACTGGATGAACAATTTGCAGCAGATAGATGATGATCGAAACTATTTCGTAAGCGTCGATTACAAAGGCAAAATCGAAAACACGCAAATACATCGTGAATTCGCATACGAGCATCCACGCTATGATAAAAAAGCAATCGACGCGCAATCTCGCTTAGGAAAGTTAAATGAGTCTGGGCCTATATACTATTGCGGCAGCTATTTCCGCTACGGGTTCCATGAGGATGCCCTGAGCTCCGCTCTAGATGTCGTGAATTCCATCAAACGAGAAAGCGTAGTGGCAATATGAATTCATGTCTCTACAGATGCGATGTGCGCCACAACCGCCTTTCGCCGAAACAGCATACCTTCAAATACCGGGTATTTATGTTTCTCTTGGATATCGATGAAGTCGATGATATTTGTAGTGATAATTCACTGATTTCTCGCAATTCAACTGGTCTCTACGAGTTCCGCGATTCGGACCACTATCAAGAGGAAGGCAAGAATCTACGCGAGAGCATGGAAAGCTATCTTGAGAAGCAAGGTATAGCGAAACCGATTGGAAAAATTCGTATAGTCACGAACCTGCGTTTCTTCGGGCATGTTTTCAACCCGGTGTCCTTCTATTTCATTGAGTCGACAGATGGGAAACCCTTGGGGGCAATAGCCGAGGTAGGAAATACCTTCAACGAACAGAAACTGTTCTTTCTACCAGTCGAAACCTTTGATCGCGGAGCATACCGATCAATCCAGAAAAAGAATTTCTACGTTTCGCCGTTCAGCGATCTAGATACACTATTTTGTTTCGCGCTGAAAGAGCCGGGCGAGAAATTAGCGATATCGATCAACGAACAACAGCATGGAGCCATTTACTTTCAAAGTTTACTTTCAGGTCAGAGAGAACGCCTAACGGCAACTTCGTTAATCGGAGAAACAATTCGATTTCCTTTCCTAACCCTGAAGGTCGTTCTGGGCATCCATTGGCAGGCTCTACGTCTTTTTCTCAAGGGCGTTCGACACCACAAGAAGTCTGATCACCCGGAACTTCAAACTGGCATTCGGACGCGCTTTACGGACGCCGATAACCCCGCGCGCTAACAATCATGAAAACATTCTTCAAAGATCTCGTAACAAAACACCTGCGTCGTGGCACGCATGGTTCATTTTCACTTTTCAGTAACGGAAAGCAAGAGGTGACACTATTCGACCCTATCTCCGACTTAGTGGCAGATATGAATGTTCACGACGAAAAGGCCTTCAAGGCGATGGTGCTGGGTTCGGACATCGGTCTCGGCGATTCATATGCTGAGGGACAATGGGATTCCAAGGACCTTACTTCCCTCCTGCAGTGGTTTGTTCGCAACAATCGTGAAATTACGCCTAAGCGTCTTGGGTGGTTGAATACGCCGATAAAAATCTGCCTAAACCTAGTTCGAAAAGCGCAGCATTTCGGAAGACGCAACAATCGTGAGAATTCCAAGAAAAATATTCATGAACATTATGACCTTGGAAATGACTTTTTCAGCGAATTCCTGGATGAGTCGATGACCTATTCTTCCGCCTTTTTCGCGTACGAAGGGCAAAGTCTATCGGACGCACAAGAAGAAAAATATCGAAGAATGTGCGAAAAGCTAGATCTAAAGAAGAGCGATAGCCTACTGGAAATTGGATGCGGCTGGGGTGGTTTCGCTATTTTCGCTGCCGAAAACTATGGGTGCCATGTTACCGCAACTACAATTTCTCAGGAACAGTTCATCGAGGCTACCCGTCGAATAGAATCGCTCGGCCTGCAGGAGCGTATTGAAATCGTGCTTACTGATTATCGTGATCTCACTGGCGAGTACGACAAGATCGCCTCTATCGAAATGCTCGAAGCGGTTGGCCACTCCTTCCTTCAAACCTATTTTGCAGCAGTCGATCGCCTCCTGTTTCCTGGTGGCCTAGCATGTGTCCAAGTGATCACTTGTCCTAGTCCCTTTTATGCTGACTACCTAAAGAACGCGGATTACATTCAACGTCGAATTTTCCCGGGCTCTAACTTGCCGTCAAACCAAGCCCTACTCGATGCTAGCACAGCAGGAGGCTCACTAGAAGTGCTCCACCTGGAAAGTTTCGGCTTACACTACGCCGAGACCTTAAAGCGATGGCGTCTTAAATTCGAAGAAAATTGGCCTAAAATCAGCAAGCAAAGCTTTGACGAAACCTTCTTCAGAAAATGGAGATTCTACCTTTGTTACTGCGAAGCAGGATTTCGAGAACGCCATGTGAATGTTTCACAGCTGGTGTTCGCTCGTCCAGACGAACATGGATACGTTTTCGAGCAATCTCACTACGCTACACCGCAAACGGAGAGCGAAGATCAGCGCTTGGCGTTCGTTCGGTAAGAAACCGTCATAAATCACAATTAACAAGAACTAACACTTATGAATACAGTATCTTTAGCAGAAAACGGAGTTTTGCCCTATTGGCTTATTAGAAAAGGAATTCGTTCACGATTGGGAAAAAAGCTTCGCTCAGAATCTTCCAAAGGAGAGAATACGCATCAGGCTTTCAAAGAATCGCTCAGAGAAAGCGATATAGCGACAGATACCGAAAAGGCGAACGAGCAACACTACGAACTGCCGGCAGCCTTCTTTCAGCGGATCCTAGGACCGCATCTCAAGTACAGTAGCGCCTACTGGCCGGAGGAGTGCGAAAATTTAGCCGAGGCAGAACGCGCTTCACTTGCGCAGGTAGCGGAGCGTGCACAGTTGAGGGATGGTCAAATAGTATTAGACATGGGTTGCGGGTGGGGATCGTTTTCGCTTTGGGCGGCCGAAAAATATAGATCCTCCCAATTTCTGGCTGTCTCGAATTCTAACACACAGCGTGAGTTCATTGAGGAGCTGGCCCGGTCCCGCGGCATTCTAAACTTAAAGGTTGTGACTTGTGACATTAACGAATTTCAGCCGGGCAAGTCGTTCGACCGAATCGTTTCGATAGAAATGCTGGAACACGCTCGCAACTACGACCAATTATTCGAACGTGTTGCGAGTTGGCTGGAACCGGAAGGTAAATTTTTTGCCCATGTCTTTTCACATCGAAAGTATTCATATCCCTACAAGAGCGATGATCCTTCGGAATGGATGGCTCGCTATTTTTTCACAGGCGGGATCATGCCGGGACATGATCTTCTGCCAAGCTTCAACAGAAGCCTGTCTACGATCGACTCTTGGCAACTAAGCGGTGAGCACTACTGCAAAACCGCGGAAGCATGGTTGGAGAATTTCGACGATAACGCGGCCGAAATCCGGGAAGTATTCGTAGAATGCTATGGACCTGAAATGGCGAAAACCTGGATGTGGCGATGGCGCCTATTCATATTGGCATGCGCTGAATTATTTGGATACAAGTCGGGAGCTGAATGGGGCGTTTCCCATTATCTGTTCAGTCGGAAAGAAGCATAGCTTAGTATTGGATCAGCCCTATGTCTGTTATATTATCGTTTCTTTTGATTCACTGGTATTTGAGCGTTTTCGCTCAAAGCTTTTTCCTGCATCGATATATGGCGCACCGGATGTTTCGTATGAATGCGTTTTGGGAGAAGTTTTTTTACTTCTTCACCTTTGTAACGCAGGGTTCCTCTTTTCTTCATCCAAAGGCTTACGCCCAGTTACACTTGGAGCACCACAAACACAGCGACACCGAGGAAGATCCTCATTCTCCGCTTTTTTTCCGAGACGTGATTGCCATGATGGTCAATACTGCGAAAGTCTATACGGAATTCCGAATGGGGGACAGAAAATCCGGATCAACTTACATTGAAAACTTACCGACCTGGAAGGTCTTGGATACTTTTGCAAACTCCTTTCTATCGCGGATTTCTTTCTGCGCCCTCTACACATGGGCATATGTGGTCTTTGCCCCATCATGGCATTGGTTTTTACTTTTGCCCATCCATTTCCTAATGGGTCCAATTCATGGAGCCTTTGTGAATTGGTGTGGTCACAAATACGGGTATCGAAATCACAATACAGCCGATAAATCTCGCAATACTTTTGCCTGGGACCTGCTTTTTGTGGGCGAGACCTTTCAAAACAATCACCACAGGTATCCCAATCGAGCCAACTTTGCGAATCGCTGGTTCGAACTCGACATATCGTATCCGCTTATATGGATACTAAATAAGCTAAGGGTGCTTCGTCTCAATAACGCACCTTAGAAAGGACCTCATATAAAGGACCGATATTTCATTGTCCCCAGAGATTCGCTTCGAATTGAGAACATTCAATAGCCATCTACCCGATGCTTATTTCCAATAGCAAAACGGACTGGCTAAAAAGCGAAATCGACAGGCCTTAGTCTCTGAGCGTCGAAGTGACAAACGGAGGTTAGCGCAGAGGGCTGACCCTTTTTGGGCCTCTTGGTCTTGCATACCGCTTTGCTTCTCCTACAATTGCTGCTCAGCCGCAATAAGTTGTTTCTTCAGTTTGCCGTAATCCACGTCCTGGACGGAGACCTCGTCGTCGATGGCAATCGCAGCGGCCATTCCGGCACTCTGCCCGAGGATCATGAACACCGGTTCCATCCGTATCGAACCGTAGGCCACGTGCGAGGAGGAGAGACACGCCGGCACCAACAGGTTGGAGCACTCCTCCTTCTTCGGCACGATGGCACGGTAGGAGACCGGAAAGGGCTTGGGGCAAGAGTGGCCGAACCCGCCTTCGTTGCGAACAGTCGTCGAGCCATTTTCTTCAACCACCACGCGCTGACAAAAATGCGAATCCATCGGGTAGGAGGCCAGACCGATCGAGTCCGAGGCCCTGCGCCTCGATTCACAGTCCGTTTGGTTCATGACGTAAGCGGAGACCATGCGTCGCCCCTCGCGGACGTAGAGTTGGTGAGGCCAGAACCCGGTCTCCCGGAACTCGTTCGAGTCGAGCCCGAATCGATTAACCCGTTCCTGCAGTTCCTTGGGCACCTTCGGCTCATTGGCCAGGAAATAAAGCTGTCCCTGCTGATAGTTCACGTGGTCCTGAAAGATGCGCTCCCGCACTTCATACAGTTCGTGCAGAGGCACTGGCAGTCCGCGACGTGGCGGCGGAAGCTCTGCAAAGGACCCTGGTTGGTAGGTGCCATCCGGCCACTTGTAATTGCCACCCACGTAGTCGGATGAGAAACTTCCCGCGTTGTTGCTGTCACCGTTGCGCATCTGCACCGGACCATCGGTCATGGGTGCAGTGGTGTAGTTGAGCGTCCATTGAATTCCGGCCTCGGACGTGAGGAAGCGTGCGAGGAGGGCGTAGCGACCAGGATCGTATCCGTCCGGCTTGGGGAACGGGATCCTTCCCTCCTGGTTCGAGAGGTGCATGCGGAAGTTGTAGGCCTGCACCTTGAAGTCTCCATGACCGGGCTTCCCGGACGGCTCCGCATTGATCTCCGGCAGCAACCCCGAGTCCTGAGCCCCCGGTTTCACGTAGGGGCTGATGGGCAGTCGGCAGAACTGGTAGACATCCTTCCACGAGACCTCCTGCCACTGACCACCCAATGACTCACCATAAGCCGAGGCGGGTTCCCGGCCGACGCGGTAGGAAACATTCGCCGCCGCCATAAGGTCACCCTCGTAGGTGGCGTCGATGAACATGGCCGCGGCAATGGTCTCGCCCGTTTCCATGGTGATCGAGATCACCCTGCCGCCCTTGCGCTCGACGGAGGCGAGAGCGCGGTCGAGAAGGACAGAGACACCAGCCTCGTCCAACATTTTGCGGTAAAGCGCCTCGGCCTTGAACGGGCTAAAGTCCTTGATCTTCCCGATCCTGTCATAAAACTCCATCGCCATCCCACCGATGGCCGCCCGATTGCCAATATCCGTGGCGGTCAACCCGCCCGAGGTCAGCCCACCCACGTGGCGATTGAAGGAGAGCAAGACGACTTTCTTCCCCCGACGCGCAGCCTGGATCGCGGCCGTCACCCCAGCCGGTGTCCCGCCATAGACCGCGACCTCGCAAGTGAGCAGCTTAGACGTCCAGGCCTCGACCTGACGATAGTAATGGAGGTCGCCAGCGTGCGTCACGGCGCAAACGCTGGAGATAATTAATCCCATAAATAGTAGAAGTCCTCGATATCTCATGTGTTCTCGTTTGCTAACGTCAAAGTGTTGCGATGGGCACGCTAGTGCACATTGCGACCACTGCTTTATTATTCCGTATTCAATCTATTGTATTGGCGAAAGTGGACTCCTTTGGTTTGAGAAATATTCTTTTGTAACCAGAAACGAGAATTTAGATACCATACGCTAAAAGCATAAAGCACAACAATAGCTCTCCCAAGGTCACGAACCATCCGTACCTACTTTCAAACAGACTCTTGTACGTTAAATAGAACCCACCGACAAAAAGCAAAGGAAGCACGCCCCGGCACCGACTAGGCATTCCCTTTTGATATTCATTTCCGGCATCTATTTCCTTGAGCTAACCCTAAGAGGAAGTGCGACTACAGGCCGTTGCCTCACTCGCCTTTATTGTTCTCTTTTTCTGTCATTTTATAGTGTAGATCATACGCGCGACACTTCCAAAGACTCATAGAATGATCAGCCCTAAGCGTGCCTTCATCATCTTGGTATACGAAGATTCTTTCGTGGAAGCTCGGCAAATAGTGCTTCCATAGATTTCCTTTTCTATCTTTCACTAAAAAATAGAATCCTGGATCTCCATATTTCTTCCCTTTTGATTCCAGTTCAAGATTCCCCTTGGAGTCGCAACTCATTCTCATAATGACTGTAGCACTCCCCTGAGGCAGAGGGAATATAACTTTGAGGCAGTGCTCGCCAGATGGTATCCGGCAATGCGTATAGATTCCGGAATAGACTACTTCATCGGTTTTCTTGAGGCGTCGATACCAAACACGATAGACTGTTTTTTCATTATCATCCACCAAACTAATGATTTCGCTTTTAATCCCTAAAGCAGTATCCAGAGAATTCTGAGGTAAGTTTAGTTGCTGGATTCGCTGACTGAATAGCTTATAAACGATGTATCCTAAACTGCCAAAAACAGGCTTCCACTGCGTCCACGCATCCAGATCGAAATCGATTGTTCTTTTGTAGAAAGCTTCGATGTCCGGATTGACCGGTTTCGCTAAGCCTTCGAATCCGTCAATTAATCCGGATGCGGGTTCATTTCTTTTTATTGTGAGGTTTTCCTCCTCAGCGACTCTGGCGATAAACTTTATCCGCTATTCCTCCAATGCCTCCGATAGGCCCAAGCAGCCAATGGTCTTCATCGGCATCAACCTTCCTTCCCAAAGCGATGTTCCACAATTGAGTCACCCAATCGAGTACATTTTGCGATTCAGGAAGTGCCATAGTTTATTAAGCGAACGACTAGCTCTAACGGGCTGCTGGTTGAAGTTGAAAAAAGAGGAACCTCCTGGGAGCCGAAAGATCCTCCGCGGGGGAATCATTGAGAGCAACAGCTTTTCGTGATAAAATAGACATCTTAACCATATTAGCATCAAGCTATTAGTTAGTGAAAATACGGAATACCAATTGCAGAAGACGCTTCGAGTCCATCGAAGTTGAAAAACGACGATGACCTCCTTTTTCGCAGAAAACACACCGGTCATTTTTCGACGCTCTGGATCGCAATGGAAATAGGTTGGTCGCAGGCAATGAAACGGAGGCAACGGTACCGCGCTAATTCATAAAACCGGAAATCACACCCCTTTGCGCGGATCCACCAAGAGACTGTTCAATCAGTCCAATTACTTCGAGCAGATCAACTGTCGAGTGGGTCGGCGACCCGCCGAGCACTATGAGATGTCGCCTCAGCGAGACGACTTACAAAACCGAACTTTTCAGAATTAACCGTATTAGGTTTTCAATTGTGGTGTTCCTTTCGATTTATTTGGCAGTCTCCAAGGAAATGCCGAATCTATAGCCCAAATACTGTCCAAAACCCGTTTTCCGGCAATAATACAAACGATAGGTCTGGCAATCGCTCATTTTTCGGCTGATTTTCGACCCCTTCTATCCCAAGCTCGCCTGCCCCTCTTTTTTTCAATCCACTTTTTCCCAATTC
>Ga0115000_10003290_pt1 | contig 13549 bp, 8 predicted proteins | sample ArcticOcean_MG_C_6_FD_89690 | JGI IMG/M metagenome (GOLD analysis project Ga0115000, IMG submission 89690) | Marine microbial communities from western Arctic Ocean - ArcticOcean_MG_CB8_128 | ecosystem: Environmental > Aquatic > Marine > Oceanic | place: Arctic Ocean: Canada Basin | collected...
AAGAAATAATGTAATTGTAATTGCCACTCAAACACCATCGCTTTGCCGGTGGTGTAACTTGTACAAACGCACACATACTGTGTACGGAAAGAGATGGACCTTTTTCTTCTATTTTTTATATTCCCTTTTGCCTTGTCAAGTTCGTGCTTGCATTGAGTGCTTTTTTTGTGCTTTTTCAGCCATGAATTTTCCTTCCACGGCTAAAACAACACGTCATTTTTATTCGCGACGGCACCTTCCTTTGTTTTCATAGAATAAAAAGGGAGTTGAGAAGGACAACTAACGCGTTCTGTTTTAAAGAGTGGACGCGGTAGATAATCCTTCCCATCACTTCTTTCGATCTCAATTCTTCCTTCGCAGCTTCGCGTCGAACGTGGTGGTGATATAGAAGAACAAGATGGGAAAAGGAAAGGTGACGACGGCAACCTCACCCACGGGAAAAGATGGAGAGGAAAAAGAAGACGATCTTACTCCTATTCAACCGGTTCCGTTTATGCAATTGTTCCGGTTTTATACCACTCCGGATATTCTCATGCTCTTGGTCGGTTGTTTGTTCGCAGCCATTGGTGGATTGTGCTTCCCCGGCATCAATATTGCGTTTAGAAATATGATGGATAGCACGGCTGCGTCTGCGACGTCTTCAGATCAGACAAAAAATGCCGTCATGTGGATGGAAATCGTCGCATTAACGCTTGGGACTTCTCTATTCTTAGCGTACGGTTTTGTATCATGGGCTGCGAGTCGAAACTCGAGACACGTGCGACAGAAATACGTCGAGTCGTTACTCACGCAGGATGTCGCGTTCTTCGACGAAGCGAAAGCAGGCGAATTAGCTTCGTATACTGCGGAGAAAGTGAACGAGTTACAACAAGGTTTATCGAAGAAGTTTGCCGAGCTCGTGCAAGCGTTCTTTCAAATGGCGGGTGGCTTCGGCGTCGGATTTTACTTTTCGTGGGAACTTTCTTTGGTTATTTTAGCGACGACGCCTTTATTGGGCATGGCTACGATGATGCTCGTGAAAACCGTCTCTGGATTTGAAAAAGGCGTGGAAGCGTACAAAGCCGCCGATGCGGTGGCCACGGAGTCCTTAAATGCGATTCGCGTAACGAACGCGTTGAACGTACAACCAGTCATGGCGAAACGATACGACAGCCACTTGGGCGCCGCCGAGAAAGAAGCGGCGACGCGCACTTGGAAGGCAGCGTTTTCCGGCGGCTCCTTGTTTGGGACGATGTTTTTGATGTACTCGCTCGGTTTATGGTACGGGAACAAGCTTGTGGCAGATTCCATGGACGACGCGTTGAAGAAATACCCACCACCAGATGGCTTAACAGACGCTTCGAGTATCAGCTGGTCGATGCACAACGAATTCGCCGCACCGTATTGTGGATTTTATAAAAGCAGCTCCATAATTTCCGGGTCCGACTCGTACTCGCAGTGCATGTGTAAACTCGAATACCCGGCGGGATACGAATCTCCCAATTGCGGATGCGGCTACCGCGAGGTAAGTTCGGTCGGCTCGTTACTCGGTGCTTCGAGCGACGTGTGCATGTCCGGCGGAACCGTCGTCATGGTATTCTTTTCTGTTCTTTTCGGAGGATTCGCGCTCGGACAAGCTGGTCCGGCTTTTGAAGCTTTGGCGAAAGCACGCATTGCCGCCGCTAAAATTTACAAAATCATCGATCGCGTGCCAGAAAATGGTATCGATACGAGAAATCCAACTGGGAAGGAACTTTCGTTTCCTATCAAAGGTGACATTGAGTTTAGGAACGTGCACTTCGCCTACGGCGCTTTGAATCGAAAAGTCTTCGCCGGCATAAATTTGAAAATTGACGGTGGAACTATGTGCGCGCTAGTTGGCCAAAGTGGATGCGGTAAATCAACCATCGCGAGATTGTTGGAGCGGTTCTATGATCCGCAGCAAGGAGGGTGCATCACTTTAGATGGCGTTGACATCCGGACGCTCAAGATCAACGCCCTGCGTGACGCGATAGGTATCGTATCTCAAGAACCGCTACTCTTTGAAGCTTCAATTGCCGAAAATATCGCAGCGGGAGCGATTTCATCGGTCAAGTCTTCCATCACTGACGCAGACATTGAACGCGCGGCGCGCGTTGCGCGAGCGCACGAATTTATTCAAAGCTTTCCTGATGGCTACCATACCATCGTAGGTGGAAAGAATGCAAAGCTTTCGGGCGGTCAAAAGCAGCGAATCGCAATCGCGCGCGCGGCGCTTCGGAACCCGCCCGTGTTGATATTGGACGAAGCAACATCGGCATTAGATACCGAGAACGAACGTCTCGTTCAAGCGGCCTTGGATGCTTTGGTTTCGGATGGTTCAAGAACGACTATCGTCATCGCGCATCGCTTGACGACGGTGCGAAACGCAGACAAAATTGTCGTCCTTGGTAAGCCCGGGAACGATCCATCCGCCGGTAGTGAAGTCATGGAGCAAGGTACGCACGATGAGCTCATGAAGTTGGGTAAAGACGGAAGGTATCGCGCGTTGGTTGGTTTATCGAAAGATGACAACGCACCGTCAGTATCATCGAAATCGATGAAAAAATCGAGTTCGAAAGCATCGTTTGCCTCGCTAGCTTCTGCGGAGAACTCGCAAATTGATGGCAAAGGCTTTTCGGGTGGTAAATCTGATAGCTACGCCAACTTGAGCGAAATTTCGAAGGGAGACGAGGACAAAAAGAAGAAGAAGAAGAAGGGCGCGAAATCGGATAAATACGAAGTGAAAACGAGTAGAATTTGGAGCTACTCGAAGCCGGAGTTTCCACTCGTCATCTTCGGGTGCTTTGTCGCCGTTGTAAACGGATGCATCATGCCCGCGGTTGCGTTTGTTTTCGCCGAGATCATGGCGTTGTTCTTCAATTTCGATACCGACTATATGCGCGATCGTTCAGAAACGTTAGCAATCGCCATGTTTGGCGTAGCCATCGCGGCATTTATTGCTTCTGGTGTCCAAGGTGGTATATTTGGCATCGTTGGCGAACGGTTGACGAGACGTTTGCGCTCGCACGCTTTTCGCGCGATGATGCGTCAAGATATCCCATTTTTTGACAACACGGATAACTCTGTTGGCGCGCTCACGCAAGTGCTGTCCGTGGAAACCTCCAAAGTACGCAACATGACTGGGCAATCGCTCGGTGCATTCATCCAAACGCTTGGCGCGTTAGGCTTTGGCCTCGGCTTGTCGCTGTCGTCTTCCTGGAAGTTTGGCCTGTGCTTGCTCGCCGCGGTTCCCATATTATCTGTTGGGGAAATGCTCAATATGAAAAATCTCGGCGACGGCGGCGCATCGGCAATTACTGATGCGACGAAGAAGTCATCGTCCGTCGTGAGCGAGGCTGTGCAGATGATTAGAGACGTCCAAGCGTTTGGCTTGGAAAAACGCATCGCCGGTTTGTACCGCACCTTATTAATTGAGCCGAGCCGAGCCGAGCGAAACGAATCCATGCGCGCAGGTGCAACATTTGGCATAAGTCAGGCAGTCACTATGGGTTTTTATGGTTACGCGTTTTGGCTCGGCGGCTACTTCATCAACAAAGGCGAATTGACCTTTATCGATTTCATGAAGTCCCTCTGGGCCCTCGGTTTCTGCGCCGCCGGCGCTGGACAGGCGGCGATGTTTATGGGAGACAAAACCGCAGGAAACGCAGCGGCGAGTCGAATTTTTGAACTCATCGATCGTGAACCGCCAATTGATACGAACCCTTTCGTTGAAAGTGGTGATGCGCGCGTCATTCCAATGACGCGTGCGCAGGCGAAAGAGTCGAATTGCGGTACAATTGTCGATAACTTCTCGGGCTCCATCGAATTTCAAGAGGTGAAGTTTTCGTACCCGACGCGAGATGCGCCAGTATTAAACGGTTTGAACCTGAACGTGAAAGCTGGTGAAACCATCGCGCTCATTGGTACGAGTGGCTCTGGCAAATCTACCGCGGTGCAGCTTTTAGAACGTTTTTACGATGCAGTCGCGCCAAAATCCTTGGCTGCGAAGAGTAACGATAGCGAGGGTGATTTGACCTCTTTAGTTGTTCCCGGGGCTGATTGCGGCAAGATTTTCTTTGATGGCGTCGATATCAAAGAGCTCGACGTTATGTGGCTTCGCGCTCAAATTGGCCTCGTCGAGCAAGAACCCGTCTTATTCTCGGGATCTGTACACGATAACATCGCCTCTGGCTCGCCGACCAGCGAAGCTTCTCGCGAAAAAGTTATCGAAGCTGCTAAAATTGCAAACGCGCACGAATTCATCATGAACATGCCGCAAGGGTACGATTCAGATGTCGGCGTCGGTGGCTCATTAGTTAGCGGAGGACAAAAGCAAAGGATTGCGATTGCTCGAGCGATCGTACATGAGCCAAAAATTTTATTATTGGATGAAGCGACGTCGGCTCTCGATAATGAATCAGAGAAACTAGTCCAATCCGCGCTCGATGCCGTCATTGCAAACGGTAAACAACGGAGTACGATTGTAATCGCGCATCGATTGAGCACGATTCGAAATGCTACGCGCATCTACTTGCTGGATAATGAGTCTGGCGTAGGATCTGTCGTTGCTGAAAGCGGATCGCACGACGAACTCATGCGCAAGGGCGGCAAATATGAACTCTTGCGGAACGCATACGACGACAAATAATTAAAGAAGATTAAATACACAAATGTACCTGGTACTCCTTACTATAATATTAATTATCGAGCAACTCATCGGTAAATGCGGTGAATAATTGCGTCTCGCAAAAGTTTTTCATAAACGAGCGATCGCGTCCGACGTACGAATCGACGAGTTCGTCTTTAAGCAACACCGCCACTTTCTGCCCATCTTTTCCAACTTCGGCGATGGAATAACTCCGAATGCGACCCAGTATCGCATCGCGCATGTGATTTCTGAAGCACTCACCGAATTCCCCGCACAGCTTTGAAGATTTCTCCGATGGTTCTAAAACCGAGGAGAACACCTGCGTTTCGGCAGCCAGGCGTATGGAGGCGTGTATCGGTCTCAATTTTTCTCTGAGTTCGTGCCAGTTTGGTGCCGTTGCCACTATACCACCCATGATTTTGATTTCGTCTTTATACGCATTCAATCGCGTGATGTGCTGCGTGCGTTGTCGTATGTCGTTGGTTTTGTGCTGAATGCCTACGATAAAAGGCACGGGAGCCTCGAGAAAATCAGTCATCGAATTCGGCAAAATTGGTAAAAACAATCCTCTTGGACGCAACGGACGTAACATCGCTAGCAAAGATAAAATCACGCCGGATAGCTGACCTAAATTCGGAGAGAAAACGACAACCTGTTTCTCCAGTAGCGCGCACGCCATGAATGCCATGATATTCTCAATGCTCAACGATCGACACAAAGCCGCAATCGCCCAAGGTTCGATGTGCGCGGCTTCCTCGTCATACGTGTAGGTGATTTTCCCAACAGAATCGCGAATGCATTTCCTTTCAAAGCACGGGTCATCTGTTGTACTCACGGGCCGATAAAACGGAATCGGCGCATCCAGAATGCTCTTCTTCTTTTCAGAATTTAAGGCTTTGCCCGCTTCATCCTTTATCAAAGGACCGTTGAAAACGCACGTCGCGTCGCCAAGTTTCGGAATTGACTCGGCGTGAAAGGACTCGAGTATCCGCAACGAATCATCGTTCTTCCGTGTTTGTTCCTCCACGCTCCTATTGAGACCGTGTGACGATGTAGCCTTGACGTCGCTATCTGTCTTGCTCTTTAGAGATCGCGGCGCTTCTTCGCTAAAGTTGAGATCGCGCGCAATATTTTTACTCTCTTCGTCTTCACCGCTCGTCTTTGGAAGTGGAGGTGGAGGCGGTTTCGTCGGAGTAATGCCAGAACGCGAAAACGCCATCTCCAAATCCTTCATTAATCGTCTCTCGTCTCGCCGTAATCTTTCCAGTTTTCCTGAGGTGACTACTGCTCTCAAGACTTCAAATGTCGTCTTAAAAAACGGAGTTTTCGTGATGAAGCAATAACACCTAGGCGCCGCGACGAGGTACTTTCTCAAGTTTGCCTCTTCCCCTCCTCCTTCCCCATCGCCGCCGCTAGGTATAGTCTCCTCCGAAAAAGAAGAATTCGGCGATAGCGCAGACGACAACGATGAAGACGCGATAACCGGCATTTGACTCACAAACTCGTTCGCGTATAAGCAGACTCCATATAAAGGTTCCTCTCCGCTTTCACCACCAGTCAATCGAAAGACAAAACTCGAAGTGTCGTGAGTTTTCTGGGCGTTGCCGTAAGCCACCTCTAAAATTTTCGACATCGACGCCGTTTTCTCCACTAATTTTGGTTCCACGCCGCTCGGGAAACAAAAGTGTGCGATTGATTCACCATCGAACGATTGCTGCGCCGTTCCGTCTTCCGTGTTGCTGTCTTCGTTGTCTCCTTCTATTCGAGCTTGAGGAGAAGGAGGATAGGAAAACAAAACGTCCGCCGAGTACGTCTCTCCAACCGTTCCTCGATGCGGCGGCGTGTGTTTCGGGTGCGATACGCGCACGTCTTTGGAAGAGCGTCTTCTGCTATTACTATTACTGTTGTTATGACTATTATTATTATTATTATTCGGATTTTGTTGTTGTTGTTGTTGTTGTTGTTGTTGTTGTTGATGACTAGCTTCGCGAAACTCTCTCGGCGAATCCGCCACCGCAGTAAAATCGCTCCGGTCCGGATGTAAACCAACCACGAGAAACTTCTCGAACGTAAACTTTGTTTTCCTCTTTCCCTTATCTGTAGACGAATAGTTGTTTTCATCATCATCATCATCATCATCGACGTCGTGGTCTCCTTCCTCGCTCACTTTCTCGATGTTCGCGTTTGCGTTCTTTGTGTTTTTAAATTTTCGGTTGGATTGTAACCACGACCGTTTCTCTGCGGTTTTCGCTTCTGGATTAAACCAAGTCACGTGCTGCGTCGTGTTATTATTATCGATATTCGGTCTGAACTTCTTTTTCGAATTTAAACTCGTGGTCGTCGTCGTCGTCGTCTTTTCTGCCGTATTTTCAGTCCCGACGAATCGGTTCGAGGTCGGGGAAGGCGTTTTGAACGCGTCCTCTTTGTTGGAACTTTCTTCTTTCTGTTCTGGAGAGGGAGAAAAAGGGGAATTCACGTGATGGAACTCTTCTCCGACTCCTTTTCCTTTTCCTCCTTTTCCTCCTCCTCCTGAGCCATCGCCACCATCATCCGCTTTATCCTCTACTTTGTTCATCATTTATTAGAGGAATAATAATACTACGATCACTATTACGAAAAGAGAAACATTAACATCATCATCCCTCTTCTTTATTATTACATGTCCCTTTCTTTTGTCGTGTCGTTATTTGTGTAATCTTTTTTGGTTTTGTGACGTTTCACTGTCTCGTCGATTTTACTCTTCTCTCGAAAAAAAAAGAAGTTTCCTTTCGTCGACCTTTTCTTCATTCACACTTCTTCTACAAACAAAAAGTAGAGGATGCAAAACAGCGGCAGCAGCAGTCGACTGCGAAAACGTTGTTTCTCCTCCACCATCCTCACTCGTCCGCTGTTGTTGTTGTTGTTGTTGTTCGTATTTTTCGTCTCCATACAACAAACGAACGCGCAATGGCACACGTCTGGGAAAAAAGCCGCCGCTCCGTTTAAAGCGAGGAAAAGCGAAGACCGATCGGGAAAGTTGGAAAACATCGCGTTCGTGTGCGCGGGATTCCCGTGGATGTACGGTCCGTATCAGATGCAAGGCGATCAACTGATGAAAAGTTTGAACAAAAAGTATAATTTTAACACGTATTGGATGATGCGAGGGAATAACGTGCACAATATACCACCGGGAGTGTATACGGGGAGAGAAATCTCCAATTTGACACCACCACAAGTGCCGAAAATGCCACACGACTGGGACGCTTCACATTTAAAGTTTCTCGGGTTACCAGCGAGGACGAAAGTGACGAGCGTGATTGCTCGCGTAAACGGTGCCGCTGCATCCATGTCCGAAGTGAACGACGCGTCCAAATTATACGGTATCGACGCGTTTATCGTTTTAGGCGATATCAACGTCGTCTACCACGACTCGTACGATTTTAAAGTACCGACCATCGCCTGGGTGCCGTTCCATTACAATACCGTCAGGGGATCGAATAAAGTCCTGCTGAAATCGTACACGTATGCGGTTGGGTTATCGCCGTCGACAACGAAAGTCATCGCGGACGTGCGATCGGACGTGGCGTATATTCCGCATTTCATAGACGCGAACGTTCTGGAATCCGCCGCGGAGACTTGGTTAAAGAAAGAACGCAGATTAAAAGGGAATAAGAATAAATCGGACCGAGAAATTGTATTTGACGCGAACAAATACGATAAGATGTTTAAAAGACGTCCGTCGTCGTTTAGTGCGGTAGAAACCAGTCAAGATGGTGATGACGACGATGTGTTTTTAGTGCTCGCCTCGGGGACGAATTACGAAGGCGCCGATAGGAAAGGGTGGGATGTCGCCATCCAAGCGTTCGCGAAATTTCACGAGGCACACCCAGAAATCAAGAAACATTTATGGGTGCATTCGTTCTCGTCTACGCAAGTCATGCGCGACCACGATGGGAACGGCAATAAAGCGCCTCCCGAGTTGGCACCGCAAGGCGTCGATTTGCGAGGATTGGTCCAGGAAATGGATTTGCCACCGGACATTTATACGGTCGATATCGACTTGCACCCACGAGGACGAGTTGCGGCGATGAAAGTTCACGCGGACGTGTGCTTACACCCTTCAAAAGTTGAGGGTTTCGGGATGAACGTGTTGGAGTGTCAATCGGTGGGGACGCCAGTCGTGACGACAAAGTTTCGAGCGATGGAAGATTTCACGCGAAACGGCATCTCTGTGCCCCCTTCGCAATGGGAACACTTGGCCGCTTTAGGTGGAAAGTGGGTTATGCCTGACGTGAAGGGCGTTGCAAAGGCATTAGCTGAGATTGGTAAGAAGCGGAAAACCGCAGAATGGAAGAAAAAGAGCAAAGATGCCGTAGAGTGGATTAAGGAAGAGTTCTCGCTCGATCGCGTCGCCGCCGGATTCTACGTCGTGTTGAAATCAGCTTTGGAAACGCACACGAATAACCTTCCATTCATGCTCTCGAAGATGAAAGAAGCGCCATCGTTCGCGGAGAGACCCATCTTTCACGTCACCACAGATGTGCACCCGAAACAGGCAGATTGGGACGAAGAGTGGATGTTGTACCACCGACCGGATGTGCGCGTGGATTACGAGATGGTGCAAGAAATGCTTCACGACTTGACGACGAAAGAAGGCGAAATGGTGTCGTTGGCGTTTATCGTGTGCAAAGACGTACGTGGAATACCGATTGAATTTCAAGTTGAAGAGCGCGATTACGATGGCGTCCATCGGTTCAACACGGAGCACCCAATTTTACTCCCGACGTGGGCGTTTGCGCAAGCGCAACAAAATTTCCCGTACATCCATAACACCGCGTGGATGTTAGCGGGAAACTCGGACCAACAATTTATTAAGATGTTCCCACCGGGTGCGGCGCAAGTCATGAATCCGATCGAGATTAAAACGTATAGCGACGAGCTTTAGTACTTTATTTACTTCCAACAGTGTGTTTATATGTGTGTGTATGTGTGTGTTGCTTGCTTATTCGAGAAAAAATGTAGAAGTACTCGAAATAGATTGTCACTACTGATGTATGTAATAAATATGTGCGATTAAAATAAATTTCTTATTTCATCACGTCCGCGATGACTTGGTCCTTGAACACCGGCAAATCTGGATGCGCATATAACGGCTGAAATTCCTCTGGTTTTCTATCTTCCCCGACTTTTGCCAATTTGCTTTGGAACGGTTTGCACCCTTTACTCATTCGCATGAAGAGCTCGTGCCATCTCAAATCGCTCGTTAACTCCGGGTGGAAACTCGTCGCCAACAAGTTCTTCTGTTTCACCGCCACCACCACCGATTCTATGTCCACGCCCATTTCTTTCTTTTTCTCCTCGGATAAGTAATATTTCGCTAAAACCTCGACGTTTTCCCCGACTTTTTTAATCGCCGGAGCTCGGATAAAAATCGCTCGACACTTGACGTCGTTTTCTGAACACCCCGGGATATCGCACGGTATCGTTGTCTCGAAAGAATCAATTTGCGAGCCGAAAAAGTTACGAGAAACGTCCACGTTGATGCCACCTAATAACTCTTGACCACCTTGCTTCGCGCCTTCTTCGATGCGATCGGCTAAGAAGATCAACCCCGCGCAGGTCCCCCACACGCACCGTTCTCCCTCGTCCTCAAACTCTCTCAACGCATCGAACAAGTTCCATCGTCTCGCGATGTTCGCCATGGTGGTACTTTCCCCACCCGGGATGATCATTCCTTGGCACCCTTCCAACTGAGACGCGGAACGAATTTCAACCGCTTCGCCGCCACATCTTCGAATCATCGAGCAGTGCTCGCGAAAGGAACCTTGTAAAGCCAGGACGCCGATTTTTATTTTATCTTGTTCAATTGCCATCGTCACTTTTCTTTTTGTGATGATTTGTTGACGATGTGTGGTATGACGACACCTAAAAAAGCTGATGTGGCAATCTCTTAAAAGTCCTTTCCACCAAATTGAACTCTTTTCTCTCAAACAGTCTCTCTTCTCGTTCTTTTTTGTTCTCTTGCTCATCTGTTTGGTTTCAAAAATTTAAAATTCCTTCCTTCTTCTTCTTCACTTTAATGCATATTAGACGCATCGCGGCGCGTAATCATCAGTTCATCTTCTGCTCCTCGCGTATTAGTAGTATTAAACGTAATAATTTTATCAACAACAACGCATACAACAAAAGAAGAGTGCACGACAACATAAAAATGGGATCCGGAGGTGAAGGTTTTACGAACGAAATCGAAAAGAAGGCGAAAATGATGCCAGCAGAAGACGAAACGTTATTTGAAAATAAGCTGAGAGTAAAGAAGCTTTCCGAGCACGCGACGGTTCCCGTCAGAGGTTCAGATGGAGCGGCTGGGTACGATTTATCCGCCGCGTACGATTGCGTCGTCAAAGCGAAATCGAAAGAGCTCGTCAAGACGGACTTGTCCATCGCGATTCCGAAGAACACGTACGCTCGAATCGCTCCGAGAAGTGGTTTGGCATATAAAAAATTCATCGACGTCTTAGCCGGCGTGGTGGATTACGATTACCGCGGGAACGTCGGCGTTATTTTGGCCAACTTTGGAGACGAGGATTTTGAGGTGAAGAAAGGCGACCGAATCGCACAAATGATCTTGGAGAGGATCACTACGCCGGAGTGCGTGGAAGTCGAAGACTTGGAAGCGACTGAGCGCGGCGCCGGCGGTTTCGGTTCCACCGGAGTGAGCAAGTAAACTATCAACAACGCGTTCTTTGATCATCATCAGCAGCGCTATTACTACTAAACCGTTCTTGTCCTTAGTGTTGGTGTTGTTGTTGTTGTTATCAATAAATATACGCGAAAAGTACTTTTATATAATTTACGTGCACGTATTACAGCTGTGTCCATTTTTGAATTTTTTTGCTTTTTTCTTCATTCTCTTTTTTGCCCTCATGCTCATCGAGGGAAAAGAACAACAACAACTACTATAAAATAATGTCTGGTGTTCAACTGACTGAAAATCTCATCAAAACACTAGACGGGGTTGGAAAGGACGATGATTCGTTCATTCCAGCGCCGGGTGGATTTCAAGGCCCGAGAGATGGTTACATTTTCCAAAACGGAGAGGCAGGCGTCGGGTATTACAGAGAAGAAATTTTCGCCGCCAAAGATGATGATGATGATGATGAGGTATTGGTAAACGACAACAACGCGAAAAGGCGAAAGACGTCCAACGAGACTGCGACGACGACGACGACGATGAGGACAAAGTCAACGATAGATTACGATAAAATGCTCGCAGAAATCGAGCAGAACAACCCGGACATTACCAAAGAGACCACGGAATTAACCGCGAAGAGTGTCAAGAAGTTAGTGATTCAATTCGAAAGAGCTTTGAACGATAACGTGGAAAAGAGAGCAAAGTTTTCGACGAAACCGGAGAAGTTTTTAGATTCAGAGGTCGACTTGGACAATGCGATTAAGAATTTACAGTCGTTGGCATCTGCGCCGAAATTATATCACGTTTTGATCGATACGAAGTGCGTTCCGAGTTTACTCTCCGTGCTGGCGCACGAGAACGAGGACATATGCGTAGACATTTTAGAGTTGTTTCGAGAGTTGTTCGATCCAGACGCAAGCAACGAAGGAGAAGAGGATGAGAACAGACAGGCGTTTCAGTTGCTGAACTGCTTAAGAGAGAACGACGGAATCAAAATGTTCGTCGATTGTTTGATGGATAGATTCTTTTCGAAGCCCAAAAAGAAGAACGAAAGAGAAGAACGAGAAGAAAAAGATGATGATTTAGCCGGAGAAGAGACGAAACGAAACGCCGAGGAGACTATTTTACAAATCGTAGAAAACGCGATCGAAATCAGCGGAGGCACGAGCGAGATTTGCGAATACTTTTTAAACGAAAGCAACACTCGATTGAAAGAGTACTTACTCGAAAGAGTAGGCAAAAAACAAAGCACGGATGGTGTGAAGTTACAAGCGTCCGAGTTGCTTTCAATTTTAACCACCGGGTGCGACGAAACTGTGAAGAAATCTATGTTGTTAGCGAACGATGCGTTTATGGATCCAATCATGATGGCTATTGCATGCTACAAGAAGAAAGAACCGCAAGATAGCGAAGAACGAGAAATCGTCGAGAATCTCGCCGACGCCTTGTGCGCTTTGCTCCAAACGAAGAAAGGTCAAGAGACTTTTTTCAATTTAGAAGGTTTAGAGTTGATGTTGATGTGCGTGAAATCAAAACTATTCGTTCGAGGCTCGGCATTGAAAATTTTGGATTTTGCGTTGACGGAGAACGAACTCGGGTGTTTGAAATTCATCGACGCGTTTGGTTTGAAAACCATCTTTTCCACCTTTGTCGGTTGTTTCGGCGGCGACGAAAAGAAGATTAAAAAGATTCGCAAAAAGTACGGCAACGATTACGTCGACGCCGAGTGCGAACGCACGTTATCCGTTATCGCCTCTCTGTTTCAAAACATCGACATTTCGAAAAACACGGACAAGTATAACCGCGTCGTCTCGAAGTTTGTGGAAGACTCGTTCGTAAAACTTGATTTGCTCGTCGAATCGTACGTTTCCTACGGCAAAAGAGTCTCGAAAATCGAACTCCCCAACGACGAAAACCCGCAAGACTCCGAGGACGAGCAAGACATATACCTAGAAAAGCACGATCACGGATTATCGAGCTTAGAAAACGTCGCCATTATAATCGCGCATTTATGGGCGACGTTAGACGATGCGATTCAAAAGCGGATTTTCGTCGATTTAGAAAACAACGAAATCGACGTCTCACACGCCAGAGATGTTTTGAGAGACCGAGCGAAAAACATCGGCGATGGTGGTGGCGAGCAGGTGCAAAAGGACAAAGTTGATCAACTTTTAACGCTGGTGTATTCGCTATACATGCCAGATGAGGTTCGGCCTGGTGATGAATGAGAG
>Ga0115000_10003293_pt1 | contig 13543 bp, 12 predicted proteins | sample ArcticOcean_MG_C_6_FD_89690 | JGI IMG/M metagenome (GOLD analysis project Ga0115000, IMG submission 89690) | Marine microbial communities from western Arctic Ocean - ArcticOcean_MG_CB8_128 | ecosystem: Environmental > Aquatic > Marine > Oceanic | place: Arctic Ocean: Canada Basin | collected...
CAATTCAACTTGCTGATTGTTTGTGACTTCCAATCAAACTCATTTTGCTATCATTGTTGTAAGCAGCCAAATCTGCATAAAATTCATGGCCTTCACCTCCGACATAGCCAGTACAAAATATATCTTCCATTAAACGCATGCGTTTTTCGTCGTGGACCACAGAGCGAGAGTAATATGTGTAGTGACCAATATGCAACTTGCGCAGAGAGTCGGTCTGCAACAAGAACGAGTGGTTGCCGTGAAACGTGTACCCCAATGCTTCCCCACGCTCGCAAAGAATCGCACTGTTCATGTTCCATGTTTGGTGCGGACGAAATACTACGAGCTTATCGGTGTCCGCAATTTTGTTGTTCCAAGCTTGACTTACAGCATCTGTGTAATCAATTTTTTCAAAATCATCACTGTCTGCACTGTAAATATAAATGCTTCCGGTATTGGTAGCGTTCATCTTGATATCGAATTCAAAAAACTCACCGCATTGTCGGGCACGCTCTAGTTGATTAACTGGAACCCCGCTGAAGTCGGTATCAAAAGCTTCAATTTCAAACACAGTTGATCCTCTCAAAGTTTGCATAGTTAAATTGGCTTGTTTTGTTAATTGCGCGTCACCTCTTGGACCTGATTCCTGGTATGATGTATGCTTTGGCAACATGGATACATACATACCCATGCGTGGCGGGAAGATCCAGGTGTTTGGTTTAATACCTTCTCGTGCCATTTCGAACTTGGTATTACTATCGAGCAAGTAAAGTCCATTTTGGCTTTTGTTCACCAACGCCCAATTAGCTCGCTCCAGTTGCTGAGCATTGTGCCCGGTTTGTTTCACTCCGAATTGGTGATTCCAATTTTTGTAGTGGTTTTTGCACTGTAGAAGAGCTTCAACTACCCCAGCATACGTTGTCAAGCGGGCCGACATCGCTATCTGTTGCAAGTTAAGCATGTACGATTGACGTCCTTGAGGAGTGCGATAGAAGCCGTGTTCAATCATGAACGCTAGACCACGTCGTACAAGCGTTTCTTTTCTGCCTTCCTGTGTGGCAGTTACGAGACGGGGTACACCTTGAGTAGGTTCAATGTCAATCATTGAGCGGTCAAATGAAAAAATGTTCCATTTGATATGAATATTCTCGGTAGATTGGTAAGGCAAGATTTTCTCGTAGAAATCGCCATCTCTGACAATCATTTCGTTGATACGGGTCTTTAGCGTTAGGTTCTGTCCGTCATACGCGTCGTAGTCGTTCAAGGTCTCATAACTAAGAGCATCGTCGGCACGTAATTTGTGGTACTTGGGATCTCCAAAAAAATCTTTCAATGTTGGATCCGTACTGATTGGTTGGCCAGTTATATGCTTTGTAATTTCTTGTGCACTCATTTTATAAAGATTTGCAGCCAGTATATACATTCATTTTTCTGATGTCTTTGTATTTCAGAAACGCAATACAATATTTGTACGTTGTACACTAAGTATACTATCTCCTTTTTCTTTTTTCTTTTTTTTGCCAGAAATTGTTTCTGCTTCAGCTATCATTAATTTCTCTTGTACCAGGTCAAACCAATTATTGTATAAACTCGCAAATTCGTTTGTTTCGTCATACTTGCCTATGCCGAGCAATTGATTACGTATGGCATTGATTTTGGTTGCTTCCGCACCCAAAATAATACACAATACTCTTTTACGTGGAGCTACTTGAATAATGTCATTCATTGGAATCCACGTTGGTTGGGATTGGACGTCACGTGTCTTAATACACGACAAACAGTTGTGTACATGTATATCATTGTCGGCAACAGTATTTGCATTGTCAGGAACGTTTACTTCATCCTCGTCAGAAGAAGAAAAACTATCACTACTACTAAATGCAGTCTCTGCGAAAGTCCACAAATCATTAAATTTTTGTTTGGAAAATGCCCCAGGTTTATGTTCGTGCGGTCCATCCTCACTGTCATATTGCACAGTGTACACTCCTCTAGCAACGCTAGTTATAACCCCATTATACCATTTATCAATTTCATTGTCATCCTCGAATCGATAACGAATCTTTTCATCCACTTTTGGTTTGTGATAGACATCATCCGTTTGTTCATTTTGTGTTGTTTTAACGTTTTCATTAGTTTGTTCAAAATTGTTTAGTGTTGTTGGGTTGTAACAGTGAATGTCACAAGTGAGCATGTTGTTACTTTGAGGTTTTGGTCGATAAAAAACAAAACTTTGAACAGCAGTGGGTTTAATAAGACCAGAATAATTGTCTTGTTCTTCTTCTTTCATATTTATATTATAATTATGAACAAAAGCACTGCATCGTTGTATTACCGATTTTATAATGACAAATGGTAGGTTGTATATTTCAGTTCCACCAGAATTAAATACCCTTGAAGGACTTATATTCAACCAAACCAACGTAGCCTGTTGGATTTGTGGTTTGGTAAGATTTAAATTGTCGTTGATGAACGGCAGTGATGTACGCGAAGGCAATGCCATCAGTTTTTTAATTACCTCTTTTGGAGTCAAAATTCCCGGGTTTTTGTTCCAGTACATGCCGCCAGTATCTCCAGTTCTGTTCGATAGCAACCAATTGTAGAAATTTAATGCTGTTTGTGTTGAACTTTTTTTGAAAATTGTGTTCAAATCCTCCGTAAGAACATTATTTTCTTCCATCAAATTTTTAATTTTAATATTTTTTTGCTTGCCATCGTCAATAGCGTAGCTTATTAAAACCTCTTTTACTAATGATTCCAGTCGACTGGGGTTAGGTACATACCATTGCCAGCAATAGCTCCACTGTTTGGGGTTATATTGCGTAGTATACCCTTGGACTTGTGCAAACAATGGATCCTGGAATAAAGGATGATCATGTTTTAAATAAGTTTCAATAGTTTTAATCTCTTTTAAACGTTCTGTTTCATCTCTGGATGTTATACCAATTTTGTATAGCTGGCTGTGATATCTACATACATACAAACAGCCGGACGGTCCTTCTGTTGTGGTATATACAAAATTTCCATTGACTGGTCGTCCGCGATATTGAGGTGATTCTTTAAACTGTTGAAGATATCCCCAAGGTGTATTTTTATATGTTTTCATTTACATGCTGAAAAATGTTATATTTATATGAACTAGTTTTAGAATAATGGGAAACCAACAGCTTAATACAGCAGTGGCAGATAAATTTCGATATGCTCGAAATAAAATTGCAACTGCTATTCAAACGAAACCTATCAAATGTTTATTGCTTGGCAAGAGAAACTCTGGAAAAACAACGATTGTTAATGTATTGCGTTTGGGCTGTCATGTTAGACCGAAACCAACACTGGAACACATGTACACTAGCGTCAAAGTAAACGGACAAGTGTATGATTTCTTAGATTTGCCAGGAGAATTCGAAATGTGGCAAGAGTTTTACGCAACGTATCCAGAAAAAATTATTTTTTGTGTGAAAGTAAGAGAAAGCGAAGATGAAATTGTGAAAATGATAGACACACTACTTGAATTATTGTCAGAACCAATGCTGCGAGATTGTCCTGTTCTTCTGTTGGGTACACATTGCACTGCGATTGACAAAGAATCTGAATGTGCAAGGTTGGCGAATATTGTTGGTGTAGACACAAGAATTAAAATAGCCTGCCTTGACAGTCCTACTGAAAAAAAATTATTGTACAAAGCATTATCGCAGTTTTAAAAAAAATATATTAATGGAAACATACTTTGCACCCGAGGTTTCTGTGATGTCGACTGTGTGTACGTTTCTGCAACCTACTGAGATCGGACAATTACGTAAAACAAACAAAGAACATTTGCATGTTTCGAACGAGTTTGTTTTACCAAACAATTGGATACAGTATGTGTTGAATTCTTGCCATGCTGCACGGTGTACTTATTGCTTGCAACTTTCAAACAGCAAGCATCTTTTCAATTGTAATAATTGTAGTCAACTTACATGTGGCAGACACATGATTACATGTTGTAGCTGCGAAGACAGTGTTTGTATGAATTGCAAAAACACATGTTGCTAATACATAAATTATATGTATATTTTTTTTTTGAACCAGTACCACACCGTTTTGTACAAATGTTGAATCAATTAATTAAAATGGTCCACGAGGCTAGCAACCGACCCAGTACGCGTGTGACGCTACCAACATCTTGGGCACCTCCAAAATGGTTGCACGAGGGCCACATCTTGCCTCATGTTACGAATGCAGGCACAAAATATGTTGGTTACGCTCTTTTGTGTCCCGGCACATTTGAATCTATTTCATTGGGTCGTAAGGAATGTGTGCGAATGAACTGTTCGTTGGACCCGGAACACGACATTTTCAAAGGTAAAAGTAGTTATTATGATGCTTTACAAAATTATCTTGACAAATTTCGATTGTTTGTGGACGCACATCTTAGCACAACAGTAAACGATGTAATATTAGAACGTTGGGACAGCGATTATCGCACTAAAAAAAAAGCACCACAGCTTAAATTTTGGCGTGGCGACAGCGGCGGCTATGTGGAATGCTCCGCACCCGATATTGGCGATGTCATCATTCCTGTTTGTTCTACTATCAAAACAGTCGACGGTAAATTATTATTCGAACTAGGTCCCGACATAATTGTTTTGTAGTGTATATGTAAGACATCTGAGTCAAATAATATGGGCAATTGCCTGACAACAACGGAAAAGAAAACAGCAAAATGTTTGACTGAATTGTCAAATGTGGATTTATTGTTGCGTGAAATGATCATGAAATACCAAAACGACGTGGACAAATGTGAAGCGGCCATAAGAAACCAGTCAACAACACGATCAACAAAAATGTATCTTGTGCGGCGCCGCAAAATTTTACTTAAACATATCGACAGCTTGCACCAAAAATTAGTTTCGGTTACGTCCAAAATTTTTTCAGTTGAACAATTGTGTCTGATTAAAAAGGAGATTGAATCTTTGCGCACAACGGCAAAGGTTTTCAAACAGTTTGCTCCCGTTGGCCGTATTGAAGATTTGACAGAAAACATGGAAGCACAATTAAACAAAGTCTTAGACATTCAAGATTTACTGTCTTCAACGACGAACAACTTAGACGTCGAAGAAGATTTAGCACTACTTGAGAAAGAAGTGGAATTCGATACATTGGAGCTGCCAGAGGTTCCAATTGATGTAGTTGTTGGTAATTTAGATGATATTGAGGGTGCCTACAACGAAGATACTATGTTGATGCAAGCAGTGTAACAGTATAAAAATAATAAAAAATAAACTAAATATTATTTGAATTTTTTTGTTATTTTTTTCGAAATTCATTTTTTTCGAACCAGAACTATAAAGCTATTGTTCGTGTTAAAAGAATGCCCGCAAAACGAAAACGAGGCGGAAAAGGGTACGCAGAGAGTAAATGCTGCACTTCGTCCGAAGGTGTAGAATTGAAAGAGCCCGTGAGAGTTGTGTGTACTTTTTCTGGGTGCAATAAGGATTACTGTACTATCAATGTCATGCGAAGACATTGTCGGGAAAAACACCCACAACACTTGCTCGCTGCCAAGAAAAGGCTGTACAAACCGGCCGACTTAGACGTGACGACCGACAAGGAATTTAGATTCATTAAACGAATGGTTAAATCGAATATACTTAATGATATCAGACGTACTCACAAAAAACCTGAAGTGTTTGCTCGAGTGGAAAGAATTCTCAAACCTTTGCGTTCCCAGAGTCTCCAAGCAGCTGCCACGAAGTACCATTTCGATGTAGAGGAGATTCGAGACAGCAGTAAAAACAAGACTGCATTGACTATTGTAAAAGGCAAACACAGAAACTTAAACCTCCGTGGACGAAAAGTCCATTTTGAATTGAAAGTCAAAAATTCAGTGTCGGAACAGGACAAGAGTAAACTAAAAGCAATGTACAACAACGAAACCGTACAGATGCTGTCCATTCAAATTGTTCGACACATGATGACGAGGGGAATGTGTGCAACTGAACGTGTCGTCGACGACAACGACGGAATTCTTCCAGAGGGATTTAATATTCGTCACCACGGCGGCTTGTTCAAACTTTCGCTCGATCGTAAACTGGACCACAAAAGTGGCTTTTACTGTATTCACTATCCCAATCTTGACAACGCACTTGAAAACATAAATTTGGTGGCTCTGTTGGCCAATGTACGATTCAAAGCTTCTAAGAAACAGCGCCAAAACCGGTACGGTGAATTCAACCAGAAGTCGGAGGAACAACTTCAAACGGAATTTGCAAAAGTTTGGGCAGTTGCACAACAAAAGAACCCAAAAGCGTTTAAAGTCCGCCGCTCTACGCCGCTCTACGCACATGCCGTTTCCACTTTCAAAAAAGACGAAACGTGCAAAGCTAATTTCAAAAGTTTCCAATACTACTGGAAGTATTTGTTGACATTGCTGAACGAACAAAACGGTCGTTGTGCCGTTTCAAAGTTACCGATGACGATCGAAAGTGGTCCTTGGTTAATGTCCCCAGACGCCATTGATCCCAAATTAGGACACGTCCGTGACAATCTCCGGCTGGTCTGTGTCTGCAACAATCCGGCCGACATGTCCAAACAAAACACAACCTCAAATGATGCTGCTACCAGCTTAACACCAAAAATACACGACAAATACTGGGGAATTGAGAAATAGAAAAGATTTGAAATTTTAAATTTTAAATTTTCCCACCAAAAATTTCCAAAATTTTAAATTTTCCCACCAAAAATTTCCAACAATGTCAAAAACATCCTCAAGCAGTGGTGAAACCAAACAAGACGACACGCCATTGCATTTCTTGGGTTCAGTGTTAATACCCTCTGTTCATCGTTCTGACACAACCAAGTATGACTTCACCGAAACAGATATAGCAAGGTGGACTTTAATATTTTCATTTTTACATTTCAACGAGTTCGAACGTCTTTCCGTACGTTCTTTGTGTAATTTCTTTCGTACTGTTTTGCCAGGACCGACGTGTGCCGGTGTGTATACGATCTTTCCACATCCCAACCATCCGTCGTTGAACAGTTTAATGCATCGTTTGAATGACATGGCTCTTGTGGAGGGTATTAATGTCGAACATTTGTTTCTTGCGAATGGTGTTCATGTAATTCAAGACGAATATTATGAATATTATAGAGAAAATGTAAATATGGTATGTATTAATTTTCCCATTTCTATCATTGGTGAAAGTCGTGAACATTGTATTGTCATGGGTGGTTTGTTCATCAATGGAAAGAAAGAAGACGATGTCAATGTCAGTAATCTTACTCTACGCACCGCCCTCGACCGAGAGGCTACCTGCGTACTCCGGCACGGGGAAAATGCGCCGGAAAATGGGTCGGGGGATTTGAATGGAGAATACGGAGTATTTGGGTACGCAGGTGCCTCCATTCATTTGGATAACGTGAGTGTTGAGAATAGTGCAGGTATCGGTGTTGTTGTGTCTGCGAGTAAACGCAATACCATGAAGAATTGTAATGTAAGTCATTCAAAAGGTAGTGGATTATGTGTGGATTGTGATGGAGTAATGACGATTTCTGGCAAGGACAGTACTATACATCATAACTGTATAGGTGGAAGAAGCCATTCTCACGGATTGTGCACCAACGACTATGAAGCCGTCATCCATCTTACATCATCTGTAACAATCGAAACGATCTCCACAAATAATGGTGGTGGTGGAAATTACGGTCGGACTTCAGACCACATGATGACGGGGGGTGAGGGTACAATTGCTATTGTAGACAGTGCAGGTAAAATTATCGAAACTATCTATTAAATACAATAAAATAAACAGAAATAAAAAAAATAAAAAATAAAATGATTATTACACCCAGCATTTATTTGTATCACGAAACAATAAATATGGTGTTGTTTTCCTATTTCGAGCTATCCATTTAATGATTACACATAGAGCATTGGCGTCACCAAGTGCTTGATGCGAAATGCGGCGATCTGTAAGGAATTTGTAAACCGTTCCAAGAGAGTTGTCCATACCTTGAGGTTTTTCTGGAAATAGTATTTTGCTTTTAAAAATTTCCAGGCTGTCTAAAACGACTGGCATTCTATGCGATAAATTAAATATACCTAAACGACCCGACAAAATATGTTTGTCAAACCTGGCTCCGTTGTGCGCTATGCCAATGGCGTTTCCAATAAAGTCCAGAAACTGTTTGTACACTTGAAATTCTGGAGTAAATGAACGGATAGCGAGTTCGACGGCGATTGTACGATCGTCCAAATTGTTTTCAGTTGACGTAATAATTCCTTGAGAGAATAGCTTATTAAACCATACGTTGATTGTGGATTCTGTTTTTTGTTGGCTGGTTGCTAAAAAGTCAACCAAGCTCATATCAGAAGGCAGCATATTGATATGTGAATGAAATTCTTTCTTCACGCCAGACTCAAATCTGACGGCGCCAATTTCGTACGCAATTGAACGGTTTCGAGCGACACCTTTTTTACCGAAGCTGCATTCCAAATCAAAATAGAACAGCATGGGTCGCAAATAAGCCAAATAGTGCGGCGAATGCCCAACGATGGTGCAGATATTGCTTATTATTAGCAACGAACACGAAATTGAAGTGTTGCAATGCACAAACACGGTCAAATTCTGTCAGTAAATTCCACGTGTCAGTGTTGACGACACAGTCAATGTTGTATGGCAATAGTAGCAATAGGTTTCGAAATTTGGAACACACACCGACACTGGGCGTGAAGAATTTGTAATTTGAACTTGTAATGTAAATACAATCTGAATCAACTAGGTGTGTGTATGAAATCAAAATAGGTTGTTTGTGAAAAGCTTTCAGAGCTCGAATCAGTTCTGGTTCAAGTTTGAGAATTGCAATTTTATTTTAAATACTAATTTAAACTATAAATACTATCTTAGATTAACCTTAAGAAATGTTCATTGGCAGAGTTATAGGAAATTTGGCAGAACAACCGGAACAACACGACAAAACATTCTGTTTTAATGAAAAAGAAGCAAGAACGATGGCTGACAATTTGAAAGGAACACCCGTGCAACTCGAACACCACAAAGATATGAAAGTAGGAAGTATTCGAAAAGCTTTTTACACAAAAAGTGGAGTCTGGGTGATTGGGGAATTAAATGAGAACAGTCTGACCACTGAATTTGCTAAAAAGGCGATGGAATCAAGAAATGGAGCTACCCCGTACTACACAGGATTATCATTGTCTCATTCACATTGTGAATATGCTGATGGCACTACCAAAAAGTTCCCGATCGAAGTCAGTATGTGCAATGACCCGCGCCGACCAGATTGCAGAATTGTGTCAACAAAAAAAGGAAAGTATAATACACCAATCAAGTCTACCAAAATGACTGAACCGACAAACCAAATCTCTACTGAAGATCTCACAAAATGTATTCTTGAGCAAGAAATGCTAATTTCTAATCACAAGGCATCTGTAGAAAAAAAGGAGACGCAACTTAAAGACATGCAAGAAAAGGTATTGAAACTTGAAGCACAGAACACGTTAGCAATTGAAGAATCAGCGAAAAGAAAAAAGGATCAATACCACAAAGCAGAAGGATTGGTACTAGCTTTGAAAACACATTGGGCCAAGATTCTCGATTCAAGCGACTATACAAAAGTAGACCAAGATAATCTAGATGCAGTCATCAAACGAAACCCGGCTGACATGATGGAGGTATTAAGATTAGCTCACTGTGCCAGTAAACATTATCAAAATCGGAACAACGAATTTGATCGTGTGAACAAAAAACGAAAACTTGATACAGTCGCTAATGATGTCGGCGATACTTTAGCACCCAAAGCACTGCCAGATATCATGGACGTACTATCAAAGTACAAAGTAAATGGCTCTGCTTCCGATTTAATGAGACAAGCATACGATGCACGAAATGGGTTGTAGAGGTATGTGCAACAAATAATAAATAACTATAAAATTCGTATAATAATATCTGTATTATATTTTCTTTAAGGTAAATATTATAACATTATTTTTTGCAATATCTTTGACAGTGTTAAAACATTTGAAAAAAATTTCTTCTGTACATGTAGAACTTTTTGCAGCCACAATTTCCCACCAAAAATCGACTCCCTCTTTGCTAGCGAATTCCACATAAACAGAACCCTTCTTGTTTATACTTGCTTTGGCGACACGAGAATAACCGTCGTATAGGTACAACTTTTTATATCTGTGTTCACCAAGACCCATACCATACACAGCTGTCTTAAAAGAAGGTGCTGCTTCGTTGCCTTCGACCAGCGCTGGTGTCCATGTATCGTTCTCCGGTACTCGCGCATAATATCGAAATACAGATTGGTGAAGACCCATTGTAGTAAGTTTTATTCACATACTTGTATTGGGTTATAGTTGCAAGAATAATTGTATTTAAATTTTCAACCTATAAAGTTTAAACAGGTAGTACAGAAGAATGACTAAAACAAGGTTGACATGTTGTGATACATTATTGACTTACATTCATTTTGGTCTTGCTATTTTTTTCCTTGCTGGTGTAGGAATGATGTTGGACATGAAAAGACTATACGGAGATCCCATAAGTGGAGATTTTCAAAAACCATATGAAGCAACGGTACTGGCATTTGTACTTGTATTGGCTGTAGGTAAATTACTGTGTGCGTGGTTGAGCTTATTGTGGGTTTGTTGCTTAAAACGAGGCGAACCAGAAAATTTGGAAGAACCTTTGTTTTGTTGTAGGGAAAACAAAGATAGCGAATCAGCGAAACCATCGACAGCGAAACCATCGACAGCGAAACCATCGACAGCGAAACCATCGACAGGCAAAGATGCATCGCAAAACTTTTGTTGCCTATGTTTATTTGGCTCCAACAAATGTTGGGAATGTTGTCAATGTTTAGTGAACAGTTGCAGAAGCATAGAAAAGGACGCCAAAAACCATGAGCGTAAACGTAGTCAGTTTACAAATTTAACTACATACTTCATGGGCACGGAGCGATATATACGCCATGTAGTTGATAGTTTATTGTTGCTATTAAGCTTTATTTTTGTTGGTATGAGGTATGTTAAGACAGTAAACCCACTAGAATTTGGAACAGAAAACCCACTAGTGATCGATTCTACTAGCACTGGTGTGGTTCCCGGTTCTAATAGCACTGGTGTATTTTTCGGTTCCAATAGCACTGGTGTGGTTCAATCGACGGAATACAACGAGTTATACTTGTTTCTAATTGTAGTTCCTATATGTACACGGAGTTTGGATATTTTTTATGATATTATTTCATTGTGGCCAGATGTACAAGGTTGCTGCCGAAGAGTCTACCAGTACAAAGGCATTGACAACCAGGCCGAAGACGACAGTGAATATACAGATGCAAATGTTGTAGGCTTCGTCGGTATACTGCAACTTATTTGCTTACTCACAGCGTTCGCTGCAATGATATTTAATGTAATCAACATTGAAGAGCCAAAATACAAAGGTTTTGGATGGGTTCATCCTACAACCCGTTTGACAGACAGTCCGTTTGGGTGGGTTAGTCAAAACTTGGAATACCCACAGTATACAGAGTACTCAGGGTATTTTGACAAGTTTAAGAGTCAGAACTTGATGACGCCACCAGAAAACTTCCCATGTAATGTTATAGACCAAAAAAGTATTTCTGTGCATGAAAATCTTTATCCGGACGACGACGAATTGGATTCAAACGGGTTGTCAAAAAGAATACAGAAAATACAACAAAAATTAAATGATATATCGCAATATAACTGGAACCTAACGGAATATACAAAAGATGACGCACTGACGCCCATTGAAATAATCGAATGCAAATGTTCAGCTCTGTTCGGGCGCTCTTTGTTTATACACGACGATACAAAAGGAGGCATATGTGCCCATTCGTTACTTGTTGAATACGCGATAATTGTACTTGGTGTAAGCATTGTGATCATGGCTTTTGTTATCGGCGTTAAATGTAAATTAAAGCAACATACGGAGATTCCGCCAAGGTTTGTACATCTGTGGTACAAAATATTAATGAAAACGACACTAGCACCAGTCATAGCACTAATGGGTTTGTACTTTGGAATGCAGGCTTCTAATGTTAACCTTTTTCAAACAACAGCTTTGTCAATTTCAAAGAAACCGCTCTTTTTATTGTTTGCTGTACTTTTCTTAGTTCCAGCCGACATAATCACAGGATTGGAAGATTGGGAATCGGTTTCTGTTCGAATACAAGACCGATTCAGATCAGGACTGCACGGAAATAGAAAAATTTTCTTTGATTGGCATGTATTTTTGCTAGCAATTGTGGCAATCTTTAGTTTCATATTGTGTACTTATTTGCAATGGAAGAGTCCTCACAGTATTCCTGACATAAAAACAATGCAACTTAATATCAGTGAAAGCAACTGCAACACGACTTCTCCTCCTATCTGTTACAACGGTCTTATTTATCCTGAACGAACAGCAGACCAAAGCTTAATCGTGTGTGACTATTACTTTGGTAAAGTTTCTATATTGTTCATCGGGTACATTAATGTTATTATCAGTTTTTTGGTAATTGTTGTGTCAACCGTCAGTTTTAACGATTGTACTACATGTATATCCAACAAGTATATCGATCGAAATTCTGGTTACGTGAGCGAGTCATATCGTATCGCAACTCAATGTTTGTTCTCGTTGCTATTTGTTCTATTGCTTATTTTCAGTGCAGCAACATTACCAGGCGACACCGCATTAAACAGATGTATTTTGCCTATTGATCATCTCGGCAGTAACTCAACAATTTTGGCATATTTGATCATGTTATTTGCTGTACTTTTTCGTATATGTAATATAATTCTCAGTACATGGGGTGTTCGACGCAACCTCAACGACGGTAAACAGATCCACGATCTTCTACAAATGCCACCGAATAGGATGAATGTAGAAGCCGATTGGAATGGTTTGTTTTTAGATTATATTTGGTTTCATGTAGTACAAAATTCAAACAACGAAGAATACAACAAAAGAAAATTAAACAAACAAATTCCACAATGTTCTCCAAGAGGTATATTGATCATCTTGATACACGGAGCTTCTTGCGGTGTAATTACTTGGATAGCAACAAAGGATACTCTTTTCTATGGTTTGTTAGTGTCTGTATTCGTTTTATTATGGGTGCACTGGGTATGTATAGCAACATCTTTAATTCTCAAAAGAGCAGTGTTGCCTAGTATTATTCGAGATATAATAGCATCGTGGGTATTGGGAGTATTAGCATACCATTTCGGGTTATACGGTGGTACACATTACAACTCTGATGGTTTTGCTAAGATATCAGACAAAGTACAGGTGAATATTGCAGACTTCAAGTTTGTTTTATTGTTTGTATTGTACTTTGTTTACGACATGCTAGGTTTCGAATATGTATAAAACAATTATTTTATGTATCCCGTTTTCGTTTATTATTCGATTTTATAAACATATTTTTTATCGTTGGTTGCATCAACTCCGTTCCGGCCTCTCCTCCTCTTTGTTTGTTATATATGATTGCGACTTGTTTGTTTCTTTCTGTTTCTTCTCTGTCTGCCTGCTGCTTTGCTTTTCTGCAATTG